>CERC01065418.1_pt1 | contig 41110 bp, 31 predicted proteins | sample 530921 | NCBI WGS metagenome assembly CERC01 (sample SAMEA2621099, study PRJEB7988) | marine metagenome | isolation source: saline water (ENVO:00002010), including
TGGCCAACATGCCGTCCACGCCCTCAGAGGTCACTTTTAAGCCCATTTCCTTGGCACGTGCCAAGCCCGGAGAGTCAGGATCAACCCCAACCATCCACACAGGTTCGATCAGCTCGGAGCGCATTGCTTTCATCAACAGGTCTGTGCCGATATTGCCCGGCCCGATGATGGCCGCGCGGATTTTTTCAGCCATAGGATTTCTCACTGTCAGTCAGGCGCGTCGCGCCCGGAAATAAATTACGTTGTGCCCCCACAGAGGCGGTCTATCTGAGCACGATCAGACGAAGCTGATCTCAGCACTGCCAATGCCTTCCAGTTCCATGCGCAGGCTGTCGCCCGCTTGCACCGGCTCAAGCGGCACCAGTGAACCGGACAAAATGACCTCGCCCGCCTTGAACGGAATACCGAAGCGGCCCAGCGTATTCGCCAACCAGGCAACGGCTGTCAGCGGATTGCCCTGCACCGCCTCGCCCAGTCCCTCGCTGAGAAACTCGCCGTTCTTCCACACCTTGATTTTCAGCGCTGGCAAATCAAACGCCTTGGGGTCGGCTTCGGTCTCACCCAGCACGTACACACCGCAGGAGGCGTTGTCGGCTACGGTGTCTTGAATGGCAATCTTCCAGTTGTCGATACGCGAATCGACAATTTCGAAACAGGGCATGATGCAGTCAGTGGCATCCAGTACATCGGCTTCTGTCACACCCGGTCCCTGCAAATCCTTCTTCAAGCGAAAACCGATTTCCGCCTCCGCGCGCGGCTGAATCAGATGGCCAGCCACGGGTACCGCAGCACCGTTTTCAAAGGTCATGGCGTCCGTCAGAAAGCCGAAATCCGGCTGGTGTACGCCGAGCATTTCCTGCACAACCTTGCTGGTTACACCAATTTTTTTACCGACCACTTTCTCCCCGTCCGCTTCGCGGCGTCGCAGCATACGCAGGGAAATATAGTAGGCGTCGTCGATGGTGATATCGGGCTCGCGGGCGGTCAGCGGTGCAATACTCTGCTGCGTACGCAGCGCGTCATACAATTCGTCGCCCAGGGCGTCGATACGTGAACTGTCCATAAATTATCCGTTCTGCAAAAAGTCGAGGGTCTGGCGATTGAACAGCTCACGGTGCTCCACCATGACCCAGTGCCCGCACTGAGAAACCAGGGTCAGGCGGATATCGGGAATCCCTTTCGCCAGCTTCATAATGCCGGTCTCCGGCATCATTTTTTCATTCACACCCCAGAAGGCCAGCGTCGGGCAGGCTATTTCACCCAAGCGATCGGTCAATTCCGGCACAGTCATTGTCGTAATAACCTGGCTGTTCTGCTGCTGGAAAATACCCCAGCGCTCACTGACAAGCTGCGCGTCTACCACGCTGTCGTCATAAACCAGCCCCCGCCGGATAAAGTCCTCGAGACGCTCTGGGGCCATTGGCCCCGAGGTAAAGACCTCTTTCATCACCTGCATGCCGGGCATGGTGAAGTAGTCGGCCTGCTGCTCCAGACCACCCGGCGCCATCAGAATCAGTTTCTCAACCAGACTGGGATAATCCAGCGTGTACTTGATGGCGATCGCGCCACCCAAGGAATTCCCCACCAGACTGTAGCGTTCCACACCAATTGTCTGCAGCGTCTGGTGAACACACTCCACAAAAAAATCGAGCGGATATTCGACGTCATCGGGTTTGTCGGAATAACCGTAACCAATAAGGTCGGGTACGATCACCCGGTAGCCCTGCTCCACAAACCAGGGGTGGTTGTACTTGAAGTTGCTGTGGCCGCTGGCACCGCTGCCACTGCCATGCAAAAAGACGATAACCGGCCCTTGCCCCTGATCCAGATAGTGGATTCGATGGCCGTTATCCAGATCGGCGTATTGGCCCTCGGGGAGGCCCGCGACTCGTTCGCTCATGCTTGCTCGCCTTTCATTCAGTCAATATTGTTATGCTTTCCAGCCCGCTGAAAACGGCGCTAAACCCTTTTCTTTAAAAGCAAAATTCTATAGAACTGCCCGGCGCGCACTAATCCCCCAAACGGATGACAGCTCTGCGCCGCTTCCACTCACTCCACGACCGCGTCGCTGTAGCTCAGTGGGCCACCCAGCATCGCACGTGGCGACGGAGGACGATTACCGTCGACATCAACCACGCCATACTCTTCTGCCAACTCAGCGGCATAGAACACCCCGCCACTGCGCGCCATTAATGCCTCATCACGATACAGAGCATTGATGACCCTGCCGGGGAATTCAGGAGACTCGGCCATGGCAACCGCATCGGCATACAGCTCGGGCTGCGCCTCAAATACCGCCATGCTGCGTTCGGTTTTCAGCAACCCCATCCACAGCGAGACCACCGCAACGTTGAAAGGGCGGAAATCCACCGCCATATCGTGAGCCATTTTATCCACACCGGCCTTGCCCGCGCCGTAGGCGGGGCCGTGCATATAGCAACCACCACCCGCTGACGAGGTATTGACCACCAGCCCGCGCTCACTGCGGAGCAGTAGCGGTGCCGCGTAGTAGCTGCTGACATAGCTGGAACGGAAGCCGACGTTGAGGATGTCTTGCAGGCCGAGGGGCTTTTCCCAAAATGGCCCTGGCAGGGTCAGACCATCGGGGACCATCAGGGCGTTATTGACGAGAATATCCAGCCTGCCCTGCTCAGTATCAATCTGCTCGAACAGCGCCTTTACCTGCGTGTCATCGCTGTGATCGCAAACGACCGGCACCGCCGTCGCGCCGCGCGCTTCAATCTCTTTAGCCGTGGCAAATACCGTACCCGGCAGCGGTGCGTCGCCTTCTGACTGACTGCGTCCGGTCACGTAGATCACCTGGCCCGGCTCGGCCAATGCCAAAGCAATACCCTTGCCTGCACCACGCGAGGCGCCGGTAACGAGAATAATCTTATTGTCTGTGCTCATCGTTCCACCTGCGATTAGTTTCCAGGCGGCAAGACTGACAGGATTTGGCTCTACTGCCATCACCCAAACTGGCTAGCGACGACGGCAATGCAATGGGGAATATAGGGGCGCTGAGCATCGCCCAGCGCCGTGCTTAGGAGGACTGTTGTTGCTGGGCAGTATTGCCCGGCGCCGGCGAGCCGCCGTCCAGATCAATACGCTCTACATCGACGGCAACGGACATCTGCTGCTGAACACCACCGCCAAAGACAACGCCGCGCAGGGGGGTTACATCGCTGTAGTCACGCCCCCAGGCCGTCGTGATGTGTTTGCCCGCCACCGCGATGCCGTTAGTGGGATCGAAATCAAACCAGCCCACACCCGGCACATACACCGCAAACCAGGCGTGGGAGGCATCGGCGCCCTTCAGCTTTTCCTGTCCCGGCGGCGGCAGGGTTTCCAGATAACCGCTCACGTAGCGCGCCGCAAAACCCATGCTACGCAGCGCGCCAATGGCAAGCTGAGCAAAGTCCTGACAGACACCGCGCTTCTGGGCCATGACTTCATCGAGAGGCGTGGCGATCGTGGAAAAACCGGGGTCGTAGATGAAATCCTTGAAAATACGCTCATTCAGGGTTTGCACCGCACGGATAAACGGCGCGCCATCGGCGAACAGGTCGGCAGCGAATGTTGCCAGCTCTGCACTGGCAATAATCATCGGCGAATCATAGCGGTATTCCACCGCCTCAATATCGTCGGCAAACGCACACTGATCCAGCGCCGCGCGCACCTCGACGCAGCTGGTCGAACTGCTGAACAGGTTGCGTTCAGCGGGGTCGACCTCCACATCGCTATCCACACGCACTTCCAAACGCTTGTGCGGCTCTTCCACATTGAAGCTGAGCAGCGTATTGCCGAAATAGTCCTGGCGATGCTGTTTGATGCTAGGATGAGGGGAAATGGTGACTTCGCTGCGCAACACGCGTTGGACCAGAGTATTTCGCGGAATCAGATAGGCCAGACTGTAGCCCCGACTGACCTGATCGGCATAGTCGTATGCGGTGGTATGACTGACACGGTATTTCATGATGACAGGCGCCCCCCTTGATCCAGCAGCTGCGGCCCCGCGGTATGGTCAAAGTAGCGGTCGGCAATCGCCTGTGCCGTCGCCTTCAAATCTTCTTCCATCGCCAGCAGCAGGGCTTCCAGTTGTACATGGCGACCGTTTTCGACATCGCATTGCGCCAGCTCGCTTGGCTGAGACAGCAGCAGCGTATTGGCCGCTTTGAGCAGACAGCGCCGATCCTGTCCCATCTGCAGGCGAGAATCCGATGCCGACAGGGCTTCCAGATGATGTTGCAGGGAATCCAGTTGGAAGGCCACCGAACGCGGGTTTTCGTGATCGAACAATAACAGCTCCAGCCCTTTCTCCAGCCGGTAGCCGCTGCGGTAATAGCGCTTGTAGACGATCCGCGATTCCAGACTGGCCAGTACCGGCTTCAGCAGGGAAATCGGGCCATCTGCCTCCACCCCCGGCACCAGGGTATGGCGAAGCAGCTCCAGACTTTGCAGGGCGCGCTCAATGCGTCGCCCCATCTCCATAAATCGCCAGGCGCGCGACCGCACCATGCTTTCCTGGCTCAAGCCCGACAGGGCCAGCAAGGTGGTGACGAGAGGATCAAACAGCTCTTCCGGCGCCGACTGCAATTGCCGCGCAAGATGCCGGTTGAGGTAATCCATGCCGTCGCGAATATCATTGATCAGTCGCAGCATGTCGGTCGAAAACAACTCTTTCACACCATCAGCGGCGTGCAGGATCGACTCAAGATTACTGGCGATGCTGCCTATTCGCGCACGATTCGCGACGACATCCAGCAACTCCTGCTCGGGCGCCTGCAGGTTTTCTTCGGTCGTAAAACCCGGATAGGTATCGGTGATGTGTGTGACGGCTTGCAACAGCGTTGTCAGCATCTCCGTTGGGAGCGGCTCAATGCTGTGCAATTCTTCAAAGATGGTTCGCGTCAGGCGCAGCCCCGATTCAGCGCGCTCGGCATAGCGGCCAAACCAGAACAGGTTCTCCACCACCCGGCTGGGCAGACTCAGGCTGCCCTCTGGCCCGCGACTCTGCTCCCCGTCGATATTGCTGATCTGCGCCTCGGGTTCGGAGGCCAGAATCCAGGTGTCCTTGCTGCCCCCCCCGTGGCTGACAATATGCCGGGTGTCAGCCGAGGCACCGACATGCGTCAGCCCACCCGGCATCACACTGTAAGAACTGCCAGCCGCAACGGTGTAGCCGCGCAGCAGCATGGGGCGACTGCCGAGTTTGTCGCCGTCCAATACGGCGGTGTGCGATGGCGCGACCGCATACTGCGCAACATAAGCCTGCGGACGCGCCATGACCGAGGCCAACAAGGCGTCGCGCTGCCCCGGCGCCAGATCTCCGACAAACACACTGTGGTTGTTGTCGCTGCGGTAACAGGGGCGAATCAACAGCTTCTCAAAGTGCTCGCGCACATACTTCAGATCAGCCGGATCGCCACACCACCAGCTCGGCACTGACGTCAGCCGCAATTCGCGTCCGAGAAAATGACGGGCAATCGCCGGCATATATTTGGCCAGCGCAGGATTTTCCAAAATTCCACTGCCCAGCGGATTTGCCATCGCAACCGCACCGCTGCGCACCACTTCCAGCAATCCCGGCACGCCCAGCCCACCACTGGAATGGCTGACGAGCGGGTCCGTGTGGCAGTCATCGGTGCGCCGCAACACCACATCCACCCGACGCAAGCCATCCAACGACTCCAGCCAAAGTGCGCCTTTGCGCACCGTGAGGTCCCGGGCCTGAACAAGGGGGTAGCCGAGATAGTTAGCGAGAAACGCATCCTCGAATGAGCTTTCCTGATAGGCACCGCGCGTCAGATACACAATCAGCGGCGAGTCCTTGTGCCCCGCCAGTTCCGACAGTTTTCGCCGCCATTGCAGGAAGAAATTGGCCAGTCGGTGGACGTGGGCATCGCGGAACAGACTGGGCATAACCCGGCGGAGCACGGTGCGGTTTTCCAGCGCGTAGCCGGTCCCCGGCGGCGCCTGACTGCGGTCACCGATCACCATCCACTCACCGCTGCGGTCCCTGACCAAATCGGCCGCATGGAAAATCAGCTGATGCTCACCGGGCAGGCGAATACCATCACAGGCCCGCAGGAAGCCGGGGTGGCCGAAGACCAGTCCCGGCGGAATCACTTTATTACTAATCAGGGTCCGCGGACCGTAGAGGTCAGCCAGAATCAGATTCAGCAGCTCGGCACGCTCGCGCAGCGCGTTTTCGATGTTTTCCCATTCGCCACTGGAGAGAATCATTGGCAGCAGGTCGAGCTGCCAGGTGTGGCTGATATTGAGCTGGTCGCCGGGGCTGTAGCTGGCGCCATCATCGCGAAGAATCCGCTTGGCGGTCTGCTGGCGTTTCTGCAGCGCTGACACGCCCATCGACTGCAGCACCTCCATGGGATAGCGCCAATGCTCGCGCAGCTCACCTTCGGGGCGCAACAGCTCATCAAACTGGCTGTGTTGCGGGCGGTACAAAACAGACTCGGAAGACATGATGATTGTTTAAGCTCGTAAATACCGGCGAGGATCACCGGGCGGCGAGCAGACTACCCCAGCCGCCCCCGGGCGTAAAGCGTGACTCACCGACACTCAGCCAGGCTGAAACCAGTTGTCCTGAATTTTCAGATGGATACCCGATACCTGTTTCTCCAGCCCATCCAGTACTGGCAACAGCCGCTGCGGATCATCCATTTCAATATTCTTACCCAGTTTTGCCGCCAACTTTTCCACGGCACTGGCCACATCGTCGCCACCGGGCAGGCTGCTCAGCGATGCCTGCATCTGCTCCAGGCAACAGGCCACCGAGCGCGGAAACAGACGATCTTCGATCAGGAAGCGGGTAGCATCACCGGCATTCAACGCGACCCGCATGGTGCGCCGGAAAGGAGTAATGGCATCCAGTGAGCTGAGCACGCTGCTCCACACCACTTCTATCGATGGCAGCTGCTCTTGTTCGCTGAACTCTGCCGACATACTGGCGCCAGCCTCAATCGTCCGCAGCCCCATGTCGGCGCGTTCAATATTGCGGCCCAGACGATAGAAGTGCCAGGCGCTGTCGCGGCGCATGGTATCCACAATCAGGCCGTTAATCCCCTGGCAGGTACGAATGATTTCCTCAAGGAATTCATGGCGATTCCGACGATTAATGCCCTGCTGAATATTCTCACTGACGTAAATCTGGAATTCGTTGATCAGCTCCCAGCTTTCGGGTGGGAGCGTGTCGCGGCTGGTACGGATATTCTCCCGCACCATTTTCAGCGAGTAATTCAGGGAACCGGAATTGCTCATGTCTTCCAGCAGGAAGCGAATCACGCGTCGCTCATCCCGATTGGAAAATCGACGTTCAAATTCGCGGTGACTGCCACTGGCAATAACCAGGTTGTGCCAGCTGATTCCGGTATCCCGAGGTAAATCCGACAGCAGTGATGTGTAAACCTGTATCAGGCGAGCAATACTTTCCACCCGCTCCATGTAACGGGCAAACCAGTAGACCCGTTCAGCAACGCGCGACAGCATCAGCGCTCCTCCCTTCTCACAATCCAGGTATCCTTACTTCCTCCACCCTGAGAGGAATTCACCACCAGCGAGCCCTTGCGCAACGCAACACGCGTGAGACCACCGGTGGTCACCTGCAGTTTTTTGCCTTGCAACACAAAGGGCCTGAGGTCCAGATGCCGGGGCTCTGCCTCACCCGGGCCGGTAATAACCGGCGTGGTGGACAGGCTGAGTGTCGGCTGGGCGATGTAGTTGCGCGGATTCTCCTGAACCAGCTTGCGAAACTGCTCGTGATCCTTCTTGCTGGCGTGAGGGCCGACCAACATACCGTAGCCGCCAGACTCGTTGGCGGGTTTCACCACCAGCTCCTCGATATGCTCCAGCACATACTCCCGATGTTTAGGGTCGTCGCAGAGCCAGGTTTTCACATTCGGCAAAATGGCTTTCTCGCCAAGATAGAATTCGATCATTTTTGGCACGTAGGCGTAGACCACCTTGTCGTCTGCCACCCCGGCACCCGGCGCGTTGACAATGGCCACCTTGCCCGCCTTCCAGGCGCGCATCAGACCGGGCACCCCGAGTACGGATTCCTTGTTGAAGACTTCCGGGTCAAGGAACATATCGTCGATACGACGATAAATCACATCCACCCGTTCGAGGCCGTCAATGGTTTTCATGTAGCAGTAATCGTCGTCATCCACCACCAGATCACCGCCCTCAACCAGCTCCACCCCCATCTGCTGCGCCAGAAACGCGTGCTCGAAGTACGCCGAGTTGAAGATGCCTGGCGTCAGGATAACAATGACCGGCTTGGATGAGCGCGGAGACACCGACGACAGGGTCTCCAGCAGCATGGAGGGGTAGTTGTCCACGGGGAGAATCGTGTTGTTCTCGAAGAATTCCGGCAACACCCGCTTGCTGACTTCGCGATTTTCCAGCATGTAGGCAACACCCGACGGCACTCTCAGGTTGTCCTCCAACACGAAAAATTTCCCGCTATCATCGCGCACCAGGTCGCAGCCACAGATATGCGCCCAAACCCCCTGGGGAGGCGAGAAGCCTTCGCACTCGGGCCGATAATTTTTGGAGTCGTCCAGCAGGTGTCTGGGCAGCCCCCCCTCTTTGAAGATGCGCTGCCCGTTGTAGACATCATCAATGAACAAATTCAGTGCGCGAAGCCGCTGGGTAAGCCCCTCTGCGGTGCGCTGCCACTCAGTGGCATCAATAACCCTGGGAATCAGGTCGAAAGGCCAGGTTCTATCGATATTCTCCCCGTCGGAGTAGACCGTAAAACTCACCCCCATATCGCGCACGGTACGCTCCGCAGCGGTGCGTCGCGCCTCCAGCTCGGCTCTATCAAGCTCTGAAAAATGCTTGACGATAGGCTGAGCAGCTCGCCGCGGCCGACCTTTTGGAGTAATCATCTCGTCGTAGAACCGACCGCCATCATACTGCGACCAATCGATGCCAGTCGCGCTGTCCCTGCTGCTTTGCGTCATAAGCCGCTCACACCTGTTCTTGTCATCCGGCCGCCCCGGTTTGTTCGGGGCTCCGCTGTCTCTTCACTGAAGATAACTGTCTTCCGCGCTTATTTTCCAGAAAGCAAGGCGCGGGCCAAAACCACCGTAACTCCTTATAAAACCCCATAAAAACACGCACCCACAAAAAAGCCACCCTGAGGTGGCTTATTGTCGTAACGTCAATCGCATTCCTGCTCCCTACAGCAAAATGCGACGAATATCGGCCAGCAACTGCCCCAGCTCGGTAAAGAACTTACCGGCATCGGCACCGTTAATCGCCCGGTGATCGTAAGACAGTGACAGCGGCAGCATCTTGCGTGGCTGGAAGGCCGTACCATCCCACACCGGCTTGATATCCAGTTTGGACACACCGAGAATCGCGACTTCCGGCGCATTGATAATCGGAGTAAATCCGGTGCCCCCGATATTGCCCAAACTGGAAATGGTGAAGCAGCCCCCCTGCATATCGGCAGGTTTGAGCTTGCGCTCCTTAGCCTTCTGCGCCAGTTCCGACGCTTCGGCAGCCAGCTCCCACAACGACTTTTTGTCGACATCGCGGATAACGGGCACCATCAGGCCGACCGGCGTATCCACCGCGACGCCAATATGAACGTACTTCTTGTACACCATATTTTCGCCGTCAGCGCTCAGCGAGGCATTGAACTTGGGGTTCATGCGCAGCGCTACCGCCGCCGCTTTCAGCAGGAAAGGTAAGGGCGTAAGCTTCACGCCCTTCGCCTGAGCTTCGGCTTTCATGCTGTTGCGAAAGGCCTCCAGCTCGGTGATGTCGGCATCATCAAACTGCGTGACATGGGGCAGGTTCAGCCAGCTACGGTGCATATTGGCCGCCGTCAGCTTATGCAGCTTGGTCAGCGGTTCCACCTCGATCTCGCCAAACTGACTGAAATCCACCTCGGGAATCGCCGGAATGCCAGCGCCTCCCGCCGCAGCCGCCGGCTTCGCCGAGGTCAGCGTTTTCACATAGGCGTGCAGGTCTTCTTTAACCACCCGTCCACGCGGACCGCTGCCGGTTACCTGATCGAGGCTGATACCAAACTCACGAGCCAACTTGCGCACCGCCGGTCCAGCGTAAACCGTCTTGCCATTGCCCTCATTCGCGGAAGACTCCGGCGCAGCGGGAGCTGGCGTGGCCGCTTCTGGCTCTGGCGGCTCCGGTGTTTTGACCTGCTCAGTTTCAGCAGCTGCCGGGGACTCGACCGCGGTATCCGGCGCCGACGAACCGCTGCGCTGCATTTCAGCAATGGCAGTGCCCTCAGCCGCGGCATCGCCGACCTTGATCAGCATGCTCAATACCTTGCCACTGAAGGGCGCAGGAACTTCCATCGACGCTTTATCGGATTCGAGCACGATCAGCGAGTCGCCCTCTTCTACCTCGTCACCCGCCGCCACACACAGCTCGATAACCTCAACACCATCGCCACCGCCAATATCCGGCACCTTGACCGTTTCCGGTCCCGCGCTGGCGGTTGGCGCCGCCTCAGCTTCGTCAGCAGCGGGCGGCGCAGGCTCTTCATCGGCGGCCTCTGGCTCGGCAGCTACCGGTTCGTCAGCGGGCGCATCGCCTTCAACGTCCAGCTCCAGAATGACATCGCCTTCGCCAACGCTGTCACCCACTTTCAGGCTGATTGACACCACCTTGCCCGCCTTGGGCGCAGGGACCTCCATCGATGCCTTGTCTGACTCCAGTACCAGCAGTGAGTCTTCTACCTCGACCTGATCGCCGACGGCGACGCACACTTCAATGACTTCAACACCGTCACCGCCGCCGAGGTCAGGAATTTTGATCGTTTCTGTTGCCACAAAAAACTCCTTCTCTTAGCGGTAAATCGGGTTAATTTTATCGGCATCAATGCCGTATTTGGCAATGGCCTTGCTCACGTCACTCGCGGCGACTTTACCTTCGTCGGCCAGGGCCTTGAGGGCGGCCACCACAATGTAGTGACGATCTACCTCGAAATGCGCACGCAGCTTGGCGCGGGTATCTGAGCGCCCATAACCGTCAGTACCCAATACCACATAACGATTGCGAATATAGGGTCTGAGCTGCTCACCGTAAGCTTTGATATAGTCCGTCGCGCAGATCACCGGCGCATCCTGTGCGTTCAGCAGCTCGCTGACATAGGGCACCTTCGGCTCAGCTTCCGGATGAAGCATATTCCAGCGCTCACAGTCATTCCCTTCACGACAAAGCTGATTGATGCTGGTGGCGCTCCAGATATCAGCCTCGACTTTGAAGTCAGCTTTCAACAGCTCGGCCGCCGCTTCTGCTTCGCGCAGAATCGTGCCACTGCCCATTAACTGCACTTTGAGCTTGGGCTTTTTCACACTGCTGGCATGGAGCTTATACAGTCCCTTGATAATGCCTTCCTCTGCGCCTTCGGGCATATCCGGGTGCAGATAGTTTTCGTTCATCGTGGTGATGTAATAGAAAACATTTTCCTTCTCGTGATACATGCGCCGCATGCCGTCCTGAATGATTACCGCCAATTCATAGGAATAGGTCGGGTCGTAGGAATGGCAGTTGGGAATCATATTCGCCATCAGGTGGCTGTGGCCGTCCTGGTGCTGCAAGCCTTCGCCGTTGAGCGTGGTACGCCCGGAAGTCGCGCCGATCAGAAAGCCCCGTGCCTGAGAGTCGCCGGCCGCCCAGGTCAAATCCATTACCCGCTGGAAACCAAACATGGAGTAGAAGATATAGAACGGCACCATCGGATAACGATGGTTGGCATAGGACGTCGCCGCCGCCAGCCAGGCCGAGAACGCACCGGACTCAGTAATCCCCTCTTCCAGAATCTGACCGTCTTTGGATTCCTTGTAGTACATAATCTGGTCGGCATCATGGGGGGTGTAGCGCTGTCCCTGTGAGGAGTAGATCCCCAGCTGCCGAAACATGCCTTCCATGCCGAACGTACGCGCTTCATCGGGCACGATCGGCACCACGCGCCCACCCATGTTCTTGTCTTTCACCAGCGTCGAAAGCAAGCGAACAAAGGCCATCGTCGAGGAGATTTCCCGCTTGCCACTGGACTTGAGCTGGGCATCAAACTTCTCCAGCGCCGGGACATCCAGCGGTTCGAAGTCCGCCTGGCGCGCGGGCAGATAGCCCCCCAGTGACTCGCGCCGCTTGCGCATGTACACCATCTCCGGACTGTCTTCCGGCGGGCGGTAGTACGGCACATTCTTGAGCTCATCGTCGCTAATCGGCACTGAGAAGCGATCTCGGAATTTCTTCAGTTCTTCCAGATCGAGCTTTTTCACCGAGTGCGCTTCGTTCTGCGCTTCACCGCCGCTGCCCAGGCCATAGCCTTTCACGGTCATCGCCAGGACAACCGTCGGCTTGCCCTTGGTCTCCATCGCATTGGCGTAAGCCGCATAGACTTTATACGGGTCGTGACCACCGCGATTCAGGTACATGATGTCGTCGTCGGACAGGTCTTTGACCAGCTCCAGCAATTCCGGGTATTTGCCGAAGAAGTGCTCGCGAGTGTAGGCGCCACCATTGGCCTTGTAGTTCTGCAATTCGCCATCGACCACTTCATTCATCCGGCGACGCAGCAGACCGGTGTCGTCCTTCTCCAGCAGCTGGTCCCACAGACGGCCCCAGATGACTTTCACGACGTTCCAACCCGCACCGCGGAACACGCCTTCCAGCTCTTGAATGATCTTGCCGTTACCGCGAACCGGACCATCCAGACGTTGCAGGTTGCAGTTGATGACAAAGCAGAGGTTATCGAGCTGCTCGCGACCTGCCAGCGCGATGGCGCCGAGAGATTCCGGCTCATCGCACTCGCCGTCACCCATGAAGCACCAGACCTTGCGGTCGCCGTGCTCAACCAGTCCGCGGCTCTGCTGGTATTTCATGACATGAGCTTGATAAATGGCCTGAATAGGACCCAGTCCCATGCTGACGGTCGGGAACTGCCAGTAGTCGGGCATCAGCCAGGGGTGGGGATACGACGACAGGCCGTCGCCATCCACTTCGCGGCGGAAGCGGTCCAACTGATCTTCACTGAGACGCCCTTCCAGATATGAACGGGCGTACATGCCCGGCGAGCTGTGACCCTGGTAGTAAATCAGGTCCGCTTTGTCGCCACCGCGGAAAAAGTAGTTAAAGCCCACATCGTAGAGAGTAGCCGACGACGAGAAACTGGAAATATGGCCACCCAGGGCATCATTGTTGTCGTTGGCACGCATCACCATCGCCAGCGCGTTCCAACGAATCAGTGAGCGGATTTTGCGCTCCATGAACAGGTCGCCCGGCATACGCTTTTCATCGCGGGGCTCAATGGTGTTGCGGAATGAGGTGGTAATGGCTGCGGGCAGTTGTGCGCCATTGCGCGCGGCATGCTTGGCCAGACGCTTCATGATGAAGGTGGCACGGGCGCGACCGGCATGGGTCAACACGCCATCCATCGCTTCCATCCACTCTTGGGTTTCCTGGGGATCAAGATCTTCGCGCAGATCGGGGTCTTGCTTCATATCACAGTCCTTTCGAATAACGTGGGCTGCCTCGACCAGCAAGCGACTGCTTGATTGTGTTCCGCGTCAACGGGCGCACCGACAGGGTCAACGGTCGGCGGTTATGTGCCTGTTGGTGACGGTGATCACCTGGCCTGTATGGCGCTGCCCGGCCTTGTGAGCTGGGCAGATAACCGATTTAAATTGGATTCCCGGCGGCGGTGTGGCCCTCGGGAGCGACACGATTCTCGCAGCCCCTCAATTATAAATCAAGAAAATCCAGACATTTTTTTTATGAATAAAACTTTACAGTTTTATAAAAAACAATCACTTATACCCTTTCAACTCCGCATCAACGGAATAAATAGTACTGAGATTCCGCTTTGTAGGCGGCCGCATCCTTCACTGGTTCGCCGACCAGGCTGACATCGGGCCACTGCCCCAGTGAATACACCGTCAGCGCCCTGCGCTGCTCGGGCTCGAGTGTTGTCTCCATCATCTGCCACCATTGATCAAAGCTCAAATCCCGCAAGGCGGCCAGCAGCTGTTCTCGGCTGTCAAAGGCCGTATAACCCTCCAGCAGGTCCTGCCAGTGACGACCAGCCGCCTCCCACAGGTTCTCGGGCTGCTGCTGCAGTTTGGCAATCAAGGTATCGCGGTGCGATTCAAAGTCGGCCTCAGTGACGCCGCCGGCCAGCCAGCGCTCAAGATAACTGTTCACCTCGGCCTGCAGTGCGGCCGCATCGGCGACCGGTGACTGCACCATGAAGAACAGGCCGCCCACCGCGCGCATGGGGTAAACACCCGCATTCACCACATAGCCCAACTGCTTCTGGGTACGCAGCTGATAGTAGAAATCCGCACTCATCATTTGCCCGGCCAAGCCGAGCGCCACACGATAGTCTTTTCCATCACGAGGCGCCTGCACATAGGCAAGCAAGGCCGAATCACTGTGCTCTGCGGCTACCGGAATCAGTCGCTGCCCCGACGAAAGGTTCGCCACTCCCTGTTCCGGAGACTGAGACTGCCCGGCTTCCGGCAGCACCTCAGCGGTGAGCGCCGCCATCGCCAGTGCCTCATCGCGATCGAAATTACCCTCAAGCATCAGCCGATAACGAAAGTCTTTCAGCACCTTCTCGGCATGCAGTGCCACCTCAGCCATACTGAGCGACGCAGTTGCCGCTGCCATATCGTCCAACAGCGGGCGCTCGCTTTGCAGCATTCTCGGCAAGTCGGCTAACAACTGCTGATACGGTGACTGCCGACGGCTGTTTTCATAGCCTCGCATGCGCTTGCGCTTCAGCCGATCGAAACGCGCCTCGTCCCATTCCGGCGCCTTCAATACCGTCAACACGGCGGCAAGCAATTCAGCCTGCTTTTGCGAAAAACCACCCAGACTGATTTCGATACCGCGCCAATTGGCGCTCAAGCCATAGTCGAGCCCAGCCAGCTGCGCCGGATACGCCACCTCATTGAGTTGGTCACGTACCATGCTGAGCCACATTTTGGTTTTAGCCAGACTCGCGGCATCCTCGCCAGCCAGCGCGGACTCCATCAGCACCATGCTGCGACCTTTTGGCAGCACGAATTGGCGGTTGGTGTTGAGCCACAGCTCACTGACGCTGTCTGCGGGCAGCGCCTGCGGAATAGTGGCCTCCCCCGGCGCAACTTTCAGCAAAAAATTGTCGGCGATAAACGGGTTGGCCGCAGGCAGTGAAAGATCTGCCTCGGGCGCCTGCTGCCACGCAGCCAGTACGGTCTTGTCTACGGTACGCAGGCCCCACGGCACATCGTAGAGGGGTTCCCGTTGAGCCGTTTCCACTCCTGGCGCGGTCAAGGTAATAATGGCCTGTTCCGGGCGCATGGCATCCAGGTAATCGCCGAGAGTGTCCGGCTGGTAATCGTTCATCAGATAATCGCCGCGGACGACTTCTGCAGCGGGATATTTTTGCAGTGAGGATGAAAGCTGAATCAACTCCTGCGTCAGGCTCGGGCGGTTGCGAAAACGAAACTGCTGGGCAGCCAGTTGCGCCTGCTCGGCATAACGCCAAGGCTCAATCCCTTCCTTTCGAATCAACTCGATGTAGCGAAATACCAGCGCCACCACGGCATCACGATTCGCCAGACCATCCTCGGTCAAACGTATGTTTACACCAAACATCGCCTGTCCTTTCAGCGACAGGCTCTGCCCGGCACTCAAGCCTTCAGCCCAGCCCTTCTCCTTGAGAGCCGACAGCAGGCTGCCCTCGCCCTCGTGACCGAGGAGATTGCCAATGTAAGACAATGGCTTGCCGCGCCAATGCGGCTGCGCATCAGGCACCGGAAACTGAAGAGACAGGCTGCGCTGATTCTGGACAGGCTCGATATTGACCCAGCGCGGCAGCGCGTCGGGGGCAAATAAGGGCTGGGTCACACGGTCATCGGGCACCGCGTGGCTGGCTACTGGCGAGAATCGCGGACGCACCATGGCTTCCAGCTCATCCAGCGAGGCATTACCGACCACCGTCAGCGCCATAATGTCGGCAGAATAATAGCGCTCATAGAAGGCGAGTAGCTGCTCGCGCAAGGCCTCTTCACGATTGGCGTGCAGGGTATCCAGATTGCCGACTGAGAATTTGCTGAAAGGGTGTCCGGGATTGAGTTGCGCTTTGAATACCGCCAGTTCTCGGCGTTGATCGTTGCGCAGACGAGCCCGGTATTCCGAGTTGACCGCATTCACCTCGCGCTGAACATAGGCCGCGTTAAACAACGGAGAAACAAAAAACTGCGCAAAACGGTCCAGCGCCCCCTCAAGAGCATCGGCGCGGATATCAAAAAAATAATTGGTATTTTCGACGCTGGTAAATGCATTGTGCGCGCCGCCGTTGGCGCTGATAAAGGCCTGATATTCACCCGCCTCCGGATAGCCTTCCGTGCCGAGGAACAGCATGTGCTCAAGAAAATGTGCCAGCCCCTGATAGTCCTCCGGATCGTGGCGACTGCCAACGTTCACATCCAGTGACGCCCCCGCCTTGTCGGCGCCGGGGTCGGACACCAACAGCACTTTCAGGCCATTGTCGAGCACCAAGTAGCGATAGGCGCGCTGCTCGGTGTCGGGCAATTCAATACCGGTAGTCTCGTTGCGAAGCGCCGCACAGGCGGCCAGAAAAAAACACAGTCCAAACGTCAGGAAAAAACGCGGAGAAAAACGCACAGGCATTCCTTATAAAACCGTTTATTCAACCTCGGCGGGCACGGTGGCCTCGACTTCATCAACCCGGGGCCAGGCATAGAGTATGGCCTTCACCAGCGTTGCCAGAGGAATTGCAAAAAACACGCCCCACATTCCCCAAATGCCACCAAAGACCAACACCGCCGCAATAATCGCGACCGGGTGCATATTGACCGCCTCGGAAAACAGGAGTGGCACCAGCACGTTGCCGTCCAGCGCCTGAATCACCCCATAGACAATACAGAGCGTAAAGAATTCACCCCCCCAGCCCCATTGCAGATACCCCACCAGCAGCACGGGAATGGTCACTACAGCAGCACCGATATAGGGGATCACCACCGACAGCCCCACCGTCAGCGCCAGCAGCGCAGCATAGTTCAGCGACATCAGCGAAAAGGCAATGTAAGAGGTCACCCCTACAATCACAATTTCGATGGCCTTGCCGCGCACATAGTTGGCCACCTGATCATTCATTTCCAACCAGACGGCGGTCAGCAGCGGACGTCGATTGGGGAGGAAGCTGGCAAACCAGCCGAGAATCATCTGTTTATCTTTTAGGAAGAAGAACACCAGAATCGGGATCAGGACAATATTAATCAGCACACCGACCAGGTTGGGCAACTGCGCCAGCGAGAATGACACCACGTATTGACCCATGGAGCCAAATTCGGCGGTCGCCAACGCCATCCATTCGCGTATCTGCGCCTCGTTAAACAACTCTGAGCGCTCCGGCAGCAACATCAGCACTTGCTGCAATTTACGAAGCATCGTCGGCAACTCCTGTACTAAGGTCACCAACTGCTGCCAAACCAACGGCAACAACAGAATAATCACGCCGAAGAACAGCGTAATAAACAGGCCGTAGGCAATCGTCATTGCCAGCCAAGGCCGGGCGCCGACAGCCGCCAATCGGGCGATCACCCCCTGCATCAGAAATGCCAGTACCGTGCTGGCAATAATCGGAATCAGTACATGCCCGAGGCTGAGAATCAGCAGCAGAATCACTGAGATGATAATCAGCAGCACAACGGTCTCTTCTTCCGCGAAGATCCTGTCGAACCAATTGCGCACCATTCCCAGCATAGGTCAGCCTCTAAGCCCCATTAATTACTGCATTACTTTTTCTGAAGAACGTATCGAAACTCGCCGTCCCGCTCACTTTGCTCCAGCAGGGTATTGCCGCTCTGTCTGGCAAAAACCGCAAAATCACGCTGCGACCCAGCATCAGTGGCCAGCACTTCCAAGACCTCGCCACTGCCCATTCGGTTCAACGCCTGCTTGGCCTTGAGCAGCGGTAATGGACAATCCAGCTGTCTCGCATCCAGTCTCTCGGCAATTTCGCTCATAGCATACCTCGTTGGCGGAAGAGCCGCAGTATAGCCTGCGGGAACGCCGAAGCAGAACCTGGTAGCACTGCACTTTTTGCGCTTTATTAGGTCTGATCCGATACCCTCTTGTATGATCAGAGGCGAGCTGTCGGCAAGGCATTGCCATCGGCCACCCAAATGGGACAGCATTTTTAAACAAGGACCCAATGGTGTTACGACCCTTACTGCTTTTGTTTGTCAGCGCCTTACTGCTCTGCAACATCGCCACCGCTGCAGAGAGCCGTCCGATCAGCCAACAGTTGCCTGAGCTGGGAGAAGTCAGCGCCTCGCCCTATTCGCTGCAACAGGAATACGATCTTGGGCGGCTTTGGCTGAAAATGTTTCGCACTCAGGTGACAACCGTCGATGACCCGCAACTGCAAAGTTATCTGGAATCGCTGCTCTACAACCTGGCAGCCAACAGTGAACTGAAACAACGCCAGCTCGAGACCGTCATTGTCGACAACAGCACGATCAATGCCTTCGCGGTACCTGGCGGCGTTATTGGCGTCCACAGCGGCCTGTTCCTGTTCAGCGACAACGAGGCACAGTTCGCCGGGGTACTCGCCCACGAACTTGCTCACCTCAGCCAGCGGCACTTTTCCCGCTCCATTGATAAAGCTCGCGAAGCCAATATCCCCAGTCTGGCAGGTATGCTGGCGGGCATTATCCTCGCCGCCACGGTCGGCGCGGATGCAGGTATTGCCACGATTACGGCCAGCCAGGCGGCCGCACTCGACAGCCAACTGCGCTTCAGTCGCGAGCACGAACAAGAGGCAGACCGCGTCGGCATGGAAACCCTGTCTCGTTCGGGCATGGACCCCAATGGGATTCCGTCCATGTTCGAAAATATGAATGCCAATCTCCGCTACGCGCGTTCCAAACCGCCGGAGTTTCTGCTCACCCACCCGCTGACAGAGAACCGGATCAGCGACAGTAAAAACCGTGCGCGCAATTATCCGCGCAAGGTCTACACCGACAACTTGAACTTCCAACTGATGAAGAAGCGCGTCGAGCTGCTGCACAGCAAGAAACCAGAGAATCTACTCGCAGAGTGGCAGCGAGAAACCGACGTCAACGGCGAAGCCAAACACTATGGCCGAGTGCTCGCACTGATTGAACTCGAACGCTGGGACGAAGCCGATGCCCAACTGGCAACCCTGCTGGCCGACAATCCGCAGCGCATCGCTTACATTATCGCCCGCGCCGAGATACAGCAGGGGCAGGAAAAGGGCGAAGCGGCCATCGCCACTCTCAAGCAAGCCCTCTCACTGAGCCCGCGCAACCACTCACTGACGATGACGCTGGCCGCAATTCTTCAGGAAAATAAACTGTTCAGACAGGCCGATCAGTTACTCACGGTCCACAGCGAGCAACGCAGCGAAGACCCTCATCTTTGGTATGAATTGGCTGAAGTCCGTGGCCTGGCCGGAAATATTCTCGGCGTACATATGGCTCGTGCAGAGTATTTTATATTGGTTGCCCAGTTTGAACGCGCGTCAAAACAACTGCGCTATGCCCACCAGTTGATCGGCAGTGACAACCGCGTATTGGAAAGCAAAATTCGCCAGCGCCTGCGCGACATCGACGCGATGAAAGATGAAATGAAAGAACTACAGGGGGGCTGACACGCCCCCACGGAAAGAACACCTCAGCGTTTCGCTGCCGCAAAGTCCAGCATGCGAGTCAGAGGCTTCATTGCCTGCTCGCCCAGCGCCGGGTCAACGTGAATTTCATTGCCGCCATTTTCCAGCACGTCCAGCAGGTTTTCCAGGGCGTTCATCGCCATCCACGGGCAATTCGCACAGCTCCGACAGGTCGCACCACTGCCCGCCGTGGGCGCAATAATGAACTCTTTGTCGGGCACCAGTTGTTGCAGCTTATAAAAAATGCCTTGGTCCGTCGCTACAATCATCTGTTTGTTGGGCAGGTCGCGAGCCGCATTGATGATCTGAGTGGTCGACCCCACGACATCGGCCAACTCGACCACACTGGCCGGTGACTCCGGATGCACCAGCACCGCGGTCTCGGGGTACACGGTTTTCAGGTCGATAATCCCCTGAGCCTTGAACTCTTCATGCACGATGCAGGAGCCGTCCCACAACAGCACGTCGGCGCCGGTTTCACGACGCACATAATCGCCAAGATGCTTATCCGGCGCCCACAGAATTTTCTCCCCTTCGGCATCCAGATGATCGACAACATCCAGCGCAATACTCGAGGTTACTACCCAGTCCGCTCGCGCTTTAACAGCAGCAGAGGTGTTGGCGTAAACGACTACGGTACGGTCGGGATGCTGGTCACAGAAGGCGGCAAATTCATCCGCGGGACAGCCAATATCCAGAGAGCAGGTGGCCTCTAGCGTGGGCATCAGCACGGTTTTTTCCGGAGACAGAATCTTGGCGGTCTCCCCCATGAACTTAACGCCGGCCACAATCAGCATTGAGGCAGGATGATCACGCCCGAATCGCGCCATCTCCAATGAGTCCGAGACACAACCGCCCGTCTCTTCGGCGAGTGACTGGATTTCCGGGTCGGTATAGTAATGCGCTACCAGCACCGCATCGCGGGCCTTCAGCAAGGTTTTTATCCGTTCGCGCAATGCCGCACGCTCCCCCTCAGGGAGTTCGTTGGGCTGATTGAGCCGGGCAAGGTGATCGCGCACCAACTCTTTTGCAATTGCCTGTTCTGCCAAAACCATTTCCCCACGGTGAGGACGAAAAGCCCTCGATTTTAACAAACATTACGCAATCAGGGCCACATATGACCCGTTTCTGCTGTCACCTGGCGGTCACGGTGCCCAATATACCGTTTTGCGGCAATCCCCCGCCCCGAACAGCCGGGCAACTGGCGGGGGTTTGACGGCAAACAACGCGTCAGACAACACCGAGCGCTTGTCTTCTCCACAAATATGCAAAATAAGCTGCTCACAGTTCAACAGCCTTGGCAGGGTCAGGGTCAGGCGCTCGTAGGGACTGGAGGGCGTTTGCACGGCGATACAACTGTGACGCCCATTCAACGCCAAGCCGTCGCTGAGTTGCGCACTGTCTGGGAACAGCGAGGCAGTATGGCCGTCCGTCCCCATACCCAGCACGACACAGTCAAAGCGGGGAATGGCCGACAGTTCGGCATCGGCAACTTCCGCACCGGCTTCAACCGACGACACGTCGGATCGCAGAGGCAAAAAGCGCGCCTCTGCTGCACCGGCAGTCAGCAGCAGTTCGCGCAACTGACGCTCGTTGCTGTCGATGTGGTCGGCTGGTAACCAGCGCTCGTCGCTGAGGAGGACCGTAATCCTCGACCAGTCGAGTTCACTGATCGCCAACAGCGACAGCAGTCCTCGCGGAGTGCTGCCACCCGGCAGTACGAGGCTCGCCTCGCCCCGCGCCGTAACTGCGGCGCTGAGGACCGTACAGATATCATCGCACAGTGTCTGATCCAGCGAGCCACGACTACTGAAGCTGAATAATTGCGCCCCGCGCGAATCCAGGCGCCGCTCCAACATATGCTCATTCATGCCAACTGCGTCCATCCCTTTCGATCAACAACTCGGCCTTGGCAGGCCCCCATGTTCCCGCATGATAGTCTGTCACCGGCAGCGCCTGATCCTGCCACGCCTCAATCAGCGCATCGCACCATTTCCAAGACTCTTCAACCTCTTCCCGCCCCACAAACAGCGACGGATCGCCGTTGATAACATCCAGAAACAGGCGCTCATAGGCATCGGGCACACGCTGAATATCCGGCGAATTAAGAAAGTCGAGGTTCAGTGTTTTGGTCTCCAGCGCCAGCTTGTTTTTCAGGCTTTGCTGCTTGGACACCATCTGCATTTCTATGCCTTCGTTGGGCTGCAGGCGAATCACCAGACGGTTGGGAATGCTGTCGCCCTTTGCAAAAATATTGTGCGGCAGGCTTTTGTAGGTAATGACAATCTCGGTCAGTTTGCGGGGCATGCGTTTGCCGGTGCGCAGGTAAAACGGCACCCCGGCCCAGCGCCAGTTGTCGATATGCGCCTTGATGGCTACAAAGGTCTCGGTATCACTCTGCTCAACAGTGCAGTCTTCTTCATCGAGATAGCCGGGCACCGCCTCGCCCTGACTCCAGCCTTTGTTGTACTGTCCCCGCACCGCATGGGAGGCCACACTTGCTGCGTCGATGCGGCGCAGTGCGCGCAGAATTTTGACCTTTTCATCGCGAATACCTTCCGCTGTCACCGAATTTGGCGGCTCCATTGCGACCAGACAAAGCAGCTGCATCAAGTGGTTCTGCACCATGTCACGCAGCTGGCCAACATCGTTGTAGTAGGACCAGCGTCCTTCTATGCCCACGGTTTCGGCCACAGTAATCTGCACGTGATCAATGCAGCTCTGATCCCATTGGGTATTGATAAAACGGTTGGCAAAGCGCAATACCAGCAGGTTCTGAACCGTCTCCTTGCCGAGGTAGTGGTCGATGCGATAGATGTTCTCCTCGCTGACCAGCCGACCCACGGTTTCATTCACAGCGCGACTGCTGTCGAGATCGTGACCGATGGGTTTTTCCAGCACCACGCGGTTGCGACTGCCCAGCAGTTGCTGCTCGCCCAGCCGCTCACAGATCGGACCAAACAGTGACGGCGGCGTCGCCAGGTAGAAAACCGCCATCCGCTCAGGGGTCAGCAAATCGCTGAGGCGCAGGTATTCCTCAGGGTGGGCGAAATCAACACAGCAGTAATGCAGGCGTTCAGCAAAACCCTGCCACAAGGCCTCGCTGCTGATCAGACTGCTCAGGCGCTCGCGCTGCTGGGCAACAAATGCTTCGCGGCTCAGGTCGCGGCGCGCCAGCCCTATAATTCGTAAATCCGGCGGCAGCAGTTCTGCCAAATGCAGCTGATACAGCGCGGGGAACAGCTTGCGGCGAGTCAGGTCGCCACCCGCGCCAAAAATCACCAGATCGCGCGCCATACTCATCGGCCAGCCCCCGCCGCCACAGGTAACTGGCTGGCAATGGCCGCACGCTGCTGAATGGCCTGCCAGTCTCCCGCACGCTGTAAATCCAGCGGCGCAATCCACGATCCGCCAACGGTAATAACCGAAGGCAGGGCCAGATATTGCAGGGCATTCTCGGGCGTGATTCCCCCGGTTGGACAGAACTGTAAACCGGCCAGCGGCGCCGACAGGGCTTTGAGCGTCGCCAGCCCGCCCATCGCTTCCGCCGGAAAAAACTTGACGGCATTCAGGCCGCGATCCATGCAGGCCAGTGCTTCGCTGGCGGTCGCCACCCCCGGCAAAAACGGCAGTCCGGAGTTCATCCCGGCATCGAGCAAGGCGCTGTTACAGCCGGGCGTAACCAGAAACTCACTTCGCGCCGCTACAGCCAGCTTAACGTCGTGCGCATTCAGCACAGTGCCCGCGCCCACACACACGCCGTCTACCTCTTCCCGAATACGGTCGATGGCATCCAGCGCGGCGCGGGTTCGCAGAGTAATTTCCAACACCGGCAGGCCGCCGTCGCGCAGGGCCGTTGCCAACGGCACAGCGCACTCAGGGTCTTCAATCATCAGCACCGGCATCACCGGCGCCCGTTTCAGAATGCTGATCAACTGCTCGTGCATGACGCTCTCCCTGAAGCTGTTTGCCTGTTACCGCGACTGGACCTCACCTTCTGGCAGGGCGGGAAACAATACCGACGCGCCCTGTTCGGCGCTGCCCACGCGGTGCCTGAATACGGAAAACAATTCCCGGCCAACACCGAAACGGCTATCTTCTTCTTGGGCCAGCGGCTGACGCGCGGCAAGCTCGGCGGCGTCCACTTCGCAGTGCAACACACCGCTGACCGCATCGAGAATAATCCGGTCGCCCTCGCGCAGCCGGGCAATCGCGCCCCCGGCCGCCGCTTCCGGGCTGAGATGAATGGCGGCTGGCACCTTGCCCGAGGCACCCGACATGCGCCCGTCGGTAAGCAGAGCAACGCGGTGGCCGCGATCCTGCAGAACGCTCAACACCGGCGTCAGCTTGTGCAGCTCTGGCATTCCATTGGCCTGGGGCCCCTGGTACGGCAGAACAATCACGCAGTCTCTATCTAACTCGCCAGCCTCGAAGCGGGCCTGTAGCTCGCCTTGACTGGCGATCAGTACCGCCGGGGCATCTATGCGGTGAAATTCGGGGGCCACTGCCGACACCTTGATCAGCGCCCTGCCCAGATTGCCTTTCAGCAAACGCAGGCCGCCTTCGGTATCGAAGGGAGTTTCAAGCGAGGCGATCACGGCAGGATCACCGCTGTGCTTGGGCGCGGACTGCCAGTGCAACTGGCCCTTGCGCAGCACCGGTTCCTGCAGATAGCTGGCCATGCTCTCTCCCCACATGCTCGGCGCATCGCTGTGCATCAGCCCTGCGTCCATCAACATGCGAAACAGCAAGCTGCTGCCCCCCGCCGCGTGAAAGTGATTGATATCTGCCTGACCATTGGGATACACCCGCACCAGCAACGGCACGGTTTTCGACAGTGCATCGAGGTCTGTCCAGTCAATGATAAACCCCGCCGCCCGGGCAATGGCGATCAGGTGAATACCGTGGTTGGTAGAACCCCCGGAAGCCAGTAACACCACCATTGCATTGACGATGGAGCGAACATCCAGTGCCTCGGCCAGCGGCCGCGGCGAAGCCGACACGGCACTGACCCGGCACAGCTGGTGTACGGCCTCGCGATTGAGGGCTTCGCGCAGCTCGGTGTCGGGATTCACAAAAGAGCCGCCGGGCAGTTGCAGCCCCATCGCTTCCATTAACAGCTGATTGCTGTTGGCAGTGCCGTAAAATGTGCAGGTGCCCGCACTGTGATAAGACGCCGCCTCGGCTTCCAGCAGTTCCTTGCGCCCCACTTTACCCTCGGCATAGAGCTGGCGAACACGCTGCTTTTCTTTGTTGGGCAGGCCGCTGGGCATGGGACCCGCAGGAAGAAACATCATCGGCAGGTGGCCAAAATGCAGGGCACCGATCAGCAGCCCCGGTACAATCTTGTCGCAGATACCGAGACAAACCACCGCGTCGAACATCTGGTGTGACAATGCCACCGCCGTGGCCTGGGCAATCACATCGCGACTGAACAGGCTGAGTTCCATCCCCGGCATTCCCTGCGTAACACCGTCACACATAGCCGGTACGCCACCGGCAACCTGGGCGGTACAGGCCAGCTCACGTGCGGCAGTCTTGATTTTATCGGGGTAGTCCCGGTAGGGCTGGTGGGCCGACAGCATATCGTTGTAGGCCGTAACAATACCGAGGTTGGCGGCTTCCATCAGCCGAATCCGGTCTTTGTCGCCACCGTCACAGGCAGCAAAACCGTGGGCAAGATTGCCGCAGCTTAACTGGCGGCGGTTCGGTGCCTGCCGACCAGCCTGGTGCTGACGACGCAGGTAATCGTCACGACTGCCCGCGCTGCGGCGGGCAATGGCTTCCGTCACCCTGCGAACATCGGGATGAACAGTGCGCATTGCGGGCTCCCTGAGTTACGGCCGCCGGACCGGACAGGCGTATCGCCAATTGTATCCATTCGCGGCGGACTGTGTTCTGACTATAAAGGGGATGCGATATCCATACCAGCCATCAGCCGCCGCCGCGCACTTCGGAAAACCCGTATAGGAAAAGACTTAGCTCAGCGCTCCCTCAGCGCGAAGCTCGGCAAGGTGCTGCCCGTCGTAGCCCAGCTCTGTCAGCACAGCATCGGTGTGCTGGCCCTGCCGGGGCGCGGGGGCCGGAACTGCCGGTTCACTGCGGCTGAATTTGGGCGCAGGACAGGGCTGGGGATGGCCGCCCACCGTTACAAAGCTGTTGCGCGCCACATTGTGCGGGTGCTGCGGCGCCTCCGTCATGGACAACACCGGTGCAACACAGGCATCTGTGCCCTCCAGCAGCTCACACCAGGCATCGCGGGTGCGGGTTTTAAACAGCGCCTGTAGCTGCTCCTTGAGTTCGGGCCAGCGCGCGGCATCGTACTGATTGCCAAACACGGCTTCGTCCAGCCCCATGAGTTCCTTCAACAGCTGATAAAACTGCGGTTCGATGGGGCCGACAGACAGGTATTTACCATCCTGTGTTTCATACACTTCATAAAAGTGCGCACCGGTATCCAGCAGATTCACACCACGCTGATCCTGCCAGTTGAACGCCCCCAGATTAAAATTGCTGTACATCATGTGCATCAGTGCCGCCGAGCCTTCCACCATCGACACATCAACAACCTGACCCTTGCCGCTGCGACCGGCTTCGAGCAGAGCAGATACCACGCCGAAAGCCAGGAACATGCCACCGCCGCCAAAATCGCCCACCAAATTGAGCGGCGGCACCGGCTTGTCGCCCGCGCGACCAATCCCGTGCAAGGCCCCAGACAGCGAGATGTAATTGATGTCGTGCCCCGCCGCCTGAGACAGCGGCCCGGTTTGCCCCCAGCCGGTCATCCGCCCGTAAACCAGTTTGGGATTGCGCGCCATGCAGTCTTCAGGGCCAATGCCCAGCCGCTCGGCCACGCCGGGACGGAACCCCTCAATCAGCGCATCGGCCGTTTCGCAGAGTTTCAACAGAGCCTCCACAGCGCGGGGGGCCTTCAGGTTGAGTGCTATGGATTTCTTGCCGCGCTCGCTGATGCTGTTGACCGGCGCACTGTCTGCCGCCGCCGACTTACGGGTTACAGAGATCACCTCCGCCCCCATGTCAGCAAACATCATGCCTGCAAATGGTGCGGGCCCAAGGCCTTCAATTTCAATAATACGCAGTCCCTGAAGAGGTCCCATCTATTCGCTCCTGTGGTGAGTTTGGCGGCCGCGGCCTGCTGTTCCGGTGACAACAGTGGCGCCTAGTTATAACGTTCTGCAAGCACACAGCCTGCCGCAAGAATTCTTTGCTAACAAAGCGCTTGCTGACAAAAAAGGCGGCCTGGGCCGCCTATTATCACCGCCGCTGTCACACCGTGCCAGCGAAGCAGGCGCCAGTTATGGTTTCTGTATGCAGCCTCAGGGTTTGAGCAGGGGATAAATACAATCGACTATTTCCCGCGCCGCTGATGGCGGTTCACCAAACACAGCAGCGGAGCCGGACTGGCCGCCCGGAGTGAGTGCCGGTCGGTTGGCCACGCGATGCAGGGCACTGTGCAGCGCCGCGCCCAGAAAGAGGCTACTCAGGGCACACACATCAGCAGCACCGGAAATACTGCCAGCCCGCTGCAAAGCCTGTAGCCGCTGGCTTAGCGCCCCCTGCACCGGGAACAGTCGGTCCGCCTCGATCTTTCCCGCCAGATCGCGCACACTGCCCGCCCAGAACGGCGCCATCAGCGGCACCACCGCCATATAAAACGCCTCGGCACTGTCGTACACCCGGCACAGCCACTGCCGTAATTCGGCACTGTCGCCCTGTTCAACACAGTCCCTCGCATCGACCAGTTGCGGCAGACGCTCGCCGATCAGGGCGCGCAGCAAACCGGCTTTATCGCCGAAGTTATTAAACACGCTGGCTTCGGTAGTTCCCGCCCGCGCCGCCACGCCCCGTGTTGTCAGCGCAGCCGCCCCCTCGTCGCTGAGTAGCGCATAGGCGGCATCCAGCAATCGTTCTCTCACTCTCGGTCTCGCCACTACTTATCACTCCATTGATGTTGGCTACTATGTATTACACCCGAGTCACCGCGCAGGACACAAGGCATTGCGCTAAGATCAGCAACAAACGTCACCGTCCGACCTGCCCGGAGATTTGCATGACTGCGTTTACCCCCGTGCTGACCAAAACCGAAGACGGCATTTGCCATATTTCCATCCAGCGAGCCGCACAACGCAACGCAGTAGACGGCCCCACGGCCCGCGCTCTGGCTGAAGCATTCCGGCGCTTTGACCAGGACTGCGAGGCAAAAGTTGCCATTCTCAGTGGTGCTGGAGAGCATTTTTGCGCAGGCGCAGACCTCCATGCCTACGCCAGCGGCGACTCCGACCGACACAACCCCCTCGACGACAACGGCGATGGCCCAATGGGGCCGACACGTATGCAGCTAAGCAAACCGGTGATAGCCGCTGTAGACGGCTACTGCGTGGCCGGGGGACTGGAGTTGGCACTGTGGTGCGACCTTCGCGTTGCCACCGAGCGCGCCGTATTCGGGGTATTCTGCCGCCGCTTCGGGGTGCCGCTGATCGACGGTGGTAGTGTTCGTCTGCCGCGCCTGATCGGGCAGAGCCGCGCTCTGGATATGATTCTTACCGGCCGTCCCGTCGGTGCCCAGGAGGCACTTGGCATGGGGTTGGCAAACCGGGTGGTCAGCCCTGAGCAACTGGCAGGTGAAACCCTGGCACTGGCCAGACAGATTGCCGACTTTCCACAGCAGTGCCTGCGCAATGACCGGCAGAGCGCGCTATCGCAGTGGTCGCTGAGTGAGGAAGACGCCATTAAGGCCGAGTTTGCGCTGGGGCGTGACACCCTGAACAGCGGCGAATCCCGCAGTGGCGCAGCGGCGTTTGCCAGCGGACGCGGACGCCACGGCGACTTTCAAAGCACTGACCTTCAAAACAATGAACCCTGAACACTCTCGGGCAGTGCCTGCTCATCCAATGGGCGCAGGCGATCCCCCACTGCAAGGCGCCCGCTTTGCAACACCCTGGCACACAAACCGCCGTAGCCAAGCATGGCCACCACACCACCAGCCCCCAGTGCTTCATCCATCCGCGTACAGGGGTGACACAGTGCCGTTGCCTGAAACACGGCATCACCGATCTGGAAGTACTGGTGGCGCAGCGCATTTAAGTTAATTCCCGACACCAGCAGATTGCGGCGCAACAACGCCGGGTCTAATTCCCGGAGTCCCAGATGCCGGGCAATACTGTCAACAAATTCAACGCTGATCAGCGAGACCTGCCTGCCGGAACCGGGCCGCCCGGCCATACGCCGGTCGCCTTCCAGGCCATAACCGGCAACAGCAGTGGTCGAAGACAGCGCCACCATCCCCTCTCGCCGCCCCGGCCGCACGCCTATCCACTGCAATTTGCCCTCCGGCAAGTCGCGTAAATAACGGGCCAGTAGCCGCCCCTGTGCTTTCATCACTTAGCCCTCCTACGCCGGTAAAACGGTGACAGCAACAGCGCACCAAGGCTCTGAGGCAGCTGCCGTCGCTCCGGCAAGCCCAGTACCAGCGCCTCGTCACCGGCACTGGCTGCGCGTTGATAGCTTCCGAACCAGCGGTCCCAACAGCTCAGACTGAAACCGAAGTTGTGCTGGCTTTCACGCCACTGCCGCGAGTGGTGAATGCGGTGCAGTGCAGGGGTAATCAGGACGCGTCGCAACACCCTTTCCAGCGCTGCTGGCAGCGCAATATTGCTGTGATTGAACAGCGCGCAGGCATTCAACCACAGTTCGAATAGCAACACGGCCTGTGCAGGCAGCCCTAACAGGGCAACCGCAGCGGCCTTGATCAGCATCGACAACACAAACTCCAGCGGGTGAAAGCGCAAGCCGGTACTCACATCCACCGCCAGATCGGCGTGATGTACCCGGTGCAGTCGCCACAGCCACCGCAGGCGATGAAACAGGCGGTGCTGCCAGTAAATCAACAAGTCCAGCAAGACCATACCCAGCGGCACGGAAACTGCGAGCGGCAGGGCAAAACGGTTTGCTAGCCCCACGTTCTCAGCAGCGGCCCACAGCGCCACCCCCGTCGCAGCAGCGGGAAAAACCAGCCGCAGCAACAGCGTGCCCAGCAGCGACAACCCCAGATTATTCCACCAGCGCCGACGCGATACCGGGCGGTATGGGCGCCGGTACTCCAACAACGCAAACAGGATAAACACCGCAAAAAAGCTGCCCAGACGCAGGCTGGCTTCCCAGTCAGCCATCGGCCGCCTCCCCATACCTCCTCAGCACCTCGCAGCGCCGAAGAAAAGCTGCTGGCTGCAAGGGGACATCGGTGATCACGTCGAGATCAGCCAGTGCGGGCCGCTCTCGCCATGTCATTCCTGCGGCACGCAGGCGCGCCCGGGTCTGCTCGGCCACGCTGGCCGTACTCCACGCAATTCCGTCAAAAATCCCCGGCACAGGACCAGGCAACCCTAACAGTACATAACCGCCATCCAGTGCCGGAATCATCACAGCCACCCCCTCGTGCAGGCAGGCGGCGGCCCACTGTACGTCGCCGGGCTGTAACGACGGACAATCGGCGCCAATCAGTACCACAGGTTCCGAGTTCACCGCCCGCTGCATTCGCTCGCCGAGATTTCCCTCTCCCTGGGCCACTGAGCTAAAACCAGCCAGCTGCGGCACAGTCTGCCAGCATGGATCAGCGGGGCTTGGAGTCAGCCGCAATTCAGTATTCAGCCCCGCCCCATCCGGCAGCTCACCAACGGTCGCACACAACTGCAGGGTGTGCTGCAGCAGAGCACTTGCCACCGCCGCCGCGCCGGCTTCACCCAGAGCGGGAATAAGGCGGGTTTTGGCCCGGCCCGGCGCCGGGTATTTAGCGAACACACAGAGGCGCACCCTGGTTTTACCGTTGCCACTCATCAGGATTGTCGCTCTCTTGGCGTTGCCGCTTTAGGGAGCTGCCTGTCGTCGGGATAGTAACTGCGCACCAGCTGCTCGGCGGGAACACCCGCAAAATATTGCAGGCGCAACCACCACATCAGCACAATAGTTCGCCAACACCCCTGTTGCTCCCAGCGTCGGCCCGAGGTGACAATCCGGCTGCGCAAACAGTGGGGACGCGCCAAGCGCCGCAGGCGGCGACTTAATTCAATGTCCTCCATCAATGGCTGCGCAGGGTAGCCCCCCACCTGAACAAATACGTCGCGCCGCACAAAAATGCCCATATCCCCGGTCGCTATGCCAGTTAGCCGCGACCGCAGGTTCATCAGCGCCGCGATCAGTTTCAGCATGACAAGCCGTCCTTCAAGGCGCACATCAAAGCGCCCCCACGTGGCGCTGGTGTCGCGGCAGATCGCAAGCAGCGCCTCAAGCGCCGGACGGTTAAGCTGGGTGTCGACATGCAGAAACAGCAGATAACGCCCTGCGGCTAGCTGCGCACCAGCATTCATCTGCCGGGCACGCCCCGCTTTACATTCCAGCACCCGCTGCCCGTGCTCCCGCAGATATTCGAGGGAGCCATCAGCACTGCCACCGTCAACAAACAACCATTCAATATCGGGGTAGGCCTGCTGCCAGCGTCCCAGTCGGGATAGGGCCACCGGCAAGATAGCCCGTTCATTGCGCAGTGGCAGCACAATACTCAGCAGCGGCTCAACCATGCCCGTCATTCCCAGACCGCCATTCATTCAGTCGCCAGTCGTAATCGGAGAAGCGTATCGGCAGGCGCCCTTTGTTCAGCTTGACCAGTCCTTCGGCATTCAGCTCCAGCGCATCGGCATAGGCCGCCAAAAATTCGGGCAGCGACGTCATACCCCGCCAGCCCTGTTCAAAATCCTTGCGATACCAGTCAAACAGTTTCGACAGATACAAGCGCCCCTCGCGCACACCGTTGCGCTGCCGGTCGGCCAGAAAGCGGCGTGTGGCGCGCTCCAGCTGAGCCTCCAGCACCTCGCCAATATAGGCCTCTTCCGCCAGCGCCGGGCAGCCGATACTCGCGCAATTTACGGCAAAGTGGATACGTGGCTCACTAAAATCGCGGCGGATCATGCCATGTTCAATGTCATCCAGACTGCGCTGCTGACCGAGAAGCGGAATAAAGCGCTGCGCCCAGGGCGAACGAAACCAGCCGCCAATATCCCGGATCGACGCGATGTCGCCGTAGTGGCGCAATACCAGCTCCACCGTCCAGGCATTGTAGGCATTGATGAGAAAAGCCAGCTGGCGGGCCGCCGGCCACTGCGCATAATCCGCCGCTGTCACGGCAGACAGCGCGTTTAAATACTGTGAAAGCTGCGCGCGATCTCGCTGAAACCCCAGGTAATCGACAGCCGTCGCATGACCGCCGCGCTGGCTTTTCACATGCCGCGACAGCAGTTCCTGCCAGTCATTGTGCAAGGTATCGGCCCGCAACGGTTTGCACAGTCCCAGCACACAACACAACATCAGCAACCAGGCACGCAACTTATTGCCCTCCCCGCTGCCAGCGGAAAAAACGCGCGAGCAGGCGCAACACCCACTCAGGCTGATGGGCTTTGCGCCACTCCCCGGCCACATACTTATTGGCTTCTGTCAGGGTGGGATAGGCGTGCGTTGTTGCCAGCACCTTGCGCAGGCCCAAACCGTGTTTCATAGCCAGAACATACTCTGCCAGCAATTCCCCCGCCTGCGCCCCGACAAGGGTCACACCCAGAATCCGGTCTTTACCCGGTGGTGTGAGCACGCTGATAAAACCTCCGGTGTCGCCGTCGCAAATTGCCCGGTCAAGGTCACTCAGCGCGTAGCGGCTCACTTCCACTGCCACACCCTGCTCGCGGGCTTCCTGCTCATTAAGCCCGACGCGTGCCACTTCCGGGTCGGTATAGATCACTCGGGGAATGACCGAGTAGTCCACCGGAAATTTCTTAAAGCGGCCAAACAGGGCGTTCACACAGGCATACCAGGCCTGGTGGGCCGCAACATGTGTCAATGGGAAGGGGCCTCCCACCACATCTCCGGCAGCGTAGATATGCGGGAACCGGGTTTGCAAAAAGGCGTTAGTGCCCAGCGGCAATGCCGTATCAATACCCAGCGTCTCCAGACCAAAGCCCTCCAGTCTGGGCCGCCGCCCCACCGCACAGATCAACATATCGTAGGGCAAAGCGCGCACATCACCGCTGGCCAGATCCTCAATAACAAGGCACTTTTCGCCGCTGCGTTGCTCGCAGCGCAGCGCCCGATGGCGACAAAAAACCTCCACCCCATCCTCGGCAAACTGCCGGGCCAGAGACGCCGACACCGCTTCATCTTCACGGGCCAGCAGGCGCGGCAGCATTTCCAGCTGGCTAACTTTTGAACCCAGCTGCGCCAGACATTGGCTTAATTCACAACCGATAGCTCCGCCACCCAATACCAGAACACGGGCAGGCGGATGTGTGTAGCTCGCCAGTGCTGCCCACAGTGTTTCACTGGTCTCAAAGCCCAACTCGGCCATACCGGGAATCGGAGGCACCACGGGTTCGGCTCCGCTGGCAATAATAATATTGCGCGCCGTCAGCCGCCGGGACTGGCCCGCATCGCTGTCGATTTCCAGCGTCCAGGGATCAACAAAGCGCGCATAGCCCTTAATCACCTCAACGCCCAGTCCGGTGTAGCGCTCAACACTGTCGTGGGGCGCAATATCGGCGATAACCTGACGCACGCGGGCCATCACCCGCGTAAAATTCACGCTAGAGGCCTCCACATTCACTCCAAAGTGGTCGGCCCTGCGCAGCTGCGAGGCCAGTCGGGCAGAGCGGATAAGTGCCTTGCTCGGTACACAGCCGGTATTCAGACAGTCGCCACCCATCTCCCCCGCTTCTACCAGCGTCACTTTGGCGCGCAGTGCGGCAGCGATATAGGCGCTGACCAGTCCCCCGGCCCCCGCACCAATCACCACCAGATTGCGGTCGGCACGCACCGGCCGCCGCCAGCCGCGATACACCCGGCGGTGCTGTAAACTGCCGAGAACACGCTTGGCAAGCAGCGGAAAAATCCCCAGCAGAGAAAATGCCACTATCAGCGACGGCGAGAGAATGCCGGACAGGCTATCGACCTGCCCCAGCTGCACACCGGCGTTCACATAAACCGCCGTTCCCGGCAACATGCCCAACTGACTCACCCAGTAAAAGCGCCGCGCAGGCAGCGCCGTCAGTCCCATCAGCAGATTAATCAGAAAAAACGGAAACAGCGGCACCAGCCGCAGGGTAAACAAATAAAACCCGCCCTCGCTGGCAATACCTGCATCAATTTTTTTCAAACGTTCGGGAAAGCGCTGCTGCAAACTGTCGCGCAGCAGATAACGGGCAACCAGAAAGGCCAGCGTTGCCCCAATAGTCGAGGCAAATGACACCAGCACCAAGCCCTGCCAGAAACCAAGTACTGCGCCGCCAGCCAGCGTCATCACCGCCGCCCCCGGCAACGACAGTGCCGTGATCAACACATATCCAAGAAAAAACAGCAGTGCGAAAAGCCAGGGCCGGGCTGTCTGCACCCGAACAATGTCGGCATGCAGCGACTTCAACCCCGCCAGACTCAGATACTCTGTCAGCCCACTGCCCAACACGCCTGCCACCAACAACAGCAAGACGACCAGCAGCAGTCCTTTTCTTCTCATTGTGCGCCTCCGCTGCCCAGCCCTTCACCCGCAATACTCTGTCGGGTTCTCTACGCAAATCATCGCTGTAACGATTCCACAAATCGGGCCGGTCGCCAAGCGTGAGCAAAAAATACCCGGCCAGACCGGGTAACAGCGGCAATTTGAGAGGTTTGACAGCCCTGCTCGCCAACGAGGCAATGCGCTCTGTCAGCAGTTGATTTTTCTGGAAGTACAACCGGAGTCAGTCGGAGAAATATTCCGCAATAGGGCGAAGTAAGCGATAGGCACTTTTTTCCCTCGACGTGGAATACATAGCAATAACCACTTCCCTGGAGGGCGAGACATACAATGCCTGCCCATCGTATCCGGACTTGAACAGGTCGCCGTCGGAGAACAGGGCATCCCACTGAGAGGGCGCAGCAACCGGCGCAGCTCCCAACAGGGCTTGCGCTTTCTTCACGGCCAATGGTGCATTAAGGTAGGCACGCTGACCATTTTTATACGTAGCCAGCCTCTTCAGCGCAGAAGCGGGAATAACAGCAGGATTATGGCCGCCTGGAGTAAATAGCAGACCAAATCTCGCTAAGTCTCTCAAACGCGAAGAAAACATACCGTGGGCGATGGCGCGCCCTTCGGGAGTCAACCCCATCAGGGCATCACCCTCAGCGCCGATTTTCGACCAAATACGCTCCTGTAATACCTCGCTATAACGCATCCCTGTAACGCGCTCTATCAGCAGGCTCAAGATGTTGGTATTTGCCGAGGAATATTCGTATCGGCTTCCTGGCTCCTGTGCCAACACCATGGACCGAAGCGCCTGATCATGGCCCAGCGGCTCATGCCCGGCCCGAGTCAGAATAGCCTCGGCATAAATCAGGCGACCAATGCCTGAATCGGGATTGGCATACCCTTCCGGCGTATCTAGCGCATCAATACCGCTGCACATATTCAAAACCTGCCCAACAGTAACTCGTGCCCAAGCCGTTTTCTTAAACCCTGGCAGGTAAGAGGCAACGGAAACATTGAGTTTTAATTTTCCTTCATCGACCAACTGCTCAATAAGAACCCCCGCCGGAACTTTCGCAACAGACCACCAAAGATGACTGTCTTCCTCGCGCATTCCCGGATAATGCTCAAGAACAATTTCCCCCCGATGAACAACAATCAGCCCCTGCAAACGAGAGCGGGGGTCCTCAAGCAGCGATTCAACAGAGACTTCGCCCAGAGCGGAACTGACTTGCAGCGCCATCAAGTCCGCGTTGGGTTTCAGAGGCAGAGAACGCACCCCACCCTGGCGAGCAACCAGGTGATGGGGAAAGAACTCCGCCATATTCAGATAGGTGTATAACGCCTGATTGCCCGCAGTGGCCAGTTTAAATGGGGCAAAATGCTGCCGGACCGTTGCGGCTTCCTCAACAGAAAACCCGTCTCGTGCCACCGACACCGGCCACATACTTGCCGTCACATTTTTCGCCAGCACCTCGGCACTCACCAACCACAAACACAGTAGTCCGCAAACCAGCACGCGAATACAGGCCGATAGCTTTATCTTCCCCATCGTTCAATCTGCTCCTCTTTCCCCCACCACGGCAGCCAGGGTTTCTTGGGTATGATGTTGGGGTCGCCTGTGTGAACAAAGGCTTTGATGCTCCTTACGATCTGCTGGTGCAGCGCCGCCCGATACTCGGCATTTTCCTCAGTCCATGCAAAGCGCATGTAAGATTTTCTGTCATCAATAAAATTGCCAAAGATAAACGGAATATCCAAACCGTGCAGTGCTCCGAGTTCAGATCGCCAAGGATCGGGATAGTCAGCCCACTCAAATTGATAGGCATACATAATCGGCAAGCTCTCGGCATAGCTATCCAGTATTTTTTTAAATCTTCTGTCGAGCGCCCAGCTACTCATAGAAATTTTGATGCCACGATTTAAACCGGCAAACCAACCGAGTTTCTGATTGATGGTCTCCTCGCGAGGCTCACCATCAAAAAGAGGCCAGAGCTGGTTGGCATTGCGGCCTATACCTTTGATAGGTACCAGCGTTGTCATTTCGTCCCGGGTTTTGCCGATCAGAAGCGGTACAACACTGACGGCTTTTGCGGCCAGTTTATCGGCCTTATTCAGGGCCATTAGCACCGTCCCGTCGTCAACAGCGAGCGGATACAGCCCTCGCCCACTTGCACGCAACAGGTCTTCGGAGGATTTGGCGTACAGGTAATCACGCAGCTGCTCTGGGGACATGGAGGCAAGCAACCGGGCGGCCGCTTTTTTATTCTCGGCAAGCCCGTCGTTAATTAACAACGAGGTCAGCAGCACGTCTGTTCGCTCTTCAGCTTCGCCCATCGAGGCAGAAAATGGCAGCCCAGAAAAGCTGATGGCCTTCTGGAACTTGCCCTCTGCCAGAGGAGAGCGAAGCAGCGCCAATACCGCGACCGCGCCCGCCGACTGGCCGGAAATAGTGATGTTTGACGGGTCACAGCCCAGCGGCTGGCAATTCTGCCGCGCCCAGTCCAGCACCTGGATCATATCCAGTAAATAAAAGCTGCCCGAGTCTTCGGCGGCGTTTCCCGTCTGCAGGGCGGGGCTCTGCAACGATCCCCATACGCCCAGACGGTAGTTGGCCGTAATCACCACGGCTCCGGTTTCCTTAGCCAGTGTTTCCCCGTCATACATGGGATGAGCAGCGGTACCCGCAATCCCCGACCCGCCGTGAAAAAACACCAGTACGGGACGTGCTTGAGCACCGCTCTCTGGCACCCAAACATTGAGGTAAAGGCAGTCCTCACTTCCATACGGTTTGTCAAAAGTCGCTTGATCATTACTGGCAAAAAAGCCGCCGATCTGTGTGCAGGCGTCCGCATATTCATGGGCTTTGCGAACTCCACGCCAGGGAGACACCGCCTGCGGAGCCCTCCAGCGCAACTCTCCTACAGGTGGGGCCGCATACGGCACGCCCAAATACCTCGAAACACCGCCCTGTTGTTTGCCCTCTAGTAGGCCCGCATCAAGAGTAACAACCGCCGCGCTGGCAGCAGCACTGAGCAGCGCCAGGCAATAGCAAGCAAATACCCGAAAAATCATTCTGCAAACTCCCGTAACTGGCCCATAGGTGTACGGGCCAGCCTCAGTGTCATCTCTGTAAATGCCATTGTCTCCCGCTGCAGGCGCTGATAATCCACCTTATCCGCCGTACTGATTCCCCAATTAAACAGATAGTTGGGACCAGCAATATAATTCGCCGTCGGAATCCGCACACGCCCCCAAAATACCTGCCCTTCCCCCGGCCAGACATGATCGTGGAAATACCCACCTCCCTGAGGACGGGTCGGCCCACGGATAATGGTGGGAGCAGAGTCGGCCCTATTAACCGCATCCTTAGCGGCAGCAATCAGCGCGGGTATATTCGGCATAAAAAACACATAGGGTTCAGCCTTTCCTGTGGGCATCCAGCGCCCCCCCGGGCCTTGCACCCACTCCTCGGCACCGAGATGCTCCAAACAGAGCAAGGCCGCAATTTTCCCTAGCGTTTCATCATCCAGATGTGCATCTACAAAGGCTTGCCCTCCCTGAGCACCGGCAAAATGCCCCGTTGTAAGCAAAACCATAACACTGCGTGGCAACGCCTCTCTCGGCAAACGGGAAAGGTACTGCGCCATAGCAACAATCACATTAGGCCCATTGTCTTCTATACCATTTGGGCCATCTGTATGACTATTCAGCACAATCAATTCGTCAGAAGCACCGGGGATTACCCCAATAAGATTGCGGCTGTTAACACTGCGTATTTTCGCATCAACCATCAACCGCACGTCGAAGCCGCGTTCGGCCAACGTCAGTAACGTATGCCCCACATTTTTATCCACATACAACGCCGGGACTCCACGGCTTTCGCCATCGTAAGGAGCATAAAGTCCCAGTGCATTGGAGGCGGGTTCGTCCAGAATAAATACCGCACCTATCGCCCCGGCCTGCTTTAAAGCATCCAGCTTCTTTGCCATCTGGCTGGTGGAAAAATACGTTCTTTCGTAGGGCCTTGCTGACGCAGGATACTGGCCGAAACCATGGAGGGAAAAAGCCGCTTCCGCAAAGACCTCCAATGTCGTTTTAGGTTTGCTCAGCGGTATCAACGCAACGTTTCCTTTAAGCTTATCACCATTGAAATCGTTATCGCTCTGAACTAGCTCCAGCCTTCCCCTGACCCCATCCTGGGGAGTTCCTCCAGAATAGGGAACAAAACTGGCGGTAGGTAAAGTAATCACATCAGTATCAGCATTACCAATAACCTCCAAAGACCACTTACCCACCTCCCATTTTTTAAGGGTAACAGGCTCTTCATAGACGTTTGGAATACCTGCTTTTATAAGCCTTTCTCGCAGTACGTCAATATAGGCCTCGTGAGCCGTACTACCCGCTGCGCGAAGCCCTCGTTGATCCAGATCAACTTGCCAGTCGCGGTGTTGATCAGCGGAAACAAACTGATCGGCCCTGACGGTCATGGCATCCTCAGCGGACAATGCACTGCCAGGCCACCCCTCCCCGGCCCATCCAGAGCAAGGGACGCTCAAAAGAATAGCGGTCAGAATTCTTGTTAGGATATTCATTAATCTAACTCCAAGCTAAACCGGGCGGTGACGGTTCGCGGCGGGTTCAGAATGTAGAAGTTATCGCCAGCAGCAGCATTAATGACACTGACAGGAGCAGTTTCGTTAGTGAGATTAAGGACATTAAGTGCCAGCGTGGGACGTCCTTTAAGAGAGGGTATTGAAAAACTCATCCCCAGGTTGTATGAGCCATAGTCATTGACGATTTCATCTGATGCGATGTCGTTATAGGTTTCCCCGACATACGTATATCCAAGCAATACCGACATATTGACTAGCCAGTCTGGAGAACCATAAGCCGCCAAATTTGCGCTGTATTGGTAGTCTGCGGATCCAGGAAGAGTCTTGCCTGCCGGAACAATGTCTCGTCCGGCCTGGAAATCTTCAGTAGTTCGCGCATCGACTGTGCCGCCGCTAAGACTGAAAATAACGCCGGGGATAGGGGTCAGCCATCGGAGATTCGCCTCAAATCCATCACTTTCCGCACTTCCCACATTGTCATAGTAATTAATTTGTATTGCGTTCTTCAGCACGACAAGTGCATCGGTATAGTCGATATGAAATGCAGTTATATCGAATTCAAGCGTGTTTCTTAACCAGGAAGTGCGAAGGCCCAGTTCGTAATTCCAAATGTAGTCGGAATTATAAGTACCTGGAACATTCTGTAGTTCATCTTCCGGAAGGTTCTGTATACCGCCAAACCGGAACCCCTTGTTCGCCAGAAAATATAACGAGTGGTCATCAGTGAAATGGAAGGTAGCCGAGAACTTGGGGTTGACTCCCTCTTCCGTAATGCTCGTTGTGAAGTCCGCAGGAGACTGGCCGTTGTTTACCAACCTGGCACCTATTCCCCGCCCCACAAAGCCTCCATCAACAGTAGTACGGTAAATACGTGCACCAGCCGCAAGCTCTAACCTCGACCAGGGGCGCCAGGTTAAATCAAAAAACAGAGCTTCTTCTTTTGCCTCAGCATCTGTCTCCGCACAGAGTACTGCCAGCTCGCAAGAAAGGTCGTCAGAGCCCGGCAATATCACGTTCAGTACACCCCCGGTCAGCGCACCAAGCCCCAGTGAATCGGCAAGGGTTTGCACTGTATTCGAAACAGTGCCCAACAAGTTGGAAGCGTCATCCAATGCCTGTACGTTTAATGATAGGAAATAGCGTATGGGGGATTCTAGGTAATATCCGCCTACCAGCCATTCAAAACGCTCACCGCCAATAGACTGGAGCCGCAGTTCATATTGGTTAGACTTCGACTCCTGATCTGTCACAAAAGGCATGGCAAGTAATTCAGGACTCCCAGCAGCGGGGGTGCCCAACATGGCACCGTAGGAATCAATGGTGTTAAAGCGCTTTTTCTCGGTCTTGGAATTACTGGAAACCAGTCTTACATGTTCCCAGTCATACTGTATCTCAAGATTTTGCATACCAAATTCATGACGATTCGGCCACGGTATCAGTGAACCTTTTGTAGCCCTTGGGCCATCAATATGGTCAGAGATAACCAGACCATTTTCAGCATCATAGTCTTGTTTTAAAAAGGTATACCTTACCTGTAAGGCATCCGATGGCTGCCAAAGTACAGCAGCTCGAATCTGATCTCCCTCCCCTTGATCTACATCCCTCTTGAATTGCTCCGGACGCAAATCATCTGTAACACCAGGGTATTCTCTACGGATAAACGCAAGCCTTGCACCCAAATCGCCGTCCTCCCCCAGCAGAGGAATATTGATGACAGCTCCCTGTACAAATCCGGTTGACCCTTCTTCCGGCTCAATATGCTGTGCAAAATAACGCAGCTCCCACTGATCCGGCTTAGGATCGTTCAGGCGGTATCGCAAAACTCCAGATAACGCCGCACCACCAAATAACGTTCCCTGAGGCCCCTTAAGCACCTCTACTGCAGCCAGATCAAAAGCCGAAAGGTCTGGGGTAATGCTCGCGGCATAGGGTTCATTCAAGGCAGTATCGCCAATAAATATCCCTACCGGATACGGGACTGTGCTAGTGGGAGAGGCGCTGGTGGAAATCCCCCGCATCACAACGCGCTGATCCCCCGGACGGGCCGAATTGGAAGTAACTCCTGGGGTCTGTTCAAGTATGTCGTTAACGCTCAACATTCCTCTTGACTCCAGCTCTCCGCCATCAAATGCCGAAATAGAGGCCGCAATGTCCCGGAGAGATTTCTCACGCTTTGTTGCAGTTGTAGTGGCATAGTGAATTTGGCCACCTAATTAGAGGTGATAGCAT
>CERC01134351.1_pt1 | contig 39990 bp, 24 predicted proteins | sample 530921 | NCBI WGS metagenome assembly CERC01 (sample SAMEA2621099, study PRJEB7988) | marine metagenome | isolation source: saline water (ENVO:00002010), including
CCCATTATTTATATAAAAAGCCTACTTTCGAGTAGGCTTTTTTTTTGCCCGCCACTCAAACGAGATTAAAATCCTATTTGGAAATATAATTACTAGCCCAATAAAGATGTTAAAGAGAGTAGACGAAAGGTTTTTGGTGCTCCTAGGACTTAGCTGTAAAGGGCCTAAGAAGCGAAAACGGCTATAAATGATTTGGCCTAATTATGAGTGTATCAATTAGGCCTTTACAATTTTTTTTCTAGTTTTGAGCAAGCTCAAGCTTTGCGTTGGTGTATTCTATGTGAATAGTTGAAAAGATCTCAGCTTCACCAGCAAGCATATACTTTAACTCCGTGGGATTTTCATTACCTAGTAAAGATCCGTCACAAAGCCTTCCTGAGCTATCAAGGTCTATAATGGCCTTAGAAAATAGCTCTCCATCTATATGGTCGCTTGGGTAAGTATCCTTATAATCAGCTAAGAACTCATTGAGGTTTTCACCCTCCAAGTTATTTGAATTAGATTCAGTAATTAAATGAATAAGCTGTCTATTATAGTAAAATCTTACTCCAGATACGACTTCAATACTAACAAAGGCAACGATACCGGCTCCAAAACCAACCATGCCACCGCCAATGGCGTAGCCTAAGGCGTCCCAGCCACCAATAGTTAAGGCTTTTGCAATTCCTCCGCCAATGAAGCCCCCTGCAACTGCAGCTGCAGGAGTTGCAGCAATGGCCAACGGTGGTGTCCAAATTAGCCAGTTTCTAAGTTCTTTTTCTCTATTTAAGTATTCATCCAGGCAAGTGTTATCCATCCCAATATCTTGCTCAAGTACTTGCTCGATAACTTTGGTTGATTCTTCTAGGCCTTCTTTTACTTCAAGTGCCTTGTTTGATGCTGCTTGTACGACTTGCATTGTTATAAGAATCGAAATAATGATCTTCATTTCCTACCTCCGAGTTTTTCTCTCAGGAGGCTTTATCTCCCATAACGTGGTTTCACAGTAGTCTTTGAGAAAATTATTCATTATAAAATATCCATATCTGACTTATGTACTTGAAAAAAGGCACTTTCCCTTTGTTTCAAAATACATTAAATTGGCTTTATGCTATTGAATGACTACCAGATTTTGATTAAAAGGCTTTGCCTTTCTTTTGGGCTCTTCACCTTAAGTAGGCTTGGATTCTACTTTTACAACCTTGATTACTTCCAAGCTGGTTCAATCACTGAAACACTATGGGCATTTATTGTGGGTCTTAGGTTTGATCTCTCAACAACATTAATTGCTAATTTGGTTTTCATTCTATTTAGTCTTGTGCCTTATAGGTCAAAATTTTATGAGAAGTTCTTAAAGTCTCTCTTTGTTCTGGGTAATTTTGTATTTTTGAGTTTTATCGTGGGCGACTATGAATACTTCTCTTTTAATGGAAAAAAGTTAACTTATGATCTTTTTCTTACAAGTGGTGATATTCAAGATCAATCTTTGCAACTCATATTTAATCATTGGTATTTAAGTCTTTTGTCCATTGGTTTTGGTGTTGCATCTTGGTTTTATTACCCACAAAGAAAAAGTGCTGGAGTAAAGGTAAAGTGGTTCAAAGCTGTGCCATTATCTTTACTGGTCTTTGTTCTCACCGGTATTGGTGTAAGGGGTGGACTTCAGCTTAGAAGTCTAAGTCCTAAGCAAGCTTTTGTCTTTAAAACCTATGAACTAGGAAATTTTGCCCTCAACTCTGCCTATTCTCTTGTGCGCTCTTTGGGTAAAGAAGGTGCTCCAGCTTTGAAGTTTTTCTCTTCAGATGAGGAAGCATTTCAAGCACTTTTTAAGAAACGGAGCTTTGACCAATCCGAACTAGGGCTTAAAGAGCAAAATGTTGTAATTATAATCGTAGAAAGTCTTTCTCAAGAGTATGTTGAAGAGGGCTTTACTCCATTCTTTTCTAAGCTTGCTGAGAAGGGAGTTTATTTCAATAAGAACTTCGCAAATGGTCGCAGGTCTATAGAGGCCTTACCATCGATTATGACTTCTTTTCCTTCAATAATTGGCACTCCAATTTATCAAAGCCAGTACCAATCGAATCAATTCTATCCACTTCCTAGGGCCTTGAAGGAAGAGGGGTACTCCACAAGTTTTTTTCATGGAGGCAAGAGAGGAACAATGGACTTCGATGCTTATTGTTATTCAATCGGTTTTGAGAAGTATTTTGCGTTGGAGGATTACCCTAACCAGTCTCACTATGACGGTCACTGGGGAGTGTATGATCATCATTATTTGAATTATGTTGTGGACGAGCTGGATAGACATAAAGAGCCTTTCTTCTCTGGAATTTTCACCTTAAGTTCACATCAACCTTATTCAATCCCTGATGAGCTCAAAGGGAAGTTCCCAAAGGGGAATCTTCCTATTCACGAAAGCATTGGTTATGCGGACTACGCTCTGTCTAAGTTTTTTGAAAAGGCCAAAGACAAACCATGGTTTAAAAATACCCTTTTTGTTATTACTGCTGACCACACTCAGAAGCTTAAAAGTAAGAAATATCAAACATTGCTTGGCCGTTACAGAGTTCCATTGATGTTTTTTCACCCTAGCTTTGATCTCAAAACAGTAAATAATAATAAAATTACTCAGCATGCAGACATTCTTCCAAGTGTCTTGGACTTCTTAAAAATCAATCATGAGAAAAGGCTGTATTTTGGTTCTTCTGTTTTTAATAAAGATGAAGGAAGAATGATTAACTTTAACTCAGGGGGACACTTCCTCCTAAGTAATAACGCGTTGGTTCGCTTTGATGGTTCATCCCCAAAGTATTTCTCTGTATCTGAAGATCTCCTTGGACTCGAACCTTCAAAAGATGATTCACCTGATCTACTTGAGGAACTAAAAGCATTGATTCAGTACACAAACAATGGCCTTAGAGGGAACAATATTTATAACTTTTCAAAACCATAATTCGGCGCAAAAGAGAACTGAACAAAACTTGTCAGTTTTATGCTTCCTAGATAGGATATCCAAAAAATTTTTAGGACTAGGAACATCATGGAAATTATTAAATCGATGGTCGACAATTCCTCAGCACAATTTGAGGAAAATAAGAAGTTTCACTTGGAACTTAAGTCAGAGCTGCTCGGCAAACTGGAAAAGGTAAAGCAGGGTGGTGGTGATAAGTATGTAGATAAGCACAAGTCTCGGGGCAAGCTCCTTGCCCGTGAAAGAATTGAAAAAATTATTGATGATGGCTCACCCTTTTTAGAGTTAAGCCCACTTGCTGCAAATGGAGTTTATGAAGAAGATGTGCCAAGTGCTGGAGTTGTTACTGGTATAGGTAGTGTTCATGGAATTCAATGTATGTTCGTGGCTAACGATGCCACTGTTAAAGGAGGAACTTATTTTCCATTAACAGTTAAAAAACACCTTCGAGCTCAAGAGGTGGCACTTCAAAACAACTTGCCTTGTATTTATCTCGTGGATTCGGGTGGAGCTTTTTTGCCAAAACAAGATGAAGTATTCCCGGACAAAGATCACTTTGGACGAATTTTCTTCAACCAAGCACAAATGTCCTCAAAGGGAATACCTCAAGTCGCAGTAGTTCTAGGATCTTGTACTGCAGGGGGTGCATATGTTCCTGCAATGAGTGATGAGACGATAATCGTAAAAGAAAATGGAACAATCTTTTTGGGAGGACCTCCACTAGTAAAGGCGGCTACAGGAGAAGAAGTTACTGCAGAAGAGTTGGGTGGCGCAGATGTTCACACTCGCATAAGTGGTGTTGCGGACCACTTCGCACAGGATGAAGAGGACGCACTTCACTTAACAAGAAATGTAATTGAAAACCTAAACTTTAAGTACCCACAAAAAAAGTTTCATTTAAATAGGCCAGAGGAGCCTGCTCATCCTGTTGATGACATCTATGGAATTGTCTCAAAGGACTCAAGAACTCCTTATGATGTTAAAGAAATTATAGCAAGACTTGTGGATGGATCACGCTTTCATGAGTTCAAGCCAAGATTTGGCGAAACTTTGGTTTGTGGATTTGCAAAGATTCACAATCAAGAAGTCGGAATCCTCGGCAATAACGGCATCTTGTTCTCTGAAAGTGCGCAAAAAGGCGCTCACTTTATAGAACTATGCTCTCAAAGAAATATACCTATACTGTTTCTTCAGAATATCACCGGCTTTATGGTGGGCAAGCAGTATGAACATGAAGGCATCGCTAAGCATGGTGCAAAGTTGGTGACTGCAGTTTCCACAACCAATGTGCCAAAGTTTACTGTGGTTATCGGAGGCTCTTATGGCGCTGGAAACTATGGGATGTGTGGACGAGCTTACGACCCAAGATTCTTGTGGATGTGGCCTAATGCAAAAATCTCTGTGATGGGTGGAGAGCAGGCAGCCAATGTTCTTACAACTGTTCGTCAGGACGGACTTAAGTATAGAGGTAAGGCAGAGATGAGTGAAGAGGAAGTCAGGAACTTCCAAAAACCGATCTTGGATAAATATGAAAAAGAGGGAAGCGCATATTATTCAACAGCAAGACTTTGGGATGATGGGATAATTGATCCTGCCCAAACCAGAGATATCTTGGGGTTGGCGCTTTCTGTCGCTCATAACAAAGAAATAGAGCCTACTAAGTTTGGCGTATTTAGGATGTAATATGGATTATAAATACCTAAAGCTTAAGATAGATAACAGTGGTGTTGCGACAGTAACATTAAACCGGCCAGAGATTCACAATGCCTTTAACGACGACCTCATTGAGGAGCTTAGGCATGTGTTTTTCGAACTCGACCAAAATGAAAATTGTCGACTGGGGATCTTAACCGGCGAGGGAAAGTCCTTTTGTGCTGGAGCGGACCTCAACTGGATGAAGTCCATGGTGAATTACTCTAAGAGTGAGAACATAAGAGACTCGCGAAAAATGGCAAAAATGTTCTCTACCATCGACAGCTTTTCAAAGCCTTTGATAGGTAAAGTTAATGGGCACGCTCTAGGGGGAGGAGTTGGACTTGCAGCAGTTTGCGATTACGTAGTCGCAAGTGAAAGAGCAAAGTTTGGCTTTACTGAGACTAGACTGGGTCTAATCCCTGCTGTTATTTCTCCTTATTGCGTCCAAAAAATTGGCGTTTCAAATGCAAGAGCATGGTTTCTTTCTGGTGAGATATTTAATGCTGCTAAGGCATTTGAGCTTAAGCTTGTTCATGAGACATGCGAATTGGAAAGATTGAATGAAAGAGTCGATGAGCTTGTGGAGAGCTTTTTAAAGGCCGGACCAAAGGCCTCTGTTGCTGCCAAAGCTTTGATAAAGAGTATAACCACATTGCCGACCTCTGATGTTGAGGAATACACATTGGAAAGAATTGCGGAACTAAGAGTCTCAGAAGAGGGACAGGAAGGAATGCAGGCCTTGTTAACAAAATCAAAACCAAATTGGGTGAAACATGAAAATAAATAAAATATTGATCGCCAACAGAGGTGAAATTTCAATAAGAGTAGCAAATACTTGTAAGAAACTAGGAATTAAAAGTGCCAGTATTTACTCAGAAACCGATAAAGACCTGCCACATACCAAGGCATCTGATGAAAGCTTTTATCTGGGAATGGGTAGTTTGGCACAGACTTACTTAAACCAAGATAAGATCATCTCAATCGCCAAAGAGTGTGGCGCCGATGCGATTCACCCCGGATATGGCTTTCTTTCTGAAAACTCAGAGTTCTGTAATAAAGTTACTGATGCTGGAATCATTTTCATAGGTCCTGCACCTCAGGCCATGGAGCTTATGGGTGACAAGAAAACTTCCAAAGTGAAAATGGAAGAAATTGGTGTTCCTCTCGTTCCCGGTTACCATGGTGAGAACCAAGACTCTGACTTCTTATTCGAGGAAGCAAAAAAAATAGGCTTTCCAGTTCTTATAAAAGCGACTGCCGGTGGTGGTGGTAAAGGTATGAGAATTGTTGAAAGCGAAGGTGAATTCGTGGCCGCCCTAGAGGGAGCTAAGAGAGAGGCTAAAAACGCATTTGGAAATGATAAGGTTCTTCTTGAGAAATATATCGTTAATCCACGCCATATAGAGGTGCAGTTAGTGAGTGATGGCCAGGGCAATCACTTTCACTTCTTTGAAAGAGAGTGTTCAATCCAGAGAAGATATCAAAAAGTGATAGAAGAAACGCCATCTGTTGCTTTGGATGAAAAGCTTAGAGAAAAGATGTGCTCAAGTGCCGTCAGCATTGCTAAAGGAATTAACTACCTTGGAGCGGGAACTATTGAGTTTATTCTTTCTCCAGACAACTCCTTTTACTTTCTTGAGATGAACACCCGCCTTCAAGTGGAGCACCCAGTGACTGAAATGGTCACAGGTTTTGACTTGGTCGAACTTCAAATAAAGGCCGCACAAGGCGAGGCCTTCCCATTTTCTCAATCGGATATTACCCAAAGTGGTTACTCGATAGAGATGAGAATCTATGCTGAAGACCCAGATAATGACTTCCTGCCAAGTATTGGCAAAGTGTCTCGTGTTGGCGAGCACGCAGAGGAAGACGCTCGCTTAGATAGCGGCTTTGAAAGTGGTAACTATGTCTCCATTAAGTATGATCCCATGCTCGCTAAACTTATAGTTCATGCAAGCACTAGAGATGAAGCTATAGACAAAGCAATTAGGGCCTTAAATAGCTATACTTTTAGTGGTGTTAAAACAAACAGGGACTACCTAAGAAGAATTTTGAAGCATCCAAAGTTTAAAGAGGGGGATATTCACACTCACTTCATAAAAGATTATGAAAACGACTTAGGTAAAGTTGAAAAGAGTGATGATGAAAAGGCGATGCTTATAGCTGCGGCTTTGGTAGGAGAGCTGCCAGAGTACAATGGGGCTTGGACTGGAATTTCTAACTTTAGGAACGTTTAATGAAAAAGAAGTTATTATTAGGCAAAGAAGAGGTTGTTGTTGATATTTTATCAAGTGACAACAATGCAATTGAATTCATGTTCAATGGCAAAAGATACAGCTTTAAAAGGGACCAGGAAAGCTTGTTTTTTAAAGGTAAGAAATACTCTTTCTCAAGCTCTTACATTCCTTCAGCTGAAACTAAACAGGTGTTTGTTGAGGAATTAGAGGATGAGGTTAAATTCATTGAAAAGGCACAGAAGGCGACCGGCTCTTTGGGTGGTGCCGGAAGTTTACAAAGCCCAATGCCTGGGAAAATTTTCAAAGTTTTAAAGAATGAGGGAGACGCTGTTGAGGCAGGGGAAGCAATACTTGTTCTTGAGGCAATGAAGATGGAGCACACTATCAAGGCCCAGCAAGATGGTGTCGTTAAGAAAATTCATTTCGCCGAGGGCGCCCAAGTTCAAGGCGGAGTTGAACTTTGTGAGATCGAATAGGTTTGAATATGTTTAAAAGTTTGCCTTCTAAAGTTAGAATTGTTGAAGTTGGGCCTCGAGATGGTTTGCAAAACGAGAAGGAAATTCTTCCTCTAGAGGACAAGCTTGAGTATATAAAGCTTTTAAGCAAGACTGGCCTTGACACCATCGAAGTCACAAGCTTTGTTAGCCCTAAAGCAATCCCTCAAATGGGTGATGCCAATGAGCTATTTAAGGCTGTGGATCAGTCCCTAAACAAAGACATCAACAAGCCATGTCTTGTCCCCAATCTTAAAGGCCTAGAGGCCGCAATGGAGTCCGGAGTCAGTGAAATAAGTTTATTCTCTGCAACGAGTGACTCCTTCACTAAGAAAAATATAAATTGCACTGTGGAAGAAAGCTTTAATCGAATGGGTGAAGTTGCAAAGATCGCTCAAGACAACAAAATCAAAATGAGGGGCTATGTTTCCACCGCTTTTGGCTGTCCTTACGAAGGTGAAGTCTCTGTGGATAAACTTTTAGAGGTTGTAAAAAGGTTCTTTAATTTGGGTGTTTACGAGGTAAGTGTGGGAGACACGATTGGAGTCGCCACGCCTAAACAGGTAGACAGCATACTAAAGAGATTATCCTCTGAATTTGATAAAAATAAACTTGCAATGCACTTTCATGACACGAGAGGGATGGCCGTTACAAATGTATTGGTTTCCCTTGAAAACGGATATTCTGTCTTTGATGCAAGCTCTGGTGGTTTGGGCGGCTGCCCTTACGCTAAAGGAGCCTCAGGTAATGTTGGAACCGAGGACCTAATCTATTTATTTGACTCTTTAGGCATTGAACATGGCGTGGATATGAAAGCTCTTGTAGACGCTTCTAAGTTTATTTTGGAAAAGTTGAATAAGAGCACGACCTCAAAATACCTAAAAGCACTTCTATCAAACGAGAAATAAATGAAATTTTCAAAAATCATCCTCGAAAAAAATGATCATATAGCTAAGATCACCTTGAATCGTCCGGAGTCAAGCAATGCTCTCGATGAGGAAATGATCGAAGAGCTTACTTCTGCGCTTACCGACTTAGATATAGACAATAATATTCGCTGTATTCTTTTAACGGGCGCTGGCAAGCATTTTTGCGCTGGTGGTGATGTAAAGAAGATGCTTAATAAAGAAGGCATGTTTGCTGGAGAACCTAATGAGCTTAGAGAGCGATACAAAAGAGGTATTCAACAAATACCTCTCACTTTTGAAAGACTATCAACTCCTGTAGTTGCAGTCGTGAATGGTGCTGCGATTGGAGCCGGACTAGATCTAGCTTGTATGTGCGATATAAGAGTATCATCGACTAGAGCAAAATTTGGAGAAACTTTTGCTAAGCTTGGCCTGATTCCTGGGGATGGAGGGACGTGGTTTTTACAAAGAGTAGTGGGATACTCGAAGGCGGTGGAGATGACTTTGACTGCCAATATTTATGATTCCGAGGAAGCTTTGAAAATGAATCTTGTCTCCTATGTGGGGGAGGATTTCGAAGATAAAGCACTGGAGCTTGCAACTCAGATAAGTTCAAATGCCCCTATCGCTGTTCAAATGGCCAAAAGATCAATTCAACATGCTCGAAATTCTTCTCTACAAGAAGCACTGGACCTGCTTGCGGCCTATCAAGGGATATCGCAAAGAACAGAGGATCACTTTGAAGGACTCCAATCTTTGGTCCAAAAAAGTCAGTCAAAATTTAAACATAAATAATTGTTCTTAAGAATAGTTCATAAAAGTTGAATTTTTTTTTGACAGACATTAATCCAACCACCAAAATAAATACATAAACTTTTTGGGAATCGTTAGTGGCAAGAATCAAAATTTTATTTTTAATGTTGATATCTTTTGGATGTTCAACAGCAAAGATTCAATCGACTTCTTCCATTCCTGTTACATTTGAAAGTAAAACAGACCACACACGAGACATATCTGTTGAAGTTCAAAGAGACTATTACCTATGGGGGCTTTTACCAAGCACTCATAACATTGCTTTAGACAAAGAGTTCGAAAGAGTTGGCGCCAAATCAGTCGCGGAAGTGAGCATTGAAGAGGTTACAAGGAAGACGAACATTGTTTGGAGTGTTCTTACATTTGGATTCTATACACCGAATTCTTATGTGCTAAGAGGCAAATCGAATTAAGCAAACATCCACGGATGGTAAGGGCATTGCCCGCGGGCCAAGGAAGGCCCTCTTTATAAATCCACACAATTTATAAAGAGAATCTTCTCAATTATTTCTTAACAAAATCTTGTCAAAACTTGGATCATGCACGGTTGCTATAGCTTGGCTTCAGTTGTACATATTTGTTGAATCTTTTAAACAAAGAAGGCAGCAGATGAAAAGACTATTTACTATTCTTCTATTATTCGTTCAATATATCCCAACAGCGCACTCTAGCTGGGGAGCAACCTACGAAGATGACAGTAGGAAAGTTAAAATTGGTGGCAGGATTCAGGCCATCGCAGAGGATAACTCTGACAGTGACTCTCAAGACTTTTATCTGAGAAGACTGCGACTGAATATTGTTTACCAGCCGTGGGAGAAACATACCTTCGTTTATGATATTAGAAATGACAAATCCAACTTTGAAGATGACGGCGATGGCGGCTTTGCAATTGGCGATGCTTATTGGCAGATAGATGTTGAAGACTCATCTTGGATAAACAATGTAAGACTTTTTAGAGCAAAAGTGGATGTTTCTTATTCTCAGACTTCTAGTTCAAAGAATCTTTTTAACCCTGACCGAACTGCGCCTTCTGAGCACGCTGCCAGTTATGTTGTTTCCAATCGACGGGCCGCAAACGCTCAGGTCAATGGCAACATAGACAGGCTTGCCTTTCAACTGGTGATTTCTGATGGTGTTCAATCAGATGACCTTGAATCATCCAAGGGAAATCGAACTGTCGAGAAGGTGATAGGGCAGAAGTTCACATATGGTGGCAAGCTTAGGTATTACTTTTTAGGCAGCTCCGAAGAGAATAAAGTGCAAGACACGTTTTATGGGCAAAAGAAGTCTGTTTCGATCGGGTTAGGTTATTTTGCCAATGATAAAATAACAACAGAACTTAGCGACACTTCCGAATTCTCCTTCTCAAGAGACCTTGTAAACGCAGAACTCTCAGTTGCTTTAAATAGTTTTAGGCTTCTTGCTGAATATTTCGAGTTTGGCGGAGATATTGTGAACCTTGATGAAACAGATAAAGAAGAAATTCTTGGAAACTCTTATGGCGGATATGTAAGCACTGAGTATGTTTTGCACAAGTGGGCGCCTTACATAGGTTTTGAATATCTTAATCGTCATCGTGAATTGAAAACCTATACTCTAGGGCTTAATTATTACGAGCTCGACGCTTCTAGAAGGTATGGGATTGCTTATAAAAGAGATGGAAAGGGTGGAGAGTCTGAAAGAACTTATGCCTACGCGATGCTAAACTTTTAATCTTCCAGTGAGGAGAGCAAGTCATTGAAGAAGCTTGATTTGTACTCCTCAACTTCCTCTTCACTTTCAAGATGACCAAAGTTGGTTCTGTCTTGTTCTAGAAGCTCTTTCCCTGCTAGTTTTTCAAAAAACCTTGAGCGAAAACGCTTAACATCCTTACCGTAGAGCTTTCTCTCTTTTGCATAAGTCATGATGAGTTTTCGTTTGGCCCTAGTTACTCCAACATAGCAAAGTCTTCTTTCCTCATCGACACCATCTGCCTCTTGGATACTGTTTTTGTGCGGCAGTAGTTCTTCTTCGGTACCAACCATAAAGACTGTGTCAAATTCAAGGCCTTTTGAAGCGTGAAATGTCATCATCTGGACTTCATTCTTAAGCAGTCCATCTTCATCATTTTGCTTGTCCTGCATATCTGCAAGCAGAAGCCTTTCTAGCCAAAATGAAAGAGTGGCCTCCTCTTCAAACCTGTCCTGAAACTTGTCAGCGCTAAAGATAAAGTTTTTAACGTCGTCTTTTTTTCGAGCGACAATCTTTGGACTATCATAGCCTTTTTCAACAAAGTCCATGTAGTTTGTTTCTTCAATTAGACATGCAAGGGCCTGGTCCAATCTCATGGATGTGAAGTAATCTCTACACTTGTAAATAATCTGACAAAACTCCCTAAGGGCATTGCCTCTTTTACTATCCTCATGCGATTTTTTTTGAATAACCTGAAACAGGGTGCAGTTTTCTTCCTTCGCTTGAGCGAGATAGGTGTTTAGCGTTTTTGTTCCAATTCCCCGATGAGGAATGTTTAAGATTCTTCTAAGACTTAGTTCATCCTTAGGGTTATTGATAACCGAGAGGTAGGCGATTAGATCCTTGATCTCTTTTTTCTCGTAAAACTTTTGTCCACCGATTATGGTGTAGGGGACTTGTGCTAGACGCAGTTGATCTTCAAATGGGGGCACCTGAGTGTTACTTCGATAAAGGATGGCCACTTCTCCGAGAAACTTTCCCTCCATCTGGTATTTAATAATTTCATCAACAACTGTCTGTGCTTCATGGTCTCCATTTCCACAGGCCCACAATACTGGTCTAGGTCCTGTTTCAATTTCTGAGAACATGGTTTTATCTTTTCTTTTTTTGTTTTCTTTGATGATAGTGTTGGCCAAATCCAAAATTAGAGAGCTTGAGCGATAGTTCTGTTCAAGCTTAATTACTTTGGCTGCTGGAAACAGCTTCTCAAAGTTTAAAATATTCGTAATGTCCGCACCTCTAAATGCGTAAATTGACTGGTCATCATCACCTACAACGCAAATATTTTGGTGTGCGCTGGTTAGGGCCTTTACCATTTCCATTTGAAGGCCATTGGTGTCTTGATATTCGTCTATCATCAGGTATTTGTATTTGTTCGAGTATTTTTCTGCCACGTCCGGGTGTGCCTCAAATAGCTGAGCACACAGGAACAAAATGTCATCGAAGTCGACAGCATTGTAGAAACGAAGCTTGTCTTGGTAATAGTGGTAAACAAACTCTATGGCCGCGTCGTATGGGTCTTCTGGGTCAAAAAACTCTGTGTTTGCAAATTCTTCAGCAGAGATGCCATTGTTTTTAAGGGTTCCAATTTTGCTCATGATGGTTTTTTTGTCATAAGCAGCTTTGTCGGCCTTAAATTGCTTGAGCCCTTCACGTACAATACTCATCTGGTCACTTGAGTCATAGATAGTGAAGTCTTTATTGTATCCAATTTTGTGGATCTCTTCTCTTAGAATTCTTATTCCCAGAGAGTGAAAGGTGGACAGTGTGATCCCTCTCTTTTTTCTAGGTCCTAGGAGCTTGGAAACCCTCTCATGCATCTCCATGGATGCTTTATTAGTGAAGCTTACCGCCAATATATCTTTTGGTGGAATTTTGAGGTTGTCGATCATGTGTGCGATTCGGAAAGTAACCGTACGAGTTTTCCCTGAACCAGCTCCAGCTAGGATTAGCACTGGACCATCGATGGTTTCGGCGGCGTGTCGCTGTTGAGGGTTTAATCCGGAAAGATCGATCATAAATAGTATTTTTTTAGCTGTGTGTTAAGGTCAGTTGCAATATAAACGAGCATCGTGTTTTTGAACAGATCAAAATAAAACCATGGTGTATTTTAATACCGTGTCCTATATGATATCAGTTGTTTAGCAAACATCAATTTTTAAGGATAATCATGAAACACTTGATCACATCAGCTCTTCCTTATGCCAATGGACCACTGCACTTTGGACACATGGCCGGTGTCTATCTCCCAGCGGATATTTATACAAGACACCGTAAAATGAACGGCGAGAAGGCCATCCATATTTCAGGCTCAGATGAGCATGGTGTTGCGATTATGCAGAACGCTCAAAAGGCAAAAAAGTCATATAAGGATTATGTAAATAAGTGGCATAAAACCCATAAGGCGCTTTTTGACTTATATGATGTGCAATTTGATTATTTTGGCCAAACTTCTGAAGAATACCACAAAGAGGAAACTCTAATATGGTTTAAAGAGCTTCACGATAAAGGCCTTATAGAGAAAAGAGCTCAAGACCAACTCCAATGCCAAGACTGCAACAACTTTCTTCCTGATAGATTTGTTGAAGGGGAATGCTACGAATGTGGGTATGAAGAGGCCAGAGGAGACGAGTGTCCTCAATGTGGGACATGGATTGACGCCGTTAAACTAAAAAATCCTCAGTGTAAATTTTGTGGATCAAAGAACATTGAAGTTAAAAGTGTGGATCAGTGGTATTTGATGCTCTCCAAGTTTCACAAAGAATATAGAGAGTGGTTTGAGTCCAAAAAAGACTCTTGGAGGAAAACAGTATACTCTTTCGTGGATTCTCTTTCAAAAGATGAAATGGTTGATAGAGCGATTACCAGAGATCTCGACTGGGGAATTGATGTCCCACTTACAGAAGCAGTTGGTAAAAAACTATACGTATGGTTCGACGCTCCAATTGGATACGTTTCTAATACAAAAGAACTATGTAAAACCACTGGAGAAGACTACCTAAGTGACTGGTGGCAAAATAAAGATGTAAAAATCACAAACTTTATCGGTAAAGACAATATCATTTTCCACGCAATCATTTTTCCTGCAATGTCTCTCGCATCAGGTAGAGCAAGAGCGGTGGATGAGCTTCCTGCCAACCAATATGTAAACCTTGAGGGGAAGCAGTTCTCTAAGTCGAAAGGCTGGTATATTGACGCTGATAAAGCTGTTAAAGAGTTTGGCTCTGATAATCTAAGATACTACCTTACAACGCTTATTCCTGAATCCACAGACTCAAGCTTCACTTGGCAGGGGTTTGAGGCAAAGATCAATGGCGAGCTAGCAAACAATATCGGAAACTTCATCAATAGATCCCTTTCTTTTTTCTATAAGAATTGGAAAGAGGGGATAGAAGCGAAGCACTTCCAAAGCTTCTTTGAGTCTGATGAAGCTAAAGAGCTTAAAGAAATGATCTCAAACTATCATGAACACCTTGATCAAGTTCAAATTAAAAAAGGTCTTGAAGTACTGATGCATATTGGACAGAAGGCAAATGGATACTTCTCCGATAGAGCCCCGTGGGCGCAGATAAAAGAAGATGAAGAGGCAGCAAAAGAAACAATTGCTCATTCTGCAGTATACGCATTTTATCTTGGAGCGTTATTCTCTCCATACCTTCCAACTCTTTCTTCAAAGATTAAAGCTTACTTTGGGGAGGAGTCTGAAGAGGCATTCACTGCTGCTTATAGAAATGATACTGAAACGGTTAAGAGCTTCTTCTCAAAAGACATGGTCACTTTAGCAAAGAAGCCTAAAGGCCTTGTTAAGAAAATTGATTCTGACAGAGTAAAAGAGCTTGAGCAGGAACTTAAGTCTAAGGCCTAAAAGGCTTTAGACTTAGCTTCATTGGTTTTTTATTTTCAAACCTGGTCTGATTCCAAGTTTTCAGAATACTTCCGCTTTCGGGATTCACGTACGCTTCATAGCTTGAAATGTTTCCTTTTCCTGCGTCTATTGACACTAAAACGTGAAGAACCTCTTTATGTTTAGAACCTGAGGGCAGTGTTCTTCTTCCAAGTTTTTTTACGGAGGCCTTCGCTCCAATCGCGCTTAAATGCTTTTTTAAGTTTGCGTCCAGGCCTTTGCGCCATTTTTGTTTTTTAGGTGCCGGAATGCTTGCCACGTTTCTTGCGGGAGCCTTCTCTTCAGTTTTGATTGTCTCTTTTGATACAACTGATTGTTCAGAGACCTTTTCCTCTTTGAAGGGAGTGGGAGTGTAGACAAAACTTCTCGTGTCTTTGGTTGAGAGAAGCTTCCAGCCAACCACAATTCCAGTTACTGCCACAATTCCTAAGGCAATGTAGTGCTTTCTCTTCATTAATCCACCACTGTAAATTTAAAGTTAATAACTTTGAATGGCCTTTCTCCCGCCATTTCATAGTCTGCATACTCTTCACCTGTGTCAGGGTCTTCGAAGCAATCTGAACAGTTTGAGAACCTAGCTCTTAGTCGACAGTTAAAAGTCGTTCCTGGCCTAATTCTTTTGTTCACCTCAAGAAGAGTTACTGCGTTTTGCTGAATAGTAAGTCCAGTTTCCGAATTGTCCGTTAGAGTTTGTGCCCACGACTTTTGTGGATTTATCTTTCCTAGAACAGCTTGGTCAGCTCCAGGTAAAAACCTTACTAAACATTCATTTGGATTGAAGTCATCACCAGAGTAACCTGGAGGATTCAAGCATTGAGATGCTTCCAGTCCAAGCTCACTTCTTCTGTGAAAGTCTTGCGATACCCATTGAGTTTCATTCTCAGAACTGTGCTGAACCAGACATACAGGTTGTGAAGCATCCTGAGCGTATTTTTGATTGTTGGTGCCATCTAGCTCAATGACAAAGTTATCTCGAGTGATATAGTCACAGTTTCCAGGAGACTGTCCATCGCTTGGGATGCCACCCTCATCAACGCTTGGCCATCCATCTATTTGACATGGACTCCAATTTGCTATGTCTTTGGCAGCATTTCTATTTTCCACTCTGTTTACATAGGTTGAGGATAGGTCATCCATTCTCATGTGGTCCCAGTCATTTGCAAGGATGTGCACTCCGCCCATTGTGGAGTTTGAGTTATTAAATAGGTTCAGGTTAATTCCTACGATCTCACCTGGGCTAATTTTAATATTGTTATTGTTGTACTCAACTCCAGCGCTCCCTTCTGATGTTTGTACAGGTTTTCCCTCATACAGAAGATTTGCAAGAAGTTGTTCTATACTGGATCTTTCATCAACGATGTACGCTGGCGACACTCCATCTCTGTCTTCAGGGTATTCCAAGAACTCCTTGGCGATTAATACAGAGTTTCTTCTATTGCTCTCATTTACGGTTGTGTTTGTTCCAAGAGGACAATAGTTGTCAATTGGGTAGATGAAAGTAGTGTTTGAACAGTTTGTAAAGAAGTCATTGAATGCGTCTTGATAAGTTGTGTCCGCCTTTTGAATTACGCCGCCACCCAAGTCTGTAAGTTTCACACCCTTTTTATTTTCCCCATAGGTTTTAAATAGAAGTAGTCCATACTCGTCGAGCAGGGTTTCAGACTTGTCTTTAGTGAACTGAATGCAGCTTTTATTTGTAATGTGATAAGTGATGTTTTTTGCCAAAGTTTGAAAGAACTTTCTAAAGTTTGGTGGATTTACCTGATGTCCCCATAGGTACGACTGCTGATTATTTAGATTCGTGAAAAACGCACCAAAATTTACATCATTCCCTCTAATGAACTCATCAAATACATCACTGCCTTTACCTGTCATGTCTCCAAGCTCAGCGAGTGTTTCATTCACCACTCCTAAGACCATATTGCCGGCATCTGTGTGAGAGGCTGAACATGTGGACTTAAGCTCTTCGGTAAGGCTCGTTAAGTAGTGAGAGACTATCTGACCTGCGTAGTGAACATCTTCACTTTTAGAATCTGGATTGTTTGGATCATAGTATAAATACTCAGGGTAGGAGAGTCTTTCTCCTGAGGCCTTGGATACCATACCATTGTGAATTGGGTCATCCTCAGTTAATGCCCTTGAGGCGTCAAAGAACCTGCCGAGTGCCCATTCTCCAAAGTGAGTTCTTCCTGTAATGAAATAGCTAAACCAGTCTGAAAGACCTTCATTTATTGCTCCGGCCTCGTCGTAAAACAAAGATCCCAAGTCTGACTGAAAAGGAGTCACATGATAGCTTGGCATGTTGTAGGAGATATTTCTTTGGTTCATCATCACTTTCACCAGTACATGGCCCATCTCGTGATAAATTACTGAAGGATCCTGAGCTGCATATAAGAAACTGCTGTTATCGTTCCATCCAAGGCATACCTTATTTTCTGATGGTGAATAGAATGCATTAAAAGGATCTAAGTAACATTTTGAATATACTTTTAAGGTTGAGTTCTCAACACCTAGAATATTGTTAAAATCATTTGGATCTCTAAGTCCTTTCGCAAGCCAGAAGGAGAGTGTGTTCTCTATCCCATACTTGGAGGATGGTGGAACCAGATTGCTGCCAGAAAAGTGAATATTGCTGTTTCCACTTTCCAAGGCCTCATAAAATCTTTTAAGTAGTTTATTAACGTGATAGAAGGTGTTTATTTGGTAGAACTCATCTGTTCCAACTCCATAGTCCCATCCGCCATTGTTTGCTTGAAGCACACTTGTTGTGGAAGTGTCGTTTAAGACTTTAAAACATTCATCACTGGTTTCTGATGAGTTGTAAGAACACTTTGTTTCAAGGGATGGCTCATCTGTTACATGCTTGGCTGTAACGTAATCACCCATAGATGGCCTTGCAAGATTATAGTTTCCTGAGGCAATGATAGGGTTGTTTTCGTAAATTAGGCCATTGCCAGTGTAATAGAAATCACCAGAAATAGCATCTTTTCTTGCATTGCTGCTTGGAGCTTGAAGGGCCTCTTGGCATGAAGTCAAAAGGGTAGTGCTTGCTAATATTACTGCAAGTACTGTTGCTTTGGTGAATTTGAAGGCCCCTCCGTAGAACATTCTCATTTTACCTCTTTATTAATTATTAAAAACCATATACTCCTGAGCCCATAACACCCATCATTCCATTTTGTCCTGCTGCAGGCGTATTCATATCCGGCATGCTTGGATCAGAATCCACTCCGGCTTCGCAAGCTGCCACTTCTATTTGGCCAACTTGATCTTTTAGCTTGTGTTGTTGGTATTGAGCTAAGTAGCCAAGAAGTTTCTTTTCAGCTGCTTCATATTGCTCAAGGCTATCTTTGCCTGAACCTTTCTTTGAACAGCCTGATGCATGAAGGATGTCTTCTCGTATCGTTTCGTTTTTTATTTCGTCCAGGGCGGTAACTTCGACTGCGTCAGATTTCCAGTCTTCGCAACTTTCATATTGAATCTTTTTCTTATAGTAATCATCGCCTTCCCATTTACAAAAGATGTGTTTCTCTGCCATTTTATCGTAGCCCGTAGGGAGGTGCTCATCTTCATCGCAAATGTTTTTACCTGCTAAATTCCTATCTTGGCGTGCCTCTTTGTAATCTTCACAAGCGATTTTGACAATTTCCTTGTTAGTTCCGACCTTTTCACAGAAATCTCCGAGATCCATTGCATTTTTATTGTCAGTGCTAGTCTGGTGAAAAATATTGGCGCCAGACTCATTCGCAAAGGCGTCGCATGAGGCGACAATTGACCTGATATCTTGTGCAGCTTGAACATCCGCAGAGGAGGCTGCAATACTCGCTATGTCATCAGCAAGTTCACCAAATGCTCCAGAGCTTGAACCTGGACATGGGTTTACTTTGAAAGTCGAGTATTTGTTACATGCTTCAGCTATTTTTTCATTTGCCTTTTTCGCATCTTCTTGGGCCTTCTTGTTTGCAGCCATTGCTTTTTCTTGAGCAGCCTTCTGTGCCGCTTCCATCGCTGCATAGTGACTGTTAATCGCAGAGTTACATTGAGATACTACTTGTGCCCATTCGTTTTTTTGAGCTCCGTAGTTCTTTGTGTATTTCGCTATCTCTGTGTCATATGCTTTAACAACATCTTGTCTATGCTTCTTTATTTGTTTTTCAACTGCGCTGATGTTGGCAAATACTTTTTCTTTGTATTTATCCGGATCTTCCACAACTAGGGAAGGGTCAACTCCTTGAAGAAGCTCTGTGTCTGTAAAATTAAGAGTCAAACTTGGATTGGCCCTGTTTTCTTTTTCATACTGAGTGCCCATTTGGTAAAGGCCATCAATTGTTCTGGCACTTTGCTCAAGGTTTTTGCTTACCATTTCAAATTCGGCAATCAGGTCGGACTTTAGCTTATCCATGTTCTTCTTGTATCTTTGAGCAATTGTCTTTTGTTGTTTTCTGGTCTTCTCAACAACTCTTTGGGCCTTTTCTGTACAGGCCAAAGCGCTTGAAGCACATGTATTAGCTGTTCTAACACAAAAACCTGGACTGTTTACATTGGTGGCATCTTTGCCACAGCTTCCAACAGCTGAGCCTGTTGATGTGTCGCTAGGGCAGTTAAGAACGCCCTCAACAATTTCTTTTCTTAAATTAGAAGCGAATTCTTGTCTGTTCTTCTTGTAACCAGAAGCGTAGCTTCTTAGAGCCTTAACTTTATCTTTCGCGGAAAAACCACCATCTCTTGGGTCGCTCTTAAATCCTTCAGCACAGTCTCTTGCAAGCAGGGTTACAAGGTCAGAAGCTCTCAGTCTTGTGGAAGCGCTTATAAGCTTTCCTTTTACTGTGAATGATTTACCCGTTACAAAAGTGTATCTTGAGCCTCTCGCTTGCTGATCATTAGCTATCTTTTCCATTTTTTCTTCAACAGTAAATCTGTCGTCAGAAAGAATGCTTTTTACATAGTTTTTGTATGCGCTGTCAGCCTCTCTGTTTGCTTGTCTAGAGATCTGCGGATCAACAAGTTTTCCAATAAAACCATCAACTCCGCCAAACTCATTTTTAAGGTGCTGGCTCATACATGAATTTTTTTCTTTTCTTTCCCAGTCTCTTAACGCTTGGTCAACGTCAGCTGAGTCTGATTCAACTGCTTGAGCAATGGACGCCAGCTCAGGCTCTTTACCCACTGTTTTAAGAAGTTTTCTTTGCATTTCGTTTTGTCTTTTTTCCGCTCTCTTTGCCGCAATACTAAATGATTGTGTTAAGGCCTTGGAAGAGGAAGTAAAGTTTCTTGTTCTAATTCCACCAAGAACCTCGTCCGGAGCTACAGAGATGCTTTTATTTGTAACAGCGGTTCTGTAGGCCTCGTTTCCTATTTTTCTAATTTCTGCTTCAAGCTGTTTTTGTTTATTAAAGAAACTTTCAGCTTCCATCTCTTCAGTGTTAGCTCTAAGTGTTTTCTCAATTCCTTTTAATCCACCTCTTTGTCCAAGAGCGGAGTATTCCGTGCCTGAAAATAGCGCTTTACATTGAGGATCCTGGAATTGGTTTTCAAACTTATAATCCTCTAGGGCCTTCGAGTATTTATCTTTATCTTGGCCTGATAGACTGTTTGCATCTTTTCCATTTAAGAGAATGTCGCCTTTTCTTATTTCTTCCAGGTCTTTCTCTGCAAGTTTTTTGAATGCTTCTATTCGTTTTTCAATGGATTCTTTCATTTGAGCTAGAAGGACTTCTCTTGACTTTAGTTGAGCTTCTAGCTGCTTTCTTGCTTTGTCGTAACACCCAACGCCCTGAGTGGTAAATCTCTCATGGCCTTGTGTCAGATAGTTCTCTAGGGTATTCACGTTTTGTTCCGCAACACTAAAGAGTGCGTGGTAATGACCTTGTTGAAATAGGGTATTGTCCAAAGGAGCATTACAGCTTAGTCCACTGCTTACCTTGTCAGTTCTTGCTTCAAGAACCATACATCCGTTTTGGGCAAGGATAGGTGGTAGCTGAGCTGGGTTCACTGGATTGATACCAATTGATTGTTGAAGCTTTTGGGTTTGCGCCTGAGCGTTTCTTTGTTGCATGATGGCCTGGTGCTGTTTTAAAAACTCTTGGCCTAGCTGATTTGCTGTTTTTAAATACTCTGCGGTTTTAACCCAGTTGTCTTCTTTACTACCATCAGCAGATTGTGCCATTACCTGTGTAGGCATAAACATTTGAAGCGCTAGCAATAGGGGGAGTACCCTTATTGATTTTTGTTTTTTCGCGCTACTAGTTTTTTGTTTCAGCATGCTTTAATCCTCGTTCAGTCAGCTTTTCAATCTACATATCGGCTATAACTCTTTGAAATATTAATTAGTCGTCTGATTTTGTTATTTTAATTATATAGGCGTGCGCAAAAGTCAGGTAATGAGGACACAATAGTCTTGGCAAAATGAGTCGTTGAGATAAACTAAATAAGTGTAATCATTTAAAAAATAGCGAGAAATCATGGCCCTTAGAGACTTGTTTAGGAAAAACGAATCGCCTACCATTGTTGGCAGCCCGGATCTGAAAAGTGAAGAGTCTGTAACCAAATTTTATTTGGAGTTCCCCGACGCTTCCGGCCAGCCTATTTTTGAGTTGGACAATTCCTTAGCTGTGGGATCTGAGGAGGGTGAGGCCTTAATAAAGCATGAGGGCATTGCCCCTAAGCACTGTTCATTTCTTTTGAACCAGGGGGTGCTTTCTGTGATAGATCATGGTGGCTCCACTGGGACGTTTATAAATAATAAAAAGATACCGACTGGGAAAATGATTATCATGGACCCTAAGGACAAAATAAGACTTGGTGAACTTAAGTGTAAAGTCGTCAAACGAGAGGAAGTAGCATCAAGTATAGTCGAGGATCATGCCATAAATGAAGAGGAAGAAGCCTCTCCACTTAAAAGTGAGACTGAAGAGCCCGCACCTAAAGAATTTACTCCTGAAATTCCTCAAGGAGAAGATGAGGAAGTCCCAGCTGTTCCAGATGAGGCCACTGCATCCTCACTAAACCTTGAAGAGTCCCTTAGCAACCTGGAAGAAGAGAATCAAGAATATCAAGAACCCTCTCCCATAACCGAAGCACCCAAAAAAGAAGTGGCCGCATTTGCAGATAGACCAACTGATTCATCCAATGCGGTTATCAGAATATTTGGGATGAGCTTTGATATTTTGATTGTGGGAATTATCTACAATCTCTTTTCAAACTTTACTGAGTTTAATGACATTGTGGAAGGGCTACCTGGGGCGATTTTTCAAATGCTTCTCCCATTGCACGAGCTTGTATTTGTGCCTATGCTTCAAATGGCCTTTGAGTTCGTTCCGGCCCTTCAGCAAATTGCTGAGGCCATAACAGCTTTCTTTGGCGGAGGTTTTTCTTTTTATTTTCAGATTGCAATCCTTGTAATGATTTCTAGATTTATAAGCTCGATTATCTTTGGTCAAACCCTAGGGCAGACCCTTGCAGGCATTAGGGCGCATGGGGAGTTTTTGCCAAAGAGATTTCTTTCAATTGTAAGAAGTGTGGTAGGGTTTGCGCTATTGCCGTTGTTTTTCATTTTAGACTTCACAACTCTATTCTCTAAAAGGTCATTTAAAGAGGTCATTTCTTTTACTAGACTTAGGACACCATCCAATCTTGTATCCCTCTTATCGATAGTTGTTTTCACTCCTGTTCTGGTGACTTTATTTTTTGTGAGTCCGCTATTTAGAGGTCTTGAAACTCCGACTCCTATGAGAGTGAGCACGCTTAAAACTGTTAAACTTGCAGCATACACTCCAGGCGACCAGGCAGTGAACTCCAAGTTCTTCAAAATGAGCTATCCTGCAGATCAAGTAGACTACGCTTTGCCAAACTTTAAATTTTCAAGAAGAAAGGGCAGACTAACCCTGGACCCCACACTAAGCTTTATTGGCAAAGAGGGTGAGGAGCTAAAGCTTGCAATTTTAAAAGAGTTGGACCTAGGTGTGTTCTTGGAAGATTTTGTTATGGCCAATCCTTTGGCCTCTACAAGGTATCCGGCAATCTCACAACTGGTAAATGATGTAAGCAACACTAATAAAAACTTTAAATCTAGAATCTTTCCTCAAGAGACAATTGTAAGTGAGTTGCAGAGGCTTACTGAAACGGCCTTCTCTCTTGGCGATATGAGTGTTGATTCAATTATAACAACAATTGAAAGGTCAGGACCTTTCCTTGGCTCGTATTTAGACTTTAAAGATAAAGTTATTGCTCTTTTGGGACAGAAACCTAATAAGCTATCTTTTGGCCAGGTAGGTGATTCTTTGGCCCTTGTGGCGACTTACAAACAAGGTCGCATGGAACGAGTTAAGTTTCTTCCTATTAACAATAAAAAGACTAGGCTATATCAAGTTTCATATCCATCGAATGAGCGAGTGGATACTTATCAACTGATGGCCTTCAATAGCAAGGTTGATGATGTGAGCGAAGATCGTCTTCTTGCATTTGTTGATCTTCTCACCTCAAAGGAGCTCAAAGAACAGAGTGATCTTGTATTGGGACTTTTTCAATCCGTTTATGGACAATACTTTGAGATGTCCAAGCTCGCCTTTGAGAGGGGAGATGATCAGATGCAAAGAAGAGTTATAAAGTCTGCAAGCGATGTGCTTCAGCTACTTTCTAAGAATGCAAAGTCTTTAGGCCTTCCTGAGAAGATCTCTGACAAGCTTTCACAGAACCTTTCAGACTTGATTTTGGCCTTAAAGGAGAAGGATATGGACTTCTTCGGTATCAGCAGCGTTGGAGTAATATAATGACAGAGTGGTGGGCACTATTTTACGGCCTTGTTCAAGGTATAACTGAATTTCTTCCAATTAGCTCAAGTGGGCATTTGGCGCTAATTCCTTTCTTTTTCGAGCTTAAGGACCCAGGTGTGTTCTTTGATCTTATGATGCACTTGGGAACTGCCTTGGCGATTCTTGTATACTTCAAAAGAGATGTGATCAGGCTTTTTAAGGGACTTGGCGATTTTATTAGAAAAGACCCCTATAGCGTGGATAAGCTTTTTGCTGTTAACTTCACCATTGCGACAATTACTAGTGTTGTTCTTATCTTGGCAATAAAAGACTTTGCTCTGGACTATGGCCGAAACTCTCTATTCATAGCATTTAATTTGATCTTTTTTGGCATTCTCATGTACTTGGCCGATAGAAAGATACCAAAAGGTCTTTCTATGGAGACTTCATCTCAATCTAAGATATCTCTTCTTGTTGGAGCGTCTCAGTCCTTAGCAATCTTTCCTGGGGTTAGCCGATCTGGAATAACTATTACTGCTGGAAGAGTGGCAGGGCTGTCACGCCTTGAGGCCTCAAGATTTTCTTTTCTACTTTCACTTCCAATAATCTTTGCGAGTATCCTTTACAAAGGTAAAGACATCCTTACCAGCGAGCAGTCGGCCATGGCAATGGTTAATGTTTGGCATATCGCTATTGGTGTTACCGTGAGCTTCATCATTGGCATCTTAACGATCCATTACTTTTTGAAGTTTCTTGCTAAGGTAGGATTGGGAATTTACACCATTTATAGAATCATTCTAGGAGTGATTATATTGTCTCTGGGCAATATTTAGTTTTGAATCGTGCCGCTTCCGCCGCCGTCGCCTGAGCCTTGGCCTGGATCCATATCTGCAGGGATGCAGTATACATGGTTGTTCCACTTTAGGCCTGCATCATAGAACGTGGCAGCTCCACCAACACCTGTGGCGTTGTCTAGATCTTCTTTGTATAGCCAGCGTCTGGTTTTTGCGCCCTCAATCTTGCCACCACCATCCATAGGGATGTAGTAGTTTCCGATTGCAACGCCGTATGCGGCCTTGCCTGAGCAGCACATGCTTGATGCCATCTCAAGAACAATTTCTTTTCTTATATAGCCTGTAAGCTTGTCGATATCATTGTCGCTTATAGGATTTCCATTTATTGTGGCTCCTTCGCTTGATACATATCTATTTGTGTAAACACTCACATCGCTAAAGTCATTAAGGCAACATCTAGAAACACCCTCATCATCAGTATTCACTTGGCCTGTGCAACACTGACTGTTTGGCATAGATCCATCAACTTCCACACCTGTAGGCATGCAGCATGCGAAAGAGTCTTCAGAGAAGACTTTCTTGAGTTTACCGCTGTCTACTTCAAGGTTGTCATAGCTAGCGGCAGAATAGTACTGCTTGCCATTGACTTGAGCGTCTGGGATTCCTTGGTACTTTGGATCTGCAGAGAACACATCTTTGATTGTGTTGGGCACAGGTCTTTTTAAAGAGGCTATAGGGGACTGTTGGTGAAGAACCTCTCCATTGTCATCAGTCACTGAGTTGTTTGAATCTTCAGTGTCGCGAGTAATGGTAATTGGATCTGCAACATCTCTAAAGATTTCATCGTTTGTTTCAATAAGGACTTGTGGAATTCCTACAAGCTCAAACTTTCCAAACCAATCAAGAAACTTTGTTTCCTCTGAGCTTGCCTCAGGAATATGTTTAATTTCACAATCACTTGTTGCGTAATCTTGCCCATTACAGAAAAATCTTAAAGATGCTGGGTCGTAGTTTTCAAAATCATTGTCAGGGCCTGGAACCTCTTTATTTCCAAGCCATGCCAAGGTTTTGAAGGTTTCTTTTGGAATGTTCTGTTGAGTGGCTCCTGAGAACTTGTGTCCTCCGTTTGAGTCTTCAGAGCCACCTGCAAAGTTTCTTACCCAATGTCCAGTACAACACATTCTAGAGTTGTTCGTATGCAGGGTATTGTATTGAAGAAGCTCCGAAAGAGAGTCGTAATTTACGATATTGGTTCTTGTCTTTCCTGGAGCGTATAGAGGAGCGTGAGTTGAGCGCTCATTTATTAGCTTGTCGTAAACTGTGTGTGTTCTTGAATATCTTTGTGGACTGTTGATATCCTGATTCACCCCTGGAAGGACAATGGCGCCAGATGGGTCGTCTCCCTGAACAACTTCAAAGTCGCTCTCCATATGTCTTTGGGAAGAGTAGGTGAAGTCTTTTCCAAGCTCTCTACAACACTTATGCTCAAAAAGCTCATAGCTTGGATTAGGGTATATTGATCCTGTTAGGTATCTCTCTTGAGAGTTTGCGCACACAAGCTCCTCTTTCCAGAAGTTTTGTTCTGCTTTGTTTAGGTCTGTTCCAAAGCTTGCTATTGAGCGAACCTTTTGTCCTATAAACTTGTTGGGAGAGCAGTCCATATCGGTAAAACAGCTTGCTCCTGGAGCTCTTAAACATGCGGCCTTTTGAACTCCTAGCTTATTCATCGTGGCAGAGCTGTCATTAAAAAGGTCTAGATCAGCAAAGCTTGGAACATCTAAAGCGTTTGTGGACATGTTTTGAGCGCTTGCGTTGACTGCGTGGGAGCCAGGCGCATGACTATTTAAGTTCTGAGTAAGATTTTCTGTGTGAGTAAAGTTGCCATCACTATCGACCGCTGGACATGCCGCATAGTAGGCAGGGTCTTGAAGAACGTCATCTGGATAAGTTCTTCCGATGCCCAACGCCTTGTCAGCAAGTCTAGTTCCAAAAATTGAATTTAAATCTCCAATATTTTGCGCCCCTTGAGGGTCTTTCCCTGGAACACAAAGGCCATTCACTCTTAAAGACTCCAAGTGAGACTTTACTCCAGATGGAGGAAGTGAATCGCCATAGAATTTTAAAGGCCTTCCTATCTGTCTTGCTCCAAGACCAAAGGTGTCTCCTAGGCCTAGAACGTCCGTAATGAAGCTGTAGTTGTTTTGAGTTGCAGGAGTTCTGCCGTATCTTGAGATTCGATCATTAAACCTTGCTTCAGAGAAGTCAGCGCAATAAGTGTTGCTTGAACATGCGTGAAGCGAGGCCCTATCATCTGAATTATAGCTGTTGGCGTCCGTTATAGTGGCAAGTTGTTTGTTGCATGCCGCCCCAGCGCCTCTATAAACACATCTTTTCACCTGGCCGTTGCTTCCTCCCACTAGAGAGAGTAGGCTTAGGTCACTTGATCCAGACATTTCGTTTCCATTGGAGTCAAACATAGGCCATGGGGTTCTTATTCCGGACACACTTTCGCAAGCGTATTCGTAGCCAAGCTGTGCCATACAGTCGTTGTCGGTGGAGCAGTAGTGCGCTTTCTGACATTGAGCTCCATCACTGTCTGTGTCATGGGCGACAGATGCGCCAGAGTTAAGATCACTCAAAGTCTCATTAATAGTCACCTGAAATGAGTTGTCTATAGTCATGTCGCCAAAGTAAGCGTTGATGGCCAGGTATAGCTTATTTGATTTTGCCTGGATTCTTCTTTCGTTTCCTATTGAGAACCACTTAACCCCATCAAAAGATCCAATAAGAGAACCGTAGTCAAAACCATACCAGTCTTTGTTGTAGCCATTGGCAAATAGGAAGTGTTGAGCTTTAAGTCTGTCTCTTCTTTGCTGGGTCACATCCGAATTCGTTTTATGTGTCCAAGGGATCATGGTTGCAGGAACAAAACATGCTCTGCCAAACTTTAAATCCACACTTGAAAACTCACCTTGATTTTCTTTTGTTCTAGATTCCACCATATCTGGAAGGTAACCACCGCCCATATGCAGGAAGCTTCCAGGGAAGAGCTTTTGAAGATTTGAGAAGTAGTCGTTTCCACAGTCTAGACAAGTGGAGAAGATCCCAGAATCTGTAAAAAGGTCATAAGTCTTGCCCTTCTTAATATCCACAACAGTTGCTGGCATGGCGCTTATTTCATCTCTTCTAAAAGATCCATAGATCTCGTTAAAGCCCACATACCCATCTTGATTGTTAGGCTTTAGAGTGTTTTGCTGATGATACTTAAACTCATTGCCCTCTTGGTCTTGGGCATCGCCCATATCCTGGACTTCATAGTGCACTCCTGAAGCGTCATAATATCTGTGAGGAACTGTCTTAGAGCTTAAATATACAGTCGCTTGAAGGGGAGGCTCTGGCGTGTCGGGTTGAGGGTATAGACATTCATAAGCAACAAGTTTTTCTTGATCATTTTGAGTTTCATACACTGGTTTTAAATTACATCCAATTTCAGGATCGCACTTGCAGTGCATATTTACTTGTTCTTGAGCGGCCTCTTTTGAGGCCATTAAAGCGTCTACATTGTTAGTAACAAAATAGGTGATATCAACTTTTTGATTGGCATAGATGCTCATGCCATTAAACTGCACCTCATATGATGCTGTGTTAACGCTCCAAGTGTCCGTTCCTGGAGGAATCTGAGCTCCATTTACCTCAACGATTACGTTGTAGTTAAGATTGGCGTAGGCTGGAATCTTAAAGTTTGAAGAGGAGCTATTGTGGTCGCTTGACCTTGCTGGAGAGCTGCTTTGTCCTTGAACATATTGTTTCTGACAACGAGCGAGGGTTGAACCTAAACGCTCGCATGTGCCATCAACCTTATACCCAATCTTTAAAATGCTGTTTACAGCGTCGCTAGGGATCGTCATATCCACTGTGGCAGACTGAGCGTTAAATAGATCATCGTTTGCAGGCGACAGAGAGGCGCCTGTAGGCAGAGCAATCTCCTGTCCTGTAGACAGAAGCTTCTGCTTGTAAATTGTGGAACCGGCGTAGTCGATTTGCACAATATTGTTAGAGGTCACCGTTGGAGTGACACTGTTAAATGTAATGTCATCAGCTCCAGCGCTAATTGTGGTTCCGCCTGAGCCAATTTTGCTGGTGTCGATATCCACAAAAGTTGAACAAATTGAGATTTCGTCCACTTGTGGGTTTATACAGTGGTACAAGTCATCAAGCTCTGTGAACAAATCCTGAGACTGTTGTACAGGATCAACTGGATCCCCTGTGCCGTTGGAAGGTGGTGTGCTAACAAGCTCTGGGCATATATAGAAGAAGCCGCTGTAGTTTGCTATTAGTTCTGGACGAGTCAGCAACTGCTCAACCGCGCTTAGATAGCTTGAAGAATTAACATCGACACTAGGCCTTGTTTCTCCGTGATTCACGCATTGTCCTTGAATGCAACAATTAAAGCCTTCAATTTTACAAGTAGAGTCATTGGAGCATGACAGTCCTGAAGGTGGAGTGCTCCCAACTTCTGGCATAAGGTTCACGCCGAAACTTCCTTTTTCTATGTCTAAAACTTCTGATCCATCAGAGGTGTAGAAGTTAAGGGTAGAGGATGCAATATTGGTATTGCACTCAGGGCAAACGTCAGAGATCTTAAAAGCAAAGGAGTTGCTTCCAAATGTTGTCTGCAAAGTATTTGTCAGGTTCACACTTAAACAATCATTGATGTTGGCGGTGGAGTTTGATGGCTCCATCTGTATAAAGTATTCTTTGCCATTCAAATTGTTGTTGAAGTAGTTTCTTACTCTTGCAGCTAGGACTAGCACCTTCTTTGCCCCTGTGCCACTTGCTTGTGGAAAATTAAGCGCCATGCACAGTCTGTTGCTCGTGCCAACAATGTGATCCTTAAGGTAGTTATGCACATTGTCTCCACGCATAATGAAGCTGTCTTGAAAGTCTGAAAAAAGATTCAAAGTAGAGTAGGTCGTAGTCGCACCCTGCTGAATAAAGTTTTGCTCTGAGATTCCTGTTGAGATGTCTTCAGGAGAGTCATCTATAGATCCATCCACAGCTCCTGCGAGCTCTTCATCAAGATTTCTAATAGGAGCTTGTTCCGGCAGACAAGATGCCAGAAGTCCCAGTGTAATGAATATAAAGATAGATCTACTAATCATGCTCTCTACTTTTCGGATTAAGCTCTTTGTGAACTTAATTTAGTATGGCATAGGGAGTTTTTTGCCGACTAACATCATGCTAACCCCTTGAAAACTATCAATATACTTATTGTCATTGCCAATATTGGTAGGCACTCACACCTTCCAAGCTCCATATTTCCAAACTTTGAATTTCTTAATGATTGAAGTCTTTACGAACATTTACAGAGAAGAAATGAATATTTTCAAAAAATCACCATGCGCTGATTTAAAATTAAACAAACTGATCGGCCATGCCGAATAGGGGATGAATGAAAAATCTCGTTTTTATTTTTATATTCATTTTCGCAGGTTGTTCCGCTAAGCAGGACACAGAAGCGAACTTCCAGGTAAGCATGAGAAACATGGTTGGAAACTCAGCTGCTAACTCATCGCTATTTCCTGGCGGCCTAATTCTTTACGGCGTTTCCGACAAGATGTCTTTCAGTAGGATCATGGATTCTAATATAAAAGACGAGCTCGTTCCAAACGGCACTTGGGATTTCTATGTTCTAGGCTGGGACGGCAATGGCGGAACTAAAATGACTGGCAAAGTCTACTGTGCGGTCGCAAAAAACGTTAGCCTCAACGGCACTGCCACTAAAGTAGAACTAACTGCAACTAACGCAAAGTGTGCACTCCCAATTTTTGGACAGGCTTATTCGGAAACAGACGCTGACGATAATAATGAAGTAAGATTCCCGAACATTGATATCGTAAGTTGTAATGATTTAAGCATCATCAACAACGGTAGTAGTGCTACAGACTGTAATTATAATTCAGACCCCAACTCATATAATTACACTAAAGGAACTGCTCGTTCTTATAAAATTATCGCCACAGGTTTTAACCAGGCTGGTCCTTCCTTTAATGAGCTTTCAAACTCTTTTTATGAAAGCAGTTGTGTGGCGGTAGACCCTGCCGGCACTACTGGCGGACTTAGTAGTGGAGAAGTTTTAGGCTTTGGAGGAAGTGGTGATATCGACGGACTAAACATCCCTCCTGGAAGCTTTGGTTCAAAATTTAGATTCAAATTAAGAGCTTATTTTGGAAGTGAAAACTGTATTGATACTTATGCTCATAAAGACATCCCTTTAATTAAAGGTGCAAAAACTCCAAAGACATTCTTTAATGGAACAACAAAAACAAACACAATGTTCGTTAAGACAACAACACAAGATGTTTGTGAATCAAGAAGTGATCAAACAGTTGATGCAACCGGAAACAATGCACCATTTAAGGGAGGAGCCGGATCTGATGGAATGCCATTTATTCTTTGTGACGGTGACGACATCAATGAAATTTCAAATAACTATGCAAGTGATCACTTCATTGTTGGAAGAGATATAGACATGAAGTATGTTGATCCTTCAAAAATTCCGTGTCGAGAAGGCGGTGGCACTATGACGCCAATTGGTGGGCTGAGTGTGGGGGAATGTGCTAGCGAATCAGGTTCGGCGGCTACGTTCACTGGAACGTTTAACGGTAACGGAAAAGTTATCAAAAACGCCAGAGTTGTTTTTAAAGAATTAAATGATGTGGGATTTGTACGTACTCACAATGGTGCTAAACTTTTTTATACCAAGTTTGAAAAATTATTCATTAAAGGGAATAGAAATGTCGGGCTTGTAGGTGTCGCCAATGGCACAGGGTATATTAATGAAATAAAAATTGATAACGCTAAGATGATTGGACTTGATCACGACGAAGTGAATCTAGGAGGGGTTGTTGGATACTTGGCTGGAAACTCTCGTCTAGAGAGAATTCACCTAGATAATGTTGAAGTTAAAAATGTTAAAGGCGGTCAACACATTGGCGGCGCGATTGGTTATAATACAACATCAAGCATCGTTAGGGATGTTTTTTTCAACGGTAGAATCATCCTGTCTCCTTTCGAAGCAAGACATAATGAGTATGTGGGTGGAATAGTAGGTAAATCGGCTCACGCTTCTCCTGTTTACGAACAATTATCCTCCAAAGGTATTATCTATGGAAACGCAAAGACCATAGGAGGAATTGCTGGATTCTTAAATAGTGATCTTTCAAGCTCTTATTCAGAAATGGGCATAATGAGCACAATGAGCGGCCCAACTCTTAACATCGGTGGACTCGTTGGGCATATCAACAAAGACGGTGCGCAGTTTTTAAATTCTTACTTCTGGGGTAAAATGTATGCCGATCCGGACTGTGGCACTAATTCCAGGTGTAACAGTCTCTTCGGTAAATTTAATGGTATCGCCCCAGTTATTTCAACCTCTCTAAGTCATAGTGAAAGCAGCGGAAACATCCAAAGCTCACCGGCTACAACCCATAGTGACTTTGGAGCGCTTTCTGGAGCGTGGTTAGTTTCACCATGGGAAAATCATCTTCAACCAACTCTGATCTCAGAAAAATCAATGTGTAGGGGAGATGCTCTACTTTCTGTGGATGATCAAATAGATAACAGATTTGGGTTTACAAAAGAAGAGCCCATCATTATTTGCACCAGAGCACAATTTTTTGATATAGATAATAGGGCCGGACTTTACTTTAAACTCGGAAAATCCATTAATTTACCAAATGGAGGAGGCGGCTACAGTCTCAAAAGTCATCTTGATGGCAATAACCACTCAATCATTATAAACAATGTTGGAAGTGTTGTCACTCACCACCCAGCGATCTTTAATGAAATTAATGCAACTGGCTCTATTTCAAATTTAAATGTTTTTGGACGAACAGAAAAAGGCCAAGCGATTTTAGCGGGTGTTAATAATGGGAAAATTAACCGTGTCCACGTTTTTGGGGTTAACGACAGTACGGAAATGCATTCTTCTTATGGGATACTTGCTGGCGAAAACAATGGTGAAGTTTTCAATACATCAGTCTACGGAAAATCTAAGGCATTAAACAGTTTTGGCAGTGTCGCTGGTATTAACAGAGGATCTATAACTAGAACCAAAGCTGAATTAGGTGTGATGGATAATGCTCCAGCTGCCGTATTTGGTGGGGTAGTAGGGCATAACACTGCAACCGGTAACTTGTCTGAAAGCACTGGAGAGACCTATATGGACTTCGTAGGACCTGATAGGGTTAGCGAAGTTGGAGGTCTCGTCGGGTTGAATGAGGGGAGCATTTCTGACTCATATTCTAAACTTGGATCCACCATTTATACTCCAAACATCACTGAGAACGTTGGAGGCCTCGTTGGTGATAACCAAAGCACCATAAGGAACAGTTACTCTATGAATAAAGTCATAGTCCACCAATCAAGCGGGCACCAGGCAGATATCGGCGGTCTAGTAGGGCAAACCTCTATAGATGTAACAAGCAATTATTACCTTTTCAATCCATTGTTAAAGCTAGACTCAGAAACTTCCATAAGTGCATCCTGCACAGGAACCAGTTGTTTTTTATCATATTCTGCCCCAGGGTTTGACGGTGTGACAGGAGGAGATATCCTTTATCATCGAAGTGCAGCTGGAAGGCCGGACTACATGAGGGTACAATCAGGTTCAGCTGGTTCAAACGTAATGAATATCGATCTTGACTATACCATATCTCACTTTGGAGATCATTTAGTTGCCTACAATCCTAGTAACCTAAATGTTTCAGGTACTCTGATTACTCAGGCATTTAATGATTTGCCTGATTCCCCTGAATTAAACAACCTTCTAAATAGTGGTGACTCATGGGCTGAGGGCTCAGTTTATCCATTTACCCCAAAACTTCTTCATGTTGACGACTAAAGAAGCAGATTAGTTTAGCCGTTAGACTTAGCATGAAAAAAAACATGAACATTCTTATTGTGGAAAAGTCTGATGAAGACTTTTCCGCCATGAAAGAAGCTCTCAGCGGCCATATGGTCATTCATGCCAAAACAGGCACAGAGGCCAGGCTAAAATACGGCAACCAAGGTTTTGACTTTGTTGTGATTAACATGGATATCAAAGGAGTTGCTGGACTTGAGTTTATAAAACAAATTCAAGAGGCGGAAAAAAGAAAAAACGTAAGAGATAGAACTAGCTTCTTGGTGACTGGGGAAGATGCTGAGGCAATTCAAGAAGAATGTTCCCAAATAGATAATCTTCAATTTCTTCCAAGGCCATTCACAGCTTTGGAGTTTAAAAAGAAAGTAGCAAGCATTCAAAGAACCTCAAACTTTAAAAATGAAAACATTCGCAAAGTGTCTGAAGGTGAGTACTTAATTACTGAAGGTGGCTCCAAGAATCAAGAGATGTACTGGGTGTTAAGTGGTGAGTTTATAATCACCAAGATGAATAAAGAAGAAAAGAACATTATCATAGGACATGTAAAACAGGGCGAGCTTGTGGGAGAGATGAGCTTTCTTGATAGTCTTCCAAGAAGCGCTTCCGTTAAAGCGACCGAAGATAGCGAAGTTTTGGTGATTCCTCATAAAAAGTTTATGGATGTACTAGACAGTCAGCCTAGATGGTTTAGATCTCTTATGACCACTTTGTCTCATAGACTCAGGGACGCGGATCAAAGAATAGCCAGAAAGTTTGTAAAAGAAGAAAATTAAAACTTCTGAATTTGCTCAAGCATCGTGAATAGAGCAATCTGAGAAAACAGATACTTCATATCCACTCTGTCTCTATCTGAGAAGTGATGAAGATCTCCAGCACATTTTCTTTCAGATGAATAGCCAACTCCAATTGTGCCGACAGGCTTATCGGGAGTGGCTCCACCAGGGCCTGCGATACCTGTAGTGGTAACCACAAGGTCTGCTCCAAGGGCGCTTCTTGCACCTTGGGCCATCTCCCAAGCTGTCTCACTGGATACTGCTCCATATTTTTTTAGAGTGGAGGCGTTAACATTGAGAATATTTTCCTTAACACTATTGTGATAGGCAATAACACTTCCAAGAAACACAGAAGAGCTGCCTGAAATGTCTGTGATGCGAGAAGCGCAAAGACCTCCAGTGCAAGACTCCGCAAACCCTAGGGTCATGTTCTTCTCTTTTGCTTTTTGAATAATGACTTCCTCAAGGGATTCTTTTCCAATGTGCCAGATGTAATCTTTAATTGGACTTGAATTTACACAGTCAATTACTTGCTGCTCTTTTTGCTTTAGAGCTTCTTCGTCACGGGCCTCAATCTTGACACCTATATCCACCCCCATAGGGTGAGGGAGAGAGCTTACTTCCCCAAAAGCTTCTAATTTGTCCCAAAGCTCTGGAGCAAGCTTATTAAAGATCATGGCCTCTGGGGCCTTGTAGGTTTTAACTATGACGTGTTTTTTTAGATTTTCTGACTCCTGGAACCTTCCATTAGCTCTTTTAAGAACTTCGTCTTTAAACATTGTTTTAAATTCCGCTGGAACCCCTGGAAGGGCCGCTATCATTTTTGAGTCTTTCTCGAAAAGAAGTCCTGGAGCGTAGCCAATTTCATTGTCCAGTGCCGTGAAGCCATCAGGAATCTTTGAATAGTTCTGTTTTGGATTATATTCTCTTTTAGATTTTTTATAGTTATTGAGAGTGACTTCCATGGCCTGATCACTCTCTTTGAGAGGGCACTCAAAAAACTCGGAAAGGAGATCTTTGGTAAGATCGTCTTTTGTAGGGCCTAGGCCCCCTGAAGTTATTACAAGGTCCGCGTCTTTCCATGCTTCTTTTAAAGCTGTGAAAAACGCCTCGCGATTGTCTGGAATTATATGATTCTTAGTAAAATCAATATGATGCTCGTAACAGAACTGTGCCAGCCAGAAGGCATTCTTATCCTGAATCTTTCCGTTTAAAAGTTCGTTTCCAATTGTGATCAGTTGTATTTTCATGTTGCTTCCAAGCTTTTGCGGTATTATAAGTACTTCATTATGCCAAAGACAATTCAATTTAAGCTTGATTTTAACCAAGACCTTGGGAGTTATTTTAAATCTAAATTTCCCGAGTTCAAGCAATATCGCATACTTTCTAAGAGCCTGGACGCCAGAGGCGCGCCCCGTGGCAAAAAACCGGTTTATCACTACATACTGGAAGCAATAAAAGAGGGAGAGGAATTTAGCTCCTATCAAGAAGAGTCAAAGGTGATCAAAGCTCCAAGCAAACCTCCCATATTTATAGGGGCAGGCCCTGCAGGGTTATTTGGCGCTTTGAGAATGGTGGAAAAAGGTGTTCCCTGCATCATTATTGAGAGAGGTGACGAGGCGAACAAAAGAATGCTCGCAATCTCCAAATATTGGAGAAGAGGCCAGCTAGACACTGAAAGCAATGTCTGTTTTGGCGAAGGTGGAGCAGGGCTTTTTAGTGACGGGAAACTAATCACTAGAGTGAAGTCTCCACTGGTTAAATATGTTATGCATAAGTTTGTTGAATTTGGAGCTCCTGAGGAGACTGCTTATATATCCAATCCACACTTAGGCTCAAATAAGATCAGAGCTTTGATTGGAAAAATAAGCGGGTATCTAAAAGAGAATGGCTGCAAATTCTACTACAACACAAGAGTGGATAGGCTGATTTACGAAGAAGGAAAAGTCACGGGCGTTGAGCTCTCAAATGGAGAAAAGCTTTATTCAGACCATATTGTGCTTGCCGCAGGCCATAGCGCTAAAGAGCTTTATCATCACTTGAACGAGAATGATGTGGCCCTTTCCCAAAAAGATTTTGCGGTTGGTGTAAGAATTGAACACCCAAGAAGTGTAATTGATTCCATTCAACACGGACGTTTCGCTGAGGAGCTTGAAGCAGCAAGATACAAACTTACTCATCACGAACAAAAAGCAGACAAAGGCACATATAGCTTCTGCATGTGTCCTGGTGGATATGTTCTTTCCTCAGGAACTGATGAAGGCGGCATTGTAATCAATGGGATGAGCAACTTTGCTAGAAACTCCCCATGGTCAAACTCTGCATTGGTTGTAAGTGTGAAAGCGGGAAGAGACTTTAAAGATGACGACCCTCTTGCTGGGCTTGAATTTCAAGAGTCCATTGAGAGAAAGGCATATGAGGTTTCAAAAGAGCTTGCATCTGGAAAAGAGCTTCCGGCCATGACAGTGGAAGAGTTTCTAAAAGGAAAACTTAATAACGAAGAGCTTCCTAAAACATCTTGTCCATCAAAGCTTGTAAAAGCGGATATCACCAAGATACTTCCAGAGTTTATTTCAGAGCACCTAAAAGGCGCTTTAAAAGAATTTAATCGAAAGATGAAAGGCTATTCTAGTGGCAAGGCCGTGCTGATTGCCCCTGAAACGAGAACCTCTGCTCCTATAACTATACTTAGAGATAAAAAGAGCTTTGAGTCTGTTTCCCATAGAGGTCTTTATCCTTGTGGAGAGGGTGCTGGCTACGCTGGAGGAATTACTTCCGCCGCTGTGGATGGGATTAAGGTTGCTGATTCGATTTTAGGTGTTAATAGCTAAGTGCTTTAAATTACATATCTTTGAGCTTTTTTTATACGTCACCGTCTTAGTATGGTAATATTTAGATATTCCAGAATTACTTATCTGAAACCAATCCTTTCCATTTAGGAGGCATCATGATTGAGCTATTTATTGGCGTGCCAATCAAAGATATTTCAGCGGTTAAAATTGAGCCAGATTTATTTCGCGGGCTCTCTAGGTTGGAGAAGGATAGGTCAAAGCTAGTTGCGATCAACCTTGGTGGAATGAAGCTTGTTGCAGAGGATGTGGACCGAATCATCACTGTTTTATTAAGAAGCAAAACACCAACCATTATAATTTCTGATGACGAGATCATGGCACAATATGACAGATTGGAGCATATTGAGGTTATTAGTTCCAAGCATCTGGATGAGCTTTTTGAAGAATCAGTTCAAAAGCTTGAAAAGCTTAACTCGTTGGATAAGCAGATTACCAAGATATCCACTCAAAGAAGAGGAGTGGCATTCTATCTTCTAAGTGGGTTATTGATTCTTGAGCCACTCATAAAGACGGCCTATTTAAAATACACCACAGGCTTTTCTTATGAAACAGTCTTTGGAATCATCCTCAGCATTGAGTCACCAATAAAGATATTCGAGTATTGGGTTCTCTTTCCATTGGCAGGCCTTGCACTGGCAAGAACAGCTTGGTGGAGCATCTTTGTATTTGTCGGAACTCATCTGTACTCACTGTACGCCCATATCGTTTATGATGAGTTTAGTTGGCCGTATGTTCAGGAAACACCGCATATTAGCTCGAACCTTCTTTTGGTTTTAAACAGCGCGATACTTTTATATTTTTTAATTCCTGAGCATAGAAGGCCATTCATCAAAAAGGCCAAGGAAGTTTTTAGGGCCAATGAAAGAGTAAAGCTTGATTGTGAGGTCCAGGTTTTTGTTGGGGAGCGTAACTTTTCTGCAACAGTTGTTGATATCTCTCAAGGCGGAGCTCTTTTGAGCACAAAGGAGTCTCTAAGTATTGGAGATGTTGTTGAAATTGAATTAAAAGAGCTTGATGGGCCATATAAAGCACTGGTGGTTCGCAATGTTGAAAGTGAAGGAGAAGAGAAACTTTTTGGGCTTAAATTTGAGTTTGCCAAACGTTCTCAGCGAAAGAATCTAAGCGGTTATGTGGATGAGGTTAAGACTGCATAAATCGGTCATACTGCATAGGTCCAAAATTCCAAATTCACTATATACAATCAATGTCTAATCCGTAATAATGCCGGTGATCATAACATCCTCGGAGACTATCACTAATGAAACTTAAGAACATTGCTATTGTGGCGCACGTTGACCACGGAAAAACCACGCTTGTGGACGAACTACTAAAACAATCCGGACTTTTTGCTGAGCACGAAGCTGTATCCGAAAGAGTTATGGACTCTGGAGAGCTGGAGAAAGAAAGAGGGATTACAATTACCGCTAAGAACTGTGCATTCCAATGGCAAGACTACAAAGTAAATCTGCTAGACACTCCAGGCCACGCCGACTTCGGTGGTGAGGTTGAGAGATCATTAATGATGGTTGATGGTGTTGTTCTTTTAGTTGACGCTGCTGAAGGGCCACTTCCTCAAACAAGATTTGTTCTTCAAAAGGCAATTGAAAGAGGAATTAAAATCGCTGTTATGATTAACAAAATCGATAGAGCGGATCAAAGATACGAAGAAGTTCAAACTGAGGTTGAAGACCTTATGCTTGAGATTGTTGATCTTGCTGGCATTGAAGACTTCGATCTCGATATCCCATTCTTTTTTGGATCGGGTAGAGACGGTTACGCCTCAACAGATCCAGAAGCTAGATCTGGAGATCTTAAGCCACTTCTAGACTTTTTTGTAGGTGACTTCTTCCCAATGGCGCAACTTGATAAAGAAGGAAACCTTCAGCTTCTAGTTACAAACCTTAGTTACTCAAAATATCTTGGAACACTTATGATTGGTAGAATCCACTCTGGTGTTATGTATGAAAACAAACCATATATGTGGATCAATGAATCTGGAAAACCAAAGCAAGTAAAGATTGGAAAAATTCAAATCTTTGACGGACTTGGTTTTGCTGATGTCCCACAAGCTGAAGCTGGCGAGATCGTAATCCTTTCTGGTGTAAATGATGCTTTCATTGGTGACACTATTACTTCAATGGATAACCCACAAGCACTTCCAAGAATTGAGGTGGATCCGCCAACAGTAAGTGTTAGAGTTTCTGTTTCAACTTCTCCTCTTTCTGGACAAGAAGGGGAATACCTTACTTCCAGAAAGCTTGAAGAGTTCTTGCAAGAAGCAATTAGAAAGAACGTTTCTCTTAAATATGAAGCTACTGATGACCCAAAGGTATTTATCCTTAAGGCCAGAGGCGAGCTTCAAGTTGCCATCGTTTTTGAAGAAATCAGAAGAGCTGGCTATGAGCTTATGATCTCAAGACCTCAGGTTCTTTTTGAAGAAGATGAAAACGGAAATAAAACTGAACCATATGAAAACGTTGTATTTGATGTTCCATCTGAATCTACTGGAGCAGTAACTGAAGCAATGGGAACTAGAAAAGGTATCATGACGACTATGGCGCCAATTGGCGAGTCTAGAACTAGAATCGAATTTAGAGTTCCTTCTCGTGGACTTATTGGCTATAGATCAAAATTCCTAACAGATACTCGTGGTGAAGGGCTTATGAGCTCTTACTTTGCTGGATACGGCGAGTATGCAGGTAAAATGCTTGCAAGACAAAACGGAGCTCTTATCTCTGATAGAGCAGGTAAAACCACTGCTTACGCTCTTTTCAACCTTCTTTCTTCTGGAAAGCAGTTTGTTAAGGTTGGCGAGAAAGTTTATGAAGGAATGGTTGTTGGCGAGCACACTCGTCCAAACGATCTAAACATCAACTGTGTTAGAGAGAAGCACCTTACTTCAGTAAGAACCGCCGGGAAGGATGAAAACCTTATTCTTCCTCCAATTCCTCCAAGAACTCTTGAGTGGGCACTTGACTGGATTGATGATGATGAGTGGGTAGAAGTAACTCCTGAGAACATCAGAATCAGAAAGAAAGAGCTTGCTTCAAACAAGAGAAGTGTTGTTCGTTAATTTAAAAACTTTCAATAGTTGATCATATAAGGCCTTCTTTCGAAGGCCTTTTATGTATGACCGCCTGTCAATAAAAAAGTCTTTTAACAA
>CERC01029214.1_pt1 | contig 39988 bp, 39 predicted proteins | sample 530921 | NCBI WGS metagenome assembly CERC01 (sample SAMEA2621099, study PRJEB7988) | marine metagenome | isolation source: saline water (ENVO:00002010), including
GAAAGCTTTAACGGCTAGGTTGAAACGAGTTGCGTGAGTTAGACCTTTTTGCTCATCTAGCTCAGACACGATGTTATCGTAATCAGATGCATTCACGACTATCGCAACATCTTTATGGTTCTTCGCAGCGGAGCGAACCATTGTTGGACCACCAATATCGATGTTTTCAATCGCCATAGGTAGATCGCAATCTGGACGAGCAATCGTTGCAGCAAACGGGTAGAGGTTTACAACAACCATGTCGATTGGCTGGATATCATGTTCAGACATGATGCCGTCATCCTGACCGCGACGTCCTAAAATACCACCGTGTACTTTAGGGTGTAGCGTTTTTACGCGGCCATCCATCATCTCTGGGAAGCCGGTGTAATCAGACACTTCTACTGCAGGGATATTATTCTCTTTTAGTAGTTTATAAGTGCCGCCAGTAGATAGGATCTCAACGCCGCGAGTATTAAGCGCTTGTGCGAATTCAACGATACCTGATTTGTCAGATACGCTGATCAAAGCACGGCGAACGGAAGTGATGTTCTCAGCCATTTTGTCTGGATTCCGAATAGTCAAAAAAATGAGTGATTAAAGCAGGTTGTACTGCTTCAGTTTTTTACGAAGCGTACCGCGGTTAAGGCCCAGTAACTGGGATGCTTTAGTCTGGTTGTCTTTCGTATAGGTCATTACAGTTTCGAAAAGTGGGGCTTCTATTTCAGAAAGCACCATCTGATAGACATCTGTTACCGGCTGTCCATCTAGCTGACGAAAATAGCTGTTTAATGACTGCTCTACGTTGTCACGAAGTGTGTGACTTGCAGCTTCAGCTGAATTGGGAGCGATTGTTGGTTGTTTAATTTCTTTATATTCCACAGTACTAATTATCCAATCTATTAGGCCGCCACACCGTTATTTAAAGCATTATCGAAGTATTCTTCGATAGCGGAGGCCTGTTCTGCTGCTGTTTCAATGATATTAAATCGTTTACGAAAATTGCTACCATCTGGCTTATTTTGCAAATACCACCCTACGTGTTTACGTGCGATACGAACGCCTAAGTAATCACCGTAGAATGAATGTAGCTCCTGCAAGTGAGCCAGTAATGTACTCTTTACTTCTTCCAATTTTGGAGGGGGCAGAATTGTACCTGTTCTTAGATAATGATCAATCTCTCTAAGGAGCCAAGGTCTGCCTTGAGCAGCTCTGCCGATCATTACTGCGGAACATCCTGTATGCTGAAGAACCTTAAGTGCTTTCTCTGGTGATGTGATGTCACCATTTGCAAACACTGGAATTGAGATCGCTTCAGCAATACTGGCGATGGTGTCGTATTCAGCCTCTCCTTTATACCCACAACTTCGAGTACGGCCATGTACAGCGAGCGCTTGAATGCCTGCATCTTCTGCTATATGTGCGACAGAAAGTGCATTTTTGTTGTTTGTATCCCAGCCTGTTCGGATTTTTAACGTAACAGGAACATCGACTGCTTCAGTCACAGCATGGAGAATGTCGCTTACCAATTGCTCGTCTTTCAATAAAGCTGAACCCGCCGCTTTATTACAAACTTTTTTGGCAGGGCATCCCATATTGATATCAATAATTTGAGCGCCTCGTTGCACATTCATCACTGCCGCGTCAGCCATCATTTCCGGATCGCCACCTGCAATTTGAATGGAGCGAGGTTCTACTTCCCCTGTATGGTTCAAGCGATAAGTCGATTTACGTGATTTCCATAATCGCGTATCCGATGTCACCATTTCCGATACAACTAAGCCTGCCCCCATGCGTTTGCATAACTGGCGAAAAGGCCGGTCCGTTACACCTGCCATTGGTGCCAAAATTACCTGGCTATCAATGGTGTATGGGCCAATTTTAAACATGCCTAGCCTTAAAAAATGGTTATAAAGACATCCTCAGCATCATTAAATGACACGGTCGATTGGGATATCAGGGAGGCGGATAATCATACTCCTAAGGTGGAGAGTCTCCAAGATATTTTTTGATGATTTTTTGTACAATTTGCACTTGATTTTTTATAGTTCAGGCGCTATTAGCTCTGCTCTGTAGCTAAGTGCGCGCGTACCTGGAGACATGAGCTCAATTGAGATCGTGGTGGTTTTATTTATAGGAATCAGTCTATCTGTATTTTCTTTGAACGCTTCCGTCGATGCCCCTTCTGTTGAGGGAATGAAGTACTGGTTTGGTTGAAATAGGCGGTTGGCAACGGGGCGACCTTTTAAGTCAGAGAAGTGTAGGGCAAAGGCAGGGTAAGGTTGTTCGAAGTCCGCTGAATTATGTAGTGTTAAGTTGACCGTAATAGCACCTTCTATCTCTGGATGAGGAGAGACGGTGAGTTGTTGATTTGTCAGCTTTTCTAGATTGAAACGTTGCGGGAGTTTGCATTCAATATGTTGACAAAGGGTGTGGTAAAGAGGTTGATAGTGTTCTACCCAATAGAGTGTTGCTCGGTTGAACCATATATATTGTGAGGCGAGTCCGCCTAGGGTGATTATTAATAGAAAAGACCAGACAAGGCTTCGTTGGTGAGGCTCTATTTTAGTATGGCTTAAGATGATCCTTTCACGTTGAATTGTGAGGGTTGGAATATCTTTTTCTGTCTGTGTAACTTCTTGTATAGGCCGTGAATGAGTGTTTCTAGCTTTGCTTAGGTCCGCGCTCGTTGTTTCTTTTTTGCTCTTATTTTTTTTTGCTATTTTCAATGGCTTGCTGTGCGAAGCCTGATGCAGAATATCATCCTCAGGGATGGGACTAACGGGATGACGTTTTTCGATTTCTGTTGAGGTCTTGTGATTAGGGGTATCTTCTCGCGGGATGTTATCAAGGGCGGAAAAAACATGAAGGCAGTTACCACAGCGGACCTGACCATCCGCTATTTTTAACTGCCCGGGAGTTACTTTAAAAAGCGCTATACAGTGAGGGCACTGGGTAATAATAGTTTCACTGCCCATTATCTAGCCACGTTTAGAGCCTGTAACTCTGATCCAGCCATCTTTTTCCGCAACTGGGTCTAAGTCAAACCATTGAGAATAGGCTTCTCTTATTTCGTTTTCTTGTGCTTCCAATAAACCTGACAAGCAAAGTTTCCCGCCAACCTTTACCAAATCAGCGAGTGTAGGCGCTAGTTCGACGAGCGGCCCTGCAAGAATATTGGCAATAAGAGTGTCTGCTTTATCGTTGGGCGTATTTTCCGGTAGGAATACATGCAGAATGTCGTCAGGTTGATTATTGCGTAGTAAGTTATCTTTGGTTGCTTGCAGGGCTTGTGGATCAATATCGACACCAATCGCTTTTTCTGCACCGAGAAGTAAGCCGGCTATGCCTAATATCCCTGACCCGCAACCGTAATCAATAAGGTATTCATCTTCTAATGCTTGCGAATCAAGCCATTCTAAGCATAAGGCGGTCGTTGGGTGTGTTCCTGTACCAAAAGCTAAGCCTGGATCGAGCATAAGATTAATCGCATCTGGATTAGGGGCGTCACACCAGCTAGGACAGACCCAAAGGCGCTCACCGAACTGCATCGGATGATAGTTATCCATCCACTCTCGTTCCCAATCTTTATCTTCTAAAATCTCTGACTTTACAGATGGCAATGGTGTATCGGGAAAAAGTTGTTGATGCCCTTGTTTGATGAAACGAAGAGTCTCTTCGAGGTTGTGCTCTGTGGCGAAGAGTCCCGTTATTGTTGTATTACTCCATAATGGAGTAGTACCCAGATCAGGCTCAAAAATAGGTTGGTCTTCACTGTCTTCGAAAGTAACGGCTGCACATCCTGCACTGAGTAATAGATCTTCATAAGATTCTGATAGATCAGGGGTCGTTCTAATTTTAATTTGCAGCCAAGGCATAATGATTATTCCATATCAAACAGTTAGACGGCTTAATAGTATCAGTCATCGTATGGGGGATGAATAGATAGAGGAGGTTTCTAGAAAAGAAAAAACCCGCTTTAAAGCGGGTTTTTTGCAAGAGCATGTTTTATAAACCGAGCTTTTTCTCAAGGTAATGGATATTTACACCACCTTCTTGGAAGTTAGGGTCTTTGACAATCTCTTGTTGTAGAGGAATGTTGCTTCTAATGCCATCTACTAGCATTTCGTCTAGTGCAATGCTCATGCGTTTTAACGCAGTTTCACGATCTTCACCAAAGCTAATGAGCTTAGCAATCAGTGAATCATAATGAGGAGGTACGGTATAACCGTTGTAGATATGAGAGTCTACACGGATGCCGATGCCGCCAGGTGCATGGAAGTGCTTGATCGTACCAGGGCATGGAAGGAATGTTTTAGAATCTTCCGCATTGATACGGCATTCAAACGAATGACCTTGGACTTTAATGTCTTCTTGTTTAAGGGACAGTGGTAAGCCAGAAGCGATACGTAGCTGTTCTTTAACAATATCAACACCCGTTATCATTTCGGTAACTGGGTGTTCAACTTGAACGCGGGTATTCATTTCAATGAAATAGAAACCACCGTTCTCATATAAGAACTCAAATGTCCCCGCGCCGCGGTAACCGATTTTAATGCATGCATCAACACAAGATTGTAATACCTGAGCGCGTGCATCTTCATCAAGGTGGGGAGCTGGTGCCTCTTCAACAACTTTCTGATGACGACGTTGCATGGAGCAATCACGGTCATAAAGATGGATAGCATTCCCTTGACCGTCTGCCAGTACTTGTACTTCTACATGGCGTGGGTTTTCAAGGTATTTCTCCATGTATACAGTGTCATCACCAAACGCAGCAGCCGCTTCTGATTGTGTAACACGGATGGAGTTACTCAGCGCTGCTTCAGAATGAACAACACGCATGCCACGTCCGCCACCACCTGAAGCTGCTTTGATGATAACAGGGTAGCCAATACGTTTAGCAATCGCTTGGATTTCTTCTGGATCTTCAGATAATGCGCCATCTGAACCAGGTACCGTAGGCACGCCAGCTACTTTCATCGCTTCAATAGCCGAAACTTTGTCACCCATTAAACGGATAGTTTCAGCTTTAGGGCCTATAAAGGCGAAGCCAGAACGTTCTACTTGTTCAGCAAAGTCTGCATTCTCAGCCAAAAAACCATAGCCTGGGTGAATGCCTACTGCGTCAGTAACTTCAGCTGCAGCAATGATAGAAGGTACATTTAAATAGCTTTTTGCTGATTGAGCCGGCCCAATGCAAACAGCTTCGTCTGCCAAGCGGACATGCATTAGATCTTTATCAGCCTGAGAGTGGATAGCAACGGTCTTAATACCCAACTCTTTACAAGCTCGCAGAATACGAAGCGCTATTTCGCCTCGGTTCGCTATAACTACTTTATCGAGCATCGAAGGTGATCCTTGTTTATGCGTTAAAGGCTTAAACGATTGTTACTATAGGTTGATCGTATTCAACCGGCTGGCCATCTTCAACAAGGATAGCTTCAATAACGCCAGCTTTATCCGCTTCAATCTGGTTCATCATTTTCATTGCTTCAACGATGCAGATTACGTCACCAGCTTTCACTGTTTTTCCTACTTCAATGAAAGCAGGGGAGCTAGGTGAAGGCGCTGTGTAGAATGTGCCTACCATAGGTGATTTAACTACGTGGCCATTGGATACAGGCGCTTCCGGAGCCGCTTCAACAGCAGGAGCTGCAGCAACCGGTGCTGGAGCAACCGGTGCTGCTACAGGTGCTGTAGGGTAAGGTGCAGCAACAACTTGTGATCCGCGGCTGATACGTACGGATTCTTCACCTTCTTTGATTTCGATTTCGTTGATGTTGGATTCTTCCAACAATTCAATCAGTTTTTTGACTTTGCGAATGTCCATTCTGATCTCAATCTCTCTAAAGCTTACAATAAATAGATATTAAGCAATCTGCTTGACAGCAGATTGCAAAGCAAATTCGTACCCTTGAGCACCAAAACCGCAGATTACTCCTTGCGCTACATCCGATAGATATGAATGGTGGCGAAAGGATTCTCGAGCATGCACATTGGATAAATGAACTTCAATAAAAGGAATATTCACTCCTAATAATGCGTCACGCAATGCAATGCTTGAGTGTGTAAAAGCGGCCGGGTTAATAATAATGAAAGCAACTTTTTCTTCTTGAGCTTGATGGATCCGCTCAATCAAAACGTATTCTCTATTGCTTTGACAATGTAATAGCTCATGGCCGTGATCTTGTGTCTGCCGGGCTAGCTTTTGGCAAATATCATCGAGTGTATCGGTGCCGTAAACCTCAGGTTCACGCCTTCCTAACAAATTTAAATTAGGACCGTTTAGTAACAGGATCTTTGCCATAGTCTTTTCCTGAAAATAGGCAGAACAACTAAATCAACCTCCCTAGTTTGCCGGAGTCTTTTTCCATTGTCTATAACTTAGCATTTTTTTAGTGTTTTCCATCATTTTTGGCGAAATTACCTCCTAAATCGTTGCTAAGACTGTATGTAAAGTGAATATTTACTGCGTTTGTGTATTAGTTTTTATTAATATTAGGTCTTTTGGTTATGCTTTATGTTATTTAGCATCAAGATTGTTGACGTTGGCTTCATTATTATGGATATTGCAACGCGGAAGTCTTGTTTTTAGTGTGTGATTTAAGGTTAAGGGTAATAGCGATGATTAAGCGCGTAGTTTTCAACCAAAAAGGTGGGGTTGGTAAATCCAGCATTGCTGTGAATTTAGCAGCCATAAGCGCTACGCGAGGTCAGCGTACGTTAGTGATTGATCTGGATCCGCAGTGTAATTCTAGTCATTACCTATTAGGTGAAGACTATTTAGATGTGAAGCCTGATATTAAAGGTTTCTTCGAGCAGGCGCTGACTTTTCAAATGAAGCCTAACGGACCTGATTACTATGTGCATGCAACGCCTTATGAAAATTTAAGTCTCATTCCGGCTAACCCCGATTTGGGGGATCTACAGTCAAAGCTAGAATCAAAGCATAAAATTTATAAGTTAAGGGATGCAATCGATAAGCTGGCAGATGATTATGATGCTGTTTATATTGATACGCCGCCCGCTTTTAACTTTTTTACCTTATCCGCTTTGGTCGCGTCAGAGCGTTGCCTAATACCGTTTGACTGCGATGAATTTGCAAGGCAGGCGCTATATAGTTTGCTGGCAAATGTTCATGAAACACGTGAAGATCACAATGAAGCTCTGAGTGTTGAAGGTATTGTTGTTAATCAATACCAGCCTCGTGCGAGCCTGCCACAGCGAATTGTGGATGAGTTGCTTGATGATGACCTGCCTGTACTTAATGCTAAAATTTCATCTTCAGTGAAGATGAAAGAGTCACATGATGAGACATGTCCACTTGTGCATATGGCGCCCAAGCATAAACTGACGCAACAATTTGTTGAGCTGTTTGAGGAGTTGTCACACTAGCTTGTTATGAGGTCTGTTCGGGCGTACTAGTTTTGCTCTTTAGTGCACTCATCTTTTTTAAGGCTCGCAATCCAAATGATTAATAGTGGGATACTGATTGCAAGTATGATTATTTCAGCCATTAAGCTTCCATCTAAATTTTAGAATCTTTGATTCTAATTATATTTATCAGATGAACAATAGAATTTTTTTCATGCGAATGGCTCAAGCATACGTATGATTCATATAAAGTGCGGTGTTTCTGGAATATGTCTAAAGGGAGGGGGAAATTAAGCATCTATACTAGATGCTTAATTATAAGTTTTTGATTATAAAGATTTTAGCAAGATGTTTTACTGTCTTTCTGGCCGTTACAAGCAAGCGACTCTGCTGCAACTACTGCGCTACCAATTTTCATCTGCCCGTTATGATCACCTACGAACAGTTGGGTGGTGGTGCGCTTCCCTTTGTTGCTAATGTAAATAATATTAAGTTGCCCTGTTGGTACTAGGTTTAACTCATATGTTTTACCGTTCTGTACGTATGATGGCGTATTCCCTTCTGCGATAGGATCAATATAAATACGACGTATTTGGCGGCCTTTGAAACCAGACTTGATATATTTTTGTAGTGAGTTGCGTGATTCTTTATCAACCCCTTCCCAATTGATTAATTGGAAGATGCTTTCTGCATCACGACTGGCGAAAGAATTAAGGTAGTTCTGAACAAACAGGCTGTTTTTATCAGCGAGTGCTGATGTGGAAACCAAAAGAGTAATAACGCAGACGAATAGTTTGCGAAGTATCATATTTCACCTCAAATCTTAAAATTTTCCTGAGACAGCTGATCATAAGTATATCTTTTTTTATTCATACGGGAAGTGCTAGCTTTTAAATATTTAGACTTGAACGCTTTTTTTGCAATAAAAAACCCCGCATAAGCGAGGTTTTTAATCTACTAAAAAGACAGTTGTCTTATTTAGCGTCTTCGTAAGCTTTAGCTGCTACAACAATCGCTTCGCGAGCTGCGTCGGCGTTGTCCCAGCCGTCAACCTTGACCCATTTGCCTTCTTCAAGACCTTTGTAGTTTTCGAAGAAGTGCTTAATGCGGTCTAGTTCTAGCTGTGGAAGGTCGTTAATGTCATTAACGTCACGGTAAGCTTTAGTTAGCTTGTCGTGAGGAACTGCTACTAGCTTAGCGTCTTCGCCTGCTTCGTCAGTCATGTTTAGAACGCCAACTGGACGACAGCGGATAACAGAGCCAGCAATAACTGGGTATGGCGTTATAACCAGTACGTCAAGAGCATCGCCGTCATCAGCAAGGGTATTGTTGATATAACCGTAGTTTGCTGGGTAAAACATTGGCGCAGCCATGAAGCGGTCTACGTAGATTGAGTTGTCTTCTTTCTCAATCTCATACTTAACCGGAGAGCTATCTGCCGGGATTTCAATGATTACATACAGATCGTTTGGTAGATCTTTACCTGCTGGTACTTGTGCGAAGCCCATGATTGTCTTCCTGTAAACAGTTTAAAAGAGGTTATATCTAAGCCCGAATTATAATCACAGCAAGGCGGGCTTATGAATACTACTTAAAGCTGAAACTGATGCTTTTAAGTATTTAATTTTGCTGCACGGCCATCATTTGACTCAGAATGATATGTCAGTAGTGTTTCTACTTCATTGCTAGAGCCTAGCGCTACGGAGCAGCGTTGATGTATATGTTTTGGCTCTAAATCAAGAATGTTTTTATAGCATGTGCTCGAAATGCCGCCTGCTTGCTCAATAAGCATGCTCATCGGGTTGCCTTCATACATTAAACGTAGCTTACCTGGTTTATTTGTATCTCGGCTGTCCCATGGGTAAATAAAAATGCCGCCACGCGTTAACACTCGGTGCACTTCTGCGACCATAGACGCGATCCAGCGCATGTTGAAATTCTTTTCGCGTGGGCCTTCAGAACCTTGGAGTAAGTCGCCAATATAACCACGCATCTCATCTTCCCAGAAACGATGGTTTGACATATTGATGGCAAACTCTTTTGTGTCTTTCGGGATCGTAACTTGTTCGCGAGTGAGAATGAAATCACCGGTGTGTGCCAATGTGAAGAAGTTGACACCATGACCTGTTGTCAGCGATAGAATGGATGATTGGCCATATAAAACATATCCCGCTGCGACTTGTTTACGGCCGCATTGGAGGTAAGCCTTATCTTTATTTGGATCCATTCCCTCTTCAAGTTCAAGAACGGAAAAGATAGTGCCTACAGAAACGTTAACATCAATGTTAGAAGAACCGTCCAGAGGGTCGAAGATAACAAGGTACTTACCGTCTGGATTTCCGCCGACAGGATTATCTTCTTCTTCTGAAGCAATGCCTGCAACCAATGGGTTGTCTAATAAGAATTTTTTAAGCAGGTCATTGGATATTACGTCCATTTTTTTCTGGGTTTCACCCTGAATATTTGTAATATCTGCGGACCCTAAAACTCCAGCTAATTCACCTTCACGAAGTTGGATTGCAACTTCTTTACAGGCAAGCATTAAAGTGCCAATCAAATCGACTAATTTGTCTTCGGTTTCCTGCTGTTTCAGGAACTGGCTCAGGAGAAGCATTCTCGTATTATCTCTCAGATAGAGTGGTTTGAAAGTTGGGTGTGAATTTTACGTGAATCTTCTGCGAAATGCATTATTTGTAGGGCAGCTAATGACGAATAAGTTTGCAATGATCTATATATGTTTTCTTGCATGTACCGTCCAGCGATAAACAGGGTCGCTTATTTATGGTGGTGTTTTTGGTCGGTTCGGTTGAATAGTCTATTTGTGTCTAACTATTTGTAGGCTATAGAAAGATCAATAATGGGTTGCATAACGCTATATGGGTAACCCTCTTAGCAAAACTGTTATAGTAGGGTTTGTTACTTTTTCTGTCTGTTTAGTAAATTCGGGGGTAGATAGCTTGCATATTCACATTTTAGGTATCTGTGGGACTTTTATGGGCTCACTGGCTATTTTAGCAAAGCAGCTTGGTCACAAAGTGACAGGCTCAGATCAAAATGTGTACCCCCCGATGAGTACTCAATTAAAAGCGCAAGGAATTGAATTAATCCAAGGGTATGATCCGCAGCAGTTTGATCCTGAACCAGATCTAATTGTCGTGGGTAATGCGATGTCGCGTGGTAATCCCGCAATAGAATACATGTTGGATAAAGGACTGAATTATACTTCTGGACCGCAATGGTTGTCAGAGCATCTGTTGAAAGATAAATGGGTGCTTGCGGTTGCGGGTACGCATGGTAAAACAACGACCTCAACAATGTTGGCCTGGATTTTAGAGCATGCGGGAATGAAACCCGGTTTCTTGATAGGTGGGGTGCCATTGGATTTTGGCGTATCAGCAAGGGTTGGGGATTCCGTTTTCTTTGTCATAGAAGCTGACGAATATGATACTGCGTTTTTTGATAAGCGTTCTAAATTTGTCCATTATCACCCGCGTACGTTAGTGATGAATAATCTTGAGTATGATCATGCGGATATCTTCCCAGATTTAGCGGCTATTCAGCGTCAATTTCATCATGTGATTAGGATTGTCCCCGGTAATGGTCAGATCATATATCCTCAGGGGGAAAGAGCGCTTGATGAGGTTGTTGACATGGGGGCTTGGTCTGATATTTCGCGAACTGGCATAGTGCAAGCTGGAGATAATGGCGGTGAATGTGAGTGGCAGGCAAGGCTGCTTAATGAAGATGGTACTCAATTTGACGTGTTGCATGAAGGCCGCTTGGTAGGATGTGTTGAATGGGGTATGACTGGTCAGCACAGTGTTAATAATGCTCTTGCTTCTATTGCCGCCGCGCGTAATGTTGGAGTTCAACCAGAGCATGCTATCGATGCGCTAAACGAATTTAAAGGCGTTAAACGTAGGATGGAACTTTTAGATACGGTGAATGGAGTTAAAGTCTATGATGATTTTGCCCACCACCCAACGGCGATTGAGACGACATTGCAAGGTATTCGTGCACAGGTCGGTTCTGAGAAAATTGTTGCAGTTATTGAGCCGCGTTCAAATACGATGCGCTTAGGTACGCATCAATCACTACTGGCGGATTCAGTGACTAATGCGGATTCAGTGTATTGGTTCCAGCCTCAAGGAATGGATTGGTCATTAGAGAGTATAGTGAAGCAGAGTTCCGTGCCTGCCGCCGTTTATTCTGATACTGATAAGCTAATTTCAGACCTTAAAACGTCACTAGAGCCTGATTGCCATGTGGTGATTATGAGTAATGGCGATTTTGAGGGTATTCATCAGCGCCTTTTAACGGCATTACGAGGCTAACTGAGCAGTATTATTGTATGAGTAACTTAACAGAAGAAACAATTACATTGGCGATTACGGGGGCTTCTGGAGCGCAGTATGGTTTACGTTTGCTGCAATGCCTTTTACAAGCAGATAAACGTGTTTTTGTCATGATTTCACGTGCCGCGCAGGTGGTTATTAATACTGAAACAGACCTTAAAATGCCGGGTACGCCCTCGGATCAAGAGCTTTTTTTGAGCCAGTTATATGATGCGAAACCTGATCAACTAAAGGTTTTTGGTCGAGAGCAGTGGATGGCGCCAGTTGCTTCTGGCTCCGGTGCTCCAAGTAAAATGGTTGTATGTCCATGCAGTACAGGTTCTTTGTCTGCAATTGCTGCGGGTGCAAGTAATAATCTAATTGAACGGGCTGCGGATGTGGCTTTGAAAGAAAGACGTCAACTCATTATGGTCCCAAGAGAGGCACCGTATTCTGAGATTCACTTAGAGCATATGCTGAAGTTAACCCGCATGGGCGTGGTTATGATCCCAGCAAGTCCAGGGTTTTATAATCGACCAGAAAGTGTCGAAGATATGATTGATTTTGTCGTTGCGCGTATTCTAAATCAACTGGGAATAGAGCAGCAATTGTTGCCACGTTGGGGTGAAGGATTAATTTGACCTTATGTTAGATGAAATCATGCTCGCACAAGAGTAGAATCCGCATTCAGTTTGTTTTCGCTTTTCTTTATAGCTTTTTCTTTTAAGTGACCTAGTTAAATGTCAAAAATTTTAGCCCTAGATACATCTACTGATGCCTGTTCAGTTGCGTTGAGTTTGAACGGTGAAACAAAGGAAGATTTTCGTATAATTCCCCGCCAGCATACGCAACAGTTATTGCCTATGGTTGAATTGATGCTGTCTGAGGCCGGTGTTTCCGTTTCTGAATTAGATGCGGTTGCTTTTGGGCGAGGGCCGGGTTCTTTTGCGGGTATTCGCATTGCGACAGGGGTGGCGCAGGGATTAGCTTATGGCGCAGACCTTCCGGTAATACCTGTATCTACGCTTGAGGCTTTGGCTGTATCAGCTGCTGTTGAGGGTGTGGATAACATCGCCGCGGCACTAGATGCGCGGATGAATGAAATCTATGTGGCGAGTTACCGTATAGAAAATGGCTTACCTGTTGCTGAGCTTAATGAAAGAGTGACAGCGCCGAATGCGTTAGAGTTATCTGGAAAAAATTATTTGGCTGTCGGAAGTGGCTGGTGTTATCTAGACGATATGTCAAAAGAGGTTAAAAGCGCGGTTAAGGTAAGTTCAGAGACTTACTACCCGTCGGCTCAGAGCATGCTAGTACTTGCTCAGCATGCTTGGAACGAAGGGAAAGCAGTTTCACCTGAGTTAGCACTTCCTGTTTATTTACGTGATCAAGTGGCTTGGAAAAAGAAAGATCAGCAGTAAAGGCTGATTAGGTGCATCACTTTATAAATAAGGTTGTTGAAAATGGAATTTATTGAAATGGGGCTTAACTAAATGGAATTGTTTCAGGTCGTAATTTTGGCCTTGCTGCAGGGACTGACAGAATTTTTACCGATCAGTAGTTCTGCGCATCTAATATTACCTTCTCAGCTTTTAGGCTGGCCTGACCAGGGTTTGGCATTTGATGTAGGTGTGCATGTTGGTACTTTAATAGCGGTTGTGGCGTATTTTCGCCAAGACCTGCGTTCCATGTTTTCTGCCTGGAGCTTAAGTTTTACTGGGGAACGTAGTCAAGATGCTAAGTTGGCTTGGCTCACTATTTTGGCGACATTTCCAGCCCTGATTGTTGGTTTAGTATTAAATGATTTTATTGATCAGAATTTAAGGTCTATCTTAGTTATAGCGGGTACCACACTTGTCTTTGGCGGAATGCTTTGTTGGGCCGATCTATTTCGGGTTGAAACGCGTTCGTTAACGGTTTTGACGATAAAAGACGCTCTTATCATTGGTTGTTCTCAGGCTTTGGCACTTATTCCAGGCACGTCACGTAGTGGAATCACGATTTCCACTGCTTTGATGCTGGGGTTTGAGCGTCAGGCTGCCGCTAGGTTCTCTTTCTTACTTTCTATTCCGGTTATTTTGGGCGCGGGCCTAATAAAAGGAATAGACCTCTACGCAGTGGGTGAGAGTGCGCCTTGGGTAATGGTTGCCTTAGGTACTTTGATCGCTGGTATTAGTGCCTTTAGCTGTATTCATCTCTTTTTGAAGTGGCTTGATCGTATTGGTATGCAACCTTTTGTAGTGTATCGAATGATTCTAGGTGTGTTTTTACTTGTTATTTGGTTCACCACAGGCTGAAATTCTAGTCTGTAAAATGTATTAGGAAAGCGACGTAAATATGTCTGACTCTTGTTCAAACTCTCAAGCTGGATTAGCCAATAAAGCTGAAAATAGCTTGGTTGCCGTGATTGCTTTAGATGCGCAATCGATTGAAAGAGCGAACATATTAGCGACTGAATTAGTTTTACCGCTGGTGGATAGCAGTCACGCTTCAGATTATGATCTTTTATTGCAGTTGTCTTCGGATGGATTGAAACTGCAGCCTACAGGTAAAAAAGCACCGGGTGCTACATACGCCGATTTTGTTTCGGGTGCGGTTGCTCATCGTCGACAGTTTGGTGGCGGTAAAGGTCAGATGATTGCTAAAGCAGTTGGGATTAAAGGCGGGATTAAACCTCAAATTCTTGACGCTACTGCAGGCTTAGGAAAAGACGCTTTCGTTTTAGCGACATTAGGTTGTGAGATGACTTTGCTTGAGCGCTCTCCAATTATTCACCAGTTGCTGAAAGATGGAATCGAGCGCGCTTCTGAAACAGATGTGAGTGATATTATTCAGCGGATGACGTTGCACCATGCGAATAGTATTGAGTGGATGGTAGAGCAGACTGGGCAAAATGAGCGCTTTCAAGTGGTTTATCTTGATCCTATGTTTCCTCATAATGAGAAAAGTGCACTTGTTAAGAAAGAGATGAGATGCTTTAGGCCGATTGTTGGTGATGATTTAGATGCAGATGAGCTATTGGATGCTGCGCTATCAATCGCTGAAAATCGGGTGGTAGTTAAAAGACCAAGAAAAGCACCCTTTTTAGCAAATAGGAAACCGTCTTTGCAGTTTGAAGGAAAATCTAGCCGTTATGATATTTATCCTTTGAAAAAGCTAGAAAATTAAACTGTCGTTCTATGCGATGTTTATTCGGAGCTTGGCGTCGATAATCGATATCATGTGAGGTCGTAATATTTTATTGGCCTGCAAGAACAATATATCCGTATCAAAGTTACACTTCAGTCTGTCCTCCTCTCCTGTTAAAAAATCCATTGTTTGTAGCTGTTTGATAAATGATTCCAATACTCGATTATCTTTATATTCGGGTGTGCTATACCCATACTCACTATGTATATGCTCAGCAATGTTTTGGCTGGTTTCAATGAGGTCGCTTCGGCTCATCTGTTTGTAACGTGAGAGAGTGCGAATCACAATGTAGTAGCGAAGTAAGATCGGTTCAGCAGTGAGTATGAGAGTATTAACCAATGGGTTAGTCGTCGTTTTCCAGCTATTCTCTGCTGACGCTTCAAGGAGGTTATGTTCAAGCAAAGTTGCCCTCATTGAACGCAGTGTTTTCGTGAGATCTTCAATATTCCAGTTTAGAAAAAGCTCTGCTTGAATAAAAGGGTAAATCATACGGATCGTACGATTGATCACTTGGGCATTGGTATTTTCAAGTCGGTGTACTAGCAGGAGGTACATACTGGGAAGAATTAGTAAGTGCTGAATGTTATTTCTGTAGAAGCATAGTTCTTGAGCTTGAGTTTGGTCTATTTCAAGCAAATTCATTTTTTGGTTTAGTTGTCCCATTTTGGCCGCTTCGTTAATCCAGTCTGATGGTTTGCCTTCGGGGGTTAACGTAGCGCTTGGATGGAGCTCTTTAATGAGCTTTAACAGTCTAGAGCTCTTATCGCTTAGTTCTGCAGTTGATTGTAAGTGGCTACCTCCAAGCATGCAGGTGGCTAATAAGCTGCTTTGGGTTATTTCAGCTGCTTGGTTGATTCCACTCATTACTTTAGCTGAGATGTTTTTAACATCAGAGTCAAGAGGAGCTGAATGGTTTATATGATCTTCTAGCAGAATAGGTTGACCAAAACTTAGGAGTGTACTGCCAAATTTTTCATTAAGAATCTGTGAAGTGTTGAGTAAATTCGCAATTGACTCTTTCTGCTTTGTGCCGCCTGAGAGCTCGCTTTGGTAGCTTTTACTTTCGACTAAGCGGTCATAGCCGATCCATATTGGAATTAGCGCTACAGGTTTTTGTGGGTTATCGCGATAGGAGTCGATACTCATGGATAATAAGCCGGTTTTAGCCGGAAGGAGTCTACCTGTTCGGCTGCGTCCTCCCTCAATAAAGTATTCGAGTGAGTGGCCTCTATGCGTCATCTGTTCAAGGTAGGTCTTGTACAAGCAAGCATAGAGAGGGTCTCCATGAAATTTGCGTCGCATAAAAATAGCGCCGCCGCGTTTTAAAATGGGGCCGATAATTGGAATGTTGAGGTTATCGCCTGCCGCAACATGTGGGAGCATGAGGGCGTGACGATAAAGTGCCCAGGAGAGCAATAAATAGTCCATATGACTACGGTGGCAGGGTAAGTAGATTAGCTGGTGGCTCTTTGATGTTTCTTGAATTCGAGCGATGTTGCTAATCCGTACATCTTTATATAAGCGCTTCCAGAGCCAGTTAAGCAAAGGGTCAACAAGACGTGTGGTGGTTGGACTAAAGTTTGCGGCGATGCTATCTAGTGTTTTGACACAATGACGTTCAATGCGATGCCTGCTGGTACCGCGCTCGGTTGCTTGTTGATCTATCGCCTTTTGAACAGCGGGGTTATTGAGCACGAGATTAATTAATGTTCGGCGGTGGGACAGATCTGGGCCAATAATCGAGTGACGAATAATACTGAAATGTGTTCTAAGGACTCTGGCGGCTTTCCTTGTCGCTGTTTCATCATCGCTTTCCTGTTCTAGTAGTTGTTTCAGCTCCAGCGGCTTATCTATCTGTACGAGTGTTTGTCGACCATTAACTAATAGCTGAAATGCGCTACCAATTTTCCCAGCGCGGTGCCATGTTTCAGCGTATAGAAGGTTGAGCCAGGATTTCTCTCTATGGGGAAGGCGGCCATGAAAAATGGCAACAGGTACTATCAGTGTATTTAAACTATGGTTACTGCGCTGGGTTTTAACCAATTCGGCAAGAATTTCTCGTAACGGTGTTTTTCCTTTCGAATCTGCGAATAGTATCTGCTCATCACTTATTCCGCGCTGTTGTTTTTGTAAAAGGTCGCGCAGTAGTAGTTTATGGCTCAGTCTGTTGGATTCAAGAATGTAGAAAACTGAATCTGAGGGTGATCTCGCAGGTAAAAGTAGTTGAGGATTAACCAGTTTCGGCCGAGTTACTGATTTGATAAAGAGGCTGCCAACTTTATAAATACCACGTTTAAATATTGAGATCATGGACCCTGTACCTTAGTAATGTGGAGGAGGGGGTTCGTCCTCAGGTCGGTTTGTTGGCATATCTATAGAAAGGTTTTTAACCTGCTGGCTAAAGACTTTCATCATGCGTGTTAATTTTTGAATCTCAATCTCTTGCGAGGAAACGATACTGTTCAGCTTATCTAATGTGTCTTCTTGGAATGCGACGCGAGTTTCTAACTCATCAATACGTTCTTGGTCTGTCATCTATGTTTCCGGCTTTTACGCAATCGAGAGTGAAGTGGAGAGTAATTAGCCGTATTTAGAATGCACTAATGAAAAGTCGGCAATTACACTGTGGTAGCCTAGCTTAATGGGTAGTGCTTTCCAAGCAAGTTGCATAAAAATGTAGAGTAATTTAAGAGGGGAACGCTCAGCGAAAGGTAGCGTTTTTTGTGCTTAATTATTTATTAAGAGACTTGATTTAGAGTAAATATTAACAGGTTGGATTCTTTGTATTGAAAATTGGTGTCATCCTAAAGAATACCTTAAATGCTTAAATGTTGAGCTAATCTCTCGTCTATTAGTGTTTATTTTAGTTAAGCTGTTGAAAAAAATCATAAAATTAGATATACCTCTCTAATTGGCAGGGATATTAATTTACGCTGTCAATACAAGTGCTTTTAATGTGATAAATGACAATATAATAAATGAGGGTTAATCAGTTGATTCGTAGTCTGATTGTGAGTGCTATCGCCGCTGTTTTGGTTCCTGTTCTGTTAGGTTCGGTAGCTGGTATAGAAGTTGAGTTATCTAATATTGCTGCAATCGCAGTTGTGTTTGTTGTGACATTTGCTGCATCTTTTATTGCTGCTTCTGGTAACAATACTCCATCTGAGGCTCCAGCTTTTAATGGTGCTGAAGAAGAGTATATTGATGAGAATGATGATCGTGAGCAGGGCACTGTAAAGTGGTTTAATGTGTCTAAAGGTTTCGGTTTCATTACTCGTGGCGAAGATGATGATGTTTTTGTTCATTTTCGTAATATCCGTGGTCGTGGCCACCGTTCTTTGGCGGAAGGTCAAAAGGTGCGTTTTCATGTTCGTGAAAGCGACAAAGGCCTACAGGCTGAAGACGTTTCAGTTGTTCGTGACTGAATAAGCGTCGAGCGAGGTTGATTCGTCAGCCTCGCTATTTTTATCCCCCTTTGTTTTTCCTTCCTGTATTTAGTTTTTCCTCTGCTCTTTAGCTATCTGTTCAACTCTTTTTATAGTTTTTTCTGTGTCGCTATAGCCGTAGCATAAAGGAGTAATCCCCGCTTTTGTTTGTATAAACAGGCTTGGGAACCCTTGAACGCCTAATCTATGTGCTTGGTTTATTTGCTGCTCTAATAACTGTTTGGTGTTTGTGCTGTTCAATTCTGCAGAAAACTGAGCTGTATTAAGCCCTAATTGTTCCGCTAAATTAATAAGGGTTATATCGTCGGAAGGGTTTTGTGCATCTTGGTAATAAGCTTTTTGGATCAGCTGAACCATATTGTAACTGCTACCAGATAATAGTTTTTCGGCAGTTATAACAGCGCGGCAAGCTGGGTATGTACTTCTGCGTGGTGTGTTTTTTATCCAGAAATCGTGGTTAAAAGGTGTGCCTGTTTGTTGCTCAATATGCATCCATATAGATTGTAGTTTAAGTTGCATCTCAGACGGCATCGGCTCATTACTATCTGGAGCAAGGCCGCCTAATAAAAACTCCCACTTATAATCGGGGTAAGTGTTTTTGAGCGTTTCTATTGTTGGTTTGAATGCCCAGCACCAGCTACACATTGGATCAAGAACATAGATAAAGCGAGGCTGATCTGATTTCAAGAGAGTTAACCGTTTGGAATTAAGTTTATGAACATAATACTCTAGGCTCGCTAGTGCTTAAGATAAGTGCTTAGGTAAGTGCTTTGTGTTGTATTAAGATGGCCCTAACAATTAATGTGAGTTATATAGAGTGCGATGACTCTACTTAGTTCCCTTATGAGATGAAATAAACATCATTTTCTAGTCACTACGACCTAACTTGCATCGCGGTAATCTCACGGTGTATTCCATAATGTTCTATTTTAGTGAATAGATCCTTCTCTACAATCTATTAGTGTTGTTCGGCAGCTGTGTATAAGCTTAGGTTTCTTTATTTCATGCGTTAAGGAGATCAGCGATGCCCTATGTAAATATTAAGATTACTGATGAAGGTGTAACAGCTGCACAGAAAAAGCAGCTAATAGAGGGGACTACCCAGTTGTTGGTTGATGTTCTGAATAAGAACCCTGCAACGACAGTTGTTGTTATAGATGAAGTAAACACAGACAATTGGGGTGTTGCTGGAGAGGTTATTACTGAACGCCGTAAACAAGGAAAGTAGTTATTTATATTCGTAATAATTGGCCCTGTAACTGTTAGCGATTACCGGGTGATGTGTGTTGATCAATAAGAAGCAGTTAGCTGTCTTATTGATCAACGAGCTGTTTCTATCCGTCTGTAGTGATGGTACTAATAAGCGCATTGAGCGTTTTTTCTGAGTCGTCATTACTGACTTGGCAAGTGCCTGCCGCTTGATGACCGCCACCCCCATATTTCAACATGAGCTCACCCACGTTTGTCTGAGAGTTTCTGTCAAAAATCGATTTACCGGTAGCGAACACGGTATTTTGCTGTTTTAGTCCCCACATGACATGAATAGAAATATTACATTGTGGATAAAGGGCATAAATCATAAAGCGATTACCAGCCCAGATGGTTTCTTCGTTGCGAAGGTCTAGGACAACTAAATTATCATGTACTGTGGAGCAGCGTTGTATCTGTTCTTTGAATTTTGTTTCCTGCTCAAAGTAGAGATCAACACGTTCTTTAACGTCGGGAAGGGCAAGAATTTCATCGATATTATGATTTTTGCAATAATCGATGAGATCCATCATTAGATCATAATTCGATATGCGGAACTCTCGGAAGCGACCTAAGCCTGTGCGTGCATCCATGAGGAAATTAAGGAGCACCCAATCTTCTGCATTAAGTACTTCTTCCTTATCAAATTGAGCGGAATCACCTTTATCAACCGCTTCCATCATCTCGTCCCAGCTCGCAGGGAACGCGTCATGGCCACCATAGTGCTGCCAAACTACACGGGCGGCAGAGGGAACTTCAGGTAGAATAATATGATTGTCTCTTTGTCCTTCATTACGGATGGTTTCAGATAGGTGATGGTCAAAGGATAGGTGTACCCCAGGCACATAGGGGAGGTTAGTTGTAATATCTCTATTAGATATATCAACTTTACCATCTTGCATATCTTTAGGGTGAACAAACTTAATATCATCAATTAAGTCTAAATGTTTAAGTAGTACCGCACATACAAGCCCATCGAAATCGCTACGGGTCACTAATCGAAACTTATTATCTTCCATACTGAGTTCACTCTAGTAATAATTTTTTATTGTTTTAAATAAAGGTATCACAGCCTAAGGGACCTGTGAACAAGTCCCTAGTTTTCTACAGTAGGTATAAAAAATAGCTTAAAATATGACAAAAGTCCTTCTTCTAGGGAGGTTATCTTTAGGGCAGATAATTCTATAAAATTACATTCTTGCCTCTGTCCCGATTGAGAAGGGGTAATACATGGGCGGATTATTAATCGCTGCTACGTGGGATCTTAAGTTTAATCTCTACCCACTATGCTGTTTCTGTTTTATAGTCGAGTTCTATGGAAGGAATGATAGGTAGATCAATAGTCATTTCTTAGATCGTCATGTTTAGGAAGGAGTCAGCAATGGAAGTCGGTACAATTGTTTTTTTAGTGATCGTGCTTGGTGCAGTATTTTATGTCGTCAGTATTTATAACCAGCTCGTTACTTTGAAGAATCGGCATCAAAATGCATTTTCTCAAATCGAAGTGCAATTAAAACGCCGATACGATCTTATACCTAACCTAGTAGAAACCGCTAAAGGCTACATGAGTCATGAGCGTGAAACTCTGGAAGCGGTCATTAATGCGCGTAACGAAGCGTCTGCTTTATTGAAAGGTGCAGCAGCTACCCTGACAGATGATGCGATTCAGCAACTGTCGGGGGCTGAGAATGCATTGCAAAGCGCCCTTGGGCGAATGAATATTGTGATGGAAGATTATCCTGACCTAAAAGCTAATGAAAATATGATGCAGCTTTCTGAAGAGTTAACGTCTACGGAAAACCGCGTTGCTTTCTCTCGCCAAGCCTTTAATGATGCGGTAACGGCATTCAATACCTACCGCCAGTCTTTCCCTCCTGTGTTTTTTGCGTCCATGTTTGGACACCCGCGTGATGCATCTTTGTTAGAGTTTGAAGATAGTCAGGAGATTCAGTCTGCCCCTAAAATCAGTTTTTAATTTTTGCATTCATATTGCAGCTCCCTGAGCTGCCTAAATAAATTGAATGCGATGTTAACTTTAGGTTAAAACAGAATGGATTTTTTTACACAACAGGATAAAGCGCGTAAGAATACTGGGCGACTAGTACTTCTGTTCTTGGTAGCTGTGTTTAGTCTTATTATGCTGACCAATATCCTTATAGGGCTTACTTTTTGGTTTGTGACCCAAGAGGAGAATGTGCAGCGCGGTATCAGTGTGATTTCATCTACGGACACCCGCACAATTGCGGGCCTGTTTTCTTGGCGTTCCTTTGGTTTAATCAGCCTTGCTGTTGGTGGCAGTGTTCTGTGTGCAATTCTATATAAATGGGCGCAACTCAGTGCAGGCGGAAAGGCTGTTGCTGAATCGCTCGGCGGGGTACGTCTCTATCCTAATTCAGATGACCCTAATCACCAGCAAGTATTAAATGTCGTAGAGGAGATGGCGCTGGCGTCAGGTATGCCAGTGCCTCCAGTTTACCTTTTAGAGCATGAGCTTGGGATCAATGCGTTTGCTGCGGGTAATACACCCGCGGATGCGGTGATAGGAGTGACTAAAGGTGCTGTAGAGCATTTCAAGCGCGATGAACTTCAAGGCGTTATTGCGCATGAATTTAGTCATATCTTAAATGGAGATATGCGCTTAAATCTTCGTTTAATTGCTTTACTACATGGCATTGTCTTTATTGGGATAATGGGTGAAATGCTTGCTCGGGGAAGTGGCCATCGTCGTTCGGATGGTCGAGCCGCCTTGCTTGGCATTGCCCTGATGTTTATCGGTTGGCTTGGTACCTTTTTTGGTAATCTGATTAAGGCTGCTGTAAGTAGACAGCGTGAGTTTTTGGCTGATGCGAGTGCTGTTCAATTTACGCGTAATCCCGAGGGGATATCAAATGCACTGAAGCTGATCGGTGGTTATGGTAGCGGCACTGAAATCAATGCTTCTCACCGTAGTGAGGTGAGTCATCTCTTCTTTGGCCAGGCGATCCAGCATCTGAGCAGTATGATGGCAACCCATCCACCGCTTGTAGATAGAATTTTAAAAGTTGATCCTGATTGGGATGGTAATTATCTTCACCGAACTCCACCTACGCGACAGCGTAAGCAAGAGGGTGATGAAGAGACGCGACAGCAAAAAAAGGAACGGTTTGTTGAAACGGTGATGACCGGTGCTGCTGTCACCGCTGGGGTCGACTCTCAAGACCTATTTTCTGGTAGTTCTGATCTAGATCAGTTACGCAATGAAATTGATGGCATACCCGCTGAATTGCATAAGCAAGCTCATGACCCTTTAGGTGCGATTGCAATATGTTACGCATTTCTGCTCCATGCAGAGCCTAGTTTGCAACAGAAGCAGTTGGTGTTGGTTGAAAAGAGTGGCTTCTCAGGTTTAGTGGAACTGACAAAAAAGCTGCATCCTTTAATTGAGCCTGTAGGCGTAGGCTCTCGCTTGCCGCTTATTGAACTGCTTTTACCTGCGCTGAAATGCATGTCTAAAGAACAATATGTTTCTTTTAAACGCACATTATTACTGCTCATACGTGCAGATAAAAGAACGGATCTATTTGAATGGTGTTTATATCAGCTTATCCGTCATTATTTGGTGGGTGAATTTGAGCCGCGTAAAGAGATTAAATATAAATTTAAAAAAGCATCTCAGGTGTCAGGTGAGTACCAGCTAGTATTATCACTACTTGCCCATTATGGTCATGAGAGTGAAGAGCTAGCTGAAAGGGCGTTTAACCGTGGAGCGGGATCAGCGGGTTTATATAACATAAGCTTGTTGTCTAAGAGCGAGTGTGATCAAGAAGGTTTTATTCAATCGGTTAACAAACTTAGTAGTAGTTACCCAGCTTTAAAACCCCGCTTACTCACGGGAATTAAAAACTGTATTTATCAAGATGGTGTGGTCAGTGCGCTAGAGCGCGAAATAGTGTCAACCATTGCTGTTGTTATGGATGCCCCCATCCCTTTGTTTTCTGAAGACGATACTAAAACATAATTTAGATGGCTGTGGCGCTCTTGGTATCTAAGCGCTCTAGTTCATGCTCAAGGTGCTCTGGGGAATAGTCTATGAATCTTCTCCCTTGAATTAGTCGGCTTAATGAGCGCCCTTCAAAGTGAACATAAACGCTATCATGTGAGCAGTGAAAGTTGATCTGTTCCCCTTGTTGATCGCGTTCAAAATGGCCATCGGCTGCGATCTTGTCCAATTGCACCACAACTTTGTATTTGTCTTCATGGTTGATCACGGTCGCAGGTATTGAATGGCCTTTTTCTAAAATAGTCACGCCTTCGCCCACGCGATAGTCGGCAAACATATCCTCTGCTTTGCGTTGTAAAAGTTCATCGATGACATCCACAAGAATTGAGGCGACGATATCATGCTCATTGAGAGGGCCAATTAAGGATTGGCTAAAGGCTCTATGGTCGTTTGAGGAGAACCATTGAGCGGCGTTTTCTTTATTTATTACTTCGCGAACAAGACAATTAATCTGGTTAATATCCATCTAACCCTCTCTCTGAGATATGTTTATCCATGTGTCCGAATATAGATCAAGGTTAGAAGGGAATGAGAAAAATACAAGAAATTGTATGAAATAAAGGCGCTGTTGTTAGGAGGTCTGAGTCGTTAGTTACGTTTTCAATTACTTAGTTTAGGCTGCACAGGGAGCACTCAACGGTAAATGCTAAGAGGGCAGGGGGCCCCTTAGTCTTTATTCCATTCAAGTGATAACGACACAGAATCAGCAAACCTTAGTGCGTGAGGCTTATCGATTGTAACTTTAGCGTATCGCGTCCAAGGGTGGACAGTACATATTTCTAGAACATCAGAAACGAGCTTTTCCAACAGCAAGAATCGACCTTCTTCTACATGCTGAATAATTTCTTTGGTAATTGTTTTGTAGTTAAGGGCCTTCTCGACATCATCATCTGCAAAGCCCTTACTAGCGGGGTATTGAATCTCAATATTAATGACAACATCTTGCTGCTTCTTCATTTCATCAGGATTAAAACCAATAAACGTACGTAGTCGAAGGTTAGTGATATTAATGATGGCGTTGCTAAGCATTAAGACAATTTCCTTTTTTATGGCTGTTGGAATTAGCGTGGACTTCCTTGGTGCCTCGCTTAAAAAGCTGAGACTAGTTTATCGGGAGTTTAATGGTAAAGGTAGTCCCTTCGCCTTCTATACTGCTGACACTTATTTCGCCATTATGATCTTTAATGATACCGTGAGCGATTGCTAGTCCCATTCCGGTGCCATCTCCGACTGGTTTAGTCGTAAAGAAAGGTACAAATATTTCTTTCTGTACGGCTTCACTCATGCCAGAACCATTGTCAGAAATTTTAATAACAATTTCAGAATCAATCTGATCGCTAGATATTGTAATAGTTGGACGTTTTTGATCTGCTGTTGCTTGCTTAGCATTGATAATTAAGTTGAGGAATACTTGATTTAATTCATTGGGGTTGCAAGATATATCTGGGAGTGGATTTAGGTTTAATTGCATATTAACTGAATTTTTTAGCTCGCTATGCAGTAGCTTAAGAGTGCTTTTTATGCCATCGACTAGCTTAGCTGTAGAACGGTCAGTTGATTGTGTTCGCGCAAAGCTTCGTAGGTTCATGACGATATCTCGAACCCGTGTTAGGCCTTCGACGGTATCCGTCATGAGTTCTGGAAGGTCTTCTTGAATAAACTCTATATCTTCTTCGTCGAATAGTTTCGTTAGTTTAGTTTGTGTGCCTTTTGGTAAGTCATTAGTCGCTTCTTGAATAAAAGAAACGAGTCGCGAATAAGACGTATGGTATTTCGTTAATGATTCAATATTACTTTTAACGAAGGCAAGGGGGTTGTTGATTTCATGAGCCATGCCGGCTGCTAGCGTTCCTAATGTGGCTAATTTCTCATTTTGTAGCATTACAGCTTGTTGCTTTTGTAACAAATCATAACTCTCTTGAAGGCGCTCATTCTTCAGAAAGAGTTCTCTTGATTTGTTTTCTAGGATCTCTTCTGCTTTTAAGCGGGCGCGCTTTTCACGTTCATATGCGGCTTCGTAAGCATTATTTTGTGTTTGTTCGTCCATTACAAAAACTTCACGATTAAATCGCAGTGATCAGAGCCTTTATGCATACAAACTGGGTGATCTATCGTAATTTGGGTGTCGTAATGGCTTGCTGCTCCACGAATGAGACCTTCTGCTAGGATGCAGAGCTTTCTTGGGGAACGGTATCGCATTAGTAAAGTATCATCGGCGCCATCTTCATATTCAAAGTCAGGCAAGTTAGGGTTTTCATAGAGCTTGCGAACTTCAATATGGATGACGTCATGAACACTTTTTAAAAAGCCTTTTAGTGTACTCTCCGCATCAATAAACATAGGGTTTCGATCGGCTAGCCCTTTAAATAAACGTTCGCCAAAGGCACCGACTAAGGTTTCGGCTGGAATACCAGTCTGTTTGGAAATGCAGTCGACTAGGCCAAATAAATCACTGTCAGGGTAGCTTTCACCTGCTGTATATATGCCCTCAAGCGCTTGGCTTTCAAGTATTTCATTCCACGCAAGCATACCGCACTGCTCTATAACCATTTCTTCAAGAACATTAAACACAACGCCTTTCATAACTAGCTCCTTAGTTTATTATTCTACCTCAACCCAGCCCATTTCATTTCTTCGCACTTTAGTAATGCCAGGACTCATCTGTTCGAGTAGTTTTTCATTCCACTGTATGAATTCAGCTTTAGTCATTGTTTTCTTTTTTAGGTACTGAAGTTGCCCCATATTCTGTTTGAATGCTATTAGTCCTTGTTCCATCTCTTGAGCTAATTGTTTGTTATCCCAGGGTTTATGTAGGAAACGGTTAATTTCTGCAATATTTATCGCATCCCCCATTGCTTGAATATCAGCCTGACCACTGAGCATGATTTTAAATGAGTATGGCTGCGTTTTATTGAATTGCCTCAAAAAGTCCACGCCATTCATTTCTGGCATTCGGTAGTCTGAAATAACTACCGGGAAAACTCCATACTTGGCGTAATCTAGAGCAGTTTCGGGATTGTTAAAAGCGATAACCCTCCAGTTTTTTCTTACAAGATGTCGTTGAAGTGCCTTCAGAACTTGAGTTTCATCATCAATGATCATGACATTTTTCATAGGGTGGCTCCTAAGTAAGAACAAAAATTTCTACAGGATTATTGTCAGCCGTTAGAAACTTGTTTAAACGCATCAATGAGTCAGCATTAAAAGTATGTCCTTCTGGCAGTAGTAATATATTGTTGCTGTTTAGCACGTCACGTGACAAAGACATGCCTGGGGTAATATCGCTGATTGCGATTATTCTCTCGTTTTTTGCCAGAGTATTATGATTAATTACGTCGATTACTTGAGGTAAAAGGTTAACAATCTGGGGATCATATTGTTGATTCGCACGCTGAGTAAGATATTCAATAGCCCCTTGTGAGCTGAGTCGCGCGGTATGTAGACGACCGGAGGTGGCATAGACATAGTCTCGGGCAACAGAAAGGATTCTTGAGCCTAAAGGTATTTCATCTGCGCTTAAGTGATTAGGGCAGCCCTCGCCTGAAAAAACTTCATGCTGATATAAGATAATAGTCGCTACATCCTTAAGAGGTGTGGCAGGGCTTAAAGCTAGATAAGCTTGCTGTGATGATGATTGATAGATCTTTTTAAGATCAATGGATAGTTCCTCAATAGGGGTATTCCATATCTCATCATTCATGCTTAGCATGCCGAGTTCACATAAAAGACCTGCAAGTTGAATGTCTTTAATTGCTTTGGGTGAATCCAGCATTTTATGGGCTATTTGCGAGCATAGTTCACTGATTATTAAAGAGGATTTACCACCTAAATACGGATTTAAGCTGATTAAATTATAAAATGAACGAATGGTGGCGTTTAGGTTATTTTTGATAACTGAATTAGCCGACTTTAACTTACCAAGAGTAGTGCGGATCTGTAGTGTTCTTTGTTTAACCTTTTCTTCTAGCGAATTATTTAACGACGCTAGTGAGCGGTTCTTCTTTTCAATTTCGCTGACTAAGCGGCGGTTTTCATTTTCTAGTATTAGCTTTTCAGAGCATTGTGAAACGGTGAGTAAGAGTTCTTCATTATTCCATGGCTTTTGTAAATAACAGGATATTTTTCCGCTATTAACAGCAGCTATTGTTGAACTCAGGTCAGAATACCCAGTCAGAAGTATGCGCACCGTATATGGGTAAGCTTTGGCTATATGGCTAAGGAATTCTGCGCCGTCCATCTCAGGCATTCTCATGTCTGAAATGATGATATCGATAGATTCTTTGCTTGCGATCTCAAGCCCTTCATGACCATTACATGCAGTGAAGATTCGATAATGTGGTGATCTTAGAAGACGCTTTAGTGCCTTCAGCACGCTGACTTCGTCATCTACACACAAAACACAGAGCTGACTATTCGAAAGCTTCAGTTCTGTTTTCTCACTGGAGAAGTGTGAGCTAATGGCTGTCATAAGTTGCCTCTTACTGTACATGCTGTGTCTGCTAAGGTCTCGATATAATATAGTCAAAATGCGCTAATGTCGCAAATGTCATTATGGTGTTATCTCGTTTTCCTTAAAAAACAATGGCTTATACTTTTAGTTCTATTTTTTGTTGCTGGTGTTAATGTTTTTGGTGACAAATGCGACATTTGTGCTATTCTTGTAACCATATTCATTTTAAGGCTAATTAAGGCTGAGTTTTAGTTAGATAAGGTGTTAAACCGATGAAAACCTTTTCAACCGGTGACATTGCAAAATACTGCGATGTGAACTTGAGAACAGTTATTCGATGGATAGATAAAGGAGAGCTCGAGGGCTTTAAGTTGCCTGGAAGAGGGAATAATCGAGTAACTGAAGAGGCATTTCTTGCCTTTTTACATCGCCACAATATTCCCGTGCCAGATGATTTAAGGGAAGTTGAAGTAGTTAATAGCAATCGGATCTTAATTGTTGATGATGAAGTGCAAATTGCCAAAGCTATTCAGCGTGTACTTCGAGGAGCAGGTTATGAAACTGCGCTAGCGCAAGATGGCTTTAGGGCAGGAAGTAGGCTAGTAAAAGATAAGCCGGCTTTAATGACATTGGATCTAAGTATGCCAGGGATTGATGGATATGAGGTGATTAAATTTGTGAGAGAAACCCCAGGGATTTGTCATACCCGCATATTGGTTATTTCGGCCTTGGAGGATGACAAGCTGCAGGAAGCATTAGAAGTCGGGGCGGATGCTTACTTGCAGAAACCGTTTGCAAATTCGGAACTACTCGCAAGCATTGAGAAAATGCTTGAGTCACCTCAGGGATTAATTGTTAATAACTAGATCCATGTTTGATTGTGAATTAATGGATAAACCAAAGGGCTTAGGTCATGGAAAAATCTCTCCTGCTTGTAGATGATGAATCATCAATATTAAGGTCACTTAAACGAATTTTCCATCGATCAGGTTTTCACGTCACTACCGCTAATAGCCCTGAAGAAGCCTTAGAACTTGTCGATAAACAGGCCTTTCCTGTCGTTCTGTCTGACTACCGTATGCCTCATAAAACTGGGGGTGAATTACTCATTGAGATCAAAGAAAAACATCCAGAGACCTTAGGTCTGATTTTGAGTGGTTACGCTGACCTAGAATCTGTTATTGCTGCATTAAATAGTGGCGCAGTGTATAAATTTTTAGAGAAACCTTGGAATGAATCTCAATTAATAGAAACGGTTGAAGATGCCTTTAAGCACTGGGAAACATCCCAAGATATTGAAGAAAAAGAGATATTGTCAACCTGCATAACAATAAACGAGATGGGCAGGGTTATTGCCGGAGGAATAGATTCTGGAGATTTTTTCAAGTGTAGTGATTTTCAATTGATAGGCTCTTCGTTAACTCAGCTCTTACCTTACCTTTCTATACGAGAGCAGCAAAATTTATGCTTATCCGATCCGGTTGAAATGGAAGTGATTGAACCTATTACTCAGGGTATCTTGAAGATTGTTTCAAGACCGGCAGCTTACCGTCGTTGGGAGTTTGAACTAACACTTATTCAATCGGGTTGTCATCATCCTATTAAAAAGAATAGAAATGGGAGTGGCGTGTCGGTTAAAACGATGTTTATGGACCATGTAGCACAGAGATTGAGTGGTGAAGAGGTTCAGACATTAATATATTTAGATATTCGTCATTTCCGCCATTTTAATGATAGTTTTGGCTATCAAAAGTCAGATGAATTACTGCAACATATCGCATCTATTTTTCATGATACGACCCCTGAAGGGGTTGAGTTTAGTCAGATGAATGGTGCAGATTTTGTGTTTTTAGTACCAAGAGTTCTTTCAGAGCAGTCAGCTTTAGATTTAATTGACTCTCTTATTTCCCCTTTTCAGCAGTTAATTGAGTTTGACAACCGTGAAGTGATGCTAACGTTTAGTGCAGGCTTTTCGGTAGCCCCCCACGATGCTAAACAACCAGAAAAGCTTATTCGGGCTGCTCAGATTGCGGCAAATTATAGTAAAGAGAAAGGCTTTAATTGTTATCCACGTTATCAAGATAAAATGGATTTTCGCCAAGACGATATGGTGAGTTTACAGAGTGAGTTGTGTCATGCGTTAAATCGAGAGGAGTTTTCACTCTATTACCAACCTAAGATTTCATTAAGGAGCGGTGAGATTTTAGGTGCTGAAGCGCTCATCCGGTGGCAGCATTCTGAAAGAGGAATGATCTCGCCGGACCGTTTTATCCCGCTGGCTGAATTAACGGGGTTAATTGGCCCCATTGGTGAGTGGGTGTTATCTACGGCAAGTATTCAAAGCGCCTGTTGGCAAAAAGAGGGATTGCCTAAATTTATTATGTCAGTGAATGTATCGGGGCGGCAGCTGACAGAACATGATCTTGTAGAGACGGTCAGGGGAATTATCGAGCGTAGTGGCTTGCTGCCAGAGTCTCTTGAGTTAGAAGTAACAGAAACATTTCTGATGCAAGATATTGAACACAGTATTACGGTGTTAGAACAGATTAAAAACTTAGGTGTAAAAATTGCCATAGATGATTTTGGAACAGGTTATTCCTCTCTTAATTATCTGACTCGCTTGCCTGTTGATACATTAAAGGTCGACCGGTCTTTTATATCAGAGCTTTCAGATACCGAAGAAAAAAATAGTCTCGTAAAAAATATGATCACTATGTCGCATGATTTGGGGTTAAGGGTTGTAGCCGAAGGTGTTGAGACTGTTGAGCAGTTAACGCACTTGCAGAAAATGAAATGCGATGAAGTGCAGGGCTATTATTTTAGTCCTCCAGTTACGGCAGAGAAGTTTAGAGAATTATTATCACAAAATTATTGGGGTGATATCGCTCATTCTAATAGTGTGGCTATACAGTAGGTGGATATGGAGGTCAGTACTATGAATGTGAATCAAGCGTCAGTTTATTTTCTCGATGATGAATCTCAAGTACTAGGAGCATTGCGACGAGCACTACGCTTACGTTTGAAAGGTTGGACAATGGTCTTTGAATCATCGCCAAGTAGAACGTTGGATTTGATGTCGCATTCAACACCTTGGGTTGTTGTAGTTGACAAAAAAATGCCTGAGATTGATGGGGCTGAATTCCTGAATGAAATTAAAACGTTATACCCTGATGCGGTTAGGGTCATATTGTCCGGTGATATTAGCCATGAAACGGTAGTGGAGTCTGCGGGTATTGCGCACTTGCTATTATCAAAACCTTTTGAGTTAGATGAAATCGTTGCGGTGATTGAAAGAGCCGTGTGCCTGCGCACTTTCCAGCTAGATGATGAATTACGTGCAGGCATTGGGAATATCGATAATTTACCTATACTGCCAGCTAATTATGATGCACTTGTTACCTATTTGAATTCTGTTGATGAACCCGATTATGTATGTGTAGCTGAGCTTATCAGTCATGATATAGCGGTACTTTCAAAAATTTTACAGTTAGCGAATTCAGCTTTTTTTGGGGCTGCTGTGCCTGCTTATTCCGCTCATGATGCAGTGGTTCGTTTAGGCCATGATTTAGTTCGTAAATTAGTACTGTGTTTTGAACTATATACCGCGAAAGGAGATTTGGATCTGCATAATCAGCTACTTAAAAGTTCTGAGCGAATAGCTGAAGGATGTGTGAAGCTAGCTACTGCATCACAATTAAGTAGAGAAGATACAGAACGAGCATATTTCACAGGGCTTTTACATAACATTGGTGAATTGGTTCTCGCAGGTCAAAATTCCAATATTAGTTCTGATCTTGCAGGTAGTTTTTTACTTAAGCTGTGGGGATTTGATCAACGTATTGTTGATGCCGTTCGTCATCAATCATCGCCGGGAAAAAACCAAGAGACAGACCCCGTTATCTATCAGCTTAATCTCGTGAAAACACTTGTTAAAGGTGACAGTAGCCTTATGGAGATGGATGTTTTTTTAGAAAGTTTAGATCCTAATTTACTTAAGAATGCTCAATTATCTGACTACGTCGGGAGTTTCTCATGAAAAATAGATTAGCTTATTTAGTTTTGATTACCTTATTAATATCACCTTCCGCTTGGGCTGATACTTTAAGTTTTGGCATTGTTCCACAGCAATCAGCCAAAAAGCTGGCTAAATTATGGACACCTATCAATGCTTATTTGAGTAAGAAAATCGGTGTAAAAGTCTTATTTAGTACTGCAAATGATATTCCTACGTTTGAAAAACGAGTATTGGCTGGGGAGTATGATATCGCTTACATGAATCCCTATCACTATACAGTATTTCATCAAAAGCCTGGTTATGAAGCGATTGCTAAGCAAAAAGACAAACAGATTAAGGGCATTATCGTTGTAGCAAAAGATAGCCCTTTGACCTCATTAGAAGAATTAACTAGCGAAACTTTAGCGTTTCCTGCTCCCGCAGCATTTGCTGCTAGTGTATTGCCTCGAGCAAAAATGGCTAAAGATGGAATCGATATTACGCCTAAGTATGTATCATCCCATGATTCAGTCTATCTAACGGTTTCACGAGGCCTATTCCCCGCAGGTGGAGGCGTAATGAGAACGTTTAATAACACAGCGCCAGAAGTTAGAGAAGGTCTTCGCGTTTTATGGAGTACACCTGGTTATACCCCTCACGCAATTGCCGTGCATCCAAGGCTTTCACATGACCTAAAAACTAAAATTCAGCAAGCGCTACTGGGTATGAATGATGATCCTGAAGGGCAGGAGCTTTTAGCATCGATCAATTTTAAAGCTTTAGCGATGGCTGAGGATAAAGATTGGGATGATGTAAGGGAGCTAAATATTAAGCTGTTAGAGCATCTCTTGTTAGCTGAATAGTGGTTTAGAAAAGGGATTTATTGTGTCATTACGACTTAAAACCATTTTAGGGATCGCTATTATTGAGGCAATCTTATTGTTGCTCTTAATTTCTATGACATTGGATTATTTAAGAGAGACAAACTATGAAGGCCTCATTAAACGTGCATCGACGACTGCAACGTTGTTTGCGACGACGTCTAAAAATGCTGTTTTGAGCTATGACTTAGCCTCATTAGAGTCATTTGTGAATGAAGTTTTGAAAAACCCTGATCTAGTTTATGCCAGAGTGTTGGGGCCGGGAGGGCAGGTTTTTGCTGAAGCCGGTGATAAAAATGCTTTAGCAACTCCTTTCCATTCAGATACAGAAGTTGAAACCGTTCATGACAGTATTTTTGATACCTTTGCTGATATTAGCGAAGGTGGTGAAACCTATGGTCGGGTTGAAATTGGGCTAGATATAAAAAGTTTAAAATCAACAATTGATGAGGCCCAGAATAAGAGCGCCACTATTGCTGCATTAGAGATGAGCTTAGTGGCGTTGTTTTCCTTAATCTTAGGTACTTATCTAACGCGTCAACTTAAGTTCCTCAGTGCTGCCGCTAAATCTATTTCCTCAGGTGACTTAGGGGTGCAAATTCCAGTAAAAGGGCAGGATGAAATTGCTGAAGTGGCGCATGCATTTAATGCAATGGCTTTTAGTTTAAAAGAGGTAAGTGAACGAAGAGATGAGGTTGAAAGCCAGCTGAAAGAACTGAACCGTTCCTTGGAAGAGCGCGTATCCCAACGTACTGAAGAACTCGTCTTAAAAAATTCAGAACTTGAACATGCCAATCGTGAGATAAAAGATGCGCAAGCCAAACTGCTGCAATCGGAAAAAATGGCTTCAGTGGGTGTGCTTGCTGCCGGTGTTGCTCATGAAATTAATAACCCACTCGGTTTTGTGATAAGTAACCTAACTACATTAGAAAACTATGTGAATAACTACCGGGTATTGGTAGCGGAGTATCAAAAGCTATTTGAACTAAAAGATTCAATGGCGCGTAAGGAGCAGTACCTGAGGATACAGCAGAGCATTAACGATTTTGATTTAGAGTTCATGAATGAAGATTTGACGGAGCTGTTGCGTGATACACAAGAGGGATCCGTTAGGGTTAAAGATATTGTTAAGGGCCTCAAAGCGTTTTCACATGTCGATCAATCAGATGAGATGCAGTTAGCAGATATAAACGAGTGCATAACTACGACTTTAAAAGTAGCAAATAATGAACTCAAATATCACTGCCAACTTGATTTGCAGTTGGGTGAGCTTCCTAAGACGTATTGCTTACCGGGTCAGATTAAACAGGTATTGTTAAACCTATTTATGAATGCGAGCCATGCAATACAAGAAAAAGGTGTAATAAACGTATCTAGTTCTCTCGAGGGTGACAATATAGAGATCAGTGTCCGTGATAATGGTTGCGGTATACCGAAAGAGAGTATCAGTAAATTGTTTGACCCGTTCTTTACGACGAAACAGGTAGGAGAGGGCACAGGGCTTGGTCTTGCAATCTCTTACGGTATTATCGTAGATGAGCATAAGGGTGATATTCGTGTTACTAGTGTAGAGGGGGAAGGCACTTGCTTTACAGTTGTTCTTCCGCTGAAACCGAATCTGTCGGATCCTACCTAAAGTGACGATTAATGGATGAAACTGTTTTTCTCAGTAGTTGAGAGCGATTAAATTAGGGATGCATTAAACGATGGAATATAAAGACAACAGTATTCTTTTAGTGGACGACGAGCCTGCGGTATTAAGTTCGCTCAAACGTTTGTTACGTGTATTTAAATGTAAAATAATCACTACAGTTTCACCTATTGAAGCGCTAGAGCTATTAAAGAATGAACCGGTTGATATTGTGATCAGCGATATGCGTATGCCTGAGATGGGAGGGGAGTGCTTTTTAGAGAAAGTTGCAGCGCTGTACCCTGAAACCGAGCGTATTGTTATTTCAGGTTACTCTGATGCCCAAGCGACTATTGATGCAATTAACCGCGGCAAGGTTAGTCGTTTTATGTTGAAACCATGGGAGGACGAAGATGTTCTCAAAATGGTTAAAAAAGGGTTTGAACTTGCTATTCTGAAGCAGGATAACCAACGTTTAACGACTGAAGCTCACGAAAAAAACCGAGAGCTTGAGGAGCTGAACATCTCCTTGGATGAGAAGGTCCAAGCGAGGACTGATCAGCTTAAGCACGCTAATGCGCGTATAAAAAATAGTTATCGTTCAGTTGTTCGCATGTTTTCGTCTCTAACGGCTAGGCGGTTAGGTGTAAAAGCTTCTAAACAGCACCATATATTAAATCGAATTTTAGTAACCGTAGGCTCGCGTTTAGGCTTAGCCGGAGTTGATTTAAAGCAGCTTTATTATGCGTGGCAGCTACGACAAATAGGTAAATTAAGTTTTTCAGATGACCTTTTAAAAACGCCTTACCTAAAGTTAGAGCCGGTGCAACAGCGAGAGTATGAAACCCACCCCTTGTTAGCTCAAGCAGCAAGTTTAATGGTTAAACCTCTGTTTCCTGCAGGCCAGATAATTTTGCAGCACAAAGAGTATCTAGACGGCACAGGCTATCCGAAGGGCTTAAAGGGAGAGGAAATTAGCCTAAGAGCTCAAGTACTTTGTGTCGTAACTGATTATGTAGAACTGGTATCTGGGTCCTATGATGAGCGTCAATACAGCACTACCGAAGCGATCGGGTATATGCAGAATACGGCCCCGGAGCGTTATAACCAAGAGGTTGTGGGCATTTTAGCTGAAGTGAGTGAGTTACTCGGTAAGTCAGGGGATATGCTGAGTGATAAAACGATTCATACGGATCAACTTAGAAAGGGAATGAAGTTGAGTCGTGACTTAATTAGTGAAGAGGGAATTCTGCTGCTAAGTGCTGATCAACTGTTAGATGACATAGCCATTGAGCGAATTAGAGAGATTGAGTTTAACCTAGAAGAAACGTTTGAAGTGTACATCTCAGATTAAAATGCGGGTACGCGTAGTTTTTCAGGTATTAGGGAGTTCTCATCTTTTTAAACAGTGCTTAACGAGACCTATTTCGTGCTCTCGCTAACGGGTCTTCTATTTTAAATAGCGTTTGTTGCTCTATGTTATCGGTGAGCTTTAGCGCTAGATTAATAAAAGCTATTGTATAAGATCGGGGCGAGTAATTCAGGTCAAATAGCTCTGGTCAATTTATTGATGGGTAAAGGCATCTATCTCTTCAAGGGTTAAAAAACGCCATTGGCCTTCCTTGACATCCAAATGAATAGGGCCGATTTGTTCACGATGTAACTGCAACACTTTATTACCGACTGCGGCAAACATACGCTTTACTTGATGGAAGCGTCCCTCTGTAATTGTTAGCAGTACTTCAGTTCTCTTGTTTTCAGTAGCTTTAACTTCATTGCTTTTAAAGTCTGTGCTTTTAACCTCAGAGCTTTCAACGACAGTCAGTTTTGCGGGGCGCGTCGGTTTTTCCTCTCCTTGGAGCAATATACCTTGGGTAAGTGCTAATTCCGCCTTTTCAGTGAGTGGCGAGCGTAAGCGAACTCGGTAGACCTTTTCACATAAATAATTAGGTTGCGTAATTTGATAGGACCAGCGGCCATCATCCGTGATTAAAACAAGCCCTGTAGTATCTGCATCAAGGCGTCCGGCAATGTGCAGTTCTGAGGCTTTATCTATACTGATGTAATTAAATAGGGAAGGGTAGGCTTCATCAATATTAGAGCAGATTGTATTCGCAGGCTTATGCATAAGAATGTAGCGTGGAGGCCGAGGTCTGAGTTCAACCCCCTTAAGTGTAATTAAATTGTTCTCATGAACTTGCACTCTCGGGTCATGAATCGCGGAACTGTTTACGTATACCTGCCCGGTTTTTATCGTTTGTGTTGCCTGTTCTTTACTGAGGTCAGTGCTTCTACAGATAAATCTATCTAGGCGCATGGGCGGGTATCGTATTACAAGAATGAAGGAATTGAGTCGTTATTATCTATTCAGGACTGTTATCTATTCAAGACTATTATTTCTAAACTGAATCTCTCGAATAGAAAACCCTGCGTTAGAGAGTATTGCTATGAATAGTAGCGTATGATCCCTGTTTTTATGTACCGCCCTTGATAGCTATCCAGACGGTTGCTTTGCAGTCCTTCACTTTGGCCATCTTTGCGCCTAATACGACCTGAATTTACACTGGAGATAGCGATGCCTAATTGTAATTTTTATGCGGCAGATAATGATTTTAAAATGATTTTGGATCTCATTTTTAATGAGCTGAAATGTAATGTTTATCAAAAATACTCTGAACCGGATACGGAATTAGTACAGTTTCATAATAGTGCAGAGGTGATTAAGTATTATCAGCTTAATAATTTCTCTTCGCAGTTAGGCAAAACAGCGACATTGATGTTGTGGCCTACTGAAGCGTCGGATAACTTCGTTATTACACAGCAGGTTGTGACGTCTCGAAAGTTTAAAGGTGCAACACGCTATCGTGCGGAAGGTTGGGGCCTTATTCAGTTAGAACTTAAGAGTAATAGTGTGAAAGGGCTGAATGCTAGCCAAACCAATAACAGCACTGAAAAACGTGCGAAAGCTTGGGAACCTAAAAGCCAAGATAGCCTTGGTTTAGTTGAAGAGTGGAAATGGAATGTGGTTGTCCGCACAGCTAAAAAGTTGAATGACTACATCTTGAATAAATCGAATAAAAAAGTTGGCTCTGTTGCAGTCATGCCTTGCGCTGAGAAACTCGCTTTGGCTGAATAAGTAAGAAGGGGAGAGAGCGTTCTATTTAGGTTCCTTAGTTAGGCATGAGTTTTACATTGTTCCTATTTAAATCTTTTGCTTGATAGAGCGCTTGGTCCATTCGTGAGAAGATACTGTCACCATTATCGTGAGTATTAAATTCGGTGACGCCAAAGCTACAAGTGACTTGTATGTTTTGATGGCTTCTAAGGTCATAAATATATGACTAATCTCACCGTGTGAAGCCTAGTGTGGAAATTACCCTGATTCAAAAAATCTCAACGCTCAACGTAATCCAGTGGCATAGCGGTGCTGTCCACGACTTTACGCATAATAAACGCGGATTTAACCCCCGTTACGCCGCGTATACGGGTGATTTTCCCTAACAAAATATCTTGGTATCTATCCATATCGGGCACCGCTACTTTCAGTTGGTAGTCAGCGTCGTGCCCTGTAATGAGGTAGCACTCCATCACTTCGGGCAGTGATTGAATCGTACGCTCAAACTCCTCAAATCGCTCAGGGATATGTTTATCCATACTGATATGCAGTAGAGCGAACAGATTAAGATCGATCGCCTTCTCATTTAAACGAAAGACCCTGTCACGAATAACCCCGGACTCTTCCAATGCTTTCACTCTGCGTGAGCAAGGAGCCGCGGTTAAACCGACCCGATCGGCCAGATCTTGATTGGAGAGGTCGCCGTTCTCTTGTAACTCGTGCAATATTTTTAGATCAAAGCGGTCAAGTGAGACAGAAGATTTCATGGTTTTTATCTTGATAGCAATTATTGTTGAGTATTTAGAATAATTGCTTTTGTTTAATTGCGCAAATTGTTAAAAGTTGGCTGATTAAGAACGGTAATTGCGCACAATGCGCTATAAACTTATCTTCATCGGTTGAGAACTTATTTAAAGGCAATTTTAAGGACGTAGAGAAAGCGAACTTAAAGCAAGTTTTAAATAGGGAGGTTATAAATCACATACCAATCAGTATGTGAGGGAGCAATCACCAAAAGTGAGCGTCACCAGCCAAACAGGGTTTATCGAACTCTCTCTCAGTGTCACAAGCGCAAGCTGATTAGAACGACCTGCTAAAAAAGAATCGGCTAAGAAAACACCGGATTCAATACCCCGCTGTCTTGTTTGTTATCAATCTAGACAGTGGGTTTAGCACGCCCTTCATACAAAAAATTAATCATTAGGTTTTAATCGATCTAATAGATAGCACTACTAAATAGACAGCACTACTAATAGCACAGCATAGGAAAGCGTTATGTTTGATCATCGCAAATATCGTCGTTTTGAAACTGTCCGTTTGACTGACCGTACATGGCCAGATCAAGAGATAAATAAAGCACCAGATTGGTGTAGTGTGGATCTGCGAGACGGCAATCAGGCGCTGATCAACCCTATGTCAGTTGAACAAAAAACTAAAATGTTCACGCTATTGGTTAAGCTTGGTTTTAAAGAGATCGAAGTCGGTTTTCCCTCGGCATCTCAGCCAGATTTTGATTTTGTGCGTAAATTGATCGAAGAGAAGCGCATTCCTGAAGACGTAACCATTCAGGTGTTAACGCAAGCACGGGAAGCGTTGATCAAACGTACCTATGAAGCGTTAGACGGTGCGAAACGCGCGATTGTACATGTGTATAACTCCACCTCGGTTGTACAGCGTGAACAAGTTTTCAATATGAGCCGCGATGAAATCAAAACGATTGCTGTTCAGGGGGCATCATGGGTGCGAGATTATGCGGCTCAATACCCTGCAACCCAATGGCAGTTTCAATACTCCCCCGAAAGCTTTACCGGCACAGAGATGGATTACGCCGTAGAGGTGTGTGATGCCGTCATTACGCAATGGAAACAAACAGCCGATCAGAAAGTTGTGATTAACCTACCGGCGACGGTAGAGATGTCGAGCCCCAATGTATTTGCCGATCAGGTTGAATACTTTTGCCGCCACTTAAAACAGCGCGATCAAGTACGTATTAGCCTACATACCCATAATGATCGGGGTTGTGGTGTTGCCGCTGCTGAATTGGGTGTAATGGCCGGTGCAGACCGTGTCGAAGGCACGCTGATGGGTAATGGCGAGCGCACTGGTAACATGGATATCATCACCATGGGTATGAACTTGTACTCACAAGGGATCGATCCTGAATTGGATTTCTCGGATATTCCAGAGATTATCGAAGTTGTAGAATACTGTAATGAGCTTCCTGTTGCCGCACGTCACCCGTGGGCTGGTGAACTGGTTTATACCGCTTTTTCTGGAAGCCATCAGGATGCGATTCGTAAATCCGT
>CERC01066797.1_pt1 | contig 39767 bp, 33 predicted proteins | sample 530921 | NCBI WGS metagenome assembly CERC01 (sample SAMEA2621099, study PRJEB7988) | marine metagenome | isolation source: saline water (ENVO:00002010), including
TGCCTTTTGATAAAGGCTCCCCTTCATTGGGGAGTCACGGAAGCTGCGCGCTTTTTACAGCAGTGCAGTTCAATGTTCAGTAGAATTCAAACAGATAGAGTGAAGTTTTTCGTAAATGAAATTCCAAAGCCTCACTACCAGTTGGGCAACGGCAGCTTGAGCGAAACCGAGCTAGTCTGTAAAGACGATCCTCTTTCTTCTCGCCTTGCGATAAGAGATCTCAGGGCCTAGAAGGGTGGCGGAGCATTTTTTTAAAAGAACTTAAAATGATACTCCGACGAGAATAGCCCTCTCTTTTATAATATCACTTTAATACAACTATATTTCCATCATAGTCACATCTTATCGAATCTAATATTGAGCCAACACTTTCACCACGAAGAGTATCCGTTGAGAAATCAGATTCATCAATTCTCATTTTTGCGGCTCTTAGCTCTGATTTACATGTGTCATAGTCCAATTCTAAATCAGAGGTGTCGATAAATATCCTATCATCGGTTTCAACAACATTTTCATCACCAAAAGAGAAGGTTACGTGTTCTATCAGTCTTTCTTTTGCATCTAAGTCTTCTGACCAATGATAGCCAGTAATCCCTACTGCTGTAACGATATAAAGCAAAACAGTAAAAAGTATAAAGGCTGCACCTTGTTGATTATTCAAAACTGATCTCATCGTATACCTCGTCTCAAAAGTTCGTATTATCCCAAAAGTTTGGTCTCATTCGTCACCTGGGCCTGGAACTTGGTTTATGTTTAATTCCATAAATCATATTGCAAGGCCAAATCATGTACTAGGTCTATTGAAATCTTTCCACGTACTTTTTAAAAGTGTCGAAAAATAATACGATTTCTGGGAAATTGGCTACAATAAAGAGGTAGGTATTCGCCCACCATTTCCTTCAATGTATTCTTATCCAATATTAACACCCAAAAAGAGTTGAGTATGGGTTAGCTAATCAAAGTCAACACAGTTTCAGTGTAAGGAAAAACCTAACTAAGTCACGCTAGGAAGGAAACCAACCCCTTCCCCATGTTAACCTCACAGAAAGACCTTAAGTTATTGTTAATTCGATGAATTGATCAACAAAATTAGGTTTAAACATATCAACTACAAGGAGTTACTAATGGCAACTACAGTTTTAGAAGCGAAAAAGAGAGTTCCAAACCTTTCAAGAGGTGAGCTTATGAAGGAGCGTAAAAACGGAAAAATCCCAGCAGTATTCTTCGGCCAAGGAATAGACTCCGTCCCTCTTTTTGTGGACCTGACAGATTTCAACAGAACATTTGACGCCAATGGAAAGATTTTTGAGATAAAGATCGGAAATCAAAAGAAGCTTGTAAATACCAAAACGATTCAATGGGACCCTCAAAGAAAGCACATTTGGCATATTGATTTCTATGCCCTCAAAAAGGGTGTTGAAACAACTGTAAAAGTTCCAGTAACTTTAGTTGGAGAAGCTGCCGGCCAAAAAGAAGGTGGCAGTGTTCAGCAAAGACAAGACGTTCTAGAAGTGACTGGTACTCCAATGAATATCCCTGAAGAGATCAAAGTAGACGTAAGCAAACTGGGTATTGGAGACAGCATCCATGTTTCAGACTTAAATATCTCATCTGATCTTACAATGGAGGCAGATGGAGAGCTGACAGTAGCAACAGTGGTTCCACCACAAAAAGCTGAGGAGTCGGAACCTGAGGAGCCAGTGGCATTAAACGCAGAGACCGTCACTACAGAAACAGAAACTAAGGCAGAGTAGACCCATATTAGGCCTTAGAAGCAAAGGGACGGTGCCTGGAGTTTGAAGACTTCAGGCAACAACCCAATATTTAAACGACCTTAAGGCTTAGATTGCTTTTCTTGGAATAAGTCGGTGGGCCATTGTTGGTAGGTTTTCGATTTGTTACTATATGGATGCATGACAGGAGGGAAAGAGCTCATCACACCTCCCCTAAACCATCACTTGATCAAGTCAAGAATCGCAGCTACCAAATGCAAGACTATCGCGATCAAACTCAGGGCCATTGTCATGTCTTCCATAACAAAAAACCTTTTTCAAAAGGCCCCTCTTCATTGAGGAGTCATGGAAGCTGCTAGTGTTTTACAACAGCAGCAGCAATGGAAGCTCTCTTCGAACAAGCTCCTTCTTTGAATCTATTTCATATTTGAAAATCGCCCAAGATTTAGGCGTAAGGCATCTTCATCGTGAAGACATTGTTCCCATCTCTATGGGAATAGAGTAAGTCTCCGCCGTTATTATCCATATTTCTTTTGCCAAGACTCAGGCCAAGCCCAGTGCCTTTATTAATGTCCCTTGTGGTAAAGAAAGGCTGAAACATTCGCTCTTGGACATCATGGGGGATTTCCTGTCCAGGGTTGCACACGCTTAACTCAACAAATTCTTCAGCGCAAAGACAGTCGATGGTGACAACATTATCACTAGATCCTTCCAGAGCTTGAATTGCATTGTGAAGAAGGCCTAAAAGTGTTTGAGCGTACTCGCTTAGGTGTCCCCTAACCTCTCCTGAACTCGTAGGCATAATAACTTCAACACCTGTTTCTTGGAGATTTTTGAAAAGAAGCGGCATTACCGCCTCAACAATCTTAATCGTCTCAAAACTTTCGTATTCCTGTTGAGCGCTAACTCTGGAAAGATGCCTCATACTTTTAACTATCTTTCCTATTCTAAGTGTCGCATCTTGCGCTTTCTTCAGCTCGGCAGTCGCTTCATGAGCTCCCTGAGCAACCAAGGCCTTTTCAAGTTTCCAATGATGTCCTAAAACAATTGTAAGTGGATTGTTTATTTCATGGCCTATTCCTGCGGCCATCTCACCAATGGACGCAAACTTGGAAGCATTTAAGCTTTTAAGTTTCTCGGCCTCAAGCTCCTGTTGGAGAGCAAATCTTTTTTGTTCTTCCTGGAGAAACATGTTCTTCTCCAATGAAAGCTCCGCACTTTTAAGAACCTCGCGTCCAACTCTTTTTATTACGTTGGAAAGGGCCACTAGGATCAACACCAATGTTGAAATAAACAATTCATAATAGGGGCCGCTTTGAATATAGATCCGAACAATAAAAGGAACTATCATCAAAAATACAAAAGCAACTCCGACAAATCTGTCTGCAACATTGGACATTCCTCCGCCGCATGCCATCCCAACAATGAAAGCAATCATAATACCATCAATCTGTGGTGGAGTTTGCCCGATACCAATGAAAGAGATCATACCGTAAGCAAAAGCGCTGCCTACAGTAAATATTCTGTGAAGCTTTAAAAACTTATAAGCATTGGAAGACTCACCTCTATAGGCAAGGCCTAGTCCCAACCTTAGTGCGTATAAGATGGTCACTATTGTTGCCCAAATAGCTAAGGGCTGTATTGGAAGAAAGTCTTTGAGGATTAAGAGCAGAAGGAAAATACCTAATAAGGAAGGCACTACAACAGTCCACTTGTTTGTAAAAATGGCCTTAAGTTTGTAGTGAATAAGTTCTTCGCTCATTATTTTTCCAAAAGATCCGGCCTGTACTTTTTAGTTATCTCCAAACTGGATTTTTTCTTTCTTGCATCAATTCTCTTGTGGTCCCCAGAAATATACTCTTCAGGTATAGACTGGCCTTCAAATTCGCGAGGCCGAGTATAGAGAGCATGTTCTAGCATACCTTGTGAAAATGATTCATCTTCAACTGAAAGCTTGTTGCCAACCACTCCTGGAACAAACCTCATGCTGGCATCGAGTATACACATTACTGCCAATTCACCGCCGGTCAAAATGAAGTCTCCTAAAGAAACATACTCATCCACATACTTCTCTAAAAAGCGCTCATCAATGCCCTCATATCTTCCACAGAGAAATACAACATCTTGCGCGGCGCTAAAATCCAACACCCTTGAAGCGAAATCAATTGCAAATGAGTTATCCAAGGTTTTTCCCCTAGGGGCAGGGCATACCACATGAAGCTCAGAAACATCTTTGTAGCCACCCTTCTTAACAACTCCCTCAAGAAGCGCTTTCTGAAGTACGTCCGCGCGCATAATCATGCCCTGTCCACCACCAAACGGACTATCATCTACCCCTTTATAGCCTTTGGGAGAATATTCTGCGATTTGCACTGTATTCAGCTCAAACTCACCATTCTCACCTCCTCGCTCATTACGTAAAGCACTTCCCAAGACGCCATGCTCTTTCAAAGGGGCGAAGTAATCTGGGAAAAGGGTTAGTATCCAAATTCTCTTAGTTTTCATATAAGCTCAGGCTCGATCATTACAATATGGCCTTCCTCGATGTTTACCTCAGGAAAGAACTGCTCAACAAACGGCAACTCAACCGTTCCCTTGCTTTTCTTCACTACCAATACGGTTTGCGCTCCATTGTCGAAGTAAGTTTTAACCTTTCCAAGCTCTACGCCTTTCTCATCTAAGACTTTGAGCCCAACAAGATCTTCGAGATAGTAGCTTCCATCCTCAGGCTCAGGAAGTTCAGACCTATTAATATAAATTTCAAAAGGGATCATGCTTTCTACAGAGTTTCTATCTTCAACTCCAGAAAAGTAAAGAATGCACTTATTTCCAAAGCTGATTGAGTTAACCTCAAACTCTTCACCGTCTTCCGAGATGCTGCTCGATTTATTCTTTGGCCTTAATATAACTTTGCTTCCAGCCTCGAGACTGCTGTCATGGTGATTAATTAAATGCGCGCTAAAGCCACCTTTAATTCCATGTGGCCTTGAGCAGGAGCCTAAATGTATTAGTTTATCTTTCATATGCCACCATAAAAAAAAACCTCGATAGCAATACCGAGGTTTTATAATAATCTTTTAAATTTAAAAAAGTTTTATTCAATAATTTCTAAGACTGATCTTTTCTTTAGCTTAGTCGAGGCGGCATTTAAGATCGTTCTTAATGCTCTAGCAGTTCTTCCCTGCTTACCAATAACTTTTCCAAGATCTGACTTGTCTACTTTTAACTCAACTACCGTAGTTTGTTCTCCCTCAATCTCGTTGACTTCAACTTGATCGGGCATGTCTACCAAGGATTTCCCTACGTATTCAATTAAGTCCCTAAGCTCGCTCATAACACCTACTTGGTTAGAATTAACATCTTAGGAATATTTTACACCTTAAAACAGTTATTTCAAAAACTTTTTACTAAAATTAAAGCTTAACGCCGTTCTTTTTGAACAAAGAAGAAACAGTGTCAGAGATTTGAGCACCTTTAGTTACCCAACTCTTGATTGACTCAACGTTTACATCTTTAAGAACTTCTTCTGCGTTTGGATCGTATTGTCCTAGTTTTTCCAAGAACTTACCGTCTCTAGCTTCTCTAGAGTTAGCTGCTACGATAGTGTAAACTGGTCTGTGAGTTCTTCCGCCTCTTGCTAATCTAATTTTAACCATTTATGTCTCCTGCCTAATTAAGTTTTTTAGGGAACCTTTTTATTTCAATCGATGCTTAAAGTCAAACAAATCTTAGAAAAAGCGACTTCCAAATGGATTTTTCTTCTTTCCCTTCTTCTTTTTCTTGTTTTGATTTGGGGCCTGTCTAAAGCCTGGCATAGGGCCCATTCCTGGGATATTAGGCATTCCGCCACCTTTCATCATACCGGCCATATTAATCATCATGCCTTGCATTTGTTCAAATTTCTTAATGAAATCCTTAACTGCGGACTCGGTTGTTCCCGAGCCTTTTGCCACTCTCTTAATACGAGATTCTGTTTTCAGCAACTTATGATCATCTTTCTCTTTTTTAGTCATAGAGCTGATAATGACTTTCATTTTCTTCATTTCATCTTCAGCAGGGCTAAGATCACCTAAGTTTCTTAGCATTCCCCCCATGCCAGGAAGCATTTTAAGAATGCTTGTCATTGAGCCAAGTTTGTTAATTTGCTCCATTTGCTTCATGAAGTCGTTAATGGTGAACTGCTGGTTCTCCAAACGCTTCATCATGTTTTCAGCTTCTTTTTCGTCTATAGTTTCTTGGGCCTTCTCAACTAGAGTTACGACGTCACCCATATCTAGGATTCGTCCCGCCAGTCTGTCTGGATGGAATGGCTCTAGGTCCTTCATCTTCTCGCCAGTTGAGATATATTTAATTGGAACCTGAGTCACATGTCTAATAGAGAGGGCTGCACCACCTCTGGCGTCAGAATCCATCTTGGAAAGAGCAACACCAGTAAGGCCTACTTTTTCGTGAAATACCTTGGCGACATTTACGGCCTCTTGACCAGTCATCGCATCCGCAACGAGAAGAACTTCAGGGTTTACAAGCTCATTTTTGGCATCAACCAACTGGCCCATAAGTTCTTCGTCAACTTGTAGTCTACCGGCGGTATCGATAATCACCACTTCTTTTCCAAGCTTCTTCGCCTCTTCCATACCTGCCTTAACAATGTCTTTTGGCAGCATGGAAAGGTCAGAGTCGAAATAGTCAATCTGAAGGCCTTTGGCGTGTTTGATTAACTGATCTTTTGCGGCAGGACGGAAGTTGTCCGCAGGGATAAAGTAAACTTCCTTCTTCTTTTTATTCTTAAGCACATGGCCAAGCTTTCCAGTAAAGGTAGTCTTACCAGCACCATTCAGACCTACAATCAGTATAGGATTGAGTGGACGGTCAAGCTTTAGATCTTTATGCTCTTCGCCCATAACCTCTGCAAGTTTGTCATGGACAATTTTGGTGAATTGCTCGCCTGGGTTAACTCCTCTTAAAACTTTTTCACCAATGGCCTCTTCTTTAACCATGGCGATAAATTCTTTTACAACTTTAAAGTTAACATCAGCTTCTAGAAGAGCAGTTCTAATCTCTTTTAAAGCATCTTCAATATTAGATTCGTTAATGCTGCCTTTCCCTGAAAGGTTCTTAAAAGCATCCTGAAACTTCTCACTTAAATTGTCGAACATTGCCTTATCCTTATTTAATTAATTCAAAAATTTTCTCTTTACACTCTTTAACAGTGGCAGCGACATGTTTGGCCCCAGCGTCGAATAGAGCCTGCCGATGTCTTAAATCATTACTTGTGGCCCAAGTAACCCCTATCGAGTGAGATCCAAAGTTAGAAGCTCCGGCCATGTCGGCCATACTGTCTCCAATAACAACAACTGATCTTGGATCCACATCCCCCAACATTTCTTTAAGGCCCTCAACGTCAGGTTTTGGATAGCTGTCAGTTGAGCAATAGAGTTCTTCAAACCGGGTAATGATATCAAGGGATTTTAAAAATTCAACTGTCGAGTGCCGGGTTCTAGCAGTCCAAACGTACAGTTTAACCCCTTTCTGTCCTAATTCATCAAGCATTTTCCAAACACCTGGATACATGCGACCCTGCCCATTGGTGTCCACAAGTGTGCCATCGTGGTCAAAGACTATATGTTCTACTTTTTTTGGGTCAATTTTAAGCATTTGTCCCTTCGTCTATTTACACAGAACTCATTTAGGTGTAGAGATTAACTCCATGCATAGTAGAGCTTTTTCAGAAGACTTACAAGCCAAAATAGACAAGTACAAGGCCTTGCGCAACCCCATTCAATTGGGCGATGTGCACTTTGAGTCACCTTTAATTTTGGCGCCGATGGCCGGTATCTGCACGCCACCTTTCCGTTTATTAATGGAAGATCTTGGTGCGGGTGGAACCGTGAGTGAACTTATCAGCGCTCACGGTATTAATCACGGCAACCAAAGAACTAGAGATATGCTCAAAATTGATGAGCGTGAAGAAAATATTGGGATTCAATTATTTGGCGAGGATCCTGAGTCCATGGCGCAGGCCTGCGAAGTTGTTCAAAGAGAAAACCCAAAGTTTGTTGATATCAATATGGGTTGCCCTGTTAGAAAAGTTGTTTCTAAAGGTGGTGGCAGCGCTTTGATGAAAGAAATTGAGGCCCTTGCACCCCTATTCGCTCAGATGAAGAAAGCTCTTGATGTGCCTTTGTCCATCAAAATTAGAATGGGCTGGGATGCGGAAGGAATTAACGCTGATAAAATAGAAGAAGTTGCAAGAAACGAAGGCATCGAGTGGGTTGCCATCCATGGCCGAACTAGGGCCCAACAATACACAGGCAGTGCAAACTGGGACTACATAGAAGAGTTCGCCAAAGGTGCCACACTTCCAATTATAGGAAATGGAGATCTACACCAGGCCCACCAAGTTGCTGCAAGAATGGAAAATACCAATTGCAAGGCGCTCATGATCGCCAGAGGCTGCCTCAGAAACCCTTTTATATTCTTAGAGTCTCTTGCCTTTGACCCTACAGAGACAGAGTCTCCTTTTAAGGGCAAAGATTACTTTGAAGCGATTGAGAGATATTACCAATATTGTCTTGAAGCTTATGACAGAGAAAGAACAATCCTTATTCAGGCCAGAAAAATAATCGTATGGTTTGCTGCAGGCTTTCCAAGCGCTGCCAAGTTTAGAAGCTTAATGTTTCAATCTAAAACTTTGGATGAGACGATGAAAATTGCTGAAGACTACTTCAAAAGTCTCGGAGAGCAAGGCAAGCGAATAAATTACGATGAGGCCTTCATGAATGGTGGGCACGGCTAAGTAACTGATTCCCCGACAATAATAGTATTAAACTCAAGTTTAAATTCCTTTTTTACGATATGGGAAGCATGAAGCTTCTTCTTGTGGCGATCATCGCTTTATATTCACCTATTGGTATTGCTAGCACTGAACAGTGCAAAGAAATCCGCAACCAACTTCTTGCTATTGAAGCAAAAATTCAATCAAGCAATGAAAAAGACTGTAGTGATTGCAAAAGCCACCTTGAGCTTCAAAATAAATACAACGCTTTAATGGGCAAACTTATAATCTATGAAGGACTAATAGGAATAGGAAAGTCCATCGAGGACGATCACAAGGCAATAACAAAACTAGACAGGCCACAAGTTGTTAAAGCAACCAAGCTGGCCAAAAGTTTTATCACCAACTACACCAAGGCCGCTCTTCTAGACCAAAGTATAGAGGTCGACTTTTGGAAACGACCAGATGGAAGAATCTTTGATGGAAAGAGCGACCTTCAATACCAACTCTTTTATAAATCCCAGTGTGAAAGAAGTGACCCTAAAATAAAAAGCTTCTGCCAAACAGTGGAACGCGTAAAAAAAGACGAGGCGGTTGATTATAGAGACATTTTCACAACTCTTGCGAGCTTCTCCAAGGCACACGGCCACAGCTTAAGTGATAGAGACAAAGAGCATAACTTTGAGAAATATAGAAAATCCTTAGAGCTTTCTATCGATGGCAAAAAGGTTGCCTACAAGTCTCCGGAGGGAGCGCAGCTCGTTTCCAAAGTAAACACCCTAAGGTTGTTGCTAAAGGATCAAAGAAAAGACCCTACAGATGAAAACTCAGAAAAGATTCTTGCAATAGCAAAAGGCCTCGAACCTGTTGAAGTAAACTACGGCGATCGTATAGAGCAAACCAATCCAAAGTTTCAAGACTACTTTGATTCAAAGTTTAAAAAAGGCATTGCAGGATTTAATCATGCCACCAGAGCTATTTTTCAAAAAGATACGGCACTGGAAAACTTAAACAAGCTTGAAGAAGTTCTAGGAAATAGGTTAAAAGCTTCAAAACAAGCTATAGCAGGACAGATTAAAGACAAGGCTTCTTGTAGTGGAGATAGCTTTGAGAAACTAAACGCATGTTTTAAATCAAAATGTTCACCAGGCCATTCTGGAAAGTGTCGTCAAACGGATAAAAATAAATCATTCGTTTCCAACCTCCACACCATTTCTGATCAACTAAAGGCCCTGGATGAGTTTACAGAGTTAGACAAAAGAATTCAAAAAGCTAAGAGATGCATCAAATCAACCAATGACCAAATCGTTGCAAGTGACTGTATAAACTCTTTAAAAAGAGACCTCTCTTTGGTGGCCAAGGATGAGGTTGAGCAACTTAAAAGGGATCTTCACCTTCATGAGGCCAAACTGGAAAACTTAAATAAAGTGGAACCTTTTAAATCTCTAAAACTGTCAAAGGCCATGGGGCTTTTGGCCTATAGAAACAAATGCTTAAGAGAAGATAAAAGCGTGGAAGGCTTTAAATCCCTTTGTGGAATTAAAGACATCGACAGCTTTGCTCAATCCGCCATATCCCTATCAAAAGATACCCAGGATATAATTGACTACTCTCAGAACCCTTTTCTAAACAAAGGTCTAAAAATGCCGGGTGGAGAGCATGGCATAAGAGTTTCTGAGTTCCTAGACAACTGTAAAAGCACCCCAACCAATCCTCTTTGCAAGATGTACAAGAATGATGAAGTGCTCAACGGCAAACTTGATGAAAAATTAAAACGAGTAGGAAGAACGATTACGGCCAATAAAACTAAAAATAGAAAAGTAGCTCCAAGAGTTAAATTTAAAGAGAGTGAAGAGGATAAACTATCAAGTCAGTTCATAAGTGGCATGGCATCCACCTTGCTAAACTCAGGAGTTCCATTTTACTTACAAATGGAAAACAGCAAAATGAATCATGAAATGCAGATGAGTTATTATCAAAACAGACTCAGCTTCATGAAAAGCCAAAGGGAATACTTCGAGGCCAACCCTCAAGTTTATTATTACAACTCCTATCCCCAAACCAATTATGGATATTCACTGTACGACTTTGGCGATGCCACTTCTTTTGGAGGATCATCCACCACGGCCATGTTCAACGACCCTTCCAACTTTGGACAATTTAGCTTTAGCTTCGATCCGATGGACCCTTATGGAGACAGCAACTTCACCTCAACCCCAGGCAGCACTCCGGCCACGAATCCACCATCAACTGGATTTACCTTCGGGAACTGACCAATCTTATTGGCGCTAGGCAATTTTGACCATCATATTGGTGAACTCGCTACCCGGAATAAATACAAATAATTACAGCGAGTTAACACCTCAATAGACCTCTTTTAAACCAATAGAGTCAAGTTATTTGGCCGTCTCCCTTAAAATAAATACAAGTCATTTAAATACGGTCATTTAGACCGATAAGTAGCCTGTATGAAGTTTCTAATTTTAATTACATTAACGACCTTGCTTTCCTCGTGCTTGCCCGAACAGGCCCCTCGCGTGTTGGAAGACAGTGTGGATGTTACAGGCAATGATCCCAATTCAAATGTTATCGACCAGCCAGCGGATTCTAAACCGCTTTACTGGCTAGACAGTGGAAATCAAGTTGCCACGCTTCAGGTAAATTATGACAACCTAAAAAACCATTACATCTTTGGCTCTTCCGTAGATTCGTTTCTGCAATTGGAGGAGAACTTTACCTCTCAATATTGCTTGCACGCGAACTTCCTAACGGGCTCCACCCCATCCAAACCGTTAATCGCAAAAGCGACTCCCGCTATCACTACTGACTACAGCACCGGAAAGAGAACAAGGTATTTTAGAATTCAACTTTCCGCATCCTCCGGAAACGAAATTTGCAACAAAGATATTCTTCTCAACGACTCGCCACTCACCATTTCGAATGCACCGTTAAATAGCTCTGTGGCGTTTAACACCACCGATGTCTGCGCAGACTGCTTAGGTGTAATTAACACCAATGAGCTTAAAATCTACAAAATAAACACCAGCTCCTACTTGGAATTGCTGGACACTGCCGAAGTGAACTATCAGGATCTAAACATCAGCATAGATATGAATGGAAACACGCCAGGCTCCATAGGAACCTGCTCTGATGCCGGATGCAAGGCTGATGGCTTTGACTGTTGCATTCAAGGACAGTGTGTAAAGGAAGCGACTGTAAAGCAGTCAGGAGTCGACGCCGACCCGCAAGGCTTTAGCAACGCAGAAAGCGAAAAGGCCACAAATCCGAACTGGTATCTTAAATATCCTCAATACTATTTTAGTTGCCTAGAAGATCCACAAAATGGTGGAGGTGGAGACGACGAAGATCCAACAGATCCAGAAGCAGACGCAGAGGCAAGAAGACTTGCAATGATCGCAGACTATGAATGTGTTGAAGAGATGAAAGAGAAATCAGTGGAGAATCCATTTCACTCAGCTCCTTACAACTCTTCTGAAACGTATTCCAAGTGTGAGACCTCAACCACCACTGATGACATGTACTACGAATCAGTACTTAAAAGGTTATACAGCAACTGTGGCTGCGCAGAAAAAGACGACTTGTCCCTGATGGTCAAAAACTGCCCAGCATACACCTACAAACTTGTTTATGAGGATGATACTCAAACAGAAATTTCCAGCGTTGCCTGTGTGACTCCTCCAAACCACGACAATGATCTTCCATTTCAAGACTTGGAAGTTATGGTGAGCTCGCGAAGCGCTCCACATAGATTTTTCAGCGCTTCAAATGAGGAGGTTGATCCTTACAGCTCAACTCAATCCTCCACCACACAAGAGGGAGAACCTTTCCAGTACTTGGATAACTCAAAGCTCTTTCCACTCAATGGAAGCTTTAATATGAACTCCATACTTGGCCAAATGACCGTGAGTCTGGACCAAGCAAGGCCTGCAAAGGTAGTGGAGCTTGATTTTGATAAAACTTACTATATTGCGGCATTGGACGGTTACTACACTGCATGTCCTGAATGTGGAAACGACAGCTGGTTCACAAACTTCTCCCCTTTCCCTAGCACGCAAGATGGTTTAGGACTTAGGGCCAGAGGTTTTACCACATCTCGAGATACTTGGGGAACAAACTCACCTGGTGGAAACTATGAAGACACCATCTTTGGTAGAGCTTGCTGGGTGCCGCCAACAATGCTTCCTTACGCCCACAATCCAAACTCTTCACAGCAACAGCAAAGACTAAATAGACTAAGCGCTCAAGCGGCCATGTACACCAACGGCTATCAAAGAGACTGGTTTGGATTTAACAAAGGGGCCTTGATTGGCTCATTCGATGGTGTAACCTGGTTTGCGATTGGCAAAGGTAGAAAAGTAAAATCCACAAGCGACAAGCTTTACTTGGCCATCAACGCGCCTTTTGCCGACCTCGCTTCCCCTACGGACCACTTGGTAAGTGTTCAAGAGTATGACTTCATGACAACTGCTGCGCAATACGACTACAACCCTGAAGTTGAAATAAACAGTCCCTTCCAAAACGATGGCGGACTTTGCCAGAAGTATCACGAATGTGAAACAGACGCCCATTGTATCAGCACACTAGGCTGGGAATACTCTTGTGTGGATGTTTATCAATACAAAACCAAATGGCCTGCATTTGATCCAGATGGAGCAAAAGAACTCGCTTCCGATGAAAGAGTTGGCGCTTTGGCGCAGTTTCTTCAACAAGGAGAACTGCCACCGGGAACAAGCTCTAAAAGATGTGTCTATCGAGGAGCAGGCGCTCCATGCGCGGTTGACCTAACAACAGTCAATGAAAACAAAAGAAAGGCCTTGGCGTGCGCTCCAAACTTCTACTGCGCAAACCTAACGTCTGCAGACTTTAACAAAGAAGTTGCCCGATACGCAGCTCCTCTTGAAAACCAACAAGACGTGAAGAACCATATTTTTGGAAAAGACGCCAACGTACTCGGAAGACCTAAAGATTATGTGGTTACCAGTGGCGGCTCAGCACTTCCCAATGAGGTGAGAACCGCCATACATGAAAATGTGTCTTTAATATCAAACCTTGGGGCCAACACCCACGGCCTTTGTAGGCCTGCCAAGTCGGTGCCCACACTTGCCGGAGCGAACACATCCAACTTCGATCCACTGGAACAGCATAAGTCCAAGGACACACAGAGCAGAACAGATTTTATTTCGCAAATTGGCGGCTGCAACGCCACTCTTTATACAAGCTTAAAGTACAGCTCGTGTCCAATACTGGATAGCGATGGCAACTATTTGCACCTAAAAGATTCATTTATCAATGACCAGGTTCAGATTAGCGACACTTTCATAAGTGGAACTTTCGATAAGCAAGATGCTACGGAGTACTACTCTATTCAACAAAACATGTGTGGAATGGAGGCCGTGGACACTGCCGCTGGCGATCTAAGCTTCTTAACTGAAGAACAGATTAGAGAGTACTCGGCATTTAAACAAATTGAAGCAAGAACACTCGCTTCAAGCGATGTTCAAACGCAGCCTACTCTAGCTCAAAACGCATGTTTCAGAAGGGCCGGATCAGTCTGTCACACAAACTATGACTGTTCTCCAAACTATAAACATTACGAGTTAATTGATATCCTAGGCGGGGATGTCTTTGGAAACATCGCTGAAAGAAAATACTGGGAAGAATACCTTGTGTGCTCACAAGAGAGTAGAGAGCCTGTGCTTACCGCAGACTCCTCACCTGAGGAGCTGGACGCCTTTAACTCTTACACTATGGCAAACAATAGATGTTGTAGAGAAATTGGCAAAGACATCACCATGTACACGGAAGACTCTCCTCTATCCCCAGAGTCTCAAGATTTAAGATCGGACATTTATGGCGGTCTACAGCCTAACAACCCTAACCGTTACTCGAGATATGCCGCTTCCCTTCCAATGGTTGACGACACAACCTTGGAGGCCTCGGTTTCCAATGCAAGAGTGAGTGCCAAGCGTCCAAACGATCCAACGTTGAATCCTGGAGATCCAACAATACTAAATAAGAACCAGTGGAAAAACATTCATGACGCCGGTGCAAGAACATGTTGTGGAGGCAACTGGGTGAGAAAGTTCTCAGATGGAACCAATGATTGGAGCAAGAAAAGGTTGAGTCTTGATGTCTCAAACTTTAAGTGCATTAACTATCAAACACCTTTAATGTTGACCGAAGATCCGGCCGCCTACAATCTGACAAGCAGCGATCTAAGCAAAGATCGTGAAAACTTCTGTGTGGACTCAGGTCTAAGCGCCGCTGGCTGTGCCCAGTCCTCTCTAGGATCAATTGACACCCTTTCAAGCGCAGCTCCTCCTGCACTTGACTACACCACGTTTAAAATGACTATTGACACTGATCCAGAGCAAATGAATGATAGAGACCTTTGGAGAGCTAATCCATGGGCATTCATGCAGCTGCTTCCATATGACTCTCAAGAAGACGCTCCATTTTTTGAGTGGAATACTGATCTTCCTGCTTTAATTGAAAACAGGGATGCTAAACGTTACATCCACACAAGAATACCTTCTTTTATTTCATTTAGTGATATAAGCGAAGTAAGAATAGATCTTGAAAACCCATATAAAGACCAAGGCGGCCAAACCTTGCATCCAGGAGGATCATGTCGAAGGCTGACTCCTTCAAGTTATGACTGCAACGCCACACCTCAAGGTTGGAATGGCCTTTGCGGGGACTCTGTGGACAATGTAAGCTGGAGCCCTAGCACTGCATGCAGCGAAGCTGATCAGTGTTGCTACATGTATGACCCAAGCACCAGAATTCTAAAGGTCGCTTATTCTCAAGGAATTATTGACGACACTGTTGACGGCGGTCCAGCAACTGAATACGAATTTTATGGACATAAGTCTCACTCTCTATACTTGGATTTCATAGCTCCTGGGACGCTTCTATGGGAGCAGACTAAGGTGCCTGGCACCGCGGCCATAGATGACCCTAACTATCTTCCTCACAGAAGAAGCTCGCGCCCAGGTGATGCCCTATATTATTTGGAAAAGCTTGCTAAGCTCGAATACATTGGCATTCCACAGATGACCTATGAGCCAGTCTTTTGCAATGACATCTACCAAAAAGTCGTGCCAGGAATTTTCAGTGACGCCATAGAGACGGTTTCCGATTTCATCAACAACCCTGAGACATTTGTAGACCCTGACGCAGACACATATTGGAGCGTGCAGGGCTCCCCTGGTGCCGCCTATGATCCGTACGCTCACTGGGATCCTTCAACAGATCTGAAAAAAGTGGCGGACCAAAAACTACTCGCGCACGAACCGATATTCTCGGACAACGAGTTTAAATGTTGTCTGCCTCTAGGCTCTCCTATTGACTCAAGCGAAAGCGCTTCTATTTGCTGCAGTGGCGCCGCTGTGGAAGGAGAAAATGACTCTAGAAAATGCGCCTTGCCAAGTGGAACGAACTTAAATGTTTACTTTAATAAATTTGTAAGTGGTGAAGGCCTAGATGACCAGTACCTATCAACTGCTCAACCGCTTGATGTAGACGACTTTGACCCGGCCACGGGTGAGCCGAAGACAAGCTCATCTGTAATTTCAAAGCTAAGAGCAATTGGCGAGGAGCTATGCGCTAGCGGCAAAGTTAGAAGAGGCGGAGCATTTGGACCATTTGACGGAGAACCATACGCCAACCTTGAGCCTGAGGACTCTCAGCCCGCCAAGGTGAACAGCCTTGTGGATTCAATATACGACAGTGGCACAAGCAACAATGCAAATGTTGGATACAATGTGTTCAGCGAAGGCTTTAGATGGAACCACCACGTTTATTGCGATGGAGAATAATTTGAAAACAAAAACACCTGCTGAAAGCGCTGTTGAAATGCGTGAAATGGTTATGCCAACCGACACCAACAAACACGGAACCATCTTTGGTGGAAAGATTATGTCTTGGATAGATATCGCCGCAGCGATGGCAGCTGAGAGACACTGCAACAACCCAGTTGTTACGGCCCATATTTCAGACATAGACTTCATCTCCCCTATAAATGTGGGCTACCACGTAAGCATTAAGGCAAGTGTAAACTATGTGGGCACCAGCTCTATGATAGTCGGTGTAAGGGTCGATAGTGAAAACCCTTACACGGGTGATAAGAAAAAAACAACAAAAGCATATGTTACCTTTGTGGCCATAGACGAGGCAGGAAGACCTAGAGAAGTCCCAAGGCTTAAACCGGAGAGCTCTGATGAAAAGAGAAGGTTTGAGAACGCCAAAGCACGTTCCCACTCTAAGAAAACGTTGAGTCAAAAATTAAAGAACTAGCCTAGGTTTATTCATTTTTTCATTTTCAAACCGAAAAGACATGAAAGGGGAATCCATGAAAAACTTTGATGAACAGGTTAAGTTAATTTTTAGATTGGCACAGAAATACAACAAGTATCCAAAGGCCACATACTGGTTGAACTTGTTGGCGACCGCAGTGCTTGCTTGGGGTCTTTTTATAGCGGCCTATCTTTCAGATGGACTCGTGCAAAGAGCTATTTATCTAGTGCCTTCAATTTTTGCCCTATACAGACTGGCTACCTTTACCCATGAGGTTGTTCATATAAAAAAAGGACAGGTTCCAGGCTTTAGACTTGCATGGAGTGTATTGTGCGGAATCCCTCTTCTGGCGCCCCACTTTATGTATAGAGAGCTTCACCTCGCCCACCACTCTAAAAATAAATACAACACCGATAAAGACATAGAGTATTTTCCATTTTTTGGAAAAGCTTTCTCCATGCATACCTACTATTTTAAAAACTTGGCATTACCTTTCTTGAGCCTGTACCGGTTTGCGATATTGCCCTTAACTTTCTTTGTAGGTGGTAAAATAAGAAATTTGATTGAGCAAAAGGCCTCATGCATGGGCATTAGATTTGTCTTCACTAGGGAGAAGCTTAAAAATAAAACAGAAAGGAAGTATTGGGTTATCGAAGAGATGGCGACATTCATCTATGTTTGGTCAATAATTGGACTGATCACCTCAAATAACCTTGCCATTGATCTGGTTTATCAATGGGCCGTCGCGATGGTAGCCATTTTAACGCTTAACACTTTTAGATTCCTAAGCGCCACCCATCTTTACTGGGGTCAAGGTGAAAAGATGACTTTTGAGCAACACATAATGGACTCTGTTAATATTAAGAATAAAGGTGTGTTCGCAAAGCTTATTGCGCCCGTTGGACAGACCTACCACGGCCTCCACCACATCGTTCCTTTTGTGCCAGGCCTTGAGCTTCACAAACTTCACAAAGACATCATGAGTGAAATAGATGAAAGTCATTTTTATCACAAGATAAACTACGAGGGTTTTCTACAAGTCTATGGGCTTCTTCTAAAAGGGAAAGGCCCTGAGCATGAAACTCAAAAATTAGAGGCCGCTTAAGACAGCTCTTGTATCAAAAGCTCGTATGGGGCAAGTTCAAAGCTCTTGCCCTTACACTCAATCTCATTCTTTTTATTTTCAAGATTAAAGGCAACTAAAACTGGACTCTCCCCTCTCAGAAAAGAAAAAACACCAGGATTTAGCTCCAACACCTCAAAACTCGCCTTTGGATGGAACTGTTCGAAAGATTTCTTTTTCCTGATGAGATCAAGCATTCTTTTCATAACAGAGGTTTCATGGCCTGAAAGGTCCAAAGGGTATGAGAACTTTTTACGATTAAGACGTCTTGGTATTCCAGATTTTTCATATCCTTCTTGCCAGTTTTTTGTTCCAAAAAAGTTATGAACATAATGAGCGCCTATTCCAGGCAGAAACATGGCCAGAGCGTGAGAATTCGCAATTTTTCGAACTAGTTCGTCCTCCTTAAGCTCCTTATCCTCTAGATAGCTGGACCATGTGATATTTAACTCATAAGGTTTTTGCTCTCCATTGGCGCCGGTCTTCATTCCAATTTTTCCACCTCGCTCTTTGGCGTGGGAGCACATAGCAAGGACATCGTCCTCACTGGCTATGCCCTCTAATCCACGAAGGCCTATGCCATCATGTGTGGATGTAAAGTTCAGAAATGCGCATTCATCTGGTATCTTAAATACGTCTTTTGCCCACTGATTTAGCAGTTGGTTGTTCCCAAAGGTCATACCGTGTAAAAGCAAAGGAGCAAAAGAAAAGTTGTAAACAACATGGGCCTCATCGCTGCCATTTCCCCAATAGGTAATGTTCTCCTGGTGAGGAACATTGCTTTCTGTAATGATTAAAAGTTTTGGATTAATTTCTTGAGCTATGGCCCTCATAAGCTTTACAAAAGCGTGGGTTTTCTCGTGGTGAGAGCAATCAGTGCCTAGTTCCTTCCACATAAAGGGAACCGCATCCACCCTAAAGAACTCTGCACCTTTTTCTATGTACAGAAAGAAGCACTCCAAAAGATATTTAACCATATCCTTGTTAGATATATTGGTGTCCACTTGGTCAGGACCGAAGGTAGTCCAAACATGCATTGTCTTTTCACCGACTTTGAAAGGTGTAAGGAGAGGAGAGGTTCTTGGCCTTACAACTTTTGAAATATTCTCTTGAAAGCTTTTGTCCTTATAAGTTTCATCATCAAAGAAATGAAACATGTCCATATACTTCTTATCCCCATCCAGCGCTTTTAAGAACAAGGGACTTTTGGAGGAGAGATGATTAAAGACGCAATCCACCATTTTACCGGGGTTAAGAGATTTTACATCGCTCCACTCTCCATATTCTTTGCACACTTCATGATAATTAATTGGTGAAAAGCCATCGTCGCTTGTCCAAGGATAGAATGGCAGAATATGAACATGAGAAAACTCCCCTTCCATTTCATTCTCTAAAAACTTGTCGAGGTTTTGTAGATAGCTTCTGTCTTCCGACTGGAACTGATCAGGGTATGTGATGAGAACAACTTGGTCAGTTGAATAAAGGGACCCAGATTCACTTATATTGCTTTTTAGTTTTTGAATATTTTCATTTATAAATGGAATGAGCTCTTCCATTTGAGGGTTCAATGTCTCTAAAAGCTCTTTTATTTTATTCACGCCACAATATCCTTACATCCATCAAGTTGTTCATCGTTGGTCCTGTTTTAATCAGAGAGCCTTTCTTTTTGAAATAGTTGTATGAGTCTTGTTTTTGAAGGTGCTCTAAAGCTTCTTCCCTATCATACAATTCGTAATCAATGTACGCTCCGGCAGCATCTGTAGGTCCGTCTGTGCCGTCAGTTCCCAAACTTAAAATTTTGATATCTCTATTATCCGGGTCATTATAAAGCATATGAGCGAAATGCAAAACAAAGTGTGTGCTTCTTCCGCCAAGCCCAGCATCCGATAAAACTTTTAATGTTCCTTCTCCACCGCTTAGGACAACTTCTTCTTTAGTTGGAAGACTCCCAAGCATGCTCTGGCACATCTCTTCCAAAGTGCAGTCATATATTGCATCAATCCGGGCGTTTTTATGACCGCTGGTGAGTCTTTTTAAAAGAGTTCCGGCCGATTGAGTTAAGACGGATTGAACCCGTTTATCAGCCCTTTCCTTATTTATTAGTGGCCCAGAACTCACATCAGCGATTTCTTCATTAGGTATGTCACATGTAACCAGCTGAACAATATTGTCGCAGGGAATGAAGTTTAAAAGACCTCCATTTTTTACTTTGGATATGGCCTTTCGGGCTGCGTTCATTTGATTGATATTAAGTCCACTATTGAGAAGTTCTTGGTGTTTGGCCTGAAGCTGCTTAAAACTCATGCCATCAACAGGCATTTCTAAAAGAGCTGATCCCCCGCCCGATAGCAAAAAAATTAAAACATCGTCTTTGTTTGCTTTTTGAAGCATCGAGATAAACTTTTTGGTTTGACCAATGTTATCTTCGGTAATCACAGGATGATCACCTTCAAGCTGAGCAATTTCTTCATCCTCAACGATATGCTCTCTTTTTGTATAAGAAACGCACATGCCAAGCTTATTCTTAAGTTTCGAGCCATTGATCAAGTTTTTCATTGCTTCAACCTCAAAACTTGCCGCCTTGCCTAGTCCAAATAGATGAACTTGTCGCGGGACATCAATGACACTCCCTTCAATAAAAATTTGGTTATGGTAAAATTTAAAGATATTTTTAAAAACATCGGCCGGTTTTAAGAGGTTCAATATTTCCTCGATAAATGTCTCGGCCTTATAAGGAAGACTCATATGCAACTACACTCTCTAGATTGGGTTATCATCATCCTATACCTCATAGGAATGATTGGTCTAAGCGTTTTTCTGGCGCGTGGTCAGAAAGATCAGAAGGATTATTACCTTGGTGGCAATAACACTGGTGCTTGGCCAATAGCTATTTCTACCATGGCAACGCAGTGCTCGACAAATTCTATTCTAGGCGCCCCAGCCTTTGTCGCTTTCTCTGTTGGTGGCGGACTCTTGTGGCTTCAGTATGAAATTGCGGTACCTTTTGCAATGATCTTTCTAATGATCTTCCTACTACCTTTGTACAGAAGACTTGGAATCATCTCTGTATACGCTTATCTAGAAAAGCGGTTCAATAAAACCACAAGACTTGTGCTTTCATTGTTATTTCAGTTTATAAGGGCATTTGGGACCGGTGTCACAGTTTATGGAATCTCGATTGTTATATCCTACTGCACTGGCATAAATTTTACTTGGGCAGTTGTTCTTCTTGGCGTAATCACCATTGTATATGACTCTATTGGTGGTATGAAGGCCGTAATTTACTCGGATGTTATTCAGATGATTGTTTTATATGGTGCAATTATCTTCACTGTCTTTGTCGCAATGGATCTAGTGGGCGGTTTTAGTGAAACGTTGGCCACATTTGACCCTGAGCGAATGAAGGCCTTGGACTTCTCATCTGCTGGCTTTGACGGCAACAGCTTCACTTTCCTTCCCTCCTTAATTGGGGGCTTCTTCCTTTATATAGCCTATTACGGCTGCGACCAATCTCAAGTTCAAAGAGAGCTTTCCACAAAGAGTGTGGATGATACCAATTGGGCGCTTTTCATAAATGGAATGATGCGCTTTCCACTAGTTTTAACCTACTGCTTCCTTGGTGTTTGTATTGGCGCATACGTCACGAAAAATCCTGACTTTATTAATCTGTTGCCACTTGAGAATGGTGAACCGAACTATAACTTGTCAGTTCCTGTGTTTGTAATTAAGTACTTTCCAGTCGGCGCTGTTGGCCTTGTGATGGTTGGTCTTTTTTCCGCGGCCATGTCATCTTTGGACTCAACAATAAATTCTTTGAGCGCAACAACTATGCAGGATGTTTTTAAAAGTTATTTAAACAAGCAATTCACCGACAAGCAGGAACTTTACATCTCAAAGGCGCTCACTGTTTTTTGGGGCACCGTTTGCACAGTTTTCGCATTCAACGTAGGTGATATTTCCGACTCCATTATCGTTTCAATGAATAAGATTGGCTCACTAGCAAATGGCCCAATCTTGGGTGTCTTTTTACTTGGCATATTAACTAAGAGGGCCAATGGACTTGGTGCAATTAGTGGACTAGTCGCAGGTTTCATAGTCAATGCTATCTTTTGGGTCTATATCCCGCAAGTAAGCTGGGCCTGGTGGAACATGATTGGCTTTATCATATGCTTTGGATTTGGCTATATGGTTAGTTTTGCCAAAGAAACCGACACTAAGAGAATTGCACCTTATACATATGAAGATTTCAAAAAGCATGGAAAAGATATATTTAAGGTGAACTGGAAAAAATATTACGCAATTTTGGCCGCTTGGGGCCTTGCGATTTTGGCCTTTTCTTACGCTTTATAAAAAAAAGCGCCTCGTTCGAGGCGCTCATATGTTATGCAGGATAACTTTTAATTCTTCCGCGTGTGTGTTGAGGCAAGGAATTAAAAGCAAAGGATAATTTAATCACCAATGACTTATTATCTCTTCAGGCCAAGAAATTGGAGAGCGTTTTACCGCCCTCCTATTTTCTTAGGAACAACCAGTGGTTGAACCACAAGTATCACATTTCATACAAGAGCCGTTTCTCAAAAGAGTAAAGGATTGGCATTCTGGACATGCTTCACCTTCGTATCCCTTCATTTTAGCTTCTTGCATTTTACGAGCTTGAGTTACCATGCCAGCATCTCTTTCGCGAGAGTAAACTTTATTAGTTTCTACACTCACAGTTCCATCGGCGTGGTGAACTTCCTCTTTTTTCTCAATCATCTCAAGAAGTGGCTCTTCATCTTTGGTCTCGCCAGTGATTTTGTCACTCTCAAGGTCTGTTGGCTTAACGTGTACTAGATCGTGACGTCCTAAGTACTTGCAAGCAAGATCTCTAAACACGTAGTCAATTACAGAGGTCGCCATCTTTAAGTTGTCATGGCCCATAACCATTCCGTTTGGCTCAAACTTTGTGAAAGTGAACGCTTCCACAAACTCCTCAAGAGGCACACCGTACTGAAGCCCTAGTGAGATTGCAATTGAGAAACAGTTCATCAAAGAGCGGTAAGCAGCACCTTCTTTGTGCATATCAATGAAGATCTCTCCAAGAGTTCCATCATCATACTGTCCAGTTCTTAGGTAAACTTTGTGTCCACCAACACTAGCTTTTTGAGTGTAGCCAACTCTTCTGTTAGGAAGGGACTTTCTCTTTGAGATTTCTTTGTAGATGATCTTTTCAACGATCTTCTGAGCAACTTTTTCAACTTTTTCTGTCTGAGGCATCTCATCCATGTCATCGTCAAGAAGACCAAGATCTTCAAACGCTGACGCGTTAAGAGGCTGAGAAAGCTTAGATCCATCTCTGTAGATAGCGTTTGCTTTAGTCATTAGTGACCAAGAAAGCATGTACGCTTCAGAGATATCATCAACTGTGGCCTCATTTGGCATGTTGATTGTCTTAGAGATAGCTCCAGAAAGGTATGGCTGACAAGCTGCCATCATCTTAATGTGTCCGGCCCAAGAGATTAGTCTTGTACCGTATCTTCCACACTTGTTTGCGCAGTCAAATACTGGCAAGTGCTCTTCTTTAAGGTGAGGCGCGCCTTCTACAGTCATTGTTCCACAAACATAATCATTTGCTTTTTGAATGTCTTTTTGATCAATCCCAAGCTCTTTAAGAATGTTTAGTTCTGGATCAGAAAGCTTAGCTTCGTCAATCTTCAAAGTCTTTGTAAGGAACTCGTCTCCCAAAGTGTAGCGGTTGAAAGCAAATGTGATGTCAAATGCTGACTCAAGAGAAGCTTCAATTGCCGAGATTTTTTCATCAGTAAAACCAAGAGATCTTAGTCTTTCGTGATCAATACCCGGAGCTTGAGCAAGTGTTCCGTACCCAACAGCGTACTTAACGATCTCGTCAATTTCTTTCTTTTTGTACCCAAGAGTTTTTAGCGCTTGAGGCACAGACTGGTTGATGATTTTGAAATAGCCGCCACCAGCAAGTTTCTTAAATTTAGTAAGTGCAAAGTCAGGCTCAACACCAGTAGTGTCACAGTCCATAACTAGACCAATTGTTCCCGTAGGAGCAAGAACCGTTGTCTGAGCGTTTCTAAATCCGTGTTTTTCACCGTACTCTAGAGCTAGGTCCCACTGCTCTCTCGCGCTGTCCACCAAATAGCTTTCAACAAATTTAGGGTTTAGCGGCTGTGGAGTAACTGTAAGTCCTTCATATTCAGAAGACTTGGCATTGTGTACCGCTCTTCTGTGGTTTCTGATAACTTTAAGCATGTGCTCTTTATTAGCTTCGTATCTGGCAAATGCTCCGTGCTCTTTTGCAAGAAGCGCTGAAGTTTTGTAACTTGCGCCACCTAGAATTGCGGTCAAGGCCGCAGCGATGTTTCTACCTTCGTCAGAGTCATAAGCAATACCCATTCTCATAAGAAGAGCGCCAATATTCGCAAATCCAAGGCCTAAAGTTCTGTAGTCATAAGACCTTCTAGCGATTTCCTCTGAAGGAAATTGTGCCATAAGAACAGAGATTTCAAGAACCACAGTCCAAACTTCACAAGCGTGGATGTATTTTTCAATTTCGAACATTCCAGTAACTTCATCCATAAACTTGACAAGGTTTAGAGATGCAAGGTTACAAGCGGTGTCGTCCAAAAACATGTACTCGGAACATGGGTTGGAAGCGTTGATTCTTCCATCCTCAGGGCATGTGTGCCACTCGTTAATAGTGTCATCAAACTGAACACCTGGGTCGGCCGATTGCCATGCGGACTCAGAAATCATTCCCCAAAGCTCTTTAGCTTTGATCGTTCTGATTGTTTTACCAGTGGTTCTAGAGATTAGTTCCCACTCTTCGTCTTTCTCAAGGGCCTGGAAGAACTTATTTGGAATTCTTACTGAGTTGTTGGAGTTCTGACCACTCACAGTAGCGTACGCCTCAGAGTTCCAGTCTGTATCATATACTTCAAACTCAATGTCAGTGAAGCCTTGCTTTGCAAGATCAAGACAGCGAGAAATATAGTTCATTGGAACTTGATCAACGCTCGCTTCACGAATAGCTTTTTTCAAAGCTTTATTGCTTTTAGCGCACACTTTTTCAGTGTCGCTTAGACCTGCTTCATTGATTGCTTTAAAGATGTTTGTAAGGTGTTTTTTACAAACTTTTGATCCAGTAACCAAAGAAGCAACTTTTCTTTCTTCTTTAACTTTCCACTGAATGAAGTCAACAATATCCGGGTGGTCAAGGTCAAGACAAACCATTTTGGCAGCTCTTCTTGTTGTTCCACCAGACTTGATCGCGCCTGCTGCTCTGTCACCAATTTTAAGAAAAGACATTAGGCCTGAAGAGAAACCGCCGCCAGAAAGGTTTTCACCTTCACCTCTGATGTTAGAGAAGTTTGTCCCTGTGCCTGAACCATATTTGAAAAGTCTTCCCTCTCTAGACCAAAGGTCCATGATTCCACCTTCATTCACCAAATCATCTTTGATTGATTGAATGAAGCACGCGTGTGGTTGTGGTCTTTCATATGCTGAGGTGGAACTTTTTACTTTTCCTGTTTTTGGATCTACGTACTTGTGGCCTTGTGGGCTGCCTTTAATTCCATATGCTGTGTGAAGTCCAGTGTTAAACCACTGAGGAGAATTCGGAGCTGCCATTTGATTGGCAAGCATAAAAGCAAGCTCGCCTTGGAAAGCGTCAGCGTCTTCTTTGGAGTCAAAGTAGTTGTACTTTTCACCCCAAGTTCTCCAACAAGAAGAAAGTCTGTCGAATACTTGTCTTGAATCGGTTTCAGAACCCAGAACCGGGTTTCCATTATCATCCTGGATTACCTTACCTTTTTCATCAAGCTGAGGAACGCCAGTTTTTCTGAAGTATTTTTGTGCGATGATATCTGTCGCCACCTGTGACCATGTATTAGGCACAGTAACTTCCATGGTTGAGTTGCTAGATCCATCAACATTCTTGACTTCACTTGTTCTTTTTTCAAATTTCATGCCCGCGTACGGACTTTTTCCCTTCCTAGTAAAAAGACGCTTAATCTTCACTCTCTTCTCCTTAATCTGAATAAATATATGTTCGACTGTGTTGCTATAATTTAATTAAAAGGGAGCGAAGTTCTTTCGTCAACACAATATCTGGTTGTTTTTTATCGTCAATTTTATGACAAGCACTACATATAGTATTAACACCCCGTTCCGTTTAGGATTATAATTTTTAAATCATTGAAATCTCATTCTAAAAAAAATCTGGCCTGTATCTAAGTTTTTTAGAACGTCATAGCGCGGTTGTCGGCCATTCCCACAAATTTTATTTTTGTTTTTTGTTCATTTTTCCTGGTATTTGATTTTTGCTTGATGATTTAAAATAGGAACAACTTTATAAGGGCCTTTATGAGACTATTTTTAATATCAATCCTATGCACACACTCCCTACTTGCGAATATCACTGAGAAGCAAATACAAGTGCTTAAAAACAAGTCTCAGATAACCTATGAGGACCTGGCCCACGAGAACCCAGGCTGCCCTGAGAACTCAATTTGCTCGAAGGAAATGGGCGAAAAGATGAAAAAGTGGAGCTCTTTTATGGAGAGCACGGATCATAGCAACGCTAAATCGATAGAAACCTTTCGGGCAAAGCATGGACTCCCTGTTTCGTTTCTTGTGGAGAAACAAGGAATTCTAGGCATCGACCCTATTCTCTACAATTCTAGATGTAGACACCACAATCCAAAAGACAAAAACAAGGTTGTATACGTTGGCACCCAGTTCTTTAGAAACAATCCGAAAAGCGAGTATGTTAATTTCGACAAGGCATGGGTGGACAAGGAGGAATATGAGCTTCCTTTTGAAGACGTCCCTCTCATGATTAAAGATAAAAAACTGGTCATTACCAGAGTCTACGAAAACAAATTCTTTCACCTAGGGATAGCTAAGACTGGAGAATGGAAGGTTATGAACCTTTCTAAAAAAGAAATCAACAAAGCAATGCAAACATTAGAGAGTACCAACTGCAAGGAGCAACAAGCTCCAGGGAGGTTCCATTTAAAAACTTTCTGCAAGAGCATCTGGGATGCAGACTTAAAAAAATCTAGAGTTGTTAGACTTTCTTGGGCATGCCACTAGAATTAGTTTCCGGTTTATTCTATGACTCTTAAAAAGCTCATCTTTGTGATGGAGGTTCTTTCGTTATCAGAGAAACAAACAGAAGCATGACTTCTTTCAGTCACCACACCTCTTAAACGGTCTTGAAGGTCAGCATTTACTGCATAGAAGTTCACATCTTGGATTTTATAATTGGCGCCACTAGATTGAATGCCACTCTCAACATAGAGACAGTTCACTTCAGTGTCCAAACATCTTCCATCACCTTCAGAAAAAGCATAGATCCAATAAGGGGCCGCGCCAGTTTTAATTACTCTAAGCGGTCTTTGACCTCTGGAGATGGCAGCTTCCACATGTTTACACACATCGGCCATTTCATCTCTGTCGTCCACAACGATGTTTTTAAATGGAGCTTGATCGCTTGAAGTGAATGTTAAAAGGTTTCCACGGTCTTCAACTCCAACAGTGAAGTTAGGAATCAAATTAGTGTCTTCGTTTGCGCATGTTTTTTTGGAACCATTGAATTCAATTTCTGTGCCTTGGCTGGCAAATGTTCTAAAAAGAGTTTTCTTTGCTTTAAGATCAAGACAAAGAGTTCTGATAGTGTTTGCCTCTTCAGCGCTTATCGTCTCAGTCGTTTCGATGGATCGAATTTTATCAAGCCTCTCCTCTAAGTTCTTGTCAGCATCAATAGGCACGCTTGGCCCACAAGCTGCAAATGTAAAACAGATCGTTGTTAAGAGTGCTTTTTTCATATTAATCCTTTATATAGGATATATTTTTATTTGGTTGCTTAAGTCTGTCAACATAGCCTTTAAACCACTGTGCGTTCAGCTTGTTGAACATTTGTCTTTCAAAATAGTCAGGCCCACTTGCTCCGCCAACCTTAATACTGTCTAAGAGATAATAATTTGTAACAGGTGTGACTTTCAATAGCGCCTTCAAAGCATCCTCAGAGCGGTTAAAGCTTCTATCGGAGGAGTAATATTTTGAGTAGTTTCTAAAAACAAAATAACCCTCGCTTGCTCCAGTTTCACAAAGGTCTTTCACCTCTTTTTTGGTTATTTTGTAGTAATTTTCAAATGTCTCTCTAACTGTCTCTGTGTCAACGTAACTCTCCTCCCTAATATAGGTTAGAAGATCAGTTTCGCTGTCCACAGGCAAGGCCAACATAGGGTTGGAAAGCACCTGTGCGGAATCCGCCAAAGACTTCCAATCTTTCGAAAGACTGAAGCTCTCCGATGCGGCCTTCAATTTTTTCTTATAATTTAACAGATGGTTATGAAAGGCCGGACAGTAGTTTTTATTGCTCTGAGAGAGCCCAAGAACTTTTTCCATTTTGATTTTTTGCTTATACATCCCAAGAAAGTAGGCCTCTTTGTTACTTAGGGAGTTTTCAGCTACAGAAGCAATGGATCTAGACGCCCTAATATTGCTTAATTCCGCATAAAAGAATTGAGGTTTTTCATATGAGTCTTGTTCAAACACCACTCTTTTAAATTTTGACTCTAGCATATTTGGCGCCTTGGAAGCGCAAGATGCTAGAACTAAGCAGAATAAAAGTGAAACAGACTTCATAAAACCTCCCCTGCATTGCTTATCGGACTGATCGGATATAAAGTTAATTACTTTCGGAATTGGCAATTTCATCGGCCGTGATGAGTGCTTCTAGTACTTCTTGCGACTCATTATCAACAGCGCCCATGTACTCAACTAGAACTTCTGTTTCATCATCATCTTCCTGCACCTCGGAAGGGTCTGGAAGATCCAAGTCTTCAGGGCCTGTATCTTTTTTCGGACTAAAGTTAAAATATGCCCAAGTGGCGCCGCCAAAGGCCATGAGTCCCAAAAACTTATAGGCACCGCGCGCGTCTTCCCCACCGATTGGACCAAGCTTTTCGGCAATCTCTTTAGCTGATTGGATCTGCTCATAGATATGTGGCTCATTTTTTTGAGCATGGCGTTCAAGGGCGGCCAGGGTGTCCTGGTATTTACCTTCACGCAGCCTCGCAAAGTTTACCCAGAACCTCTCAGGATCAACCTCTTGAAGCTCCTCTTTAACTTTCTCCATCTTTGCGGGAGCGCTTTTATTGGAGTTATGAGTTACTCTATTCACAATAGTATGGTGAATCTCTTTATACTCTTTATTGAAGACTGATTGAAAAAGCTTAACCACCATTTTCTTTTGCGCCCATGACATCTTGCTTGCTGCCCGAAACAGTCGGCTAAGAATACGAAACTTATTTACATACATTTTCACAAGGCCTATGCCTTCGGTGATAAACTCCCTTTTCCTCGCAACCAAAATCGCTTCAGGGTGGGAGTTGAAAACATTTCTGACATAATCAATGGAAAGCGACTGCCTCCCGGGTGCAAACCTCTCAAGAAGGACTCTTAGAGTGTCAGAGGACAGGCCTACTCTTTCATAAAACTTCTTTATTGTTTCTTGGCAAACTTTATCGCAATGCTCTTTGGTTTGGAGCTTCCTAAGCCTCGTTCTCACAAGGTTGTACTCATCAAAGTAAACACCCAGGTTTCTATAGTGCCTTTTAAGAATCTTCTCAACCCTTCTGAGCTCACTCTCCACATTTGAGGACTTTCCTATTCTGGCCGCAGACTCTGCAACCAAATATGGTGATACTCTAAAATCCTCCAAAAACTTGGCCGGATTTTTTATTTCAGATTTATGGGCAAGCCTTAATGCTTTTGCCAGCACTGAATAATTGTCTATGGTTAAAACTGAAGTCTCCACGGTGTTAAACAGCGCCTTATAAGTTCCAAGGGCATCGTAAAGCTTTCCAGACAGAAACCTCTCTTCCGCCTGCTCAAACTTTGCAAGAGCGTTTTTGGCCCATGTGGGTGCCAAAATCTCATTGTCATTGGTGTGTGCCCTAAACCTTTGAGACATTCTTTCTAGCTTATTAATTCGTTCCACGCTTTGTAGATCGGCCCCATAGATGTTGGCGATGTTTTCGCGAAACATGAGCTCACAGATCTCTTGCGAGAATACGTTAAAAGAAAAAATGAGTATAAGAATGGCGTTTTTCATCTATAGGCTTATCGGCTATAATGGGCAAAAAGTTGACCAGAAAAGGGCCTCATAATGAATTATTGGCTATTTAAATCCGAACCTGATGAATTCTCCATAGATGACCTAAAGTCCTCTACAACCACACCTTGGGAGGGTGTTAGGAATTACCAAGCAAGAAACTTCATGCGGGATGAATGCAAGAAAGGCGATTTGATCCTCTTCTATCATTCTAGCTGCAAAAATATTGGTGTTGCAGGGGTTGCAACAGTGTCCAAAGAGGCCTTTCCAGACAAGGCGCAGTTTGACGAGAACTCCCCCTATTACGACCCAAAGTCCAGCGAGGAAAAACCTAGATGGTTCTGCTGCGAGGTAAAATTTAAGTCAAAATTCAATAAGGTTGTGCCCCTCAAGGACATAAAAGAAAATGCAAAGCTAAAGGACATGCACCTTGTGAAAAAGGGCTCTAGACTATCCATTCAGCCGGTTAAAAAGGATGAGTTTGAAGAGGTCCTGAACATGTCCAGGACCATATGATTAAAGTTTGGTGTAGTTTCCGTTTTCTTTATTAAGCTCAAATTCAACTTGAGTTTCAAAAGAGTGTTTTTCCCCACCTGCTGAAACATCGAAGCGATATTTTCCAGGCTCCAGCACCTTATAGAACTCTCCAGAAGAGAATCCAAAGCTTCCCAAGCTTTTTGTGTCAGGAGATAGCTTAGTGATTTTGACCTTTCCTTCAGCACTGTCTTTAAGCTTAAAGCCAGCGCCTTGGTGAATGGACTCAGCAAACACTAGCATGCTTTCTTTATTGTCTTTATAAAAGGAAGGAATTGAGCTGTAATGCGGCCATTTCTTGGCAGACAATTCAACTGTAACCTGTAAGTCGTTATGCCAGAAGTATGACCAGTCTTGCATTCCACCATGGAGCTTGTACCAGTCAGCGCCATTTGTCACACCGTCCTCAAACCTATTCGAGGTGTACATTGGGTAGTTCTCTTTTGAGTATCTTAACGAAAGCTCTTTAACTAAAGCATCCACTGGGTGTCTGTCGTAGGTGGAATCCCAAGGATAGTTCACAACAACAGCTCCGCCATGGAAATTGGCGGAAAGAGCAAATTGGCGCTTTCTGTGAAGTTTCATCACGGCCACAGTCTCTGGTTGCCTTTTGTTCCATGTATTGGCCTCACCTTTAGTCCAGTCAGGAAAATTTCTATTAAGATCAACCCAGTTTGCGTTTCCACGTCTTTTTCTCTTAGACCCATCTGGGTTCATGCTTGGCATGATAAACAACTCTGTGTTGTCAATTAGCCAAGTAATCCTGGAGTTGTTTCCATATCCTTCAAGAAGGTCTTTGATAAAAAATTGAGTTAGTTCTCTGCCGGTAATCTCATTCCCGTGCATGCTTGAAATGTACTTGAACTCTGGTTCAGTCTCATCCTTTTTCACATTGTCAGATATTTTCACCATCCAAAGCTCTCTTCCCTCTACAGACTTCCCAATAGACTCAAGGGACATGATATGAGGATAAAGCTTAGCAAGAGCTTTTAAGGAACTGGTGATCTCTTCGTACGTTGGATATTTTGATCGAGACTTATTGTGATGATGAGTATGCTCAATAACTCTATGATCAACACCGATTTGCTCCAGCCATTTTTTCGTACCCTTTGGGCCATATAGCTCAAATCCATCCTGAGAAACGTGATCGATGGTCAATTCGACCCTTTCAGAAGCAAGCTTTAAAAAGCTAGAGTCTGTGACAAAAAGCTGCTCCTGCACGACGCCTGAATAGGCCGCAACAGAAAAGAGCAGAGCAATAAAAAGTTTAAGCATATTTCCCCCTAAGGTTTCAGAAACTATATGAGTAACCGCAGATTTGAAAGAGAGTGTGAAATTTGTGCCTGCAGGTTATCTCAGAACGTACAGGCGATTTCTGGAAGAATAAAGGGATAGAAAGCCATTTGAAGCTTTAAGTTGTCCAAATATGGCCGACTGATCACTCCCTAGGCTAAATTCATCTTTTACCTTCAAAGAAACTGGCTCAAGAAAGAACACTTTCTGAGACATTGTGGCCACAGCAAGTCCATCCTTCCACTTCGCAATTGAGGAGATTCCCTCACTAACAAGAGACTTTTTCATGATAACCTTGCCAGTGGAGTCAACGATGGCTACTTTTCCAAAAACAGTGCCCACAACCAGATTTCCATTCATTTTAACAGGTGCATGCGCAACCTTAAGTGGAACGGTTCTTAGAACAACTCCATTGTCAGGATTTACAAATTTCATATAGTCAGAGGCCGAACCTGCGACAATTTTTCCATCGTAATAAACAGGATCAACATCTACATCCACAAACTTTAGTCCACCACCTAAGCGTTGCTCCCAAACGACAACTCCCTCTTCCATTGAAAGAGAAACCAAGTATCCGTCTGCAAACCCTACAATCAAGCGGTTCTTGTACGGTAAAGGTCTCGATACTCGTTGAAGAGTGGTTGTGAAAGGTACTGAGCGCTTATATGACCAGAATACTTTTCCAGTGGCCGCATCAAGGGCAACAAGTCTATGGTCCCGAAGATGGAAAAACATCCTTCCTCCAGACACGACAGGAGCACTCTCAATGGGAGAGCCTAAGTCAATTGAGTACTCTAGATCGCCTGTTATATAGTTTCTTGCGAAAACACGGCCCTCAATAGATCCATAAATAACAAGATTTTCAAATAGTGAAGGTTGGGCGTTAATCGCCTGTTTTTCCTCGGCCTCCCAAAGAACTCGTCCAGTCTCCAATTGATAACTTCTCATATAACCATCAAGAGAACCCATAAATACAAGGTCCTCATGAACAAGCGGAGATCCAACACCTATGGGAAGGTTCCCAGAAGAATAGTCTGGATCCAAGTTTTTTGCCCAGGCCACAGTAAATAGCTTTTGCTCTTTTTTTGGAGCTTCAACGGACTTGATGCCCTTCTTTATAGAAGAGCATCCAACGATCAAAAAAAGAACCAGAAGCTTAATCATTATTCCTACTTTTTAATTTGTTGAAGGTACAAACGAGCATATTTTGCATACTCAGTGTTCTCATGGTTTTTAATCACATGGTCCAAAAAGCTTTTTGCTTTTTCTGTATTCCCTTTAGCAAGCTGCAAACGTCCTAACTCTAGATAGTTCTTAGCTTCAAGAACTTCGTAGTTTGCTCCCACTAGGGACTCATAAATTGAGATCGCTTTATCCTGCTGACCAAGATTTTCGTAAACTGGGGCAAGTTTAGTACCAAGGAATAAATACATTTGAGATCCGACTGAAAACTCCCCTAGCCACTTTTCTAAAATTTGGGCCACCTCAGAAGCTTTTCCTTCTTCCATAAGCTTTTCAGTTGCTTCAAGCACATATGGGACCAAGTTTGGATTTCCAATAAGCTCTGGTCTGATATCTAAAATAGCTTTGACTGTTTCTTCTGCTTTGGCCTCACCCTTGATAAAAGGAGCGATCACCTTTGATTGAACAGCGTAGGCCTTATCCAACATCTCATTTTCTTGCTTGTTAGCTTGGTTCTTATAAATGCTGATTGCGATTACTGCCAAAACAATAATGACACCTGCAATCATAATAGGTTTTTTGTTTTCGTTAATGACATGGCCTAAATCCGTCTTATTAAGAGTTTCATCCAATGTCTGAGCTTGTGTTTCGTTGGCCATAAATTATCTCCATTTAATTTAAATCCAAAAAAGTATATGGTTAAATTCAATAAGTTGTCAAAGCTGATTGGATCAATTAGGATTTTAGCATGCGTTTATTAATCATTGTTTTTACTGTATTTTTCTGCAACGTATCAAGTGTCAACGCCATGAACTTGGCCGGCCGTTTGGGCATTGGGTTATCCAACCAAATCGTCACAGGCATTGATACTCTATCCTTAAAATTGCAAAGAAATCGCTCGACAGCATTTGGAGCTTTGCTTGGACTGAACTCAAGCTCGGACGCTTCTAATTACGCAATTGGTCTAAAAGGCTACCGAGTAATATACGATGAGCCCCAACTAAACTTTTACTCTGCCTTCACAGGTGCTTTATTCACTTATGAGGACGAATCTGACGACACCGACAGCGGCTACCAAGCAGAAGCTGCTTTTGGAACAGAGTTTAGCTTTCAAGGCCTTGAGAGTCTTGGGTTTAGCTTTGAGTTTGGACTAGGAGTTATTAAGTACCAAGGGGCAACTGCTGTAAGAACAATAGGGCATAACGTTCTTTCTTCAGCGATCCACTTTTACCTATAATGAAATTAAACTTCCTTCTTATTATATTAGCCCTCTCCACATCGGCACTGGCCCAATTCAACCAGGCCTTTGATATGGAAGATGACTTGGAGATTGGTGGGGACATATTCTCTGACTTCAATGAGGACCTTGAAGCGGCACAAGTTGAAGAGGATGAAAGGTTTTACCGCTATTCAAGGTTTGTAAGTTTTAATTTAGGCGTGGGTATGACCACATTCTCTGGAAACAGAGGCCTCGCTTACGAAGACAACCATCCATCCTTTGGTCTGTCTCTAATGTACTTTTTAGATTTTCAGAATGTCTTCACAATGGGTATCGAGTATTCCGAACACACCATGTTTATCGATACATTCGTTAACGCTCACAGAACTCAAATTTTGGGTGCAGTAGAGACTAGTATGCTAAGGCCATTCTTTGGTTTTAGATATTATATAGACACATCAGACCTAGGCACGGCCATTACCTACTCCAACCCATACCTAACAGGAAGATTGGAATATTGGTATCAAACCAACAAGTTTATTGAACGAAAAAATATTAGCGACCAGTCTGATGGTGGTATTGGAGTTGCGTTTGGAGCAGGTCTCGAGTTTCCCATTGAAATCAAAAAGAGATACTTCAACGTAGAAATTCTCTACCACCGTGTAAATTTCTTTGATAAACACACTATGGACTACAGACAGATTCCTGCCGATGATCCCGACCATGACTTTGCCGCAAGGCCTAGTGAATATGGTTACGAGGATCTGACAGGAAACTCTTTAAGTGTTTTCTTTAACTACGTTCTTTCTTGGTAAGCGCCACCTAGGATTTGGCGGCGCTTTTTTGCAATCGTCTTTCAATGTCAGTGCTTGTTCTAAAAATTAGATGCACTGGTGTATTGATGAATTGGAACTCTCTTCTAAGTCCGTTTTGCAGATACCTTCTATAGTTTTCAGGAATTCCCTGGGACTTATTGGTAAAGAGCAAAAATGTTGGAGGAGAAGCTTTTAACATTGAAGCGTACTTCACTCTAAATCTTTTTCCAGCAGACTTATTTAAGATAATTGGGTGCTTATCCACAAGATAAGAGATTGTTTTATTCAGTCTACCTGTGGAGACCTTCTGTCTTCTAATAATCATAGTGTTCATTAGAGAGCGCTTAAGGTGTGAGAAGTAGCTTCCCTTTTTTGCTGAAATTGGAACAAGCTCACAAAATCCAAGCCAAGGAATGGTTGCTCTTAGATCAAGAAGCCATTCTCTTTTCTTTTTCCCATCATTCATAATGTCCTTCATAAGATCGACTTTATTCAAACAAATGATGATCGACTTTCCTTTTTCAAGAGCGATATCACAAAGTCTTCTATCTTGATGGGTAATACCTTTAGTGGCGTCAACCATAAAAATAACAACATCACACTCTGTAATTGCTTTAAGCGAACGATAAACTGACTGTTCTTCAATAAAGCCTTTTACACGCTTTTGCTTTCTAATACCTGCGGTATCAATGATCTTGATTGATCTATATGGATTTTCCTCTTCAACCTCTTCAGGTCTCTCTTCGTCAACTTCTTGCTCAGTTGCTTCAAGAGACTTCTCAAGGTCTTCAACTTTAAAGATATCGTCCTCTCCAAGATCCTCTTCGATTTCAATTTCTTTGTCGTCTTCATCGTCAAGGCCGCTTTGAAGATCAGGTGACATTTGGTCATAAGCAAATAGTTCTTGCTCTCCAAACTGCTCTTCATATTCTTGAAACTCTTCTAGCAAGGCCATGTTGTTTTTTCTGAACTTGTCATCCACAGCACCTAGCTCTTTTGCTTTGTCCCCAAAGAAAAGATCAAAATACGCTTCAATTGGATCAACCGTGGCGCCTGGTATGTCAGAAACAAGAGCTCTTTGAGCACCTACGAATCTATTTAGCAGTGTGGATTTTCCGGCATTTGGAGCTCCAATAATGGCAACACTTCCAACAACATCGTGATTTGGCTTAACACCCTTTTGGATGTCTTTCTCATCACTTTCTTTTTTCTCAAAGTCTTGAGCGAAAGTGTAGAGTCTATCTTTAAGATCTTGCAGCCCCCTATTGTGTTCAGCAGATATAATCATAAAGTCGTCTTCTTTAAGGCCTAACTCATAGAAGTCGGCCTCATCGCCCCACTGCTTGTCGGAGTCAAACTTATTGATAAGAAGCCACATTTTCTTTTTAGTTGTTCTGATGTAGTCAGCGATAGTTTTATCAAAAGGAAGAAGTCCTTCTCTAACGTCCACTACAAAAAGAATTAAATCAGACTCTTCAATCGCTAGCTTTGCCTGCTCGGCCATTTCATCAAAAAATGGCTCAGCAGGAGCTCTTTGCTTTCTTTTATCTTCTTCAATCTTCTCTGGATAGAATCCACCTGTGTCCACAACAATGATGTCCGTTGGGTTCTCACCTGTTGGCGATTCAACGGAGCAGATATCGTAGTGACGGTCTCTGGTCACACCCGGCTGGTCAAAAGTCATTGCTTTGAATGACTTCTTCATCAGGCGGTTGAAGACAGTACTTTTTCCTACGTTCGGTCGCCCAATTAAGGATACGACTGCTGAGCGGTTTCTCATTTTTGTCTCCAAACTCTGTTTGACTTGTTTGTTCTTGGGAGTCCCAATTCGTCTAGAACGTAGTTGTTCTTAAACCATTTTGGACTTACTTTTACGTGAAGGTTAAGGTGAGTTCTAGCTCCAACCATTGCTTCAATTTTCTTTCTGGCGTTTGTGCCAATTTGCTTAATAACACTTCCCTTTGATCCAACAACGATAGCTCTTTGAGAAGGACGGTTAACAAGAATTGTTGCAGAGATTTTACAGTCAAACTCTTTCCCGTCTTTTGTTGTCATTGGGTCTTGATAGTCGTCAACAACTACAGCTAGCTCGTACGGAAGCTCGTCCTTTAGAATTTTAAAGGCCTGCTCTCTGATATACTCGCTGGCGAAGAAGCGCATGTTCTTGTTGGAAACGTCACCTTGTGGGTAGAAGTGCGGTCCTGGTTTTGCTTCATCAACAAGAGCTCCAGTTAGAATATGGATATTGTCTCCGGTTTTTGCTGAAATTGGGATGTATCTCTCAACACTTGGGATAAGCTCTTTAATTTTTGCAAACAGCTCATCCATTTCCTCTTCAGTTTTATTCGCTCTATCTTGCTTAGTGAAAAGAACCCATGTTTTTGAAAGCTCTCTATCAAATGCTTTCTTAAAATCAATAACGTCTTGAAGCGGATCATTGTTAAGATCCACAAGAAGAAGATTCAAATCAACACCTTCAGCTCCAAATTGAGCTTGTCCTGTCATACGAATATTGATTTCTTGGTTTGAGGAGTGAGCGCCCGGAGTGTCTACAAGAACAATCTCAGTTCTATCCACAACAAAAACAGCTTGAAAATGATTTCTAGTTGTTTGTGGCTTAGACGATACAATACTTAGGTCAAACCCTAAGAGTTGATTTGCAAGAGTGGATTTACCTGCGTTTGGCTTGCCTAAAAGCGCAACCATAAGGTGTTTATTGTGTGGGTGCTGGTCGGTCATTAACATCTATATTCTCCTGGGTTAATTCATTTGTTTTAAAACTAAGCGGGCAAGCTCTTGCATGCCTTTCTTTTTGGATTTATGGGTAAGCTCTCCAAGCTTCTGGTCTTTAATAGAAACGGAGATTTTAAACATTTTTTCTTTTTCATGCCCAACTTCTACTGAGCTGTACTTTGGAACTTCTTTATGAAGCTTCATAAGCTTCTCTTGAAGCCTGGACTTGGCGTCGAAGTCATTAATTGAGCTCATCTCAAAAAGGTCTGTGTGCTCTTGAGCATAGCTTTGAAAGATTTCTAGACACCTATCTCTTGAAGTATCGAGGCCATGAGTTAAATAAACAGCTCCAAGATAGGCCTCAAAACAGTTTGCAAGAAGCGAGTCTTTGTTGTGACCTTTTTCTCTATACTCACCCTTTCCAAGCATAATAAGCTTTTGAAACTTTACATGCCTCGCGAGAGCGCTAAGAGAGGATTCGTTTACGATACTGCTTCTGAGTTTGCTAAGCTTTCCCTCTTTAGTTGTTGGGTGAAGGTCCATCAGTCTTTCAGAGACAACAAGTTGAAGAACGGAGTCTCCAAGAAATTCAAGCCTCTCATTGTCCTTAAGCTCTTCTTTTGATTCATGAGCAAATGATTTATGCGTGAACGCCTCAAATAAAAGCTCAGGTGCTGTGGTATCTAAATTTAGTTGATTTGCTTTTTTAACAAACTCTCGCATCAGATCTTCCCTTGTGAAGGAAGGATGCAAGGGCATAAATTCGTTTAAAAAATAATCTGAAAGTAGATCATTTTTCATTGTCTCTCCAAGGTGATCATGGCCCAAGGCCAACATAGGTTAAGTGAGGCGAAGCATAGCGCTACGCCTCCAAAACAGCAACGATCAAATTTACTCAATCGTAATTTTGGTTACAACTTTGCTTCCAGACTTGTTCTTAAATCTCATTCCGTCCTGAGTTCCTACAATTTCTCTTTTTTGTCTGATTTTAAGTTTTGCATTAAAAATTCTTGAGTTTCCTACACATACATACTCTTCGCTATACCAAGACCAGCTCATGAAGTTGAATCTAGAGCTTGAATCCACGTAATCACAAACAGCGTTGTTTTCGAATTCTATCTTTGAAAGAGCTCCGCTAATTGTTTGGTCGCTAGCAAGAGCTGACATTGAGAGCATTAGAGTGGTTGCGGCAATTAGTTTTTTCATCGTTTCCTCGGGGTGTTAGGTTTATTTAATTGCATAAACATATACACGCCCAACCGACTCACTGCAACATATTCAAACTGTTTGCATTATTTTTACATGGCTGAGATTTTATACTCCATGAAGAATATTACCTCACCCACTTACACGAAAGCTGATTCTCATAGCTCTTTACTTTCGGAGTCCCATCAGGGCCTGATATTACTCCGTGAAGAGAGCCTTTATCACCATTGATGCTGAAAACAATTTTTGAAAAAGAATATGGCTCAATTTCTTTTAAGGCATTGTCGGCTACAACCATAAGGGTATTTTTATAAACTGAATTCTCAAGAGTTGCCTTGGAGGCCTTTGGTTTGAAAACATCCACTTCACCGCTTGGGTATGCCACCTCAAGAATTAGTTGATAGTTCTTGCTGTCGATTTCTCTATCCACTGCAACGGATACATAATCAATCCCAAGACCAGGGTAAATGCACTCCACAAAAGACGGCGCTGTAGCTTGAGCGGAAGCAGAGATTACCATTGCAATAAGGAGAAGAATTGATTTCATAAAGTTTCCTTTCGTCAGAATTTCGATAACTTTTAAAATCTTAGCACCACCTGTTCACTCAGCTCTATTCCAATGAAAATTTTATACACGCTGTAATAGACTGGACACTTCAATAGTAAGCGCCCCAAATGTTGTGCAGATTCTATTATTTAAGATTG
>CERC01134350.1_pt1 | contig 39503 bp, 28 predicted proteins | sample 530921 | NCBI WGS metagenome assembly CERC01 (sample SAMEA2621099, study PRJEB7988) | marine metagenome | isolation source: saline water (ENVO:00002010), including
CAGCCCCAGATTTTGATCAAGGGGCGGTCATACATATCTTCTTTTTTTTGCCTTGGTTGCAGGCTTTTCAGGATCGACTATAATCTAGTAATGGATGAAGTCTATTTCTTAATTCGCTACACACCCTTTTGGGCAGTTCCTCTTCTATTAATTGGGGGTGAATTCGCGTATCTTTTTTGGCTGAGAAGAAAGCAAAAACTCACAATGTTGTGCTTATCTTTTGCAAGCTTTGGCCTGGTCTCACTGGCCTATTACTTCTGGGCGGGCGGTCCTGAAAAGTCCGTAAAATACTTTATGCAATTTGTGCGTTATTATTTTTACTAGTTTTTTAAGTTTTTGAAATCATTGAGATTTCTACTCCAGACCGGAACAATATTCCGGTGTCTAAAAATTGACACCTGTGTTCGACTTCGCTAGCATTTAGAAGCGGAGATATAATGGACGATATTAATTTTTTACACAATTCCTTTGAACAAAAAATCCAAAAACCAATCACATTCACTGATGAAGACGAGATGGAGCAATTTGGATTAAACCCACGAATATTTATTGTTGAGGACGACAAGGTGCTTGGTTTAAGCATTAAAAAGTACCTTATGAAGACCTTAAACTGTGAGGTGGAGCTGTTCACAAACTCTATGGATTGTTTGTCCAGGCTCATGAGCGATCCCGCCCGAACGAAACCATTCTGCCTCATAACTGATATTAGTCTTGAGCAGGGTGCCGACGGACTTTTATTGATAGATAATTTAAAGGACAAAGGCTTCAACTTTGTTTCAATAGCAATGACCGGTTTTGCCAGTATCGAAACCGCAATTTCCGCCACTAGAAAGGGTGTGTATCACTACCTTACGAAACCATTTGAACTAGAGAACCTTCAAAAATTGGTTATAGAAGCAATTAACAAGAAACTTGGCATTGGACTGTCACAATTGAAGTCTGAGGTCGAAACAGTTTCCAAGTTTAATCGCCCTAGCAATTTAAGAATTGAAAAACCAAACGACGAAGATATTTTTTGTCATATGATTGGCCGCTCAAAGGTCATGAAAGAGGTATTTGAGCGAATTCAAAAAGTGGCGCTTACTGAGTCCACTGTGCTAGTTACAGGCCCATCAGGAACTGGTAAAGAGCTTGTGGCCCACGCGATACATGAACTAAGCTCCAGGGGAGCTAAAAATAAAGTTTCTGTGAACTGTGGAGCTATTCCAAGAGACCTTCTTGAGTCTGAGTTGTTTGGACACGTTAAAGGCTCATTTACAGGTGCTATTTCCAATAGGAAAGGTAGATTTGAGCTGGCGGACAAGGGATCAATCTTTCTTGATGAGATTGGTGACATGCCTCACATGCTTCAAGTTAAGCTTTTGCGTGTGCTTCAAAATAGAACAATCGAGCCTGTTGGATCAACTGACACGGTTTCTATTGATACCAGAGTCATCGCTGCAACTCACAGAGATCTAGAAAAAATGGTAATGGAAGGCAAGTTTAGAGAAGATCTTTTCTATCGTCTAAATGTCATTCCTATTAAGATTCCTGCTCTTAAAGAGAGAAGGGAAGACATCCCTCTTCTGATTTCATACTTTGTGGATCGCTTCTCATCTGCGGATAGAAGCAACGAAGTAACTTTCAGTGACAAGGCGCTTGAAATGTTGCTTAGCTATGACTGGCCAGGAAACGTAAGAGAGCTTGAGAACATTATTGAGAGACTTGTTATCCTAAGAGGAGGGAACGAGATTCTTCCTGAGGATCTGCCTGCAAAAATCTTTAGGCACAATCCACTTGCAACAGATCACTACAAACATATTTTTGAGCTTCCAGAAGAAGGCGTTGATCTAAAAAGGGTTCTTTCAGATATTGAAGACTCCTTGATCCTTCAGGCCTTAAGCTTTACTGGTGGCAATAAAAATCAAGCAAGCAAGCTTTTAAATCTCAATAGAACCACTCTTATCGAAAAAATGAAAAAGAAGGCCTTGCATATCTAATGAGCTTGCAAGGCAGGATCCTTGAGATTCTTAACAATGAGAATCTCAATCCGCTTCAATCAGAAAGAAAAATCCAAGAGCTATTAGGTCTTAATCACAAAAAAGTGGAAGAGGGAGTTCATTCTTCCAATCCAGAGATCTATACTGGACTTGAAGAGGAAGCTTTCAGCACTCCCTTTGCCGACTATTACTCAATTTTAAAGTCAATCAAAGATGAAACTCTTGTGGACTTGGGAGCAGGACACTGTAAAGGAACAATTCTTTCAAAAGTTTTGGAATTTGGAGATGTATTGTCTCTTGAAGTGGACGAGCATAGGGTTACTGAAGCGCGAAAGCTTGCTCAGTCTTTGGGGTTGGATATAACAGGAATCCAGCAGTTTGATATTTTGTCCCAAGATATTCCTCTTTGTCAGAACTACTTTGTCTATCTTCCCTTAGGCCCATTAATTTTTAGCCCAATCGAGCGCCTGCTTAAATCCAAACATAGCGCCAATGTATTTGTGATGGAGTCTCACGGGGACGTGCTAGACTTTTTTAATGCATGCCCGGAGTGGTTTACTCTGCAGGAGGTGCTCTCAAGCAGAACTGCTAGACACAGGGGTGGCATTCATAAGTTTAATTTTACACCTGCAAAAATCCCGGCAGTGGAGGACAACACCTATGAGCTTGTCTACCAAATCATTCAAAACTACTCCAAGGATGAAAAGTATCGCATAGTTAAGGAGAGTGGCGAACATATGGTGAGTGCAAGCTCCTTATTGCCAATAAAATATAACCAAAAGATGGCCTTTGAGTGCTCTGAAATTAAACGAATTGTGGACTTTGAAAATGTCCAAATCTTTAGGGCATAAATCAAATAAAAGTTGAATTGTGGTGTTTGTAACTTGATAATCTTTGCATGAACATATTTATGCATTACATAACTCTATTTATTATAAGCACCGGTTTGGCCTCTATGGAAAAGAAGGAAGACTTTTTAGAGCTTTCGAAAAAACCAACTCCTTTGGCCATAAGCTTTGATGGATCAAAGTATACTAAAGAGTTGCCCGCAATTGGAATGGCGCCACTGGGGTCTGCCGCAATAACAAGCTCAGGCGCTCTGGGTGAAAAGGGGATAAAGCATATCATTCACGCAGCGACTGGCAGTATGACAAAAGATGGCAAAATGCATTCTCCATCCTTGGAGAGTGTAAAGCTCTCCATTAAGAACTCTATTCGAATTGCTGATCACTATAAGATAAAGTCTGTGGCCTTTCCTTTTATTGGATCTGGGATTTTTCTATCAAGAATGGGTGTGAATAAGAAAGGCCTGGCAAAGTCGTTGTTAAAGGCGGCCAGTTCTGGAAATGCGAAGGCCGTGGCAGTTGCCTATGATGACAGGGATTTTAAAATCTTTAAGAAGGCCTATGAGGAGCTAGAAGAAACCGAAAAGAAGAAGGTAGAAGTTTTGAAAGGCTCAATTACCGACTTCTCTCTTCACAAAAGCCCGGCGATTATTAATGCCGCCAACACTGAACTTGTATTTGGCGGTGGCGTATCTGGATTCATTGGTAAGGCGAGCGGCAAGTCCAAAGAGATAAACCAGGAATGCCGCAGTTTAATTAAAGCTCTGACCAAACTGAACTAGAAGCAATTATCGTTTTCACCTTCATCGATTAGAGCTTGAAGTTTCGTCATTTGCGGAGCTGGAACGAACTTAGCTATATCCCTTTTAAACTTACTCAAGGTCTGGGAGATTCCACAGAAGTCGGATTTTGCTCTATTGTCTCCAGCGTTTGCGATATGTGAGTTGTAGATATAGTTGCGCCAATTCTTCTTTTCAGTATTGCTTGCCTTGTAGAGTTCAGTTGTTCTAAAGGTGTCAAACTCATCTGATGCAAGTGTGTCAAGCATAAGAGAGAGAAGAGCTTTGGCGTTATCTTCGTCTCTTTCCAATCCTTCATAAATAAGGTGGTGCAGGTAGCTTCCATCCAGAGAGAAGGCAGTCAACTCTTCAAGCATTTTGTCAAAATTAGCGTCACCTTGCTGATATCGGCCTACAAAGCGCGCCATCGGGTGTCCTCTATACCTCAGACTTCCTGGATATCTTGGATTGAGCGCGAAGTAAGATGCGTTTTGAAGCATGGCATAGCCATAAGCGAATCGATATTCATCTTGAAGTCCAAGCGCCAAATTCACGAAGAAACTCTCTGCGGCGTTCTGCTCGGTCGCTTTTAACGTGTCGTCTTTTGCTTTGATTATTTTTCCAAGAAAGACATCATAGTACCCAGATAGAATCATTCTAAAAGTGTTGGTAGGAGTTGCGTGTTTTTTCTGTTCTTTAATAGATCTTTCTAAGAGCATGGTTAGAAAGGTCGTCTCATCAAAAAAGGATGGAAGTTTAAGAGAGCCTTGAACATATTTTCCAAGAACCTTGTAAGTTTCTTCGTCGTTTAGAGGGAGTGGCAACCTGGAGATTGCGTTTTTCCACCTTTGGGTGTCAGCACTTGCAGCTTTCCCTTCAAGGTGATCTTCAAGAATTGTTCCCATGTAAACAGGGTCCATGTCTTTAAAGTTTCCTGATTCAAAGTTTTTATAGAGGCCAGCAAGGATCGAGACCTTATCTATGCTTTGGTTGTTTATGGCGGCATATCCTTGGTTGAAGTGCTCTATGCCTTGTGTGAGGTAGTTGTAGAAGATAGTCCAAACATATGGCGTTGCCTTGTCTGCTCTGGCCTTGTTGTCCACAAATTGATCAAATAGTTGTAGAAGCACAAACTGGTTTTGGAGCTTAAGTTTAGAAATGTCGCCACCAGCGGGAAGTGCTTTGAAGAACGCGCCAATTTGGTTGGAATCTGTAATCTTTGCCTGCGCCATTGGAGCAAACACATTGTCAGATTTAAAAGCGGCCTTCCATATATTAACCATTATTCTTGTTGTTAGTCTTTTCGGTGCAAGGTCTCTAAGAAGCAAATAGCTTGCAACCACATTGTATTTATGAAGATCCGCCTTCTTGGTTACATCGTATGCAGCTTTTGCAAATATGGTCTTTAGGTCTTTAGAGTTTTTTATTGCATCCTGGATGTCATTGTAGTCAAGGTGGATGTCTTCCAAGGCCCTTTCGGCCTGTTCTTCGTATACTTGAATTCTTCTTTTATCGGAAAGGTCATGCGCTCTATATCTAACCACTCTTGCAATTAGATTTAGAGGAGGAATCTCTTTCATTTCTTCAGGATCATTTAAAATGTCCATTAGATTCATTCTCGCCTTATGGTTGATTGTAGTCATCTCTCCAATCCTTGCCCTTTCGGACTTCATGTATTGGATTGTGAGGTCTGCGTGGGCCTGGTAAGAAGCGCCAGAGAACTTTTTATTTAGTAGTAGATCACTTTCAAGTTGAGCTGAGTTTGCACTCCATTGCATAATTGCTTGTGGGTTTCTAATTACGTACCAAGCAATATTGCCAACTCCACCGCCGCTGTAGAACTTAATATCCCAAGGCTTGCTGTTGCATGTTGCTTGATCAGCGTAGTATTTGCCATCATGTCCACAGTGTTTTTTGCCGCTGTTAGCATCATAAAGGACAATGTCATCAACTAAGTCCAATCTTAAAACTCTGTCCCCGTAACCCATGCTGCCCACGGGCGTCTTGGCGCAATATAGGCCAGGACCTGCAATCGCACCGTTTGATGTGCCTGGAGTTGTATAAAATGTTACGCTGCCGTTGTTTGCCTTTGCGAAGGCGTACTTTTTAGTTAGATAGCCTTTGCCTGCTTCATTCAGCCAGTGATAGCAGTGGCTAATGGGTGCGTGTGGACTATGGATCGTATTTTGATCCATATTTGCCCACAATGGGAGAGCAATGAAAAGGAGTAGTAAGCGCGCAATTTTAGTCTTGTTCATTTTAGTTAAATCCATACTGAATACCCATTATGTAAGCTGTGTCGCTATATGCTTCTATTATTATTGATTTTGCTGGAATGCCTTTGCCTGAGGCGTATCCAGAGATTACGCCTTGAGGGGCCACATTTTCTTGGTCTACCAGTGTAATTCGTTTTCCATCCATTCTTTCCACTATGATGGATATTCTTGCGTGTCCGAGGCTGCCTGTGCCGCCATCTCTATTTCTGACTCCATCAGGTCTGGTGTCACCCGCGGCCACGTTTACCGCCTGAATGCTTTCTCCGTTTAAATTTATAAAGAGTTGGTCTGGATTTCCTCTGTATGGACTTAGCCTTTTTGATCCTGGAAATCTGCCTCCATAACGCTGTCCGCCTCCAAATCTTCGACCTTTAAATGTTTCAGGATCTCCCATGGATGTTCTGCTTCTGGTGAAGCTTAGGTCCACATAGTTATTGGATTTTGGAGGAACAACTTTAACGATGATGCTGTCGATGTAGACTGGGTCATCCCCAAGAACCTCAAGCTTAATCAAGTTGGAGCGCAAAGGTGTTTTTAATTCTTTACCCGTTCTAAGTGACTTGTGTCCTTTCAGCGGCCACTCATATAAGTTGTCAAACTCAGGTCTTTTTTTGATTTCAGCAAACTTGGATCCTTTGTCGGAGCTCACAGGTCCTCCCCATGTTCTCCAAGAATCTTTATAAGGAAGATCCACGCTATGAACTTGAACTGAGGTGTATGCCGGGTATTGATCATAGGTTTTTACGCCATGTCTGTATGAAGCGTGCCCTCTTTGATCCTTAGGATTCTGTCTGTGTCCTAAAATAACGTTGGCCAGAGGTCTAGCTTCAAATCCTTTAGGGAGTACCAAGTATACAGATTCGCCTGGAACAAGCTTCTTTTCACCTTTAAATTTAAACTCAGCATCCCAGTCGCTTTTGTTTGTTGGAGTGTAAATGATCTCATTTACTTTCGTGGGGAAATAGCTTGAGTCGTCAGCGATGACTTCATTTACGTCATCATATTTACTGTCAGAATTCATGAGCTTAAGTGGCGGCTTTCCGTTAACCACCTTTGCAAACGGGTAGTCCACATGCACAGGAAGTTTTTGGTCCTCAAGCCGTTCGAGATCACCTTCAATAAGATCAAGGAAAGAATTGTCATTCGATTGATCTTTAAAATAATCAAAAATATCTTGTGTGATCAAGCTTGTGTCTTGGGCCAACACACCCACCAAACTTCCAGGAGACACGGGTTTCATTGACCGGTCGCCACATTTGTAAAAATCCAAATTGTCGTTGCAGACCATAAAGCCCCTAGGGTTCTTAAGGGCCGCGATAAAGTTGTTTTTGCCGTTTGAAATTCTGTGGAAACTGAAAGAGTTGGATCTTTTTTGAATGGCAACGCTTTGAATTTCATTGTTGTCTATAAATCCAAAGTAGGAAATATCGCCGTTCTTTTTTTCAACAGCACATTTGTTAACATTCATGACCAACTGATAGTCTGTGTCGATTGGGGAGTAAGCGCCTTTAAATTCTTCATCTCTGTCAGGCGAATCAATGAAGGCCGAGAGCTTTTGGTTTTTTGCTTGCTGCTCGTAAAAATCATTTAAAATATCAATTCCAAAGTCTCTGGCCTCTTCCTTATCAAAAAGCTCTTTGGTTGATTTTATTGTATTGTAGAGACCTCTATCTATTAGCGATGAGCGAATGTCACGGTATAGACTAGAGTCAGTGTGGTGGTCTTGAATCTTTTCTCTTATACCCGCAAGGTATTTTGACTCAATTGGGCGACTCTTTCCATATAATGCCGATGAGAAAAAGGCCTCAATAGGACTCGCGTATGGGGACACCTCCACAAAATGCTCTGAGTTCACCTTGGGGCTTAAAACTAGCTCTCCCAGACATTCACCGGCATGGGCCATGTTTAATGCGGATATCAATATCGAAAAAGTTCCAACTGTCTTTAGCATGACTTAGTTCCTTAATAGCCTGTGCCAGACTCTTGGCTTCATTTCTAATAATATAAATAAGCTTCTTTGGTTTAGAGAAAAGTTATTATCTCCAACAAGAGCTAGACTTGGGTTTCCGTTTGGAAGAATTGGTCCCAAGGCGAGGCCTTCAAAGTTGTCCAGTCTTCTGAAGCCTGGAGAGAGCTCGGAGACGATATCGTCCATATCCAGGATTAATTTCTTTTTCAGTGTGAAGTTTTCAATTACTTCGGCCTTGGCCTCTTTCCTTCTTTTTTGTTTGTAGTTTGTTCTAGTTGCGTTGCGGCGAGACACTGGTTGAACCGTGTCAGTTGGGTTGTAAGGCCCGTATTTGAAGTCTCTTCTATAGATGTTTCCATCATGAAAGTATCTATCGCCTTCTTGAAAGTAGTAAGGATCTATCTCAACATCATTTTCATCATTATCATTATCCTCTCCCTTGAGTGGTACGATAGTTACACTGTTCTCTTGCTCGTTTTCTACTTCTTCCTCTTTTTCTTCCTCTTTCTCTTTCTCTTCCTCAACTCCTAGGTCAGATGGGATTGGTTGAGCGCTTTTTAAATTTACGTGAAAGATTTTTGCCGTGATTTTTCTTCTGGAGTTGTCCCAACTTCTTTCCAAAACCAGAAGATTGTTTTCATCTAAAGCTAGAACCTCACTTACGCCGTTGTCTACTTCGTTGTCCAAGACATAGAAGTATTGATCTTTCTCTTTATAAGTCGTGCCCTCTTTAGAGTATTTGGCTATTCTAATAGCCTCCCCTGTGAAGTTGATGCAATCCCTCCAGCGACAATTTCCGTCCTTCCAAGTGTACTTTTTATCCTGACTTAGAGTGCTTTCATTTGCTACAAATAGTGAGTTTTTGCTAGGGGATATTGATAGACTTTCAAATCCCTTATTGTGTTGCATACCGTGGTCGAATCCCTCTTTTACGAAGTCCTTTCCAATATCAAGGTTTGAGATCTTAACACCCTCTGGGGAGAATACTGTGATCCCATTTCCTGATGATAGATCATCAACTTCTGAAGAGATGATTATTTCACCGTTTGAACCGAAGTCCATGCCTTCTGGATCCATGCCCCAGCTAAATGATTGTTGCTTGGTCGTTTTCTGTTCACCCTTCATTGGTATTGTTGCGGGTTTTTTGAATTTGATTAATTTGTCTTCGAAAAGTTTAATTTCTTGTGACTCGAAACTATAGTCGTATACATAGATTCTTGGCTCTCCATAATGGCCTTTGTCATCACTTAAAAAGTATAGCTTTGAGTTTTCTTGATCAAATCTTAGAGCGGACAGGCCTCCAAGAAGAGTTCTTTCTTTTTTAAATACAGTGTTGCTGTGGATGTTGTAATCAGCAAAAAGCTTTAGATATTTGTTTTCCTTTTTGTACCTGGAAAAGCTTTGGTCATCAAAGCAGTTTTCTATTACGTAATAATATGGATTATTATTTTTCTTGTTAAAGAGGTTGAAAGTGAAGCTATTTTCCAACTCGTCGGTTCGGTATTCAAAGTAGCCCAATAGGCCTGACTTGATGCCGTTTTCAAAACAGCTCATGAAGCTATCATTGCCAATTTGAGACCTAACATCTTGATCCGAACATGAGGAGTAGGCCGACTTTGTTGAAAAACCATAAGAGTTCTTTACTGTTTCTTTACAGCTGGCAAACTCCTCTGACTTTGCAAACAACTCGATTAGATCATCATCCTGAGTGCAAACTGATATGCTTTCTCTTAAAGATAGGTTGTCTTTTTGAGCTTTCTGAACGCATGGGTGAAAGCTTCTATTCTCGGATGCATCTCTAAAATCCTGCTCACTACAGTAGCTCGCAAGTGTATCTTTTGAGAACTTGCCGTTATTGTTGTTTATACATTCTATGCTTGAATTAAAGTCTCTCTTTGAGCACGTTATAGTTGCGCTTTCCTTGCTAATCCCATAGTCCATTAGCGCTTTCATGCAAGGAAGGTAATTCTTCTTGTCTATATTTTTTCTTGCCTGATAATTGTCACAGATTTTTAGGGCCTCACCAACTTTATGGAGTGAAAGGATATCTTTTGCGCAGGATATTTTTTTATCGCCGATGTGACCAATGCAAAGGTTTAGCCTTTCACTGTATTTAAGTCCAAGGGGTGCTGCATCTTCCATACAGTCACTGAAACCCCATTTGGAGACGCCGGTTCCAATTCGCTCATCCAAGCAAATGGAAGTATCCTTCTTAGGATGATTTTTCTTCATTTCATTTTGGCATTCTGAAAAACTATAAGAGGAAATGTATTCACTGTATTTTTTATTTAGACATTTTCTAAAGAAAAAAGGCACCTCTTTCTGGTGTGTTTGAAGTCTAGTGAAACAAGTGAAGTAGTCTCCCCACTGTATTCCGTTAATAGACCAATTACTATATGTCAGGTTTTTGTTCTCACAGATCTTGTAATATTTTTGAATATCATCTGCAAACTTGCTGTGCTCCTCAAATTCCTCCACACAATGGTTGGCGAATGCCTGAGATGAGGCGGAAATAAGTGTAAGCACAAAAAGGTTTTTCCAAATAAAGTTTTTCATCAGTTTATCTCTTTTATTGTTTAAACCGCCCATATTAGCTGTTTATTTTGCAGTGTTCCATTGAAGTGTAAAAAAGAAATGCTGTGTAGTGTCTTTTTTGTTAAGTGCTTGAAAAGAGGCTTCAGAGCAAGGCCCTAAGGCCTTGAATTAATTAAATAAGACCTAAAGAGTATTTGATTAATTTCCGATAAATGAACTGAATAGGAAGGAATTATGAAAATAAAAGCTATTTGTTTTTTAAGTATTTTGGTTTTCTCTAGCTGCTCAACCCTAAAAAGGGATGTGGCTCGTGTGCCGGCCAATCATCTTCCAGAGGTATATGAGTCTAAAAAAATCATATATGTTTTCACCGGGCCAGGGGCAATGGCCGCTGAATATCCAATAGCCACTTCTCTTAAAGAAATACCTGTGGAAGTTTCATTCACCAATCCTTTGCCAAATTCCGTTTCATGCAAAGTAGGTGAGATGGGCCGTTTTTCAAAGAAAACAAAGTACACTTTGGCGCCTTACTCAAATGGAACATTTCAGACGATATTTTGTAAAAATGAGTATGATGGCAAGTCAGAAATGCCTTACTCTGATCAAATAGAAGTGGTTTACAGGATCCAAAACAGAACAAAAAATATGCCATTTGATCAAACTCAAGAGTACATATCATACGACAAGCTTTTAGATGAACTAGAAGATAGAAATCCATCAGATGAGTTGTTGGGGTATGTGGAGGACTCCTTGGTGGAGGAAACTCACGAGTTGAACTATGAAAATGGGCTGTCTTTTGAACTTGATATAAGCTCAGAAGCTGTTGAGCTCTCTCTTTTTGATGGCAAAATTAAATTTGATGAGGGGTGGTTTAGTTCTGAAACAACTGGTCCAGAGGGCGTAGAGCCTAAAAAACGAAAGAAGGACACACTGGATGATCCTGAAATGAATGCTTATGAGTTGTCTTGTACTCTTGGTGATAAAATGGTTAAGGCCTCGGAATTTGAGCAATTATTTTTCTTTGATTTTAATGGGAAAATCAACTGTAAGGTCAACCTATACTACAAATACGCAAAGAACGAACATGAGGGATCCTACAAGGTCTTGTTAAAAAGAACTCCTCTGAAGAAAGTTCAAGATAAGCTCGAGGCTTTGGTTGATGATGAAGAACTTGCTCATATGCAAAGCATGGAAAGGATTTGGCAAGGGGACAAGTCTGATATGCACGAAGCGCTTAAAGTTATTCAAAACGACCAGATGGCCGCATCTGATACATTCCGCTCCCGTGTATCCCAAATCAAAAGAAAAAAATACGAAAACAAAAGAGATGGAATCATTAATAGTATGTTTCCTGAGGAAGTAAAAGGCATCATAGGAAGAGGAGTTAGCTCTTTTAAGTTCACTCCAGTTCAAAAGAAATACTTCCTTCCAAACGGAAAAGTTAAGAGTAAGACCTATCTTTTGCTATCAGGAAGAACCGATGGCCTGTTTAAGTCTCCATACTTTAATTTCTCGTTTGAATACACTCCTTTTGGAGAGAATATCAATGTCTACCTATACGCTGAAGATGCTTGGCAGGATGGAATGAAGCCTGTTGAGATGAATGTGTGCTTGGCCGACAAGCAAAACTTCTACAGGGAGCTATTTGATCTTCAAACCAGAGGCAATGAAGAAGAAATATACATTCAAGACTATATGGACTCTCTCTCCCGCTATAAAAATGTAGGTGGCGTTGGAAGTTGTGTGGTTTTTGATAGTGAGAACAGCTCTCTTTCCAGAAGCGAAGAGTTTTTCTGGATTGGTGGGGACAAAGATGCCAACGACATTAGAAAAATTGAGTCTTTCGGAGCTGCATACTACGGTAAATTTAATGAATTGGACCTTAGACATATCTACGAAGTCAAGGGAGATGGCCATCCTGCAAAAGGTAGTCAGCATCCTGGAACTAATTTTGTTGAAGAACAACAAGGTATAATAGCAATTCCTAAGACGCTTGATGGTGCTGAGGCTTTCGTTGAACCTTAATCAGCGCTGTAAAAGACTCTAGGCACTTTGCCATTAATCGTTATATTGTCCAAGATATTGGCCCAAGGCAATGACGGAGCTGGATTTTTTTCCAGCTCAAGTCTGTCTGCAAGCTCCTGATCTATAGAGCAGTCCTTATTTCTTTCACATAATGCAATCACAAAGTCCGCGGCGTAAGTGTTATTTGAAATCCCTACACCTGCTTCCGTGTCTGTAACATATGCAGAATTTCTGGTGTAATCACATTCTCTGATAGAATCACTTTGTTCATCCATTACAAAGCAGTTGGCACCTTTAGGACTAACAAGGCCTGCAATATAGTTTTTGCCTTTATACTCCAGCTTAAGCATTCCAAGGTTAACCGCCTTGCTAATAGAATTGTTTCTAAAGAATCCTGTTAAATCTTTCGCTTCAATGTGTCCTGGGGCAATGAACTCACCGGTGTCCGCGTGGGCAGCACTTCCGTATCCACCTTTCCATTGACGATTAAGAACATAGTTATAGTAGGTAAGGTCAAGGCTTCTCTTCTTTTTCTCTTTGAATGAAACTAAGACTTCTTTTCCGTATATGTAACATATGGCCGGAGATATGGAAGAGAATACCAGCCATGGGTTCCAATCCAAATATGATGGTGACCACCTGTTCATGCTTTGAGCGTTAAGCGTTGAGAAAGGCAGTGAGAAAAAGTGCCCATCCATTATCTTCTTGGCCTTGGCCGAGGCCTCAATTTCTGTAAGTGGAATTTCACTTGATAACTTAGAAAGTTCAGAGTCGATATAGCTTCCCATGGATAAAAGAGGGAAGGGTGAGCTTTGGCCCATAAGGCTCATCTTTAACTTAGTGAATACTTTTGATTCTACATTGGCAGCGCTATGACCAAGCATCGCTTTAATGGCATCCTCTTTAGAGTATTGGACTGGATCCATTGCACGCCAAAGGTATTGATGGTTTCTTGGAAACACTGTCGAGCCAATAACTCTCGTATCAGGATCATGATAGGCAAGACTAAATTTGGGCTCGTAATCCAAACGCTCTTTAATGATTTGAGCTTCAGTGAGCTTCTCCATCCCCTTAAAGTAAGCAATGAAGTGGTAGCGCTTGTTTTTTGCATCATAAATAGCGTGTATGTTCAAGCAGTTGGAATCATCGATTTTAAGCCTTGGCCTTCCCTGAGCATAAGCATAGCAGCTCTTTTTATTACTACCTTTCCAGTATGAATCAGTAGCAAGCTTTTGAACGCACTCGTCGATTTTTAGTTCTAGAAAGCCAGATCCATCAGGTTTTTTGTATTCACATGAACGGCTAGTCCACTCAAGCTCAAAGTTTAAGGCCTGCGCGCACTCCAAGGGGTTGGCCCTGATTGAATCTCCACTTACGATGTCCTGAGACACACATCTATTGCCGTTTATTTTATAAATTGTAGGGTTGTATGAATTGTTCGCCACTAGCTTGGCATTGGCCAAAGTCGTCGGGGAGTTATACTCCGAATCCACACTGGAAAAAAAGTTTTTATCCTTTTTTGAAAGAAGAAGAGATAAAAAAACTGTGGCAAGCTTGTGCTTTTCCTTTTCAAATGAGTTTTGACTTGTTGGCAGATACTGCTGGTGATTGGCATAATAGCCAGCCTTTTTAAGACTTTGAATCTCACTTTGCGCCACCTTGTAAGTGTCAAAATAATATTGATATTGGCCTAGAAACATTGTGTTTTTTGCTGGAATAGCGCTGTTTCCTGGCTTAGAGGTAATATACACAGTGCTGTCTGTGTCAGTTGTGATCTTTTTTAAATCCACAGATTTGGCGTAAATCACACTTCCAAGGCTGTTTCTAATCACGCTGGATAAAGGTGTTGAATAAATTTGCAAAGTGCTAAGAATCATGTCTGTTCTACTTTGCGGTAAATCGGAAGCGATGTGAACAATGAAGTTGTCGTTTGCAACAAGTCTTTCAATTACTTCCAAAGCATGTGGCCTAACCACATAAGTGTAGGATCTTCCATCATTCACTTGAAAAACATCAGTTTGCTGGACCAAAGATCTTTTAGAACCCGGAATCCCTTGAACCAAGGTGGAGTCAAGATCAAAAACCACATGCCTAACCTGTGCGAATAAGGATAAAGGCCCTAGAATAAAGAGTAAAGCTATAGCACTTTTCATAACTGTTTACCTTTATAAACCAAATATGGCTTGTTTTTTACTTTGGTTTGGCACTGATAAACAGGTTTCCCTGTTGCCTTAAGTGCTCTAAGAGTGTCCGAGCGAACATTGGTTACGTGTGGGCAATCTACAAGAAAGTGTGAAACATTTTTAAGGTCCAAAGTGCCCCACATCTGAGTTTCGAAATATTTGCTTGCAAGACGCAGGGGATGCTTAGGTCTAACAAAAAAAGTTCTTACGTCGTCTTTACCTATGTTATAGTTCAAACTGTCTTCTAAGGTGAATGTTGACCTGTTTTTAACCTCATCTTTTATAATGGCATATACATTGCCATAACCTGAATAAATTTGAGTGTACCCTGTTTGGTCTGAAGCTTTCTTTAAAAGTAAAAAAGCGTATTTAGGTCTAAGATTGTGTGCCTTAGTGCCAATGTTTCCGTAACTCTTCTCAATCTTAAGACCCAAAAATCTGTCTTCGGCTTCGGCCCTATATGTAGGTCCAAAAAAACCATTGCTATGGGGAAGTCTATGTTGGTTTAAAAAGCCTTTTTCCAATATCTCTTGAGTCCACTCTGAGTCAAAAGCTATGGCTATTTTAGTGTCGTTAAAGTAGTCGTAACCTGGTTTTCTTTCTTTTGCCTCAGATTTGTGCTTTCTAATGATAAGTGAAGTGGCTATTTGATTCACTTCGTATTGCTCAAAGAATTGCTCTGGAATCACTTCGCTATCCCTTAAAGATATAATTGAAGCAACTCCTGACGTTCCAAAGTAATCCATGTCCATTTCGATGACTGGCGTTCCATCCTTGATGTTGTAAACGAAAAGCCCACACAAGGAGTCTGATGCTTCACCAAAATAGAACAAGTCATTAATAAAGACCGCGCATTTTTTATCATTCTTTGATTTTATCCAGTAGTGAGAAAGCTCATCGCCATTAAGACAATCATTTAGAGGTCTTTCAGATAGAACTGCGCCATGAGCAGTTTCTCTTTGGTAGCAGGCGTTCACAGTATAATCATCTTGGTTAAAGTCGAAGGCCAGCTCTGTTGTTAAGACATTTATGCAATCTTCCATTGGGGAGTCATTTAATTTTCTATCCTCTTTTAAAGAGTATAACTCACACCCTAATACTTGGCTTTTGTCTTGATTGAAGACCCACTTATATGCTTCTTTATAAAAGTTGTTCTGAGCAAGAACTTGTCCGAATTCATATGCATCGCTCTCTTCGTAAGAGTTAATTTCGTCAGTTAAAGAAACTGCTCTATCGCTTAAGAATAAATCAAGGTCAATAAACTTTGCCATCAGTGAAGCCAGCTTGTATTGCTCTAAAGACCACTCTTTCTCTGTTTTTGGCATATTCTCTTTCTTTAGGTCCCACTCAGCATCATTAAGGGAGTCCTTATACTCCATAGCATCCTCAAATGAATTGAAGTACCAGAGTTCTTTTGGAAGAGCGACTCTGTTGGGTGAATCTTTTCCTCCGAAGTATTTGAGATCGTTTGTCACTACAATTACATTGTCTGTGTCAGATGTGATTTTGTTTAAATCCAGCACCCCATCAACTAAATCATCATGGGATAGGATTCTGTTGGCAGAATATTTTGTGAAGTGAGCACTCAAACTATCTTTAAATGGTGCGGGCAAAGAAAAGCCATCCAAAATACTTACGGCCCAGTCATGAGAGTTTCGTGTCACAAAGTGAGGAACAATTGAATTTTCTCTTTGAAGTCTTAAAAAGAATTCTGAAACATGAGGCTTTTTAATATACAAATTAGTAAATGGTGATGAAAATGGACTCGCCCAGACTCTTGAACTTGCAGGGTATTCATTTTTGTTCCAAGAAGGGACTTCTTTCACCAATACACCGTCCATATCAATAACGATATGCTTTACCGTCGAAAAGGCCGGTGATGCTGCAAAAGCAAGGGTGAATAAAAAGGCTTTTAAGAAAACTTTCATGTTCCTATTTAAAGAGCAATAAAAAGGCCAATTTTTAAATGAGAAATCAGCAGCTTAGCTCTCTGTTTGTGTATGTTTTTTTTCTTCTGTCTAACTTTTAAACAGTTCTAATCTTCACGATCATAGTGTTGAATAAATCCGCTGTAGGCCCCAGCTCCATACCATTTGCTTGGTAGACCCCATAATTTAACAACTGGCATGTCTTTAGTTCTAAATTGAACAAACTCGATGTCGTTTAGACTTACATCATCCGTGTAGTGCGCCTCCAGGAATCCTAAGCGATGGTAAGCGACCTTGGACCAAAATCTGTCGGAGTTTGTTATCTTCAACAGCTCTTTTAGGATCGTGGCCTTATTGTATGGCCTTCCTTTGGAACGAATACTTGTACCATTTCTCACGTGATGGATGATATGCAGGGCTATTGCCTCATTGTAATGATTGTTAGTATATATCTGCTTGGCAAAATCTCTCTTCATGCTCTCTGTTGCAGGGTCATATATACTTCGCCCCACGACTTCCTTGGTCCAGCTAAAGCCAGTATAAATACTACCCCAAGAGAAGTTGCTTTCATTTTTTAGTCTTACCAATACCGTGCCATAGTTTTGGATTCCGTATGGAGGTCCAGCCGAGGCATAGATGCAATCCCAGCCGGAAAATAGTCCCTGCTCTATGCCTGGAGTAACTCTCGGTGGGGCACCTCTTTTTACTGGACTGGAAAGAGACTTTCTATCCACTAGCATGAGTTTTGCAACATCCAAGCTTGTTCTGTGTACTATCGGAACTGGATGGTTCTGCTCAATATGATCTATTAGGGCCTGCTCTTCAGAGCTTAAAGTTCCAAGTATGCTCTTATAGTAATTTAAATTAGCAGTGGAAATAGACTCCAAGCTCTCTTTAAGTTTTGCATTTACTCCAGAACTGTCGAGCTTATCGAGAGGATCATAAGAGCGTAGTGTCTCAACTACGGGCGCGCCACATCTCCAATCCTCAACATCATGGTCTTGACCTTGATAGGGCTCAAGGGACCATGCCGATTGAATAAATAATAGAACGAATAAAATTAAAGCGTTTTTCATATATTTCCTAATCTAAAATATGCTTCTAAAGAATCTTCCAAATCCTCCACTTAAGGCTTCCTTAGAGAACTCATTGCAAAAGTTCTCCAATGAAGTCTCAGTTAAAGAAAATGTTTTAGTTTTTGTATCGTCATTTACAACCCAATTGATCTCAAGATCATTGAAGACTTCGTCGACTTCAAGACCTTGCCCGTATGTGTCGATGCATTGAGTGCGAATGTCTTCTTTGTCATGTCCAAAAAAGTGGACCGGGCCGCCATTGATTGTTCCCGTTAACTTATACTTCGCGTCTTCTTCATCGAATACTTTCTTGTGGTCTTTCATTGTTTGGTTTGGAAGAGCAAAATAGAGATTTCTTTTAAGCTCAGTGCAAAAGTCCATCTCAGACTCATAACTTGATATTTTAACTCTTCTAGGCTCCTTGCCTTCAATGATTAGTTTTGCGCTATTGGTTTGATCTAACTTGGTCTGTAAGGTTGGATAAATATCTATGCACACTTCTTTTGCATCATCTGCGTCGGAAGCTCTTAAATACAAAGCATTAATGTTGGACTCTATTCTCAATGAAGTCAGTTCCTCAAGGTCAGAGCGCCCTGGGTATTGAGCGTTAAAAGTATCCATTGAGCTTTTAATATTCTTTGCTAGAGGCACTTGAACCGCATCACCTTTTAAGTACTCAGTCACATAGCTACATAAACTTTTTTTATTGCCTGGCCTAATGGTCCAAGTTTGTTTCTCTAACTTATTGAGATTTAGCGAGAGAAAAGCTCCTGAACCAATAAGCGAACTTATATTCATTGTGCTGACGTACTCAGAGCATTGATTTTGAATTTCATCATTGTCAAATCCGTGAAACATAAAATCTTCACCGGCCAATTTGCCTGTTAGAGTTAGAGGAGAGTTCTTTGCCTTAGAACTTAGTTTCCACTGATAAACCATTTCACGAGCATCGATTGTGCTTTTAAGGGGAATTGATCTTCCAATAAGTGAGCTAATGTGACCACATAGAGAATTTGCATCTGTCCAATAACTATGACTGTTCCTTGTGCTTTGAAGTTTAGTTCCATTAATAGAGTAGGTTATGTCGTCAACCTTTGAAGGGTTTTCAACCATGTCGTGAAAGTCTCTACAGGACTGAATAACCTCGCTTTTGTTTTCTCCATAGAAAAAATAGTTTTGATTCTCTATCTTTCCAGTAACTTTATAAGTGGCCTTCTCTGCTGCTTGTTGAATGTCTGCTAGTTTCTTCAGCAAGTCGAGTCTCTCTTGAGTGAGAACACCTTCATTGTTTAAAGCCTCTTCCAGGGCAGAGCACAAAGAACCTTTAGACCTCCAATATGAAGAATCGTTTCTAAACGTTTTTTCTGGGTTATCATTAATACTGTAATAAATATCATCGAATTGACTTTCTTTAAGGTAGGGGTAGTAAACCTTGCATTGGTTTTTAATTTCGTCTGTGGTCTCCCCAAAAAAGAAGTATTCTTGATCTTCAAACCTTCCGCTAATTTTGTAGCTGGCCGACTTTGCTTTGGGGTGAGCTTTTGAATTTTTCACAAATTCCATCGCTGCATTGAATGCCTTAGATGGGATTAAGTTTTTGACCTCGTTCTCAAGCACATCACATAGTTCTGTACTTGTTGTCCAATAACCGCTGCTATTATATAAGCGCTTAGCTGAAGCATTGTTGACGCTCCAATAAATCTCATCGATTTTTGTGTCCAATATGCTGTCATAGAAGTCTATACATTGGTCATGAATCTCATCGCTGTCTTGGCCATGAAAAAAGAACATTTGGTTTTCAAATTTTCCACTTAGCACATATGGTGACTTTTTAGTATTTGAATCTCTTTGATTCTCCAGAAAAAGACTGGCTGGGACCTGATCTGCTACTCCTGTTAATAGACTGGAGCATACTTCCGATTTTGTATGCCAGTAGCTGGAAGAGTTATATTTTCTAACTTCCGGTTCGTCATTGACGCTATAATAAATATCGTCAAGAGATCCTAAGCCTGCTTCATCATAAAATACTTCACATTTATCTTTTATCTCTTCAATGTTTTCACCATAAAAAAAGAATTTCTGCTTTTCAAATCGTCCTTCTACAATAAATGATGGGGCAGTCTCTTTAGCCTCTCTCATCCATTCAACTGTGATAGCGTGGGGAATACCGGAGTTCGCCATCAACTCTTTACAGACTTCTTTAGCGCTATTCCAGTAACCAGAGCTGTTATAAATCCTTTCTTGGGCAGATCCATTTAGGGACCAGTATATTTCGTCTTTGGAACCAGGATGTTGAGAATGATAGTCATGGCACTGCTCATTGATACTTTCGTAGTCGCTGCCTAAGAAAACAAATTCATCCGTCTCAATTCGCCCCTCGAGTAAATAAGAGATGTACATGTCAGCAGGTAATTCTCTTAAAATTTTTGCGATAGATGCTCCTTTCTCGCATCCATCTTCCAATTTTAGCTTAAAGTCTTTGTATACTAATAAAGTATTGCCCTTATTAGAACCAAGATACTCCATCAAGAACGAGCACTGAGCTTTGAAATCCTTTTCAAGGTCCATTTGGAAAAAGTCTTTCCCTAACTTTATGCCAAAGTTTCCACCATTATCTCCATATAGCTTTGTAAACCAATATTGTAATTGGTTTCTATTGTCAGAGCCGTAATAAGTGGAGATTATATTGTTTAAGTTTGAGATCATTTTTGGATGCAAGTCTTCAACATCCATGGATTTAAGCTTTTGCTTTATTGCCTTCGAAACTTTAGGATTTGAGGCCAGCACACCTTCAGCAATTTTGGCCTGATGATACTTATCTTCCATCACTTCGTTTATTAGGGCCGCTAACACTTGATCACTTATTGCATATTCCTCTAATTTCGGTGCTATTGATTTAAGAATTACAAGAGAGTTGTAGTTGTTGTGATTTTCAATTGCCGATTTTAATATTGATTTGAATGCGACGGCGACATCCTTATGCTTAGAGGTTGCTTTTTGATAGTCTCTGTATTCAATCTCATCCGACTTTAAAGCGGCGTCAAGGTATCTAAGGTAGGTTTCGTTTCGAATCTCTTCAGAAATTCTGTCGTCCTTAGCATTCGCCAATCTCACAACAACATTTAGTGGAGGCAGGCCATTGAGTTTTTCAGGATCATTAAGAATTATATCTACAATGGACATTCTTGCATTATGGTTGAAAAAAACAGTCTCTCCCAAAAGATCTCGTTCGGCTTCAATTGCATTCAATGTGCTGTTTACATGAGCTTTGAAGCTAGTATCATTTACGGCCATGCTGGCCTTGAGGTCTGCAATTAGGGCCTGGCTATTTGCTGACCATTGCTCCACGGCCATTGGGTTTTGGATCACATACCAAGCATAGTTGCCTGTGCCACCGCCGCTATAAAACTTGATGTCCCATTCTTTAGAGGCGCACTCATTGGAGTTCTGGCTGGTTTCCCCGGTGGTGCCACAGTATTGAGTTCCTGAATTTTCGTCATAGAGAACAACATCCTCAATCAGGTCTATTCTTATTACGCGATCACCATAATCGTAACTGCCAGAAGGGGACTTTGCACAATAAAGCCCAGGTCCTGCCACGGCTCCGTTTGAGGATGCAGGTGTGGTGTAAAATGTAAGTTCATTTCCGTGATTTCCGGCCCAGCTGTATTTGAAAGAAAGGTACTTGTCCGATTTCTCATCAATCCAGTGATAGCAGTGGTCAATTGGCACATGTGGATCATGTCTAGTGTTGGCGTAGGTATAGGCACCTATGAAAAGGTGAAAAATCGCCAATAAAAAGAGTTTAATATTTAACATGATCTTTCCTGCGCATTTAAAACTAGTGCAGGGTATTTACATTTTTATTGCAGTGCGTTCAAGTGTGGGTGATTCAAATTGTAAAAAGGTTAGTGTGGTTTTTTGTAGAAACCTTTTACACATGTCACAGTTTATACAGTTTTCGAGTTTTAAGTCTCTGAAATTACATGGGAGTCTCGGCATATGGCCTGCTTTATGTAACATATGCGCATATTACTTACCTTTATATTAGCTTTCTCTGTCAATGCCTATGGGCAGATAACTCATCTGATTTTTCAGGTGGATGGAACTGTCGTTCAAGGGGTTCCTGCTCGAAATGTGGAAAACATTAAAGAGGGGCTACATATTAAAGCAGGAAGTCGTAATTATGCTCTTTATAAAGGTATGGAAAAGCTTTTATTCGCTCTTCAAACAGAAGGGAATGTAATAATTCATTTTTACAATGACGATCCCTCTCATGCCACAACCATTCTAAAAGCAATACCCTTTGGCGGCTCTCTTAAAATGGATGTTCTTCTATCAGATCAGGTCTCCAAAATGTTTGGGCCTTCCGATCTTGTTAATGGAATGCTTGATATTAAGAAACTCTCTTTTGATAACAGAGTCGTTTTCATTTCATCAAGAGAGCAGGATAGGCAGCTTGTTCCAGAGGAAAATTTTTTAAGGGTAGGCGAGGAGATTTTCTACTTTGAAAATTATACAAATGCCAGTAATGAGGAAATGTCCCTTAGATCAAATGGCCGTGCTGATTTGGCCGATAAGTTCTTCACCACACAACCATTGTGGGAAGAGACTATGTCTAAGGCCGAGATTCTCTTTTCTCATTTAATTCCTTCAATAAAATCCACTGATTTCACTAAAGCTCTAAAGGCGGAAAAGCTTAAAGGCACATCCCTTCATAAGATGTTTGGAAGTCGGATGGCACAATATGATTTTCTAAAATATAGACTCGAGCTTAGAGTTGATGAAAATGAACTTAAAGGCTGCAATCAGATAAATAACTCAAATAATACCGTTTATAGGCAGCTATCTCTTAAAAAATGCAACTCCTTAATGGATATATCCATTGAGTACAATCTATCCCCAAGACAGGCCACTTGCAACGTAAGTACAGGTGGTGGGCAGAAAGTTGAGGGAATAGGACTTGAGTCGTGTATGGGACTTGGCCAATACAAAACCAGGGCAAGGTATGACCAAAGAGTTTGTTCCGCTTTTACATCTAACAATGAATATCTCACCGACCTAGCGTTGGAAGAGTGTGATTTAAAAGAGGTTTATGTAATTGACCCTGAAGGTCGTTATTACTTTGGTGGATTCAATCAAAGCTTTATTTCAATGACTCAAGAGGAGGTTGTAGAGGTTCTTCGGGACAAGCCAACTGCTGATGACTTATTTAAATTATGGTTTCCCTATGATGTTAATGAGTCTATTGGGTTTGAATGGAGGGACTGTCGTGATCCTTATGCAGGCTATCACCCCATTAAAGAGAGAAATGGCTTAATAGCTGAAGAGTGCGAAGGCGACACATTCTATTCTTGGGGCCCTCAAGTAAAACTCGATAATCTTAAAAGCTGGATGGGCCAAGACGATTGGGTTGATGAATTTAGGGCCTTGTTTATGGCAAGAACTCCTATTGGAAGTTTTGGCTATGGACCTATCGCTGTTCGCATAAAAGTTAAAGACGATATTGTTTGGACAAGAAGTAGCAGTGCTCATGGCTCCTGCAATAGTCTAAGCCTGGCCGAAAAACAATATAAGATTGTCTATAGAACAATGGCCATCTTTGGAAGTTATCTACTAGATATTATTTTATGCTCTCCAGGGCCAATTCACTCTTGGAGCTATGGAACAAAAGAACACTACGACGAGATAATAAAAGATTATTGGTGGACCGTTAAAGGTAAAAGAAGTGAGGACATCTATGAGGTATACATCAACAACATAGGCAGGCTTTTCGGTGGAAGCTCTGTAGACGGAAAAGACTTTAGATACTCTACGTTAGAGAGCAATATCAAAAAGCACTTTGAGACTGCAAACACTTCTGGTGGGGAAATATTTTTTAATCCAGACGTGCTTGAAAATAAAAGATCAGATCATTTTGAAACCTCTTATCCCATCTACTTTAACGAAAGGTAGAGATAACCAACCTTTTTAGTGAGTATACATAGCATGTGTGGGCACCTATACTGCCCACATGAACACTAATAAAAAATTCTTTATAGCCAAAATTATGGCAGACACCAATTCATATATCCTCAAACTTAATGACGAACCCTTCCACTACGGACACGAAGTCATTATTAAAACAGAACAAGGAACTTTTCTTGCCCACATAACAAGTTTTCCTTTTGAAGAGACAAACACTCAGAATGAAAAGGCCATATTTCTTAGATACGCAACAACTGAAGATAAAGCTGCCGAAGGGGATATGGATCGCAAATCAATTGAAATTAAAAGGGAAGTTAGCACTTTATCCAAGGAGCTTTCCCTTGGCATGAATATTACTCATGTTCTGTGCTCACTTGATAATTACTCCATAACGATCTGTTATACGGCCAAGGGGCGAGTTGACTTTAGAAAGCTTCTCAAGGTTCTTAAAAATAGACGCAATGAGAAGATCATTATGAAGCAGATTGGAAAAAAGGACCGACTGAATTCGTTTCATATAGACCAGAGATTGCCTATAAACACCTACTATCGTTAGCTGATAGAATTTGTTGGTTTTGGATATAGGAAGTCTAAATGAAAGTAAATACTGGACTTTTCTTTAGTGTGGGAAAAATGACAGGAAAAAAATTGCCCATGAGTAAAATTTTCCTTTTATCTCACACGATTTTCTGTAAAATATATTTAAAGGCCCAGTTAGGATGACAGGGCCAAAAAACGAGACAGGAAGTTTCTTGATGCATTTAAGCACGTTGTTCAAAATTCTGACATGCATTCTGGTCACATTCGGATCATTTTTCCCGGCACATTCTCGTATTCTAAATCAGCAAACTTTTAAGACACATCTTCGTTGGTCTCTTAACGCCGATAAACAAAGGCTCTCCATAAATAAAGATGGGCAGTACCTTAACCTTAAGACTCTCGATCAAAATCTTTTCAATACTCTTGTAGAAGACTTCACAAAGCTTGATGGGGATAAGCGTTATTTTAACGGCTTTAACTATACAGAAGGAAAGAACGGATCTCCTTCGGAAATCACAGTTGGCCTTAAAGATGAAAGCATTGAATTGTTCTCATTCTATAAGGATAAAGAAAACAAGCACGTATTGGATTTTTGGATTAACCAAGACCTTGTGGCAACTAAGAAAGCTGCCGTAAGAAAGAAACCTGTTGTTGTAAAGGTCGCTCCAAAGCCAGTTGTTAAAAAGAAGAAAGTTAAGAAGCCTGCAATCAAACTAGATAAAGAAATAAGCGTTCTTAATCCTGAGAAAGTTGCCAAGAATAAAGCTAATAAAGAGTATAGAGACTTTAGATACGGTGCCGCCTTTGTGTGGGATTACCCGGCATTTATTCCACCTTTAGAGAGTGAAGTGAACCTTGCTGTAAAAGGCCCAGATTATTTCTACGAGATAAAGGATCGTCCTTTTCAAAACGGTGATAAGAAAGAGGCCCATATGCAACTTTCGATAAACTTCTATCGAAAGCAAAAGTGGGGATTAATGACAAAGTCCATTAACCTTTACGAAAAGCAATATGGCAAAGACTCTAATAGAGACATTCTTGAGTTTATGAAGGCCGTCTCTTTAATTAAAAACATCATTAAACCTTCAATTGAGACTAAAATTGACCAGCCGGAACCAGTAACAAACGAAGACGGTGAAGTTGTTGAGGCCGGGCCACAAATCAGCACAAGCAAAAAAGGCATCTTCTCCGCGGCCTTGGCAAAACTTCAAAATGTGGCCGACCGATCAAACAACTATGAGCTAAAGAAAGCAGCGATTCGTTACATCCTTGAATCAAATCTTAGAGAAAAAGACTATATCCAATCCCTTCAAGTTGCGAAGGAGCTTTACGTTGCCGCCACTACTGAGTTTGACGATGATATGATTGTAAGAAGCTCAAGAGTAATTCTATACTCTCTTGCAAAGCTTAAGCAGTTGGCAAAAATGGAAGAGTTTTTGAAAAATAAAGCTGTTATAAGAGTTCTTCCTCCGCAAGAAGGCGATGCCTACATTGGATATGTAAACCTTGTTAATGGCAAACTTGATCAAGTGATCGCAAGCTTTAAGGCCAATGAAAACAGCTACGCCAAGCCTATTCACCCGGCGATTCTTTTTAACACCGCTGAGGCCATGTTTAGAAAAGCTCAGTACAACAAAGCAATAAAGACATTCGATGAATTTGTTGCAAACTACTCATTCTACGACGTTGCGGGACTTGCAAACGTTCGTGTGGCGCTAGGGTATGACCTTCTAGGAAAAGATGAAAAGAAAGTCCTTAAACTTTACGAGAGCGCAATCAATAAAAGCGCCAGCGCCAAGGCCAGATTTGAAGCAAAACTTCGCTATGTAGGGCTTAGAGTGGCAAGAAAGTTTGATCCAAGCAAAAAAGACTTGGAAACAGTGTCTTTCTTAGAGGCAACGCCTGTTGAACAAAAAGAAATGGACTCAGACCTTAAGAGACTTCTATGGCTTACTCGACTTAGATCTCTTTTGGCTCAATCCAAGTATGAAGACGCTTTGGCATACTTGTCTTCTATACCTCTTGAAACCTTGTCTCAGGGCGATAAAAGAACACTCAATGGCGACGGAGCTGAAACTGTTCTTGGAATCATAAAGACAGCTTACCTGAATGAAGATTACCCAAGAGCTGTAAAAGTTTGGGAAGTGTTTAAGGATCAATATGAGAGTAAGGTTGCTAAAAATCCATACACAAACTTTATTGTATCCGACTCATTCTTAAAGTTAGGATTGGTTAAAAGCTTTGAGAGAGCGTTTTCTGGACTTGAGAATCTGGATAATAAGGCCACACGCGCCTTTCCTAAATGGGTGAGAGCTCACAAGGATATTAACGTAAAAGACTACTTGAACGAGTTAAAACTTACAAAGCTTCTTCAGGAACAAAACTGGAAACAAGCTGACAAGCTTCTTGGAACTTTAAAGAAAGAGAAGAACATTAACTATAATTTTTACAAAGGCGTTGTTGCCTACAATTTGAAAAACTATAATGAATCTGTGAAGTTTTTTGAAAAGCTTCTAGTTAAACCTAATTTAAAAAACATTTTGTCACCCAGACAAAGTTTTAAAATGCTAACAACTTATTCTGAATCTCTGTATCAAGGAAGTGATCAAGAGAGGTTTAGAACAAACGTTGCCGCCTTAATCAACGATTTAAGACGCAGCGGAAACAAAAACACCCAGAAAGCTTTAGAGCGATTGGAGTACCTGTTTATCGAATCTCTTAACGGTGAAAAGAAAGTGAACTATGACTTGGTTGCTTTAAGATCCAAAGAGTTTCTAGGCGAGCACACCAAGTCGGTTTACTTTGACAGGGTGAAGTACTTAAGAGGAGTCGCTTTAGTGAACACAAGCGGCGAGGCTGAAGGAAAAAAACTTTTGGAAGAGCTTGTACAGGGCGCCAAAACACCAGAGTATTTGAAAGGATTAGCGAGGACGGAGTTATCCTCGTTGGTATTAAAAAATAAAACATTATAAATAGCAAAGAAAGACAGGAGGTCGAATGTTTGCATCAGAAGTTAAGTTAGTCGGAAATCACCCAAAGTTTGTTAAAGCAATGGAACTTGCTAAAAACATCGCGGTAACAAAGGCTCCGGCGCTGGTAACAGGAGAGTCTGGAACTGGTAAAAAGGCCTTTTGCCAATTTGTTCACCAAAACAGCGCTAGAAGCGGTGCTGAGATTCACACAGTTGATTGCTCAATGGACGCTAAGAAAGTTGAGAATGCAATTCTTGGACACAGAGATGAGGATACAGGACGTTTCCACAAAGGTGTTCTAGAAAAAGCAAACGGTGGATCAGTTATACTTGCAAACATTGACTCGCTTGACGAGAAGTTCCAAAAAAGGCTTTACACAATTCTTCAAGAGTTGTCCGACTACGACTTGGATGTAAGAATTTTAGCTACGACCTCAAAAAACCTGTCTAAATATGTAGGCGCTGGAAGATTTCACAGAGCTCTTTACACTTACTTCTCTGGCTCTCAAATCAACCTTGTTCCTCTAAGAGAAAGAGGCGAGGACATTAAAGTTATCGCTCAACACTTCGTAACTGAGTGGGCCAATGCAAACAACACCTCTTCAGCAACTTTCACTGAGGAAGCTGTAAATAAAATTAGCAACTTCTACTGGGCGCACAATGTTGCCGAGCTTAAGAATGTTATTGAAGGCTCTATGAGCAACGTTCAAAACGGTCAAATCGACGTGAACGCTGTTGAGCTTGGAGAGAAGAAAGCTGAAGCTCAAACTCAAGAAGCTGATGAGGACGGATTTAGACTTATGTCTCTTAAAGAGGCTGAAAGACTTCTTATTAAGAAAGCTCTTATTCACACTTCTGAAAACAGAACTCAGGCAGCAAAAATCTTAGGTGTTTCAATCAGAACTCTTAGAAACAAAATCAATGAGTACAGAACTGATGGAAACAACTACTTTGTAAATCTAAGATAAGAGGTCTGCAATGAATGTGAATGACAAAACCTTAAAAGCTCTGGCATCGGCCATAAAGTTTAGAGAGATGAGACAGGAGATTATTTCTTCAAATGTCGCAAACTCTGAAACTCCTGGCTACAAAGCGAAAAGACTTGATTTCGAGTCCGCTTTGGCAAGAGCTTTGGATGTTGACGGTGAAATGGGAATGAAGGTTGAGAACGGCCAACACTACGATGTAGGAAGCGGCGGCTTTGACAATCTTCAACCAGAGCTGATCAATGATCCAAATGGTATTGTCAGCGAAGACGGCAACACCGTCGATAGAGAAGCTGAGATGGCAAAAATGACTGAAAACAAGATCATGTACGATGCCCTTGTTCAGCTTGTAAACAAAAAGATGGGACTGATGAAATACGCGGTTCAGTCTGAAAAGTAGGAGCTCTAAATGGACTTGTTAAAAAGTATGAAAATTAGCTCAAGCGGTCTCTCAGCTAATCGTAAGAGAATCGAGGCGATATCTTCAAATATCGCAAATGCCCAAACCACAAGAACTGCGGAGGGCGGGCCATACAGAAGAAAAGAGGTTGTTTTTGGTTCAGAGCCAGCAAGAGATTCTTTCTCAGAAATTCTTGAAGGTGAAATCGACGCCAAAGCGCAAACTGTGCATGCGACTGAAGTTGTGTCCACTAACAAAGCGCCAATCTTAAAGTATGACCCAACACACCCTGACGCCAACGAGCAAGGGTATGTGGCGATGCCAAATATTAATGTAATGAAAGAAATGGCGGACATGATCTCGGCGCAAAGAGCTTACGAATCCAATATTTCTGCAATTAACACCACAAAGAGCATGGCAATGAAAGCTCTTGAAATTGGCCGCAACTAAAAAGGGGTAATCAATGTCGATACAGACATTTAGTCAAATGCAGAACACTTTGAAAAACTATGACGTCTCCAACTGGTCTAAAAGCGTTGAGTTTGGCAAGAAGATGGACTTCACCAAAGATCTGGAAAGTGTTTCAGCTGGTGAGAAAAGTACCAAAACATTTGGCGACATGTTGCTTGATTCACTTTCAAACGTGAACAAAATGCAACAGGATGCGGACTTGGCAGTGCAAAAGTTGGCAAGTGGCGAGAGCCAGAACTTGCACGAAACCCTTTTGGCCGTTGAAAAAGCGGATATCGCTTTTAAGACAATGAATCAGATACGATCCAAGGTTATCGGAGCGTATCAAGAAATAATGAGAATGCAGGTATAGATGATCTTTAATGTCTAGGATGGACGTTAACAAAGCTTTATAGAATCAGGAGGATTCTTTGCAAGACTTTTTAAAGCAAATTACTCAAAACTTTGTGGAGTTTTTCAAGTCACTGGACGCCAATAGAAGGGTTGGTTTAGTGGCGATTGGCGCCATGATTGTCATTGCCATGACTGGTGTAATTATCTGGGCGGCAAAAACTCAGTACAAGCTTTTGTACACAGACCTTTCCAAGGAAGATGCCGCAACAATCTCTCAATTGTTGGAAGCTGGTAAAATTAACTACCAAGTGGCCGATGATGGAAAGAGTATCTATGTGCCTGAGGATCAAGTTGACATCTGGAGACTTGAGATCGCAAAGAAAGGCGTGGATTTCAGCTCTACCATTGGATATGAAGTTTTTGACAAGCAAGCTTTTGGAACCACTAGCTTTGTTCAAAAAATTAACAAGCAAAGGGCATTAGAGGGCGAGCTCATGAAGACGATCAAGCATATTCGCGGCGTTGAAAGAGCAAGAGTTCACCTTTCCCTTCCTGAATCAAGTCCATTTGTTTCTGAGAAGAAGCCACCAGGAGCATCGGTTGTTTTAGATGTGGCAAGAGGACTTACTCTAACCAAAGAAGAAATTAAAGGAATTCAGCATCTAATCGCCGCGTCAGTTGATGGAATGCGCGTAAAGGATGTTGTTATCATTGATGCCAAAGGGGCGAAGCTTACTGAGAATGTGGGTGACGCAATGGCGCAGCACACTGCTAATAGACTAGCTCTAGAAAGCAAGGTGAACACTAAATACGAATCACAAATTGAAGAAATACTTAAAAGAGTAGTGGGCGAGGGCAAAGTTATTGCCAAGGTAAACGTTAAAATGGACTTCACAGAGTCTTTTGAAACAAGAACCGCCTATGACGGTGAAAATACAGCTGTAGTGTCTGAGGTGGCCAATAGCCAAAAACTTCAGGGTAGAAGACCTTCTCCTCAAGGAATCCCAGGTGCTCGAAGCAACCTACCTGGAGAAAACCCTCAGCCAGGTATTCCAGAGACTAGAAACGATGTGGATAAGAGCCTCGTTACAAAGAACTACAATGTTCCAAAGACTGTAACTCAATCAAAGAAACCTACAGCTGAAGTAAAGGCCGTGTCCGTTGCGGTAATGGTTGACGGTAAAAGAGTTCCAGTAATGGATGAGAATGGAGAGGTTCTTCTAAATGATGAGGGGCTTCCTGTAACAAAATATGAGCCATGGTCTGAGGCCGAGATCTCAAACTTTAAGGCCATTGTTGCCAGTGCCATTGGAATAGATGAAGCAAGAGGCGACAAGCTTGTTATTAAAAATATGGAATTTGCAAAAGAAGACCTTTCTGAGGCGGAAGCTCTTCTAAGACAGCGTGAAAACAGAGAGATCATTAAGAACCTTACCAAGTACTTAATGATCGGGATCTTGATCACACTGCTATTCTTCATTGTTGTAAGACCGTTTATCCAATGGGTTACAGAGAACACTGTTGAGTCGATTGAAGACTTCTTGCCTAAGACAATTGAAGAGCTAGAGAAGATTCAGGCCAATCAAAAGCTTCCTGGATTGGAAGACGCTCTTCCAACCATTGAAGACAAGATGAATCCTGAAAAAATTGAAGGAAATATGATTAGAGAGAGAATTATAAACCTTGTTGAGCAGAACCCGGCCAAGGCCGCGCAAGTTGTTCATGAAATGATTCACTCTCAAGAATCAACAAAAGAAATAGCTTAAGCAATTAGGAGAACAAAGTGGCAGAAGCTAAAACCTTAGATCCAGATGTAGAATACGCCTTATTATCAGGTCTTGATAAGTCTGCGATTCTTATGAGTTCACTGGGACCGAACACCGCTAAAATGATGTTCAAACACATGAAAGACAATGATGTTAAAAGACTTATTAACAACATGTCCCAGATTAACAAATCTCCAATCTGGATGGTGAAGAGAGTTTTAGAGGAATTCTACTCCATGCTTAACGAGGACGCGGACTTGTTATTCTCTGAAAATAAAGGCCGTGACTTTATTCTTTCCACTTTAGGTGAAGATCGTGCGAAACAGCTTCTAGGCCAGGTTGTGGAAGTTGGAACAGTTAACACTCTTGAATCTCTTGAACTAGTAGATACTAGAACTCTTGCAAACTTCTTAATTAACGAGCACCCGCAGACAATCGCATTGATCATTGCTCACTTAAGCACTGAAAGAAAGGTGGATGTTTTAAGAAAGCTTCCAGAAGGACTTCAAGCGGAAGTTGTTCTAAGAGTTGCAAACCTAGACTTCGTTTCTCCTGAGCTTATCGCCCAGCTTGACGACGTCTTAAAAACAGAGCTTTCAACTCTTGGCTCCATCGATACTCAACAACTTGGTGGTGTTGAGCCTATCGCGGACATGTTGAACATGATGGATAAAAACTCTGAGAAAAACGTTATGGCAAGAGTTGAGGAGAAAGATCCTGAGCTTGCTGAAGAAATTAGAAAACTTATGTTCGTATTCGAAGACCTTATCTTTGTGGACGACAAAGGTATCCAAGAGCTTCTTAAAGGCGTGGACAATCAGAAGCTTACAATTGCGCTTAAAACTTCTCCTGAAGAAGTTAAAACGAAATTGTTCAACAATATGTCCAACAGAGCGGCCACACTTCTCAAAGAAGACCTGGACGCTCTTGGGCCAACGAAGTTGTCCGATGTTGAGAAAGCTCAACAAGAAATCGTTCAACAGGTTAAAGACCTTGAAGCCAAAGGGAAGGCAATTATCTCCCGCGGTGGAGAGGGCGACGCAATGGTTTAATAAGAGGAGAAGCAAGTGTCAATTTCAAAATTCGATGTTAAGCCTTTTAAATTTGGACAACTCGTTCCAAATCCTGACCAGGAGGAGGCCGCACCTGAATTAGAGGAAGTTTCATCTTTTGAGATGAAGTCTCTGAAAGATGCTTCAGCTTTTAAAAACAGCATATCTGAAGACGTGATCAGAATGGAGAGAGGCTTTGCCAAGTCTAAGGCTTTCTCCATAAATCCATTAGTTGAAGAGCACCGTGGACTTAAGGCACAAGAAGAGCGCGATTATCATGAAAAAGTCGAAGAGGAAGTTCAAAAGCGTCTTGCAGCTATGGTTGATCAGGCCAGGGAAGAAGGCTTTCAGGCCGGACACCAGGAAGGCTATACCAAAGCATATCAAGAGGCGATGGGCACTCTTGATGGCAAAGTGGAAGACTTTGTCGACACATTGGGCAATTTGAATGAGCAATGCCACAAAGTTCTTACTGAAAACAAAAAGAACGCCTTTGAAATGATCAAAAACCTCACAAAGTGGATCTCATTAAAGGAAATAAGCGACGAAGGCTACCTAGAAAGACTTCTTGAAAAACTAATTCTAGAGATGAACACCAAAAACAATTTGGTTGTTAGGGTGTCTCAGGAATCGTTTAAGCATATCCCAGAGGTTATAGAGCGAATTGAAAAGAAAATGGGCAAGCTTGTTAATGTAAGAGTTGAAGTTGATCTAGACCAAGACGCTCCTGGAATCATTCTTGAGTCGGAAAATGGAATCATAGACGGATCCATGAATGCCCAGATGGCGTCTCTTGAGAAAATTTTTGAATCGGTGATTGTGAATGAGTAGCACTTCATTGAATTTTCGACCAATCTATAAAGAATTTGAGGCGAATTCGCCTTATCAGAATATTGGAAAAATTCTTTCCAGCCATGGCATGATTTATGAGGCCACACTTCCACGCGCGGTGATGGGGTGCTCTGTAGAGTTTGTAACTCAAACAGGCGAGCGCTGCCTTGGTGAGGTTGTGGGCATTGATGGTGAAAAGTGTAAGGTTATGCCTTATAAGGAACTTGTGGGCATCAATTCCCAAACCAAAGTTTATTTGCGTGAACTTACCACTACCATCAAAGTGGGCGATGGCCTTCTAGGAAGAATAGTTGATTTTCAAGGCAATCCTATAGATGGCAAGGGTCCAATTGAAGGGATGGGAGAGAGTCGCTCAATCTTTGGCGAGCCCATCAACCCGATGCATAGGCCACCTATTAGACAAAATCTAGATACCGGCATCAATGCCGTTAATTCTTTTATCACCGCCGGTAAAGGCCAAAGACTTGCTGTAATGGCCGGTTCTGGTGTTGGTAAGTCCACTCTGATGGGAATGCTAGCAAGAAACACAAATGCTGACGTTAACGTAATCGCTCTTATTGGAGAGAGGGGCAGAGAGGTTTTAGAGTTTATTGAATCCGATCTAGGCCCAGAGGGAATGAAGCGTTCAGTTATCTTGGTTGCAACTTCGGACACTTCTGCGCTTATTAGAATGAAGGCTGCCTATGCTGCCACAACAATCGCTGAATACTTCAGAGATCAAAACAATGATGTAATTTTTATGATGGACTCCGTGACTCGTTTTGCAATGGCAAACAGAGAGATTGGAATGTCCACAGGTGAGCCCCCTGGGCAAAAGGGATATGGCCCAAGTGTTTTTGCAAAACTTCCTAAGCTCATGGAAAGAGCCGGAACTAAGAAGAATGCAGGAACTATTACTGGCATTTATACGGTTCTAGTAGAAGGCGATGATATGGATGAACCTATCGCGGATGCCGTTCGTGCAATTGCTGATGGCCACATTGTGCTTAGCCGTGAGCTTGCCGCAAGAAACCATTATCCAGCAATCGATGTTCTTCAGTCTGTGTCCAGGGTAATGAGCAAGGTTGCCACAAGAGAACACGCCATTGTTGCAGGCCATTTAAGAGATCTAATGTCCGCATATAAAGAGTCTGAAGACCTCATTAACGTTGGCGCATACGCCAGAGGCACAAATCCAAAAGTCGACAAGGCCATCACTATTTACGAAGACTTGATGGAGCTTCTTAAGCAAAGAGTTGAAGACTCATACACATTGGATGATGTCTTTGATCGTATGGTTGAAATCGCCAGAAAAGCTGAGACCGAAGTAAATCCAAACTTTTTGGAAGGTAATGGATGAAAAAATACAAGTTCAAATTAGAGGCCCTTTTAAAGATGCGAAAGCTAAAAGAGGACCAGTGCAAGATGGAGATTGGTCGTCTTCAGACTAGAAAAGTTGAGCTTGAAAATGAAATCGCAAACCAAAACGCCGGAATAGATGAGGCATACGAATCTCAAGAGGCCACTGCAAACGCAGGGGCGACAGGGTTGGACTTAAGGTTTTATCCATACTTCATGCAGGGAAAAAGAGCGGCAATCACGTCTATTAAGGCGGAAATAGCAGAGCTCGACGAGCAGTTAAGGGAAAAATTTAATGACCTTAAAACTCACCGCGCGAATGTTAAAGTACTTGAAGAGATTAAGGAAAAAAACAAAAGGGCGCACAAGAAAGCGGCCAACAAGGCAATGCACCAAAAAATCGAAGAACAAGTTATGAATTGGAACCAATTCAAAAAATAAACGGAACAGTAGACATGTTTAAACTAATTATAACCCTTTTTCTTATTGTTGGAGCCTCTCAAGCTCAGGAGAAAAAGTATTCTGAAGAAGAGTTTAGAGAAGCTCTTAAAAAGGCGGTGGACGCCCAGGTTGATCGTCTTAAGAAATCTTCGGTTTCTCAATTAACTAAAGAGCTTCTAGAGAAAGAAAGAAAGCTTGAAGAACGAAGTGAACAGCTGGACAAAAGGGAAGAGCAAGTTCGCCTGGGCGAGGAAAGCTTATCAAAAAGAATTGCAAAGCTTGAGTCCAGACAAAGTAAAATATTGGGCTGTCTTGATGAAAACGCAAGAAAAGAAGCAATTAGAATAAAGCAGCTTGTAAGTGTTATTAGCAACATGAAGCCAGCAAAGGCAGCAGAGCTTCTTTCAGTGCAAGATGCTAAAATTTCAGTGAAAATCATTGAATTAATTGAGCCGGAGAGAGCATCCAAGATATTTAACTTAATGGATAAGGAAGTTTCTGCCCGACTTCAAAAACAATACCTGAATATGCGACAATAATATAGGTAACAGGAAACTAGAGAGAGTAAATGTTAAAAGAACTGTTAAATTCAACCCCTAGCACACATGCCCAAGGCAGAGTGTCTACTGGTGAAAAAGATGTTTTCGCCATGTTGGGTGATCAGCTCTCTCAAGACCCTGAGATTGCAAAAATGCTCATGGAGCAAGGCGAGATGCCTGAAAACTTCCAAGACGCATTGAAGAACATGTCTTTTGAAGACGCTCAAAAACTTGTTGAAAATCTTGATCAACAAGTTGACGCCGCAAAACTTAAACAAGGCGAGCTTAATCAAAAACTTCAATCTCTTTTACCTGAAAATGTAACCAAGGCACAATTTGGAAACACAGAGGTTGCTGAACAGGCGATCTTAACTGAAGGTAAGAATCCTGACGCTGCCAAACTAGGCGCTCAAAAATTAGAAACAATTGAAAGTCCTTTGGCAAAGTTGCTTAAAGGACAAAAAGCTGAAACAACAAAAGAGAGCAGTGCTCTTCAAGATATTGTGGCCAAGTCCACAAAACAACCTCAAGCTCTAAAAGAGCAGGCGGCACTTAAAACAATTCAGACGCCACAGACACAAAACGCTGAGCAGGCCAAAGCTGTTCAAGATGGACAAGGCCTTGTTGATCTAAACCAATTCATGGCAAAGCAAAGCAAAACAGGAAAAAAGAGAGCTCTTAATTCTCAATACAAGAATGAACAGCAATCAATGATTACAAATCATGCCTTTGCTAAGAAAAATCCTGAGATTGTTCAAACGCAAGTTGAGGCGGACACTTCCGCTTCAATGGATATGAATCAGGGCAGCGAACAGCTTCTTAATCTGAAAGCGGAATCCAACTCCCTTCAACAAACTCAGTCCAGCACAAAAGTCTTTGATCTGAACGCTTTAAATAAAAGCTCAAATATTGATACTGTTATCGGACAAATTCAAGACTACATAGTTCAGGCCAAGGCCGCAAAAGAGCCGACTGCGCAAATGAGCTTCAATCATCCAGAGCTGGGTGACATCGACTTAATGGTTCAAAAAGCAGGTGGCGACAAAGTTAATGTTGTTATTGGACACCAAGGAGCAGAGGCAGGAAAGTTCTTTCAAAAACACCAAAATGAACTTGTTCAAACTCTTCAAAACTCAGGTATCCAAGTAGGGGAGTTCAAACTTGAATCATCTTCTTCTTCAAACAACAATGGAACGAACCAAAACAATTCTGATTCGAATTCAAAGCAGTTTGCAAACCAGCAAAATAGATCTGGAGAGCAACAGCAAAGAAAAGAGGACTCCAATAGAAGAGAAGAGCTATGGAGTCTGTTGAATAAAGAAAGGAAGTCAGCCTAATGCCCCAAATGGGACGACCACTCAGCAGCCAAGAGAGAGGTTTTCGCGAGGTAACAATCGCAAAACCGGATCCTTCAAACAGAAAGGACCTTTCTCCGAAGGAGAAGCAGAGACTTCTAAACAAAATCACAGGCTATCAAGAAAAAAACGACCTATATGTGGACGGCAAGAAACACAACAAAATGGGTAAAGACGAGTTCTTGAAGCTTTTAACTCACCAACTTCAACACCAAGATCCTTTAAAACCAATGGAACAAGGAAAAATGGCGGCAGAGCTTGCGCAATTCTCGCAACTAGAGCAGCTTGCTAACTTGAACTCCAAGTTTGATGGGATGAATAAAAACGCAAACATCAAAGACAAGTTCTATGGGGCAAGCTTTCTTGGAAAAGAGGTTGTGACTCAAGGTCGCTCGCTTAACTTTGAAGGCGAGGGCAAAGACGCCGATATTCTATTCACTCTTCCAAAACCAGCCTCAAAAGCGTTGGTAAGAATCTATGATTCCAAAAACAATATGGTTGGAGAAATCTGGAAAGAAAATCTTGGTAGAGGAAACCAAAACGTCCTATGGGACGGAGTTGCTTTGGATGGTTCTCCAAGTGCTCCTGGTGAGTACAGTGTTAACGTTCTGGCCTGGGATAGATTTTCAGAGCCAATGAATGTTGAAACCAAGGTTAAAGGTAACGTTGAGTCCGTATTTTTTGAAAACGGCGAAACAGTTCTTTTAGTTGATGGCAAAAAAGTATTTCTTAGGGACGTTGATTCTTTTCATGTTCCTGGACAAACAAAAGATATGGCCTTGAAAGAAGACAAACCTGCAGTAAGCGAAGCTTTGGCGGGTGTGGAGATTAAACCGGCAAAAAGTAATCCGACAAATTTGCCTATTGCCGGAAGATCAAATTCAGGGGTAAAATTAAATGGTACTAAACCGGTGGATGCTTATAGAGCAAACAACCAAGCTGTTGGAACCGGACTAACCAACGTCTACGACGTGGAGTAATAATTGGCTAAAAACGTTAACATGCTTATTCCTAATGTCACCAAGCTTCCTAATCAGAAGAAGGTTGATGTAAGCAACCGTCTTCCAAAGGAAGGCAAGGTTAGCGATTTCAAGCGCATGCTTGAGAATGAGCAAGTTCAAAAGCCGCTTCACGGTGGAATTGACATAAGCTCCCATGCTGCAAAGCGATTGGAAGAGAGAAAGATTAACTTTGACGGAAGTGAATATTTAAAAGTCAAAGATGCCATGACGAAGTTAAGAGCAAAGGGTGGAAAAGACTCTTTGGTTATTACTGATCAGGCCGCCTACATTGTTGATGTAAAAAACAACAAAGTGGTAACAGCTGTCGATAAAGGCAGCATGAACGAGAATGTGTTTACAAAGATAGATTCGACTGTCTTTGTATAGGAAATAAAATTTACAATTGAGGTGGCTGGTCCTTTCCGGAAGCCATGTCCACGGCCTGTAGTTGTCGGGGATCCTCAAAATGCTTACGTCTAGGAGGGACAAATGGGTATTCTTTCATCATTTAACATTGGTGTGTCTGGTCTTAACGCTGCTGGTTCCAGCATGAGCGTAATCGGTGACAACATTGCTAACGCCGGCACCTTTGGATTTAAAGGTTCAAGAGCTGAATTTCAAGACATGCTTTCAAAGTCCCTTAAAGGCATCGATGGCGGCGATCAGATCGGTTCTGGTGTTAAGCTTGCCCACGTAACTCCAAAATTTAATCAAGGTAATATCCAAAGAACAGAGAACATCACTGACCTTGCAATCAACGGCAACGGATTCTTCTCTGTGGAAGCTCCAGGCGGAAGAGGCTTTACAAGAGACGGGTCTTTCCACTTTGACAAAGACGGACACCTAATCAACGGTGATGGTTACAAAGTTCTAGGCTTCCAAGCAAACGACGCTGGAGAGATTTCTCAAAAGATGGGTGCCATCAAGCTAGGAAACACAACAATTCCAGCTACAGCTACCAGTGAAGTGAACGTTTCAATGAACCTTGACTCTCGTGAAAAAGTTAAGCAGTTCAACCCTCAAGACCCAGCAAACACTTCAAACTTCAACACAAGTTTTGCGGTATATGACAATGTTGGTTCTCAAAGACTTGTTACTGTTTACTTTAATAAAACAAATGACGGTTCTTGGGATTACCATGCGATGGTAGATGGTAAGGATGCCGCAGGCGGAACTCCTGGAACAATGGTTGAGATGGGAAGAGGGAAGCTAAACTTTAACAACAAAGGCGAGCTTCAAGAAGAGATCACTGAGCTTAACTCATTCAACTTCAATAACGGAGCGGCTCCAGGACAGCAAATCAATTTTAACTTTGGCGAGTCAATTGCTGAAGGTGGCAACGGAAAAGACGCTTCCACTCAATATGGGTCAGACTCCTCGGTTGCAAGACACACTCAAGATGGAGCGAGTGCCGCGACATTGGCCTCTCTATCATTCAATGACAAAGGTATCCTTACAGCGTCTTATGACAACGGTGACCAAAGAGACATTGCTCAAATCGCAGTTGCCAAGTTTGAGAACAATGAAGGTCTTTTCAAGATGGGTAAGAACTTGTTCAAAGAAACTAGAAAGTCTGGCCAGGGCGCAATGGGCAAGCCGGGCGATGACGGAAGAGGCGAGGTTTTAGCGAAGTCAATTGAGCTTTCCAATGTTGATATCGCAGATGAGTTTATTAACTTAATGGGAGCTCAGAGAAACTTCCAGGCCAACACAAAAACAATCACAACAAGTGATCAAATGTTGCAAGAAGTCCTAAATATCAAGAGATAATAGGTTCACACACAAGTTAGTTAGTAGTTAGGCCTCCAAATGGAGGCCTTTTATGTATGACCGCCTGTCAATAGTAAAATCTTTTAACAAAACCTTTGGAAACTAGTTCGCTTTTATTCGCGTGCT
>CERC01027204.1_pt1 | contig 39394 bp, 40 predicted proteins | sample 530921 | NCBI WGS metagenome assembly CERC01 (sample SAMEA2621099, study PRJEB7988) | marine metagenome | isolation source: saline water (ENVO:00002010), including
GTTGACTGCGTTTCCGCTGTCTCCCTGAGCAAGGACGGCGAATTATATACACTTCCTAAACCACGTCAACAGCCAATTCAAAAAAACATCAAAAAAGGGCCAAATAATCGCAAATAATTCCGATCCATCCGCAAATAGATTAATAAACATCCATAAGCGATTAAAATCCGAACAAACTTATATACTCTATATACTCTAAACTTACATATAGATGCTTTACTCTTTCGTTTGCTACAGCAGATAGCTGCCATTACAGTTATTAAAGAGCCGACTTCATTAATGAGATTTTTGTATGTACATCACACCTACACTAAATGATTCAGAGCCCACATCTAAGCCGCGAGCTATAGCGGTACTCACAAGCGGCGGTGATTGCCCCGGCATGAACCCTGCTATTAGAGGCGTTGTTCGGGCTGCTCTCCATAAAGGCATAAAAGTATTCGGTGTTCAAAGAGGCTATAGCGGCCTAATTATTGGTGATATGCAAGAGATGGATTCCTCCTCTGTTTCTAATATTGTGCAGCGAGGAGGAACCTTTCTAAAAAGTGATCGATGCCCAGCATTCAAAGACCCTGCTGTCCGATATCAAGCGGCAGAAGTACTTAAGGAAAAAGGCATTGATGCGGTCGTTGTTATTGGCGGCGATGGCTCCTTAACTGGCGCCCACTTACTCACATCAGAAAATGACATTCGAGTTATTGGCCTGCCCGGAACTATCGATAATGATATCTACGGTACCGACCTAACGATTGGATTTGATACTGCAGTCAATACCGCTGTGGAGGCAATTGACAGAATACGTGATACAGCCCTTTCGCATGAAAGCTTATTTCTTGTAGAGGTTATGGGACGAAACTCAGGTTTTATTGCTACTCATGTAGGCATAGCTTGCGGCGCCGAGATGATCATTATCCCAGAATATGAGCTACAGATTGATGCAATCTGTTTTCAACTTGTTAACAATCGCCTACAAGGTAAAAGCTCCAGCGGTATTATCGTTGTTGCTGAAGGACCAAAACCCGGTGTTACGACGAATATAGCTAAACAGCTAAACCAGCAAGAGCTTGACCCGAAGGTTTGTATTTTAGGCCACATACAACGCGGAGGAAGCCCATCCGGGCACGATCGAGTTCTCGCCTCCTGCCTAGGAACTTCTGCAGTAGATTATTTATGTGCTGGCTATAATGATGTCATGATTGGCGTACAAAACGGAAAAATTAAAGAAACACCACTTCACCAAATCATCGAGAATAATAAACAACTTGATAACCAATTATTTGAACGCGCATTAATGTTACATAAGTAATGCGCCATCATTTTGCACGCCACCACTCAAATAGATCTGATTTATGAATTTAGTCACACAATCACTAATCACTTTATACAAACAGCATGCATATAATTCCAAGCTCACAGCTGATAGTCACCAGAATGAAGTTATTCAACAACTTCAATGCTCGTTAGATCAACTATCTGAGCAAGACCCTACAATTGCCCAGCAACTCAGGCTCAAATTCCGGAAGCGCACACTTTATACACAAGGGATTTATTTATGGGGCCCCGTTGGACGTGGAAAAACCATGCTTATGGATCTATTTTGTGAATGCCTTCATCCAGAAAAACACTTGAGGCTACACTTTCATCACTTCATGGAAATGATTCACCAACAGTTATTTGCCAATTCTGGCGAGCGTGACCCTCTATCTCATATTGCCGACAAACTCTCACACCAATATAAGGTCATCTGCTTCGATGAATTTTTTGTCAGCGATATTGGTGATGCGATGCTCTTAGGTCGCTTATACAAACACCTATTCCGTAACGGTACTTTCATAGTCAGCACATCCAACACAAAACCCGACAACCTTTACCATGACGGCCTTCACCGCGACCGATTCACACCCGCCATCACCCTGATCAATGAACAAATGAAAACCATAGATTTATGTGATGGGCTAGATCATCGCCAAAGAAAACTGACTCAACAACGGGCTTACTATATTAAAAACGAAGCAGCTTTATATTCAATTTTTCAACAAATTGCTTCTCCTACTCACAAGCATATAGCAAGCCTTCATCCCAAAAGCGGTTTATCAATTACGAGAACAGTCACACTCTGTAATCGAACGATTAACTGTAAAGCTCATACCCAAACTACCATTTGGTTTGATTTCGCAGAACTATGTGAAGGACCACGCTCATCACGTGACTATATTGATCTAGCTTCACTCAACAAACACATCGTTTTGAGTCATGTACCTCAATTTACAGGCATTGCTAAAGAGCAGATTAAAGCAAGAGGGACAGAAGACGGGGGAGGAAACGTAAATTCAACTGGATTAAGGAAAGTGACCCAAAATAATACGGATGATTCAGCGCGTAGATTTATAAGCCTAGTGGATGAGCTTTACGACAATCGAATTAACCTATTTATCAGTGCGGAATGTAGCATGGAAGAACTGTATAAAGGAGAGCTTCTAAGCTCGCCCTTTAAAAGAACACTCAGCCGATTACATGAAATGTCGTCAGCTGAGTATCAACAACTACAACTCAAAGCTCTCAACGAACATGAGGATTGCTACGCATCTCAACCCCAAATGTTGAGCTAGGCCCATGACCTGGTATAAATTCAATTGATTCACCTAGAGGAAATAGCTTGTCCTTAATTGAACTAATCAACTCTTGATGGTTACCTTGCGGAAAGTCAGTTCTCCCGATTGAACCATGAAAAAGAACATCACCAACTAATGCCATTTGATCTTCAATATTATAGAAAACAACATGCCCAGGTGTATGACCAGGGCAATGGATCACTTCAAACACCCCTTCTCCTACCTGAACTTCATCCCCACAATCCAGCCATCGGCTAGGCTCAAATCCCTCACAATGCGGAAAATTGAACATTGAACATTGCTGCGCCATACCCTCAATCCAGAACAGATCACCTTTATGAGGCCCTTCTATAGGCAAACTCTTTTCACCCGACAGCTCAGCAGTTCCACCCGCATGATCTATATGCGCATGAGTTAGCATTATTTTTTCTAGCTCAACACCTTCTTCCTCAACAGCAGCTAATATACGATCTAAATCTCCGCCCGGATCAACCACTGCAGCTTTCATACTTTTCTCACACCAAACGAGTGTGCAGTTTTGCTGAAAAGGCGTCACAGGAATAATGCGATACTTCATAAATATCTCTACAGTGTGAATAATTAAAAGACGCATTATATCAGGGAGCACTCAATAGCAAAGTACTCACTTCACACAATGATCTCTATAAAACAGACTTAAACAATCTCCACACTCATAATTAAGTCTATTTATTTGAAATGGATCTTGTTTTCCTTCAATTTTCAATTCAAAGTGACGTTAACTTATGCATAGCCAAGTCTATGACGCACAATATAAACAAGCATACGAGATAGAGTCTTCATCATGAAAAAAAATAAGCACGAAGTCGAATTAGTCAAAGAAGCCTTGCGCGTTGGAGCCATCTATTTTGAAAAACGCGGCGCAGGAAAATTTGAAGCCACTGATAGCGCTTCAAATAAGCTCACAGCAATCTATCGCCTACTCGTTCAAGACAAACTGATACAACCTTTAGCAAAAGGCCAAGACAACGAATTAAATATGAAGCACAAGCTCGCACTCTGGATGGAGAGACAGCTACCGGAAGGCCATGAACTAAAACAAAAATAAGGAAGACTCTCTTTCGATAGACCAGCCATCCACTTGGGATCTGTGACTTTGCGTCCCCAAATTACTAAGGGTTTGCCATTATCGAGAGAGGATCTATTCGCTGGAATAGAGCTTAAAAGACCACTAAAGCTTGAGCTAAAGCAAAATATTCAGAATCCATTAAGCCTCGTTAAATACTAGCAGGCTTATAAAGTTTTGCTAAATATAGAATTAGTATTACCAGCAAAGAAATGATTATTAAGATAGTTTTTGCTATCTAGCAGCGGTTGAGGCTAATATTTCCATTATAAGCGCTTCAATACAAAGGCCTAATCTGATGAACAGTGAACCAAACGACACTCCATCCACTAACCGTATGGACTTCCTTGAATGCCTTCGCTTAATAGAGCGGCTACATCGACGGATACTCGATATAATTAAATTTAGGCTAGAGGCTTTGGGCTACGGCGATATCAACAGTGTTCAAGCTCTACTACTGCACAATATTGGTGATCGAGAGATGACTGCCGGGGAACTGCGAACTCGTGGCTACTATTTAGGGTCTAACGTTTCTTACAATTTAAAGAAGATGGTCGGAAACGGCTACATCATTCAAGAACGCTCAGAACACGATCTTCGCTCCGTACGCATAAGGCTGAGCCCAAAAGGCGCAACCATTCATTCTTTAATTGCCGAACAGTTTGATCAACACCTTGAACTTATAAACGCAGAACAACTTATACAAGAAGGGGAACTAAGCTCTTTACGCTCCCAGCTACGCAAGCTCGAAACCTTCTGGGACCAACAGGCCTGTTATTATTAAGACAGCCCCACTGAAGAAATCAAGCATGAGCGCTCAACAAATATCCCTCCTCTAACTTTCGTTGGAGCTATCGCGTTTTGCCGCCGCTTTCTTTTTCTGCGCTTCTAAATACTGCTTATCAAGCTCTGCATACTGACGCTCATAAGCTTCAGGGTCAGCCCTCCACATTCTATAAAGCTTTCGATCATTTGCAGCCATAGGCGGCGGGTTCTCTTTTCGACGACGCAATGCATTTAACGTAACAGGGGTGAATGCAAATACAATCAACAGCCCCACCACTAGATACTTTAAAAACTCTTCAGACACTTCACTCACCACTCAACAAAAAAGCCGCTGAAACAGCGGCTTATTCATTCATCAACGCTTAAACTTTATGATAAATTTCTGCGCCTGACTCTTTAAATTCAGCTGATTTTTCCTGCATCCCTTTGTCTGCGGCCGCCTTAATCGCTGCAACCTCAGTATCATCCAGATTACGCACTTCCTGTGATATTTTCATTGAGCAGAATTTCGGTCCACACATTGAACAGAAATGCGCAACTTTTGCTGACTCTTTAGGAAGCGTTTCATCATGATAAGAACGCGCAGTATCCGGATCTAAACCAATGTTAAACTGATCTTCCCAACGGAATTCAAAACGCGCTTTAGACATCGCATTATCACGAATTTGAGCGCCCGGGTGACCTTTAGCTAAATCAGCCGCATGAGCCGCAATCTTATAAGTGATAATACCGGTCTTAACATCATCTTTATTAGGTAAACCTAAATGCTCTTTAGGTGTTACATAACAAAGCATTGCACAGCCATACCATCCAATCATGGCAGCGCCAATACCGGAAGTAATGTGGTCGTAGCCAGGCGCTATATCCGTTGTTAATGGACCTAGCGTATAGAAAGGCGCCTCATGACACTCTTCTAGCTGCTTATCCATATTCTCTTTAATCATGTGCATTGGCACATGACCAGGGCCTTCGATCATGACTTGAACATCATGTTCCCAAGCAATTTTCGTTAATTCACCTAAGGTTTCCAACTCTGAGAACTGCGCCTCATCATTAGCATCATAAACAGAACCTGGACGTAGACCATCACCTAAAGAGAACGACACATCATATGCCTTACAGATCTCACAAATTTCTTCGAAGTGCGTATATAAGAAATTTTCTTCATGATGCGCAAGGCACCATTTCGCCATGATAGAACCGCCGCGAGACACAATACCCGTCATACGCTTAGCCGTCATAGGCACATATCGAAGCAATACACCGGCATGAATTGTAAAATAATCCACACCCTGCTCTGCCTGTTCGATCAACGTATCGCGAAAAACTTCCCAGTTAAGATCTTCAGCAACACCATTTACTTTCTCTAGTGCCTGATAAATTGGCACCGTACCAATGGGTACCGGGGAATTACGCATGATCCACTCACGTGTTTCATGAATATTTTTACCTGTAGAAAGATCCATAATGGTATCGGACCCCCAACGAATCCCCCACGTCATCTTCTCAACTTCCTCTTCAATTGAAGATGTCAGTGCTGAATTACCAATATTACCGTTAATTTTCACCAGAAAGTTACGACCAATAATCATCGGTTCTACTTCAGGGTGGTTAATATTGGCGGGAATAATCGCACGCCCTTCAGCCACTTCCTTACGTACAAATTCAGGTGTAATTTCATCAGGAAGTTTAGCGCCAAAACTATGACCAGGGTGCTGCTCAGCAACAACATTACCTTCAGCCTTAGCCTTCGCCAACTTCATATTCTCACGGATGGCAATATATTCCATTTCAGGCGTGACGATACCTTTACGTGCATAATGCAGCTGGGTAACGTTTGCGCCCTCTTTAGCTTTTAACGGCTTACGTGTTAATTCAAAACGTAAATTATCAAGACGAAGATCTTGCTCACGACCACGCCCATACTCAGAACTTAAACCTTCCAGCTGCTGAGTGTCTGCGCGTTCCGCAATCCAAGCTGCACGTACAGGCTCCAAACCTTTACGTACATCTATACTCGCTTCAGGATCAGTATATGGCCCCGAAGTATCATAAACATAAAGAGGATCATTCTTTTCGCCACCCATATCTGTCGGTGTATCATCTAGCGTAATTTCACGCATCGGAACGCGAATATCAGCCCTAGAACCTTGAACAAATACTTTACGGGATTTTGGGAAAGGTTGAACAGAATCATGATCAACCTGCGCAGTTTGGCTTAACGCCTTATCCTGCTGTTCTTTATTTGTATTATCTACCATCGTTCAACCTATCATTATAATTATTCAAATATCTGCAACTACACGCTACCAGATATTATGGAAGTGATTAACAGGGCCATGACCTCGACCCACATTTAAACTATCTGCGGCCTTAATTGCGGCCGTAATATACTCTTTAGCCTGAGCCACAGCCTCTGAAACTGCCCCCCCCTTAGCCACATAAGCCGTAATAGCTGAAGCTAAAGTACATCCTGTACCATGTGTATTTTTTGTCGTGATACGCGCATGATGGAATTCAATAAATTCATTACCATCAAACAAAATATCTGGAGAGTTTTCACCGCCTAGATGCCCCCCCTTTATCAGCACATTACTCACCCCTAAGCGCTGTAACTTGACGGCTGAAGCCTTCATCTCATCAATAGAAGATGGCTCATCTTCACCAAGCAATGCAGCAACTTCAGGAAGGTTCGGCGTCACCAGATAAGCTAAGGGTAGTAATTTATCTTTAAGAACATTGACCGCACTTGAACTCAATAAAGCATTTCCACTTTTTGAAATCATGACCGGATCAATAATCATTTTCAGATCAGCAACGTCAGAAAAGTAATCCGCTACAGCATTTACCATTTCAGCATTACCCAACATTCCCACTTTCACCGCTTCGATCTGAATATCAGAAAAAACAGCTTCAAGCTGATCCGTAACAAAAGAAGGAGAAACTGGAAACACGCTTTTAACGACTTGAGTATTCTGCGCAGTTAATGCGGTTATGACAGACGCGCCGTAAACGCCCAAGGCAGAAAAGGTTTTTAGATCTGCCTGAATCCCCGCACCACCACCAGAATCAGATCCAGCAATCGTTAAGGCATTAGCAATAGATGGAAGGCTATTCAAGATTACTGCCCTCCGCATTTACTCGCAGGCCAGCAAAACTGTCTTTCAATAATTTAGTCATCAACATCTCGATTTCCTACGCCGGAACAAACCGGATCAGGTTCAACGGGTGTAGTCTCAGCCCCAAAAAGGGCACCCCGACCAAGAACAAGTCTTATTTTAAATTCTAGCGAGCCTATCTGTCCAGCATCCTTGACCTTTCATGCCATAAAACTCTCAAAAGAGGGATTTAAACCCTATAAAAGATAAAAATTAGGAATTTTTCTTATATTTTTATCCACTATTAGGATCCATACTAGTTCACATGGATCTCCTGTTCATGGACAGAATAACCGGATGGCCAAGACAAGCGGATAGAATGCAGGATGCATTACAAGGACACCCTTCGGGGCACCGCACGGAATATGGATGCCAATAAAGAGGAGCGCTTCTAAGGAATGAAGCGCTCTTTTTGTTTCTGCCATTTGCAATCATTAATACAACAAACAAAGACCTCAAATTAAGAGTTTTTCCTATATCAATGTTGTTAGTAATAGCGATAATGGTATATGTGGATCTCCTGTTCATGGAATGAATACGAAGGATGGCCTCGAAAAGCGAAAAGGATGGCATTGATGCCCTAGGATATATTGTCGCAAGGATTACGGAAGCCAGCAGGGGGATGTTTCAAGGAATGAGACATCCCTTTTTTTATTCCTATAGAAAGCATACAGAGAACGTTTCTAGTCAGCCATCAACTCAGCACCTGCACCTGCACCTATAACACCAAACCCTATACGGGCTATTTCGACCATGCCTTTCCTAACAAAGTTTCAATTGAAGCTTTGCATCCCGAAGCAATCCAAGCTGAAAACAAGCTAGCCATATTAGGTATCGGCAATAATTGAGGGGAACTTTGCTCAAGCCAAGCAGTTACCTGATTACTTTCCAACGCAGTCACCACTGTACCTAAATTTAAAATCTGTAAAATTTCGGCATTTGATTCTTGCTCAACCTGCCCCAGCTGAGGAATCGTCATAATCTTCTTCCCATATTGCAACGCCTCGCTTAATAAACCAAATCCAGCGTTACAGATAACCCCTTCACACTCCGCAAGATCCTTTTGAAAGCCAACTCTAGAAAATGCTTTTATATGGCAATTGCCATCTGCTTCAGGTCGGTCAATCGCTGCATAGATATGAAAATCAATATCAGGACACCTCTTAAAGATTGGCTGAATTCGCTCTAGCCCATCATGCGGTAGGTACACGACAACCTTTCTAGGAATTAATGTCGATTGATTGGCTGCTGGCTGAATTAAAGGGGGAAAGATAGCTTGATCAAAATGATTCCAGTGCAAACCGATAGGAATATCAGCTGGAGCAAACAACTTCACTTGAGCCTTCAAAAAACGATCAGATTTCGTATCAGGCAACTCATGCAAAAAGGCATATTGATGAGCAAGACCAACGCACTTCACTCCTTGAAGCTTAGCGGCCCAAGCACTTACTGGCTCAAAATCAGTAATTACCAAGTCATACGTACTAAGATCAATTTCCTTTACGTCCCTTATTAACCGAACCACACTGTTTTTAGTCAACGTTTGCCAGCGACTAACCCGGCTGCCCTGCATATAGAACGTTAACCCTCGTCGACAGCGATACTCACCAAATGGTTCCATATTGAATAAATTTTCGGGTTCTCGGCCGCTAAACAAATAGTCGACCTTCACACCTGCTTTTTCTAATTCTGGAGCCATTACACGCGCACGCGTTATGTGACCATTACCCGTAGCCTGCACCCCATAAAGTACACGCATGATTCAAGCCAACCCAACGATTGCAGGAAACATAGCGATAGCTACAAACGCACTACACAGCCCTAAAATTGCTCCTGCCAATATATCTGTGGGGTAATGTACACCCAATAGCACTCGAGAGATCCCCACCGAGAGCGCAAGCGTATAAGAAATGACAGAAAAATCTGGGTAATAATTCGCAATCAAAGCCGCGAAAACAAAAGCCGCAGCAGAATGCCCTGAAGGAAAACTAAACTTATCAGAGGGAACGATATAAGCCTCAAAAGGCAGTGACTCGCAAGGCCGATCGCGCCTGATGGTATTCTTGAGTAATAAATATAGAGGAAGTTCGATAGCGTAAGCCAAAAGCCCCACCACAAGGAAAATCGGCCCAAACGCTGGCTCATAAGCTGCTAAAACAAGCCCTACAAGTAGATAAAACCCACCATCACCCAGGCGAGATATTTGCCGACTAACAAAAGCTATTTGCGCTGCTCGAGGAAGCCCCAAACACCAATTAAACGCGACCAAATCGAACGCAGTCAGAAACCTAAAAGCACCCATTCCAGTATCTCCCAATACTTTCATCATGCTTTCAGATAATGGAAGTACTAGGTGACAAGGGGATTAATATTCTTTTACAGTTAGATTACAGTACCGCAGTGACCATCTCTTTAGCAAAATGTCGGTCAAACCATTGCGCAGCCATTTCCGCCACCAGCTCTGGCTTAAAGAAAGGAACCATATGCCCCTCTCTTTCTATAACCAATAGCTCCATAGGCTGCTCGCAGTAATTCATCACTCGATTAGAGTAACTAACAGGGAGTATCTCATCCTGATCACCGTGCAAAATTGCAGCAGCAAAATCATGTTCATGGTTAACTATTTTGCAGCGGTAATTAAATAAACTAGACAGTGTACGAAGGGGGTAATCAAAGACAACCAGAGGATCTTCATTAATTTCCTGACCCGCAGGATGACCTTTCAACAATTGCTCAAAATCCACAAATGACTTCAAAGGAACTTTAAAACCAGGCATAAACAAAGATGAGGCCCATGTCCAGTTCCAGCTCATTTTATAGGAAAGGTCAGGCGCCACATCAGGCACTAACAATGTACCGCAAAGCACAGAGCATAAACGATCATCTTTCTCTGCAGCGGCCATAGCTAACAAGGCTCCAATGGAATAACCATAAACACCAAAAGGACCATCAAAACGTTGCTGAAGGACATCAATAACATCTGATACCGCTTCACACATCTGATCGACAGAGTAATCCCCTCGCACACCCGCAGAATAGCCGTGCCCTAAAGGATCAATACCAACCACATTAAATCCTTTAGCCGAAAGGGTCGCTAACAGCTCAGCATAAAGCTCGCAGTAAGTCCCCATTCCTGGCAGAAACAAAATGGTTGGCGCATCCGGAGCGTATTCGTATAACTCACAGTGCACTCCTTTCTCACCAACACAGAAAGCTGTTCTCTCTTTCAAATGAGATTCAATATTCAACTTATCACGTAAATTAATACGAAACGCGCAATTTTCCTGAGATAAAACCGGAGGCCTAATTTGTACAGTCATAATAATCCTTGGCTATCGCTGACAATGCTTACAAAAAACCGTAGAGCGTTGTCCTAATCGCACTTCAGTCAAAGGAGACAAACAATTCACACAAGGCTCACCTTTTCGGCCATATGCATTCAATTTCTGCTGAAAATAACCTGGCTTTCCATCGCCACCGACAAAATCTTTTAACGTAGTTCCACCTTGCGTAATAGCAACAGCAAGAACCTTCTTAATTTCAACCACAAGCTGCTCAACTCTCAATAACGAAATATTGCCTGCAGCCCTTCTTGGATCTATGCCACATAAAAACAAAGCCTCTGTTGCATAGATATTTCCTACACCCACAACCACTTTGCTATTCATAATCACTTGCTTAATGGCTGTTTTCTTCCCTTTGCAACACTCATGCAAATAATCGGCATTAAACTCCTCATCCAGAGGCTCTGGCCCTAAACGATATAAGAGCTCATGACACTCACCTTTTGGCTGCCACAGAACAGACCCAAAACGCCGAGGGTCAGTCAACCTGAGCACCTGACCATTCTGAAAACAAAAATCAACATGATCATGCTTTTGAGGCGCCTTCTGCTCACCGACAACCCTCAAGCTGCCAGACATTCCCAGATGCACCATAACATCACCGCTTTCAAAACCTATTAGAAGATACTTCCCTCTGCGCGTAACACTTTGAACCGATTTCCCTTCTATCGACGCTGCTAGAAAATCAGGTATAGGCCATCTTAAATTAGGGTTTCTAATGTTAAGCGCTATCAACTTTTGTCCAGATATATGAGGGCTTATTCCACGACAGGTTGTTTCTACTTCTGGCAATTCAGGCATGTATTTGGCTAATTTCAATCAATATAAAGAGAATACATATCCAGACTACCATAAAAACATCAAATTAAACGCTTAAGCTCATCCACAGTGACAAATAAGCATGTTACATTCCACACTTAACTCTTGGGCAGCTTTACTATCTTATGGACTTTATCTGGATTCTCTTTGCATTTGTTTGCGGTTATACACTTCGACTAATCGATATGCCTCCCTTAATTGGCTATCTTTTCGCTGGCTTCTTTTTACATTTCATTGGAGTAGAGCCTGTCGATAGCTTAGATACCTTAGCGGATCTAGGTATAACGCTTATGCTATTCACCATCGGATTAAAGCTGAACATTAAAGATCTCTTAAAGACAGAGGTATGGGCCAGCAGCCTTTCCCACATGACCTTATGGTCACTCCTCATAGGCTCAATTTTCCTATTATTGTCTGCCGCCTCTGCCCCCTTCTTTACCGACCTAGATCTTAAATCTGCAGCGCTGATTGGTTTCGCCCTCAGTTTCAGCAGTACTGTCTGCATTGTGAAACTGCTTGAAGAAAGTGGTGAGATGCAAACCCGACATGGCCAATTAGCGATCGGCGTTCTTGTTATGCAAGATATTGTCGCTGTACTATTTCTCGCTTTCGCTACCGGCAAAGTCCCTTCTATATGGGCGGTAGGCTTATTTGGACTGGTCTTTATTCGTCCCCTACTCAACCATTTATTGATGCGCGCTGGGCACGGAGAACTACTTCCCCTTGCGGGTTTTTTCCTCGCATTAGGGGGCTATGAGCTTTTCACCCTAGTTGGCGTCAAGGGAGACCTTGGAGCACTTGTCTTCGGAATGCTACTCAGCACTCACCCTAAGGCGAGCGAGCTAACGAAGTCCTTGCTTAGCTTCAAAGACCTATTTCTTATCGGCTTTTTCCTTTCGATCGGCTTTACCGCACTGCCTGATTGGTCAATGCTGGGGATTGCAACGATTCTAGCGATACTCATTCCACTGAAGTACATCATGTTCTTCTACATGTTCACCCGCTTAAATTTACGCGGTCGTACGTCATACCTATGCGCTCTAGCGTTGAGCAACTTCAGTGAATTTGGTCTTATTGTTGCCTATTTATGTGTTGATAATGGCTGGTTAGCAAAAGAGTGGCTTGTCATTCTGGCCCTAGCGGTTTCCATATCCTTCATTATCACAAGCATCGTTTATCGATCTGCTCACTCAATGTACCTACGCTATAAAGATCTAATTAAAAGCCACGAAAGCAACGCACCACTACCCTGCGATGTTTTCATTCAACCGAAAGATTCCGAAATTCTGGTCATCGGATTAGGCCGCGTAGGCAAAGGTGCCTTTAACGCTCTACACAATATCGTCGGCGATAAAGTCTGGGGCATGGATGCAGACAGAAACAGAATAAAGCGCTTCCAAGATAAAGGCTTACATGTGTTCTACGGTGACGGTGAGGATGCAGACCTATGGAGCAATATGAAAACGAAGGATATTAAGCTTATCCTGCTAGCTTTACCTTCTATTGACGATATCATCAATATTGCTGAACAGCTCCATAGCGCCAACTACCCTGGGGAAATAGCCGCTATTGCCCGCTTCCCTGATGAGCATGACAAACTCATTGAAGGCGGCATAGATAAAGTCTTTAACTTTTATACTGAAGCGGGCTTAGGTTTTGCCGAAGAAAGTTTGCAACTAATTGGCCACCCCAAAAAAGAATCTAGCCAAGCCTAAGAAACCTACGAATAAGCCTCTCTAAAACAATTAAGGCGGATGAACTTACAATTCATCCGCCTTACATTTCAAACCCTATCTAATCAAAGCACACTCTATTCAATGCTCTCTATTCAAGACACTTTCGCTTCAAATCACTTCCGATCCCAAACAGCTCTGACTCAAGCCTGCTAAGGGCTGCCAAACAAGCACGGCCCCTGCATTAGAGAAAACCACTCGACTTAATACACAGATACCTCAACTATCCATAAAGAAACAGCAGGCAATAAAAAACCCGGCACAAAGGCCGGGTTTTTCGTAAGAATAAAAAATCTTATTTGATTTTAGATTCTTTGTATTCAACGTGTTTACGAACTACTGGATCGTACTTTTTGAACACCATCTTTTCAGGAGTGTTACGCTTGTTCTTATCAGTAGTGTAAAAGTGACCTGTACCGGCAGAAGAAACCAGTTTGATCTTCTCGCGAGAGCCTTTAGCCATGATTCAGTTCCTTATACTTTGATGCCGTTGGCACGAACATCAGCAAGAACTGCGTCGATACCTTTTTTGTCGATAATACGCATACCTTTAGCAGATACACGGATGCGAACAAATTTCTGCTCACTTTCTACCCAAAAACGATGCCAATGCAGGTTTGGAAGAAAACGGCGACGAGTTTTACGCTGTGAGTGGGAAACATTGTTTCCTGTAACTGGGCGCTTGCCAGTTACCATACAAACTTTAGACATATTAATAGCCTTATTAATTAATGGTTACGTTTCTACCCTTAAAATTTATTAAAACAGCCCTGAGCATTATGAGCAGTTTGGACTGCTTTTCGGCTCTTGGATCAATCTGCACTCATCAGATTCCAAACTATTTTTCAGGCGGAGCGTCCCGTAACTGAACAAACTACCGTACCGGAGTGTGGATAGAAGGTCGCGGATTATACACAACACTTACCGGGGATACCAGCATTAGTCTAATTTAAACGAACAAATACCTCACAGCAGCCCTCGTTCAGCAAAGGAAACGACCTCCTGATCCCCGATCACCATATGATCAATCACTCTGACATCGATCATATCCAGTGCTTTAACTAAACGATCAGTTATCTGCTGATCAGATGTGCTCGGCTCTGCTATACCCGATGGATGATTATGAGCAAGAATAACAGCTGCAGCATTATTAGCTAAAGCCCTAGCAATCACCTCTCTAGGATAAACCGCAGCCGCATTAATAGTTCCGAGGAAAAGCTCTTCATAATTAATAACTTGATGCTTATTATCTAAAAATAGGCAGGCAAAAACTTCACGCTGTTTATGGCGCAGCTTGGAACTTAGATAAGCGCGCACTTGATGCGGGCTTTCCATTGCATCACCACGCTGCAACGATGAACGCAGGTGACGCCTTCCCATTTCCAGCACAGCCTGTAACTGAGCATATTTAGCAATACCTAAACCATGCGCATCACAAAATTCTTTTTGATTACTTTCCAACAGCGCCCGTAAAGTGCCGAAATTAGTCAGTAGATCCCTCGCCAAATCCACTGCACTTTTGCCCTTAACCCCCGTTCGCAAAAAAATAGCAAGCAACTCCGCATCAGATAACGCTACGGCCCCTTGCTGCAATAACTTTTCACGTGGCCGTTCAGAAACAGGCCAATCTGTAATTGACATATAAATTCCCTTTTAAAAACTCATCATTCCTTGATGATTTTGCTGAAATTAGACTTATACAATCTACGAAACTTTGTATAGAAATGGTATGGTTGATGCCGATTTATTTTACAGTACAACGATAGCCATTATTTTAGCAATCTCAACGAACACAGTGGCCACCAAGTATGCAGAGACTTACTAACAAACAGATCATTTTAGGCATTACAGGCGGTATTGCTGCTTACAAAAGTGCTGAACTTACCCGCCTACTGAAAACAGCAGGTGCTGATGTTCGTGTTGTCATGACACCTTCAGCAACAGAGTTCATAACTCCCCTAACTCTACAAGCTCTATCTGGCAATCCAGTACACCTACATCTTCTAGATGCTGAAGCCGAAGCAGGCATGGGACATATTGAGCTCGCTAAATGGGCAGACCTGATTTTGATCGCCCCTTGCAGCGCCAACTTTATGTCTCGACTTGCTTCAGGTCATGGTGATGATCTCCTCACAACTATCTGTCTAGCCACTGACGCACCTATCTGCCTAGCGCCAGCAATGAATCAAGCAATGTGGCGAGACTCAGGAACACAAGCCAACGTTGAAACACTAAAAAACAGAGAAATCAAACTCTTTGGCCCTGGCATTGGGGAGCAAGCATGCGGAGACAATGGCCCTGGCCGAATGCTTGAGCCAGAAAAGATTACAAATTTAACAGCATCTCAGTTTGAAACATTTGCACTGACAGGCAAAACTGTTTTCATCACTGCAGGCCCTACACGCGAAGCACTCGATCCTATTCGCTATATTTCCAATCACAGTTCAGGAAAGATGGGATACGCCCTTGCAGAAGCAGCGATTGAAGCTGGCGCCAAAGTGAAACTCATTACGGGACCTGTCACACTTACTCCACCTGAGCGCGCCACAACAGTAGCGATAGAAAGCGCTAACGAGATGCTTGAAGCATCCCTACTCGATCTATCACTTTGTGACATTTTCATTGCAGCCGCCGCCGTTGCGGATTACCGCCCCACGGCTATTGCGGAACACAAAATAAAGAAAGGCACCGAAGAGATCATGGAACTTCACTTAGTGAAGAACCCTGATATTGTTGCGACGGTGGCATCCAGCACGCCAAAGCCCTTCACTGTCGGCTTTGCAGCAGAAACAAAAGACGTTCTCGAATACGCGAAAAGTAAATTAGAACGCAAAAACCTCGATATGATCATCGCCAACGACGTTTCACGTAGCGATATAGGTTTTAACAGCGATGAGAATGCAGTTACCGTGATAACTCATTCAGGCTCAGAAACTTTACCGCAAACATCAAAGCGTAAGTTAGCCAGTCTGCTTATTGAAGAAATTGCCACCCAGTACAAAGCCAATCGTTAGCTGAAGTATGGGCAAACCATTTATTAAACTCTTATGCTATTTAAAGGATTAACATGCGTTACACTTTAAAAAACCTAGACCACGCAATTTTTCGCGCTTACGACGTACGCGGGATTGTTGAAACTGCACTGACTGACGACACGGTATACCATTTAGGCCGTGCCTTTGCCGCCGAGTCTAAATCCCAAGGTGTCACCCATGTAAACGTTGCTGCGGATGGTCGTTTATCCAGCCCCTCGCTAAAGAAGATATTCAGTGAAGGCCTTATTGATGGCGGCTGCAGAGTAACAGACGTAGGTTACGTCCCAACACCAACACTTTACTACTCTGCCCACCAAGATGATCAATGCACTGGCGTTATGATTACAGGCAGCCATAACCCTGCCAATTACAACGGTTTCAAAATGATGATCAATGGTCATACCCTCTCTGGGGATGACATCCAAGATCTAAAAACTCGCATCATCGACCAAAACTATTCAGAAGGCGAAGGCTCGTCTGAAGAACTCGACATACGCCAAAGCTATCTAGAGCGCATTCTTGGCGACGTAAAGCTTAATAAAAAGCTTAAAGTTGTTGTTGATTGCGGAAATGGCATACCGGGCGAACTAGCACCACAGCTAATCGAGAAATTAGGCTGTGAAATCATCCCTATGTACTGCGAAGTTGATGGCACGTTCCCTAACCATCACCCAGATCCAGGCAAACCAAAAAATCTACAGGACGCTATTGCCAAAGTAAAAGAAACAGGTGCAGATTTGGGCCTAGCTTTTGATGGCGATGGTGACCGTGTTGGCGTTATTACGAACGAAGGCAACATTGTTTATCCAGACCGTGTCATGATGCTGTTCTCTGAAGAGATCTTAAAGCGTAACCCAGGTGCAGAGATCATCTTTGATGTAAAATGCTCTCGCCTACTAGCTAAAGTAATCGAAGAAGCCGGTGGTAAAGCCACAATGTGGAGAACCGGTCACTCATTAATCAAACAGAAAATTAAGCAATCCGGCGCTCTACTGGGTGGCGAGATGAGTGGACACATATTCTTCAAAGAACGCTGGTATGGTTTCGACGATGCACTTTATAGTGCTGCACGTCTTCTAGAGATCCTAACAAACACAGATGAAACAGCCGACTTCCTTTTCAATCAATACCCAGAAGATATCAGCACACCTGAACTGAATATCACGGTTACCGATGAAAACAAATTTGATATTGTTGCCGCGCTACAAGAGAAAAGCTTCCCCGGTGGCAATGCCAACACCATCGACGGTATCCGTGTCGATTACCCAGACGGTTGGGGACTAATTAGAGCCTCCAACACAACACCTGTACTGGTTTTACGTTTTGAAGCAGAGACCGAAGCCGCATTGTTAAGAATAAGAAGTGAGTTTGAACAGAAACTACATGAAGTAGACAGTAGTTTAGTGATCCCTTACGAATAAACGAATGATCCGCGGTTAGTGCTAACTTAACCTAACCGCGTTTAACCTTTTACAAGGATTAGCTATGCCTCTTACGCGCAAAGAAGCCATGACAACCGCTCACGTACTTAGTGAAGCGATGCCTTACATCCAACGCTTTGTCGGAAAAACAATCATCATCAAATACGGCGGCAATGCCATGATCGATGAAAAGCTGCAGAATAGCTTTGCCCGCGATATCGTTATGATGAAACTGATCGGAATCAACCCTATTGTTGTTCACGGCGGAGGTCCACAAATAGGACAACTGCTTAGCGATCTAAAGATTGAATCGCACTTTATCAATGGCATGCGCGTAACAGACTCTAAAACCATGGATGTAGCAGAGATGGTACTTGGTGGTGCGGTTAACAAACAGATCGTTGGTCTTATCAATGCTAATGGTGGTCTCGCTATAGGCCTAACAGGTAAAGACGGCCAGCTACTGCGCGCCAAAAAACTTCGCGTAGAGCACAAAACACCTGAAATGGAAGCGCCTGAAATTATCGATATAGGCCATGTAGGTGAAGTGGAAAGCGTTAATGTCAAAGTACTCGACATGCTCGTTAACTCGGACATCATTCCTGTCATCGCACCTATTGGTGTTAGTGAAGATGGCACCTCTTACAACATCAATGCTGACCTTGTTGCCGGTAAAGTCGCTGAAGTACTGCAAGCGGAAAAACTAATCCTTCTTACCAATATCGAAGGTTTGATGGACAAAGATGGCAATATCTTAACAGGATTAACCACGAAGCAAGTGGATGACCTCATTGAAGACGGCACCATTTACGGCGGCATGCTTCCTAAAATCGGCTGTGCATTAAGCGCTGTTAAAAGCGGCGTAACCAGTGCACACATTATCGACGGCCGTGTAGAACACTCTTGCATGTTAGAAATCTTCACCGATGAAGGTGTTGGTACCCTGATCACCAATCGCGGTTAAGGATAAAAACAGATATATGAGCGCAACCGAAAAGCTTTCTCGTCGTGAACAAATCCTCCAATCTTTAGCACATATGCTAGAGAACCCTGGACAAAAGATCACAACAGCAGCACTTGCAAAAGAGGTCGGTGTATCTGAAGCGGCTTTATATAGACACTTCCCAAGCAAAGCCCGCATGTTTGAAGGGCTAATTGGCTTTATTGAAGAGACTGTATTCAGTCGTGTCACAGCGATTACACAAGTTGAAGCCGACGGCATCAAACAGTGTGAGCAAGTACTTACATTAGTACTTGCATTCGTAGAACGTAACCCGGGAATGGCTAGAATCCTAACTGGCGAAGCTCTCGCTGGCGAAACCGATCGACTTCGCCAACGCATAAACCAGTTTTTCGAGCGCCTAGAGACACAACTTAAACAAATTATGCGTGAGGCTGAAGCTAAAGATGGGCTTCGCACTCAAACGACGGCCGGTGCTTCAGCCAATCTTCTAATTGCAACAGTTGAAGGTAGAATCCGCCAATTTGTGCGCACTGAATTTCGCAAGAAACCAAGTGAACAGTGGCAGGATCAATGGCCTCGTTTAGCAGCAGGCATCTTCCGTAACGCATAATTCTGCTACACAGCAAAAACGCCAAGCCTCTCTATTTGAATTAGAAAGACCAGAGGGACTTGGCTGTTTTTGTTACTAAAGCTTTCCTGCCCACGATAACGTTATCCCACCAGCCAATTGGATTTAATAGAATCTATGCTAGAACAAGGCGCATTACTGCTTCTTTCTCTCATCGCAAATACATTATCAGCTATGGCGGGCGGTGGCGCAGGCTTATTGCAACTTCCTGTACTGCTCTTTCTAGGATTAAGCTTTAGCACAGCACTGGCCACTCATAAAATTGCCAGCGTCGCTTTAGGCGTGGGCGCTACGCTACGCCATATGAGAGAAGGCAAGCTCGATTACCGCTTCTGCGGATTCATCCTGTTATGTGGTTTACCGGGCGTTATTCTAGGGGCCGATATTGTTCTGAAAATACCTGAGGGCTGGACCATATTTAGCCTTGGTTGCCTAACCTCTGGACTGGGACTTTATTCCTTTAAAAAGCGCACCCTGGGTTTAGAGGTATGCAGCAAAAATAGAGACCGCCGCGGACTAATAATTGGCGGTATAACGCTCCTTATAATTGGTGCACTTAATGGCTCCCTCACATCCGGAACAGGGCTATTTGTAACGCTCTGGTTAGTTCGCTGGTTTGGGCTTGATTATAAAACAGCAGTTACTTATGTGCTTATCCTTGTAGGGCTCTTCTGGAATTCAGCAGGCGCGATAACCATATCTCTGCAACAAGCGCCTCGTTGGGAGTGGCTACCTGCGTTACTTATTGGAGCAACAGCGGGTTCATATCTAGGCGCACATCTAGCCATTACTCAAGGTAACAAGCTGGTTAAACGTGCATTTGAAACATTAACCATTTTGGTGGGTATAAAGCTGATTTATGACGGTGCACAAATACTCATCGGTGCTTAGCCGTTACCGTTAAAGATGCACAATGCCCTTCATCACGATCACAATTTTGCTCTAGCTTAGGCTCAGCCAGCATTAAACGCGTTTGAGAGCGCATTTGTAACAATTCTGAAGCCGTCACCAATCTGACCCCTAACGCCTTAAGAATCGGCAGCACCTCTTCTAAATAAGAAACAGTCTCTGGATAAGGATGCCCAATAACAACTGCATGTCCCTGAGTCACAGCGATGGTGAGTGCTTCTTTAAACTGCTTATGAATGTAAGCTCTTTGTTGCCTGTTATCCAAAAACACATCACGCACTAAATAGGGAATACCATGCTCATGCGCAGCTTTCCAAGCCACTGTGTTCGACGTCGTCACACTATCAAGAAAAAACATATTCCTTTTTTGCACAACCGACATCACTGCGTTCATGCTCTGCCGTTTTTCTGTCAACAAGCTCCCCATATGGTTATTCATACCCACCACATAAGGAATTGAATCCAAATTACCGTTCAAAATAGCGTTTAATTGCTGATCATTATGATCATCTTTCATTGCACCGGGGCCAAGCCTCAATCCCGCCTTGTTTTCCATAGGCGCATGCAAGATTACTTCTTTACCTAAGTGGTGCGCTGTTTTTGCTAACTCAAAGGAGTGAGGCGTATGCGGCAGGAAAGCATAAGTTATTGCACCGGGAAGGTTTATCGCAGCTAAACCTTTACGACGATTATCACCAATATCATCAATGACAATTGCCATCACAGGCTGTTCGCCATACACCGGGCGAGGGTCCGCATACGCAGTGCTAACCATGCCATAAGGCATTAGCAATGCGCTGCTAAGCAATAACGTTCTAATGAGCCCCTTCATTATTTCTGCACTATCACCAAGGCTTTCAATAAATTCAGTGCTTCATATAACTGATAATCTCTCGTCGCAAGATTGTCAGCTTTTGAATTAGCACCCTCTGATTTCTCATCGTCACCATTTTCTAGATGACCACTTAAATCACTTTCTTTCAAAAACTCAGGACGATCACTTCTGAAAGTTATTTCAGCATCCTTAACCTCTATATCGGGCTTAATCCCCTGAGCTTGAATGGAACGTCCTGCTGGCGTGTAATAACGGGCAGTAGTTAATTTCAATGCACGCTCTTTCGTTAAGGGTAAAACCGTCTGAACAGAGCCCTTACCAAAACTAGGCATCCCCATAATAATTGCGCGTTCTTGATCTTGCAGGGCACCCGCAACAATCTCGGAAGCAGACGCCGAACCGCCGTTAATCAACACAACCATAGGCAATTCAGGCACAAGCGTATCACTTGTTGCACTAAACTTTTGCTCCGTATCAGACATACGTCCCTTGGTATAAACAATCAGCCCTTCACTTAAGAAGGTATCACCTATATCAACCGCTGCCTGCAAGACCCCACCTGGATTATTTCGCAAATCCAGCACAACACCTTTAAGGTCATTTTTCATTAAACGCTTCAGATGTTTATTAACTTCTCGACCTGAATCAACTTGGAACTGAGAGACGCGAACATATGCAATATTGTCATTAAGCATACGGCTCTTCACGCTCGCAACTTGAATAACATCACGAACAACCTCGATCTCTAGAGGCTTCTCTTCACCTTCACGCACAATGGTTAGAATAATTTTACTGCCGGGCTTACCTCGCATGAGCTCAACAGCCTCATTAAGGTCCATCCCCTGTACCGCATGATCATCTAGCTTAGTGATCAGATCGCCCGCTTTAACACCTGCGCGCTGTGCAGGTGTATCATCAATAGGCGTAATAACACGAACAAAGCCTTCATCAATGCCCACTTCAATACCCAACCCGCCAAACTCACCACTGGTATGAGCCTGTAAATTCTCAAACTCTGTCGGCTCCAAATAGGCTGAATGGGGGTCAAGACCGGCAATCATTCCGCGCAATGCATCTTCTAGAAGCTGCGCATCATCGACCGGCTCAACATAAGATGACTTAATTCGCTGAAAAACCTCTGTAAACAAACGAAGTTCATCAAGTGGTAAAGTTTTCTCGACAGGGATAGCCTCTGTTTCGGCTCCCTCACTTTCAGGAATAAATTCTTCCGCAATCACAGAAAAAGAAAAGCAACTGCCCAGGGCAACGCCAAGTAAACTGCTTTTTAAAGCGCCAGAAAGAAAAGCTGACTTCATAATCTATCCCTTTTTATTTTCGACTAAGCCAACGTGATGGATTACTTGGCTTACCTTTATAACGTACCGCGAAATACAGGCCATTAACATCACGACCACCGCTACTGCCTACAGTAGCCACTGTATCACCGGCAGAAACCCAATCCCCAGTTTCTAACAATAAGCTTTGGTTATAGCCATACAGACTCATATAGCCAGATCCATGATCAATGATCAACACTAAACCGTAGCCTCTTAACCAATCAGAGAACACGACTCGGCCATGATGAACCGCTTTAACTGACGCTGCTTCCCTTGCAGTAATCCAGATACCATCATAGCTAATATTATTGGTAACCGAACCGAAAGTTTGCTTTACCTTCCCTTTTATCGGCCAAGGAAGCTTTCCTTTTAACAGAGAAAACTTTTTATCATCTTTAACTAACGTAGCAAAATTAAGACTTTTCTCGATCTCTTTTAAAACAGCTTGTAATCTTTTTTGGTCAAGTTGTAACTGCTTAAGCTTAGTTTTGTCGGTCGAAAGCGTCTTACGTAATTGAGTGAGTGTATTTTTACGCTCATTTCGAGAAAGGCGCAGAGCCGCCACTTCTTTACTCAATTCATCGCGTTTAATCACCATCCTCTGTTCTGTATCTGTTAATTCACGCTCTGTCCCTGTCAATTGAGACAGTTTATCCTGAAACTGCTGCATATCATTACGCAGCTCAGCATTTACAAAATCGTAATAGCGAATCACACGATCCAAAGTTTCAGGGTCACGCTGCGTAAGGAGTAACTGTAAACGTGCTTGATTCCCCATCTTATATTGCTGCGAAATCTGTTTCTCAATAAGCGCTGCACGCTTCTTCAACTCGGCCTTTAAAGCATCCCTTTTAACTTCAAGGTCTTCAGCATGAGTCCCCAATCCAGTTAACTGTTTATCTAGCAGCTGAATTTGACGCGCAAGCTTACCGATAGCCACTTCACTACGTTTCAGTTCAGAACTTAGCTGACGAGAGACCCCTTCCTGCTTTTGCATATTTTTTTGCAAGGAAGAAATACGAGAGGAAAGCGCCTTAACTTGTTTTTCAGTTAAAGCTTGTTTATCCGCAGCCAAAAGCCACGAAGGTGTCAGCCCAGAACAGACTATGACAACGACAAATACACAGATACGCAACATATAATCAGATCAAAAGAAAAAGGGATAATACCTTATCCCTTTTTACTTAAAACTAGAAAGAAGCCAATGAGCTGCCGCCCATTTCTGCTGGCGGCTCGAGCCCCATCATATCTAACAGTGTAGGCGCCAGATCACATAGCGCACCATCTGCCAATTTAAGGCTCTCTTTACGCGGACCATCATAAATTAACGCAACCGGCCAATTAGTATGCGATGTATGTGGCTGCCCAGTTTCTGGGTTCACCATCAATTCAACATTACCGTGATCAGCCGTAATTAACGCCTCACCTCCGACCTCATTCAGCGCTTCAAGTACCTGACGCACACTTTCATCAACCACTTCACACGCTTGAACCGCAGCATCGAATTTACCCGTATGTCCCACCATATCGCCATTAGCGTAGTTACATACGATCAGATCATATTTACCGCTTTTGATTGCACCTACCAGTTTTTCAGTCACTTCTGGAGCGCTCATTTCAGGCTGAAGATCATAAGTAGCAACATCAGGTGACGGTACAAGAATACGGTCTTCACCCGGATACTCTTCCTCCTGACCACCATTGAAGAAGAAAGTCACATGCGCATACTTTTCCGTTTCGGCAATTCGCAACTGCGTTTTACCAAGGCCTGAGAGATATTCACCCAAATCGTTACTGATCTCATTCGGCGGATAAGCACATGCCGCATCAATATCAGACGCATACTGAGTTAGCATCACAAAACTTGATAGCTGAGGTGTTTTTTCACGAACAAAACCCGCGAATTCTTCACCTTCAGTGAAAGCGCGTGTGATTTCACGTGCACGATCAGGGCGGAAATTGGCACAAATAAGAGTATCGCCATCTTCAATCGTACCCACAGCCTGCCCACTTGCATCCGCAATGACTGTCGCTTGAACAAACTCATCGTTCTCATCGCGCGCGTAAGCGTTGCTTAATGCATCTAAAGCAGATTCCGTAGTGAAAGGTGCTTTACCTAAGGCCATCGCATCAAAACCAAGTTGAACTCGGTCCCAACGATTATCACGATCCATACTAAAATAACGACCTGCAACACTCGCTATAGCACCTACACCTAACTCAGCAAGTTTGCTTTCAATTAGAGAAATAGAGGGTTCTGCTGATCTAGGCGGCATATCACGACCATCTAAGATCGCATGTACAAACATTTTTTTCGCACCACGTTTAACAGCCATTTCTAATAAAGCGCATATATGCGCTTCATGGCTATGCACACCACCTGGAGAAAGCAAACCAAATACATGTACCGCTTTGCCCGCAGCCACTGCGTCATCAATACCTTTAGTTAAGGCCGGATTTTCGAAAAAATCGCCATCTGTGATCGCTTTAGAAATACGCGTGAAGTTTTGATACACAATACGGCCAGCCCCAATATTCATATGACCTACTTCAGAGTTACCCATTTGACCATCAGGTAAACCTACCGCAAGTCCAGAGGTTTGGATTCTGGCATTTGGGTTATCTGAGAGCAGCTTATCCCAAACAGGAGTATTGGCTGCTTGAATAGCGGAGGATTCTGAAGCCTCTACGCCATAACCATCAAGAATTATCAAAGCTTTCGTTGCGCGATTCTGTGTCATATCTGCAGGATTCTGTCTTTAGCTATTATCAAATGACGAAAGATTTTACTGTGAAAGCCCTCTCAAGGCTACGAATGAACCCAATGAAAGTAATAAATCCACCTAATTCGACATTTTCACGCATTTTTCCCCTTATACCGTCAAAAAACGCAAGGTATACTATGGCCCACTTAAAGCGGATCAATAGCATCCTTAGTGTTTTTTATTAGCCGTTAAATTTCGGCCCTATCTGGATACATAATGGACCAACTTATCGAATTTATTAGCAACCACCCATTTATGGTTGCAGCCTGGGTTCTGACTCTGGTTATGTTTATTCTTTTTGAACGCAGCAAAGCAGGTAAAGCAGTAACACCTGCCCAAGCAACTAATTTGATCAACAAAGAAAACGCAGTAATCATTGATATTCGCCCGAAAAAAGAATGGGATACTGGCCACATTACAGGCGCAAAGCATATCCCTCTTGCAGATCTTGATCGCAAAATGGATGAACTCATCAAATACCAACAACGCCCAATCATTGTTGTATGTAATTTAGGTCAAGCAGCTAGCTCCGCGACGAGAAAACTTAAGGCAGCAGGCTATGAAAAAGCTGTACGTCTTGCAGGCGGCATGACTGAATGGAAGGGCCAAAGCCTTCCAATCGTTAAGTAACGCTTATGCAAAATGTAACTATATATACAACCGCTTGGTGTCCGTACTGTATTCGAGCCAAAATGCTGCTCGATAAGAAGCAAGTGGAATATACCGAAGAAAAAGTGGACGGAGACTTAGCCAAGCGTCAGGAAATGGCGAAACTAAGCGGCGGTCAAACAGTTCCACAAATATTCATTGGCGACACCCCTATTGGTGGCTGCGATGAGATGTTTGCCCTTGAAAGACAAGGCAAATTAGATGAGCTACTAAACGCCAAATAAACTCTATAATGATAAGGATTAGACATGGCTGATAACGAACAGAATACTGCAGCTCAAGAAGAGCAAGGCCCACAATTCGCAGTTCAACGCGTATACATTAAAGATGCTTCTTTTGAATCACCTAATGCGCCTGAAATCTTCATGAGCCCTTGGCAGCCAGAAGTTGGCCTTGAGATGAATACTCAGACAAACCAAGTAGGCGACAGCGCATTTGAAGTTGTACTGACTTTAACAGTAACCGTTAAGAACGATGACAAAACTGCTTTCTTAGTTGAGCTTCAACAAGGTGGCATTTTTGGTATTTCAGGTCTTGGCGAGCAAGAGATGCACCACACTCTTGGCGCATTCTGCCCAAGCATTCTATTCCCTTATGCACGTGAAGCTATCGACGCTATGGTTGTTAAAGCAAGCTTCCCTGCACTTATGCTTGCACCGGTTAACTTTGATGCTCTATATGCTCAGCAGATGTCACAAGCTCAGCAAGAAGCGACTGCTGAAGCACAGCACTAAAAGCGGTTCTACTGTTTAATTACAGTAAATACGCATATAAAAAATCCCGCTTATGGCGGGATTTTTTATATGCACAATATCTTCATACGAGGCAAGCGGCACAACTAGCTATTCAATAACTGCATTATCTGCCGTTGCTACAGCGCCCGCTTTACGTTTAGCTTTATATTTAAGCCAACTCACAAGATCAGTCCACATCTTATCGATATCACGCGGCTTCGGCATAATACCAGCGTACGGCAACTCAATCGTAACGACAGGAATCCCTTTCATAAACCAGCCATAATTACCTAGCGACCCAGGATAGGTACCCAATTGACGCAAATGTAGGGGCCCAAGTTTTCTTGGAGCCTGAATTCCACCATCAAAATCTAAAATGCCATGTGGCGCATGCACAGACACAATCACTGTTGGCTTATAACTATCAATCAACTCATGAATCACTCGACTTTCCGGCTCACTCAACGGCTCATGCCCTGGGTAATAACGTAAGCGTTTTTTAGCCTGCTTCTGCCAATGCACTAATGGCTCAGGAAATTCGGGGGCTGGTAAAAAGTTTCGATTAAGATCAACTTTATTAGCGTTAACCCTCGTAGACTTACGTTGCAAAAGACCGTCAGGATTAAGTACGGGTAAAAAATGCCAATCAAACGAACCGCTATGGTGACGCTGTAACGTATTTAACCACTTAAATGTAACACTCACGCTCGAATATTCATCACCATGAATACCACCAATAAAGAGAATACGCGGCGCATCCTTATTATCATCACTCGCGGGAAAACTCGCCTCTAGAATAGCCCTTCCATTTACCGAATAGTAACGAGGCTTAGAAAAAGGGTTACTTAAACACTCCTTTGTAGAAACGCTGGCAAGCTTACGACCAACCTGCTGACAGACACGCGCAACATCTGAATATAAAGTATCAGCACTACTTACCGTCGAAAAAAGAGATAAACTAAACCAAAAAAGCGGCGCAAGCGCCCCAAAGAAAAAGCGAAAAATCATACTAAAAGAAAACCCAACAACTGTTCATTAATTAACCAGTCGATATATTCTAACACGCTTTCAAAGAAAGACTCTGAAGAATTTCTTCTGCCTTACCCGCATCCAAAACACCCTTTATTGCGGAAGCCGCAATCGGCACGACACTCACCAAAGCAGTGGCGGGAATAGTGACATTATCATCGGGCTGCAACTCCATCTGATCAGCAAGCATCACCATGGGCAACACCTGACTTTTCACAGTCTGAATATTAATCTGCTGATCAACGCCCCCTAAAAGACAAATATTTCGCTCACGAAAATCAATTAGCGTTAAACGAAATACCTCACCAGCATTTTCCGTGACAAAAGCATCAATTTTGGTAATCACAAACGCATACTGCATAAAACAGCCTAAAAATCCGAATGAATAATAATTTTACTATAGCCGTTAAATAGCGCTTAGCCGCCGTCAGCACCAATAAAACCTTGCTGACGCCATGCTTCGTACACCACAACTGCACACGCATTGGAAAGATTCAGACTACGGCTATCAGACCCCATTGGAAGCCTTAGCCATTGTTCCTTTGGCAAACTCTGTCTCACTTCAGGCGGCAACCCTCGTGTTTCAGGACCCAGAAGTAAAACATCACCAGCCTGAAAATCTGCTTCTACGTGGGTGACAGTACCTTTGGTTGTTAAGGCCCACACTTTACGCGGTTCAATCTCAGCCAAACAGCTTTCCAGATCAGGATGAATTTTTACCGCGGCAAACTCATGGTAATCCAACCCCGCACGCCTAAGACGCTTATCATCCAACTCAAACCCTAAAGGTTCCACTAGATGAAGATGGAAACCTGTGTTGGCACACAACCGGATGATATTGCCCGTATTAGGTGGTATTTCAGGCTCAAAAAGAACAACGTGTAACATAAAAAAATCCCCGCAGCGTTTATGCAGCGGGGATTATATAGGAAATAGTCGTTAAGCGTGACAATCAAGAACGCGGGCGCTACAGAGGCTCCCTAAGCAGACTCAGCTAGTCTTTGCCACCCTCTTCATCCATCCCTAATTCTTTAATTTTTCGAGTTAAGGTATTTCGCCCCCAACCTAACAATTCAGCAGCATCTCTACGGCGACCCGCAGTATGCTTTAAGGCGGTTTCAATCATGATGCGCTCAAATACTGGCACAGCTGAATCCAAAAGATCTTTTCGCCCTAAACTTAACTGCTGGTCAGCCCACGCGCGCAAAGTTTGCTCCCAATCACCGGCAGCAACCAATTCTGCCCCACCGCTCTGCTCCATCAGTTCCGGGGGAAGGTCATCGATTAGTACTTCACGTCCAGTTGCCATTACAGTCAACCAACGGCAAGTATTCTCAAGCTGACGCACATTACCAGGCCACGATAAATTGCAGATAAAACTCTCGGTATCACTCGCAAGAATTTTAGGCTCAACACTCAACTCTTCAGCTGAGGTGTTTAAAAAGTGTCGCGCTAGACGCGGAATATCTTCACGTCGCTGTGATAGCGTAGGTAGATGGACACGGATAACATTTAAGCGATGAAACAAGTCTTCACGAAAACGCCCCTGCTCCACCAGTTTCTCAAGGTTCTGATGTGTCGCTGCAATAATACGCACATCAACCTTTACAGCCGTATGACCACCTACACGATAAAACTCACTGTCAGCCAAGACCCTTAAAAGGCGCGTCTGTGCATCAGCTGGCATATCCCCAATTTCATCTAGAAAGAGTGTTCCGCCATCCGCTTGTTCAAAACGACCATGCCTCGCTGCCGCAGCACCTGTAAAGGCCCCTTTTTCATGACCAAACAGTTCTGATTCAATTAAGTCAGCAGGGATCGCCGCCATATTCAGTGGAATAAAAGGCCTATCTTTGCGTGGACTATGCTTATGCAAAGCATGAGCAACAAGCTCCTTACCTGTACCCGACTCACCATTGATCAGTACAGTGATATTTGATTGCGACAAACGACCTATCGCGCGAAACACCTCTTGCATAGCCGGCGCTTCACCAATGATCTCCGTAGTATCCTCCATAACCGATTCAGCAACCTGCTGACGCTGCTCAAAAGCATGAGCTAATGCACGCTTTGTTAACGCTACAGCTTCATCAATATCAAACGGCTTAGGCAGATACTCAAAAGCTCCTCCCTGATAAGACGCAACCGCAGATTCTAAATCAGAATGAGCCGTCATGATGATGATCGGCAGTTCAGGATGAGTTTCCTGAATATTTTCCAGTAATTGCAAACCATCCATGCCCGGCATACGAATATCACTAACAATCGCATCGGGTGAATCTGTCTTTAATCTAGATAACAGCTGGTCAGCACTTTCAAACGCCTCAGAAGACAAGCCCTCAGCAGACAGTGCTTTATCAAGCACCCAACGTATCGAACGATCATCATCGACAATCCATACTTTACCTGGAAGGTTCATTGTTAAGCTCCAAAGGAATTAATAATTGAAATTTGGTTTCACCAGGACGTGTATCACACTCAATCAGCCCGTTATGCTGATTAATTATTGACTGGGCTATCGACAAACCTAAGCCCGAGCCTTCAGCTCGCCCGCTGACCATGGGATAAAAAATCTTACTTAAAATATCTTCAGGAATACCCGGGCCATTATCAATAATATCTACACAACAGACTAAACGATGCTTTTCAGCCCCTAACGTGACCTGACGAAAAGCGCGAGTTTTAATTTTTATACTGGGTGATTCGATATTAGCCGACTGCATAGCCTGCATGCTGTTACGCATGATATTCAGCACAGCCTGAATCAACTGTTCTGCATCACCAGTAAATTCAGGAATACTTGGATCGTAATCACGGGAAAGCTCGATATCGCCTTTAGTCTCAGCTTCTACCAACTGGCAAACACGCTCTAGAATTGCATGGATATTGACACTTTCCAGATTAGGTAGTTTTCTTGGCCCTAATAGACGGTCAACTAAATTACGTAACCGATCAGCCTCTTCAATAATGACATGTGTATAGTCATGCAAACTTGGGTCATGCAATTCACGCTCAAGTAGCTGAGCTGCACCCCTAATACCACCTAAAGGATTCTTTATTTCATGGGCTAACCCGCGAATTAAAGAGCGCGCAGTATCATGCTGATCCAATAGATCCTCCTCACGTTCAATACGCATGAGACGATCCCTTGCTTCAATCTCTATCAGTAGCTGCTTACCTTTATCTAAGAAGAGAGGATTTATACTGTAATCAACTGTTAATTCCACCCCACCGAGCGTAACTATTTTCGCCTCACGGTGTGTATACGGGTGACCACTATCAAAACACTCTTTAAGATCTTTCTGTTCATCAGCACTAACAATAAACCATTCAGAAATAGCTAACTTGCTTAACCGACGAATACTCGCCTCAAGCAACATTTCTGCGGCCGGATTAGCGTACTCAACAACCATTTGATCATTAAGTAACACGACTGCCGTTGAAAGATTTTCTAAAATCTTTTTTGAAAATTCAGCTTTTACCATTGATCAATACCCTGGGTCCTTACCCGTTACTAAAGCAAAAAACAAACCAAGTTGCTCAAGCACTATAAAAGACCGCAAACTCCCTATTTTCGGACACTCCAGCACTACTAGATTAGCTTAAAGAATTAAAAAACAACAAAAACGCACCAAAACAGCGCACCAAAACAAAACAACGCACTACTAAGGTCACACAAAGACTAAAGAAAAAGCAAAAAAAAACCTCCACAAGGGAGGTTTTTTTCAGAAGAAAACTAACTTATACAGAGTAGTACAGGTCAAATTCAACTGGGTGAGTAGTCATGTTCACTTTCTCAACTTCTTCACGCTTCAGTTCAACAAAAGCATCAAGCATGTCATCAGTGAATACGCCACCAGCAGTTAGGAACTCACGATCATTCTCAAGAGCATCTAGAGCTTCTTCTAGAGATGCAGCAACCTGTGGGATCTCCGCAGCTTCTTCAGCTGGCAGGTCATACAAATCTTTATCAGCAGCATCGCCAGGGTGAATCTTGTTCTTAACACCGTCAAGACCAGCCATCATAAGTGCAGCGAAGCACAAGTATGGGTTAGCAGATGGATCAGGGAAACGTGCTTCTACACGACGAGCTTTCGGGTTAGTCACGTATGGAATACGGATAGACGCCGAACGGTTACGAGCAGAGTAAGCAAGCATAACCGGTGCTTCAAAACCTGGTACAAGACGCTTGTATGCGTTTGTAGAAGAGTTAGTTAGCGCGTTAAGTGCTTTAGCGTGCTTGATGATACCGCCGATGTAGTAAAGAGCAGTTTCAGACATGCCCGCATACGTATCACCAGCGAACAAGTTAACACCGTCTTTAGAAAGAGACATATGAACGTGCATACCAGAACCGTTATCACCTACTAGTGGCTTAGGCATGAAAGTAGCAGTCTTGCCGTACGCGTGTGCAACGTTATGTACACAGTACTTAAGAATCTGAACTTCATCTGCCTTAGCAGTAAGGGTATTTGGACCTACACCGATTTCACACTGACCAGCAGTTGCTACTTCGTGGTGATGCACTTCAATTTCTAGATCCATTGCTTCCATCGCGTCACACATAGCGCCACGTAGGTCATGCAAAGAATCGATTGGTGGTACTGGGAAATAACCGCCTTTAACACGTGGACGGTGACCCGTGTTACCACCTTCAACGTTATGGCTAGAAGCCCAAGAAGCTTCTTCAGAAGCGATAGTGTAACCACAACCACTGATGTCTGCGTGCCATTTAACTTCATCAAATACGAAGAACTCTGGCTCTGGACCAAACATAGCTGTATCAGCAATACCTGTAGACTTCAGGTATTCTTCAGCACGTTTAGCTACAGAACGTGGATCACGCTCGTAACCTTGGCCAGTAGCAGGCTCAACGATGTTACAACGAACGATGATAGTCGTTGATTCAGAGAATGGGTCTAATACTGTAGCACTGTCATCCGGCATAAGAATCATGTCGGAATCGTTAATACCCTTCCAACCTGAAATAGATGAACCATCGAACATTTTGCCTTCTTCAAAGAAGTCGTCACCCATATCGGAAACAGGGATAGTAACGTGCTGCTCTTTACCATGAGAATCGGTGAAACGCAGGTCAACCCATTTAGCTTCGCTTTCTTTGATAAGATTCAGAGTCTTCTCTGACATGTGACTTTCTCCACTTTAATAATTACCAGGCTGAGTTTGTTCAACCTTGAGAAATCAGAATTTAACATCGACCTTAATGCAGGCAATAAATATGCCATAAGGCCTATCATAATGATTGCCCCGTAAATACAGGGATCACGACAACTTTAATCAACATGGAGCGCACCAAAATAAAGCATATGGATTTTTAACGCACCAAAACAGGGCGAGGCAGTTTTAACAGAGAATCCCCTATACCCTAGCTGGCAATATCATACTCCAACCCAGACGTAAAAACATAGCTCTAAGCTCTAGTTTTCAACGTTTATCACCACCTAGATCAATACCCGCTAGTGAGCACTCCTTGACGATAAAACAACAATTCCGCCCAATAAACATTATTACCGCTGACGGATCCACATCACAACGATATGCAACCGAGTCCAAAAAACCAAGCAAACAGAAAACTCATGCCAAAAACATCGCCTACAAACAACAAACATCCCCCTTTAACTATCAGAACCATTTAGATAATTCTAAACAACACACCTGTCGTCCTTTTTATTTCTATCTACTGAGGCTAAAAACGGTTAAAATGCGCGCATTATTGCATGACCGCTAGCCGCTATTAGTAAAAGATCACTTTTCTAGTATGCACAAGCGCATGCTCAAACGTTTTAATAATTCAAAAAGATTGAGCTAATGTCGAATAACATCAACAACTTACGCAATATCGCCATCATCGCTCACGTCGACCATGGTAAAACTACGCTAGTAGACAAACTACTTGCACAGTCGGGTACCCTGGGCCGTCGCGATGAAGGCACAGAACGCATCATGGACTCCAATGACCAGGAGAAAGAACGCGGCATTACCATTTTGGCAAAAAACACTGCCATTACATGGAACGATTACCGCATCAACATTGTTGATACTCCTGGACATGCTGACTTCGGCGGCGAAGTTGAGCGCGTACTGTCTATGGTTGACTGTGTATGTCTTCTAGTTGATGCAGTTGATGGCCCAATGCCACAAACTCGCTTTGTAACACAAAAAGCATTCGACCAAGGCTTACGCCCAATCGTTGTAGTCAACAAAGTTGACCGTCCAGGTTCACGCCCAGACTGGGTTATAGACCAAGTATTCGAACTGTTCGACAGCTTAGGTGCTACGGATGAACAGCTAGACTTCCCTATCGTTTACGCTTCTGCCCTAAACGGCATCGCTGGTCTAGAACCAGACGACATGGCTGACGATATGACACCACTATTTGAAGCGGTTGTTGAACATGTAGCCCCCCCTGCTGTTGACCTTGAAGGTCCATTCCAGATGCAGATCTCTGCACTAGATTACAACAGCTACTTGGGTGTTATCGGTGTTGGCCGTATCAAACGCGGAAACGTAGCGACGAATGAACAAGTTAAAGTTATCGACCGCGAAGGCAAGATTCGTAACGGCCGTATCATCAAGATCATGGGCTATCACGGTCTAGAGCGTGTTGAAGTTGAAAACGCACAAGCAGGTGATATCGTTTGTATCACAGGTATTGATGAGCTAAACATCTCTGACACGATCTGTAACCCTGAATCAGTTGAAGCCTTGCCTGCACTAAGTGTTGATGAACCGACTGTCTCTATGACTTTCCAGGTTAACAACTCTCCATTCGCAGGTCAGGATGGTAAATTCGTAACTAGCCGTAATATTAAAGAGCGTCTAGATCGCGAGCTTATCCACAACGTAGCTTTGCGCGTTGAAGAAGGCGACTCTCCTGAGAAATTCAAAGTATCAGGTCGTGGTGAGCTTCACCTTTCTGTACTTATTGAAACAATGCGTCGTGAAGGCTTCGAGCTAGGTGTTTCGCGTCCTGAAGTAGTTCAGAGAGAAGTAGATGGCGAAATTCACGAGCCATACGAAGACGTAATGATCGATGTTGAAGATGAACATCAAGGCGCGATCATTGAAGAGATTGGTAAGCGTAAAGGCGATATGACTAACATGGAAGTGGACGGCAAAGGCCGCTCACGTCTAAGTTTCATTATCCCTTCTCGTGGTCTTATCGGTTTCCGTTCTCTGTTCCTGACAATGACTTCAGGCACAGGCATCATGACCTCTATCTTCGACCATTACGGCCCAGTTAAAGCAGGCGAAGTAGAAAGCCGTAACAATGGCGTACTTGTATCGATGGTTACAGGTAAAGCCCTTGGTTACTCTCTATGGAACCTACAGAGCCGCGGTCGTCTATGCATCGAACCTAACGTTGATGTATATGAAGGCATGCTTCTAGGTATCCACAGCCGTAGCAATGACTTAGCCGTTAACCCTATTAAAGGTAAGCAGCTAACCAACGTACGTGCATCAGGTACTGATGAGAACATCCAGTTAACGCCACCTGTTAAATTCACGCTGGAACAAGCGCTGGATTTCATCGAAGATGACGAGCTGGTAGAAGTTACACCTAACTTCATCCGCCTACGTAAGAAACTACTTAAAGAAAACGAGCGTAAGCGCGCTAAGAAGTAAGTAGCGTCCATATGAGAAAAGCAGCCTATTAGGCTGCTTTTTTTTGCTCAAAAAAACATAGATTGCCTCGCACCACCTCTCTATACTGATCACCATAGAGAAAAAACTCTGGAGATAAAATGCGCCCACTTTACCCCGAAATCCACCCATTTAATGAATTCAACTTAAAGGTATCTGAACTTCACAGCCTTTATGTTGAAGAGAGCGGAAACCCTAAGGGCATTCCGGTTATATTTATTCATGGCGGGCCCGGAGGTGGAACAAGCGCATCACATCGTAGCTTTTTTGATCCCGAAAAATACCGCATCATTCTTTTCGATCAGCGCGGTTGTGGTCGCTCAGCACCCCACTCGGAGCTGCAGGATAATACAACCCAAGCACTAATCGAAGACATGGAGAAGATCAGGAAACACCTCAAAATAGAGCAATGGTTACTTTTTGGCGGCTCATGGGGTTCAACCTTAAGCCTTTTATATGCTCAAGCGCACCCCGACAATGTTTTGGGCCTTATTCTTAGAGGTATATTCTTATGCCGAGACCAAGACATTCAATGGTTCTATCAAAAAGGGGCTAGCGCAGTATTCCCCGATTACTGGAAAGAGTATGAGCAAGTAATCCCACAAAACGAACGCCATGACATGCTCAAAGCCTACTACAAACGCCTCACATCCAGTAATGAACTTGAACGTATGTCAGCAGCAAAAGCTTGGTCTATATGGGAGGGCCGGTGCTCAACCCTTGCACCTAATAATGATATTGTTGATCATTTTGCAGACCCTCGCTTCGCACTAGCCATGGCAAGAATAGAAGCCCACTACTTTATTAATAACGCTTTTATTGAAGCCAACCAGATCATAAACAACTGCGAACGTATTAAGCACTTAAAAACAATTATCGTACACGGTCGCTATGACATGGTCTGTCCGGTAGAACAAGCGCTAGCGCTTTATGATGCACTTCCCAATGCAGAATTACATATTGTTAGGGATGCAGGGCACTCTGCTTTTGAAAGCGGCATCTCAGATAACCTAATAAAAGCGACGGACACGTTTGCAGTATCGTTAGCTTAAAAGCGCAGACACAGTAACCACGACAAGATTCAGACAAGCAGGAAACAACACACAAATGAAAGCCCTTATTCAACGCGTAAGCTCCGCCTCCGTCGATGTCGACAACCAACGAGTAGGCGAAATCAACAACGGCATTCTTGTACTATTAGGTGTTGAAAAGGGAGATAACAGAGAAGCCGCGGACAAACTACTTAAAAAAATTGTAGGTTATCGAATTTTCTCTGACAGTGACGGAAAAATGAACCTCAATGTACAGCAAACGAATGGCGGATTATTAATCGTATCTCAATTCACCTTAGTCGCAGAAACCAAAAAAGGATTACGCCCCGGATTCTCACTTGGCGCCTCTCCCGAACTCGGCGAGGAACTCTACGAATACTTCGTAGCAGAAGCTAAAAAGCTAAATCCAATCGTTGCGACGGGCCAATTTGGTGCAGACATGCAAGTAAGTTTAGTCAATGACGGGCCTGTTACCTTTTGGCTGGAGAGCTAAATAACTACTTAACACAGCCAACCTTTTGAGCATCCAGAAGCAAACGTTTAGCCTCTGTATCATCATCTAAAGGGCGACTCAGTCGGGCCGCCTTGTAATGATCATTAAAAATAGAAAAATAAGCCGACAAAATCTCAGACCCTCGCGGATCATGCGACTGCTGCAACATCGTTGCGGCCACTTCAGCCGTACACAACTGCCCCTCTACCGCCGCTTTACGCAACCGATACTCTGAAGATCGACTCACCTTAGGCTGAATCACCGGAATAGCATCCAAATAACGGCTGTGACGAAACATCCTACGCGCCTGACGCCATGTCCCATCAAGAATAATAAAGACAGGTCGCTTGCCAGCTTTAGGCTCATATTCAACCATTCTCTCCTCATACCCTTCCCCTTCAGGGAATACGATATAAGGATCAATACCCTCATCATCAAGCGCTTCTAACAGATCAGAGCAAGGCTCTGTTCGCGACCACTTAAAACGACGCGTATCCTCAATACAATCCTCTATTAAACGCCCCGTATTCGTTGGCTTATAGCTTTCATTATGATGCATCACAAGAAAAAACTGCGAAGCAGAACGGTGCGAAACTTTATATTTACAGATACAAACACGCGCCTGCAGCAAACATGAGGAACAGCGCTCAACCTTAGAGCCCCGCGCAGTAAACGGCTTAGTTTTAGGATTTAGTTGTTGCATAAATTACTGAAGGGTCGTTGTAGAGTGCACTGAAGCTGTGCGAAAAAGTTGATTATCCACACCCCATTCTAACGACACAGCGCCACGATGAATAAGGTAAAAAATCTGATGAAGCTCACTATAAGTCAGAATACTAACCGCAACAGGCTTATCCCCCCCAGTAAAAAACAACAAACGATAATTGCCACTCTGATGACTTATATCTAAACGGCACAGCAATTTAGGATTATATGCCTCAACAGAAGCTATCTCTTCACCTTGCTCAACCACAAAATCATTCTGAGCATGATCATGATGAAACTGGGCCAATTCCGCTTTATGCTGCTCTGCCGCCCCCGCAATATCCTCGGAGGTTTTTTCAAAAAGCTCACCTGCAGCAGACAACAAACGTAGAATCAGCTTTCGCGTTAGCCAAAAATCAATACGTTGCTGCCCATTATTATGATTACCCACCAGCAGAATACGGTCCTCTAGCGGATCATAATTAAATGTAAATGCAGCGATATTCAGCATTAAAAGACTTACCCCTAACTCGACGGATTACATTAACGGGCTACACTAACAACCATTGCACGATCAAAATCAATCAATTAGTCGAAACTAAGCCATATCACAGGCTTTCAAATTGCCAGCTTCAGTTTAATAACGTAGTTTACATAGTATCAGTTATTTAGGAATGCATACATGTCCTCAACCGCTTCAAAATCTACAGGCTTCATCATTCCTGCACGACCTGAGTCGCTTATAAACATTACAGAAGCACTTCGTTCAGCTGAGCCAGATAGCAATATCATTTGTGAACAAATCAAAAAAGACGTTGCACTGTTTTCATCCGTTATCAGTACAGTAAACTCCGCATATTACGGACTAGGGAAAAAAGTTACCTCGGTAGAACGTGCCGTATCACTTCTAGGGGTCAAAAGAATATTTACTATCGTCCAGCTGGCCGCCCTAAAAAACAGCCTCTCTACCGTTGGACCACTTGAGCGTTTCTGGGATACAGCAACAGAAGTCGCAACCATCTGTACCATTTTGGCGAAAAAGTTCAGCAACCTTAACAGTGACGATGTATACACGCTTGGTATGCTACACGACAGTGGTGTCCCACTTCTGATGCAAGCAAAACCCGAATACAAAGACTTTCTTCGCAATCTGAATAGCTGCAATTTGATAGAAATCCACCAATCAGAACTAGATCACTACGGCATTAGTCATTACCACCTAAGCGCAAAACTAGCCGAAAAATGGAACATCGAAAAAAGCACCACAGAAGCAATAAAGCACCAACCCGATTATGAAACTATTTTGACAGAGCCCGCTGACGATAAAGAACATATGCGACTCAAGCTCTGTCTACTAATACTCGCTAGAGACATAAGCGATATCTACCGACACTTCTGGCGAATCCCCGATCAACCAAGCTCATCAATCAACATTGTCCCTGCCCTTAACTTTTTAGGGGTCAGCGATTTCGACTACCTAGATATCAAAGAAGATATTTTACACAGCCTAACTCAACAAGAATAAAGCCTCGCGCACGCCCCCCTACCCTTGTAGGAACTCAGCCCGCACTTTTCTCAAGAGAGGCGAATGACACG
>CERC01033368.1_pt1 | contig 38908 bp, 34 predicted proteins | sample 530921 | NCBI WGS metagenome assembly CERC01 (sample SAMEA2621099, study PRJEB7988) | marine metagenome | isolation source: saline water (ENVO:00002010), including
TATGGCTTTCGCAGTCGAAAATTATCTTCCCTTTTTGGTCTGCTTGATCAAATCCATGAATAAGTGAATTGTTAACTAGGTTTGTAATAATCTGCGCTAATGTTCCGGCCTCTATATCGAGTGAAATATCCTCTGCTATGTTGTTCTCGATTTCGATAGGTCGATTTTTAAAGGCGGGCTTCAGGCTGAGTGTAATCTCATCGATATAGTTTTTTAGGTTTAAGCTTCGAGATCGCTCGCTGATCTGGTCTACTGCAATCTCTTTAAAGGCCAGCATTAGGTCACTGGCCCGCTTTAAATTACTTTGGATAAGCTTTCCTGCTTCTGAACTGTCTTCGAGAAACCTTTCTAGATCACTCTGTTTGAGAGTGTTTTGTTCAATTTTTAATTGAACCTCCCTTGTTCCATCTGTAAGAAAGCTTCCCGCTGTATTAGCAACACCAATTGGGGTGCCTATTTCATGGCTGATACTGCTCACCATTCGCCCTAGGGTAGAAAGCTTCTCGTTTTGGATGATCTCAATTTGTGCTGCTTTTAGCTGGGTTTGAGCGGCATTAAGTTCGGTATCTCGTTCTACAAGAGCTTGAGTGCTATTTTGCACACGTGCTTCTAATTTTTTTTGGTAATCCAAAATTGATTTTTCTCTTTCCTCAAGCCTTTGTTGTTGATTAAGAAAAGAGGAATAAAGGTACTCGATCTCGTTTTCTGTAAGTGGATTGAAGCTCGATTGATCTTTTGTTTTTTGTTTTTTAGCAGGTGATGCCTTGGTAATTACTTCCATCATATGAGCCAGTTTCCTTATAGGTGAAAGGATAAGTGAGCGATGGAGTACAAAAATGAGAGTGATCACAATAATGATTGCTACACAAATAAAGAGGGAGAGTTTGAGGCCAAGGATTTGCCCATTAATAATGGCGTCATCAATCTGAGTGATGACCTCTAAAACTCCTCGTACTTCTCCAATCTCCCAGTCCACTTTGGGGGAGAGTGGATGATCGTTATGGCAGTCTACACAGATTTGAGAAATTAGGGGATCCGCTACAGCTACTTTTACGAGGGTTGTATTTTCATTACTAACTATCTTGCTAAAACTCGAATCAGGGTTGATGCGTAGGTGTTCCCATGCTGCAATTGCAAAACTATCTAGCTGTCGGTCAGATCGGTTTGGAAACGGGTAGGGGCTGTATAATTTAAGTTGAGTGCCTTTCCTTGAATAAATTTCGCTTAGGTCGTGAATCATCGTCGCTGGCAGAGGAATAGTGCCGCTTTTGTCATGGGCTATACCGACTTGAAGGGATGTTTGGTTTATTACTTCAGAAATGACGTTTTCGGCATAGTAACCACGTAATAATTTGAACTGTTCAACGGTGTCCATCGCTTTGAGTTTTGCTTCCTGAGCAGCGTTCTCTTTGACTGCAGAGGGGATATATATCATCACACCGGCGCTGAGCAGTATTAAGATAAATGAAACAGGGATTATGATCTTCCAAATCAAGGAACGACTGAACCACATCAATCCTTCTCCGTCACTTTGATGGCTTTATCAAACTTAGTATAGAAGTGAATACTTGAATGTGGAGTGAGGGAAGGAGCTAAAGGCGGATAAAGACTAGGTTTTTGAAAATGAGAGTTTAATTATGTGATAAATGATTGATAATCATCTCAAGCTGCCACACAAATGATGTGGCAGCTTGAGATAAAACAGTATGTTTAGTGAAGTTTCATCTTAGGCCTAACCACTTTACTGACTTTCTCAGCGATATATACGAGCATCGCTTTGAAAAAACCATGTATTGCGATTTGGTGCATACGATACAGCGATATGTATACGATCCTAGCGATCTTACCTTCAATAAACATGGAGTTTTTAGTCAAATTGCCCATCAGACTACCGACTGTACTGTAGCGACTAAGGTTTACCAAAGAGCCATGGTCTTTGTATACATAAGGTAATAAAGGCTTATCTTGCATCTGCAGTTTGATGTTCTTTTTAACTAAAGTTGCCATCTGGTGAGCAGATTGTGCTCTTGGTGGGACCCAGCTGCCATCTTCCTGCTCGCAGGCACAGCAATCACCAATAACAAAAATATTGTCATGTAATGTGCTTTGTAGCGTTGGTTTAACCAAAACCTGATTTGTTTTGGTTAATTCAAATTTATACAGATCTGCAATAAAGTCAGGCGCTTTAACGCCTGCAGCCCATATCATCATATCGGCTTCAATAAGTTCGCCATCCGCTGTTGTGAAGCCTTCTTTAGTTGCTGACTTAATCCGCGTGTTCTCAGCAACGTCTACACCTAATTCAGATAGTTCATCGCGTGCCGAGGCTGAGATGCGATCAGGCAATGCAGGAAGGATGCGAGGGCCCGCTTCAATTAAAGTGATTTTTAATTGCTGACCGGTCATATTAGGTAGGCCATATGAGCTCAGCATGTCTGTCACATTATGTAGCTCTGCTGATAGTTCAACGCCCGTCGCACCACCACCAACGATGGCAATATTTAGTACACCATGATCTTGTTGGTTGATACGCATGAAGTTGTTAATCAGGCTGTTATGGAAACGCTCAGCCTGCATTGCTGTATCAAGGAAGTAGCAATGCTCAGCAACACCAGGGGTGTTGAAATCATTACTAACGCTGCCGATCGCCAAGATTAATGTGTCATAGGAAAGATAACGCTCAGGAAGGATGGTATCTCCGTTTTCGTCATAGGTCTCGGCTAGGGTGATTGTCTGATTATCGGAATCCATGCCGCAAAAACTGCCAAGTTGGAATTTATAGTGATGCTTGACCGCATGGGCATGATAAACGACTGCATCAGTGCTTGGATCTAGAGAGCCGGTTGCAACTTCATGCAGAAGTGGCTTCCATATGTGAGAACGCTTTTGATCGACGAGAGTGACGCTAACATCGGGGTTTCTTTTATAGCGATGCCCGAGCTGTGTAACAAGCTCTAATCCACCGGCTCCACCACCGACCACAAGTATATTGCGGGGTCCTGTTGAGGTTGTCATAGTTACATTCCTTAAAAAATATGGGATTAGCAACAGGGGGTGTCCTCTATAACTAATCCCATATTCTTTTGGGGTTCGGTATTATTTCCGGAAGTATACTTTGGTATTATTTTGTATGAAAGTAAATAAAATCGATAACGATTAGATCTAAAGAATGAAACCAACAGTTATTAGGTAGGGGCATAATCTGATACTTGATGCCTGCTACCTAATATTATCTAGCCATTACTAAGTGTCTATGAGTTAAAGGTTAAACGCAGCATTTAAGAGAGATTGTGTATATTTCTCTTGAGGTGATGTAAATATTTTCCCAGCATTCCCTTGCTCTATAATGTCGCCATGACGCATAACTACAAGTTTATGGCTCAACGCTTTGACTACAGCAAGATCGTGGCTGATGAATAGGTAGGTGAGTGCATATTTGGCCTGCAGCTCACGTAGCAGTTCGACAATCTGTTTTTGTACTGTTCTATCCAGCGCTGATGTTGGTTCATCTAGAACGATGAGTTCAGGTTTAAGAACTAAAGCACGAGCAATGGCGATGCGTTGTCGCTGTCCCCCAGAAAACTCATGTGGATAGCGATGCCTGCTATCAGGATCGATACCTACCTCATTAAGTACATTAATGATCTGCGTTTCATGACTATCTGCGGCTTCCGGCTGATGAATTTCTAAGCCTTCAGCAATGATCTCTGAAATAGACATTCTAGGGCTTAAACTACCAAATGGATCTTGGAAGACAATTTGAATACGACTTCTTAAGGGTTTGACTTGCTTTTGATCTAAGCCTTGTAGCGCCTGCCCAGCAAAGGTAATACCACCTTCACTGCGGATCAGCTTTATAATGGCTAGCCCAAGAGTCGTCTTACCTGAGCCCGATTCGCCTACTATACCTAATGTTTCACCCTTATTGACCGATAAATCTACGTGGTTTACCGCATGGATATGGTCGGTTGTGCGTTTGAAGAATCCGCTTTTAATTGGGAACCAAACTTTTAGTTTTTCTGTAGTTAAAAGTGTCTCATTAGGGATGTTAACGGATGCGGGGTTCCCTGAAGGTTCAGCATCTAATAATGTTTTTGTATAGTCATGTTGTGGTGAAGAAAAAAGCGTTTCCGTGGTAGCGCTTTCAACTTGTTCACCTTGAAACATGACACAAACGTGATGTGCGTAGCGGCGTACTATGTTGAGGTCATGAGTGATCAAAAGGATCGACATACCCAGCTTATCTTGTAGCTCTTTGAGTAACTGAAGTATCTGTTCCTGAATTGTTACATCCAGCGCAGTTGTTGGTTCATCCGCAATCAATAATTCAGGGTCATTTGCCAAGGCCATTGCAATCATTACACGCTGACGTTGCCCACCTGAAAGTTCATGTGGGTAGCTTCCCAAGCGTTTATGCGGTTCAGGAATACCGACCAAATCAAGCAATTCAAGAATACGTGTACCGGCTTGCTTACCCGTCATACCTCTATGTAGCAGTAATGTTTCGCCAATTTGCTTTTCAATAGTATGAAGTGGGTTTAAGGAGGTCATTGGTTCTTGGAAGATCACACTGATCTTATCACCCCTTAATTGGCACATCTGTGCTTCGTTCAACTCTAGCAAATTCTTACCGTCGTAGATGATTTCACCAGATGGATGACTTGCCTTGGGGTAGGGGAGAAGTTTCAGTACTGACATGGCCGATACTGATTTACCTGAGCCTGATTCTCCCACTAGAGCCAGTGTTTGACCTTTTGGAATATCAAAACTTATCTGCTTAACAGCGTCTACAGGTTGTGCATCTCCTTGATCAAATCGAACTGAAAGGTTGCGTACACTCAATAAATTGTTATTTGTAGAACTATCTTTTTCGTGATTGGTCTTCATGAAACTTTCCTTGGATCAAAGGCATCACGAACTGCTTCGCCGATAAAAATTAATAACGTCAACATAATGGACAAGGTAAGAAACGCAGTAATGCCTAACCAGGGTGCATGAAGGTTGGTTTTACCTTGAGCGACTAATTCACCTAATGAGGGGCTGCCGGGTGGTAGGCCAAACCCTAAGAAGTCCAGAGCTGTCAGCGTTACGAGTGACCCATTGAAGATGAACGGCATAAATGTGAGTGTTGCTACCATTGCATTAGGTAGAATATGCCTAAACATTATCATCCGGTTATTAAGGCCGAGGGCTCTTGCCGCACGCACGTATTCAAGGTTACGCCCGCGTAGAAATTCTGCTCGTACAACATCAACCAGTTGCATCCAAGAGAATAGGAGCATAATTCCCAATAGCCACCAAAAATTTGGTTCTACGATACTGGCTAGGATAATTAAGAGGAATAACACCGGTAGGCCTGACCAGATCTCAATGAAACGTTGGAATATAAGGTCGACTTTACCTCCATAGTATCCTTGAACGGCACCTGCAATAACGCCAATAATGGAACTAGCAATGGTTAGCACTACAGCGAATAGGATTGAGATTCTAAAGCCGTAAATAACGCGCGCTAAAACATCTCTTGCCTGATCATCAGTACCGAATGGATTCTCCATACTTGGTGGTGATGGCGCTGGGACAGGAAGGTCGTAGTTAATCGTATTGTAGCTATAGCGAATCAGAGGCCAGACTATCCAGCCTTGCCCATCTTCATGTATTAGATCTTGAATGTAGGGATCTTTAAAGTCAGCGGGGCTGTCGAATTCCCCGCCAAAAGTAAGCTCGGTATATTCTGTTGCAACGGGGAAAAAAAGATCACCTTTGTAAGACACAATGAGAGGGTCATCATTCGCAATGAACTCAGCAAATAGTGATAAGACAAATAGACAGCTAAACAACCAAAGAGACCAGTAGCCTCGTTTGTTGCTGCGGAAGTTATCAACACGACGTTGATTCAGGGGGCTCATCTTTTTAAATACAGATGCCATTGTTACTGCTCCCTGCTTTCGAAGTCGATACGTGGATCAACGAGTACATAGGTTATATCGCTGATGAGTTTCAGAATTAGACCGATTAGAGTGAAAATGAACAGTGTGCCAAAGATAACGGGGTAGTCACGATTGATCACGGCTTCATAACCTAATAAGCCAATACCATCTAATGAAAAGATAACCTCAATCAGCATTGAGCCAGTAAAAAATATGGTAATTAGAGCTGCGGGCATACCAGCAATAATAATTAGCATGGCGTTACGAAATACATGCCCATAAAGCACCTGATTTTCTTTAAGTCCTTTAGCGCGAGCAGTAATCACATACTGCTTGTTAATCTCATCTAAAAAAGAGTTCTTGGTAAGCATTGTGAGCGTCGCAAAACTGCCTATAACGGACGCAAGTACAGGCAGAGTGATGTGCCAGAAGTAATCCTTAATTTGTCCCCAAAGACTTAGCTCATCAAAATTAGGGGAGGTTAAACCACGCAGAGGAAACCAGTCTAGCCATGTGCCCCCTGCGAAAATAACGATTAGCAAAATAGCGAAAAGGAAGTTAGGAATTGCATAGCCGATGATAATGGCACTACTGGTCCAGATGTCGAAGGGGGTGCCATCTCTGACTGCTTTACGAATACCTAATGGGATAGAGACCATATAGGTAATCAGCGTAGCCCATAATCCCAGAGAAATAGAGACAGGGAGCTTCTCAATGATGAGATCTACAACAGGTTTATCGCTAAATAAACTCTTTCCAAAATCAAATACTGCATAGCTTTTGAGCATGATCCAAAAGCGTTCATAAGCCGGTTTATCAAAACCGTAGAGTGCTTCGATATCTTTAATGATCTCAGGGTCTAATCCGCGGGCGCCTCGATAGGTGCTATCACCGCTATTGACTGTACTCGATTCACTAGAGAGGTCGCTTTGAACTCCACTTACACGAGCAGTCGCGCCAATATTGATGCCTTGCAGCTGCGCGATTGTTTGTTCAACAGGGCCGCCAGGTGCGGCCTGAACAATGATGAAGTTGATCGTGAGTATTCCGATGAGCGTTGGAATAATAAGCAGTAGGCGTCGTAATATGTAAGCTGCCATTATTTACTTTCCTCGACTGATTTGCTCCACCAAGTTTCAAACCCCAAATTGTATTTAGGGCGAATTTTCGGCATCTCAAATTTATTCCAATAAGCGACACGGTATTTATTAATATGGTACTGAGGAATGACAAAATGATTCCACTGCAAAACACGATCGAGTGCACGGGTTCTTAGTACCAGCTGTTTACGGTCTTGTGACTGAATAAGTTGCTCAACCAGATGATCGATAGCAGGGTCGGAAATGCCGATTAAATTGCGGCTACCTTCAATATTGGCACTTGATGAGTGCCAATAGTCCCTCTGCTCATTACCCGGAGAGGATGATTGACCGAAACCGCTGACAATAATATCGAAGTCATATGTTCTTAAACGCCCTATGTATTGAGAAACGTCGATTAATCGGATATTGGCCTTGATCCCAAGACGTTCTAAGTTACGTATGAAGGGAGATACCACGCGTTCAAAGGCTGGAGAGTAAAGAAGCATCTCAATCGTGAGTTGTTTGCCAGTCTCTTCATTGATCAATTTACCCGATTTGAAGACCCAGCCTGCTTTTTGCAACAGGCGTTTGGCTTGGCGTAATTCTGAATAGATGCGTCCATTTCCGTCTGTCTTAGGCGCGCGGTAAACCTGTGTAAAAACTTCAGGAGGGACTTGGTCTTTTATAGGTTCAAAGATCTTAAGTTCTTCTTCACTAGGGAGAGATGTTGCAGCCATCTCCGAATTTGAGAAGAAGCTATGAGTTCGCGTATAGGCATTGTAGAAAATATTTTTATTGGTCCACTCAAAATCAAAAGCTAAGGCAAGTGCCTGTCGAACACGTGGGTCTGTAAATTGCTCTCTACGATTATTAATGACAAACGCTTGCATGCCAGTGGGATTCTGATGTTCTAGTTCAGCTACTTTTATGCGCCCGTCTTCGAAAGCGGATCCGGTGTAGCTGGTCGCCCAACGCTTAGAGGAGTTTTCTTCACGGAAATCGTATTCGCCAGCTTTAAACGCTTCGAGGGCGACAGTGCCGTCCCGGTAATAATCAAAAGTTCGATACTGGAAATTATCATAACCAACTTTTACTGGAAGTGATGCTGCCCAGTAATCTTCATTGCGGCTATAAGTAATGCTGCGGCCGGGATCAAATGATTCAATCTGGTAAGGGCCTGAACCGATTGGAATGTCCAAAGACGGCTTTTGGAAGTCTCTCTTTTCCCAATAGTGTTTTGGTAAAATGGGAACTTCGCCAACAATAAGGGCGAGTTCTCTATTTAAGGCATTTTTAAAGGTGAATTTCACTCTTTGCGGATTGATCGCTTCTATCTTTTCGATATCCGCATAGTAAGCTTTAAAAAAAGGTTTCCCTTTTTCTCTTAATATATTGAAGCTGAATTGGACATCATCTGCCGTAAGTGGTGTCCCATCACTGAATTGCGCTGTTGATCGTAAATTGAAGATGATCCAGCTACGGTCGCTTGGCACTTCAACAGATTCAGCAACCAAGCCATAGAGTGAAAAAGGTTCATCATTGGCTCGGGCCAAAAGGGAGTCATAAAGAAGGCCTAGACCGTCTGCTGAATTTCCTTTCACGATGAACTGATTAAAACTATCAAAAGTGCCAATAGCGGATTGAATCGCTTTGCCGCCTTTGGGAGCATTAGGGTTAACGTATTCAAAATGGGGAAATTGAGGTGGGTACTTTAAATCTCCATGCATAGCAATGCCATGAGAGACTTGAACAACATCAGCTGCGCTTATTAATGAAGCAGTGCTAACGGCTACGCTTACAGTGGCAATTAAGCTTTTACGCAGAAGATGGGTGACAGAGGATAACTTTATCAATAGTGCGTCCTTTTTGGAGAAGAGCTTAGCTATATAGATATGCCACTCGTTGATTTATAGCTGATATTTGTTTGTAACATATGAGGCTATGAGTGTGACAGTAAAAGCCTTTTATTGTTCAAACTCATCCGCAAAATCAGTTAGTTGTTGATGTATATGTTTACGTTTAACTTTGTTTTCAACTAGCTCCGCATGTTTCTGTATCAAATAGTCATGTTTGGACGGATTTCCATCGGCAAGTCCTTTTATAAGGTCTTGGTCCATCCAATTTTGAATACGTTTAAACAATACGACCTTGAAAATAATAGCCAGTGCTGTTGAAACAAAAATAATAATATAAGCTGTAGTGTCCATATTTAGTTCCAATCTTTTCTGGCTATAGTTTGACTCAATTCGAGCGTGTTACATCAACGTACAGAGTTAAACGTTGACCAGGTTGCAAATAGTTTCGTTTGCTAATTTTATTCCATTGTAAAATATCATCTATGCGAACGTTAAACTTGCCTGCAATGCGAGCTAGTGAATCTCCACTGCGAACCTTGTAGCCAACTTTACGAATAATTTGACGGTCAGCACTACTTATAACTGATTGTTGCGGTTTACTCCAAATAACTAGGCGTTTACCAATGGCCAATGAGTCACCCGGAGCCATACTGTTCCAGCTTGCTAGCTGCCGCACACCAACATTATGAGTCTTAGCGATACTCCAAAAGCTATCTCCACTCTTCACCGTATGATAGGTGTCTTTACGATCTGTTGTTCTTGATATGTTCTTTTGCTTTTGAATATGGCGTTGGTGCTGACTTAAGACATATTCGCTTGATAGCTGGCTTGCGGTAGGAACCAAAAGCGTTTTGCCTGCGCGTATATTGTTGTTAGCAATATTATTTGTTTTACGGATCAGTTCAACGGAGGTCTCAAACGCCTGTGCAATGGTGCTGAGCGAATCCCCAGATTTTATTGTATAGCGTGTCCACTGCACTCGTTTGTCAGCAGGTAGTTCCGAAAGTGCTTTATTGAATTGCGCTTTATTCGCAACTGGAACTAAAAGGCGATGAGGGCCTTCAGGCGCAGTTGCCCAGCGGTTAAAACCAGGGTTTAGTAGATAAAGCTCTTTAGTCGTAATACCTGCCATCGTAGCTGCTTGTGCGATATCGATCTGGCTTTGAGTATCTATTTGGCTGAAATAAGGTTGGTTAGGCATTGGTTTTAACGCAACGTTATATTTTTCTGCATTTTTAACCAGTTCAGCAATGGCCAAAAGTTTAGGCACATAAGCCATTGTCTCTTTTGGTAGCTTCAAGGACCAGAAATCAGTAGGTAAGTTTTGACGTTTGTTTTTCTTTATAGCTAAAGAAACTGTACCACCGCCTGCGTTATAGGCAGCTAACGCTAATAGCCAGTCTCCATCAAAACGTTTGTTTAGCTGTGATAGGTATTTATAAGCGGCATCCGTTGAACTGATAATGTCTCTTCGCCCGTCATACCACCAGTTCTGCGTCAGCCCAAAATATTTACCGGTTGAAGGGATAAATTGCCATGCTCCAGCTGCACGGCCGTGGGAATAGGCAAAGGGATCATAAGCACTTTCGACGATAGGGAGTAAAGCAAGCTCAGTTGGAATGTCCCGTTTTATCGCTTCGTTAACGATATGGAAGTAATAAGGCGTGGCACGTTTAACAATACGATCCATGTAAGTTGGGTGTTTAAGGAACGATTTTAATTGGCTTTGAACGCGCTCATTCTCAAGATGGAGGTCCAGTTGCATCTCATCACGTGTTACTTGCCAAAGATCGCTTGGGGCCGAAGCGTATTGTCCTGAATTGTGACTTTGCTTCGCCTTAAAGGCTTGTACAGAGGTCGATTGTTGCTGAGTGTACTGGTCTGAAGTTGTAGGCTTTTCAGTAATGGTTTGGCAACCGGTTAGCACCAAACTAGATAGACAGAAAGAAAAGACCGTTTTGTTAGTTAATCGCATATCGCTCTGAATACTCAAGAGGTAAAAGCGATCCATTTTAACAGTGGGTTAGGTGCGGTCAATAGTATAAACAGGGGTTTATAATAATGACCGTTCTAAGAGGCGATAGGTGGACGAATATCCAAATTATTGCTTGATTACTATTTAGCTGCTCTCTTTGAAGCTGCGCTTTATAAAATTAGAATTGGTTTTTCCATTCTCTTATTGCAGCAAATACTTCAATTTCGCAAACAATATTTTTTTTGCCGAAGCTAGATGCGGAATCAATGACTGATTGTATTGAAGTGCGCATAAAAGGGTTGATGCTAAGTTCGGTTGCTATTGAAGTAGGCAGAGTAGGTAAGTTGCTCTCTCGTAATTCAGTACATTGCTGTATAGCGTTTTTAATAGCCAGATTGTTGGGTTCGACAGCAGACGCAAAAGCTAAGTTACCCAATGAATACTCGTGGGTGCAATAAACTTCGGTCTCTTTCGGTAGTTGTTTGAAGTAATTCATGGCGTTAAGCATCTGTTTTGCACTGCCTTCGAACAGTCGGCCACAGCCCGCAAGAAACAAAGTATCGCCACAAAAGAGCTGCGGCTTGGGGGTGTTCGAACAATAACTTATATGATCAAGAGTGTGCCCAGGTATTTCACGTATACTTAGTGCTATATTAAATAGCTCAATCTGATCATTGTCTTCTAAGGGGTGAGTAATCCCTTTGAAGGGAGAGTTTTTAGGTCCATAGACCGGAACTTTATAGCTATCAACGAGAGTTTTTACACCACCTGTGTGATCATTGTGGTGATGAGTGATTAAGATAGCTGCTAGCGAGAGCTTGTTTTCGTTAAGGTAACGTTCAACGGCACCGGCATCGCCTGGATCTACAACGGCAACTGGATTGTTAAATTCAGCATCGATTTTATTAGAGCCGGAATTAGATACGCTTGCTGCTGATATGGCCCAGATGTAATTGTCAGTAAAAGCAGGGATAGGAGTGACGGTAAACATAGCTTATCTCGTTGTAATCGCTGATTTGCAGAATTCTATAAGAAATATAATACTGCTTCTATTGTATTGAATCAGCTTTAATTTGGAATTGTCATGAGCTTTCATAAACAGCCTCCACTTGTCAGCATTCTACCTCAGTTAAAGCAGTGGTTTGATTCTGAGTTAGGACAAGAGATGTTAGCGGCTGAAAGGGCGTTGGTTGAACCTATGGTTTCTACCTTGTTCGGTATGCATCTTGTGCAGTTTTCTGTGGATTGCCGTGTTCGATTATATGATGATAGCCCTGTTGCACACTGTTTCTCAGTCGTGCCTACATTAGAGCTTGGCCTAACTGATAATAATATAGTGGCTAAAGCTGCTGAAGTGCCTTTGGCTCATGAGAGTGTCGATGTTGTTGTCTTGCATCACTCTCTTGATTTTACTGAATATCCCCACCAAGTTTTGCGTGAAGCTTCTAGGGTATTACGCCCTGGAGGGCATCTGATTATTGTAGGATTTAACCCTGCCAGTTACTGGGGAATCAACCGATTATTTAAGCGTAAGGGTGGCCTTGCTCCTTGGGCCGGACATTTCATTAGTCATAGGCGTTTGTCCGACTGGCTAAAACTGCTTGAATTAACTGAATTAAAAAACCTTTCAGGGTATTATTCTATGCCCTTTGAAAAAGCTATGTGGAGAAAGCGTACCGCTTGTTTTCAAGGGCTTGCGCGTAAACTACCAGGTCATCATGGCGCAGTTTCTGTTGTTTTGGCGCGAAAAGATATTGCAGGTATGACGCCTTTACGTTCGGGATGGGGGTTGCGTCGTTTGATTACATTACCTGTAGTAGAGCCATCTACTCGAGGAACATTAAGGAAAAATCGTGAACATCGTTGAAATATTTACGGATGGTGCTTGTAAAGGTAACCCCGGCCCAGGCGGGTGGGGCGCTTTTTTGCGTTATGACGGCGCTGAAAAGCAGATCTGTGGCGGTGAGGAGAACACAACCAATAATCGTATGGAGCTCATGGCTGCCATCGTTGCTCTAGAAACTTTAAACCGTCCTTGTGACGTTGTAATAACGACCGATTCCCAGTATGTAAGGCAAGGTATAACCCAATGGCTTGAAGGCTGGAAGCGTAAAGGCTGGATGAATTCGCAAAAAAAGCCTGTGAAAAATGTAGATCTATGGAAGCGGTTGGACAGTGCGACTCAGCCACATAGTATCGAATGGAAGTGGGTAAAAGGGCATAGTGGCCATCCTGAGAATGAATTAGCAGATCAGTTAGCCAATAAAGGTGTTGAGGAGTTAGGTAAGTAATGCGACAGATTGTTCTTGATACTGAAACAACAGGTCTAGAGCCTTCAGAAGGCCATAATATTATTGAGATTGGTTGTGTTGAGATGTTTAATCGTCGTCTAACGGGGCGCACTTATCATCAATATATCAAACCTGATCATGCAATTGATGCAGAAGCCATGCAAGTGCATGGTATTACAAATGAGTTCCTAGAAGATAAACCAAAATTCGATACCATTATCACTGAATTCGTAGAATTTATACGTGGGGCTGAGTTAATTATTCACAACGCCGCGTTTGATATCGGGTTTATTGATACAGAATTTGAGCGTAATAATTTTGCAGAAAGAGTAGAACACTTTTGTCCGGTAACCGATTCACTTCTACTTGCGCGAAAAAAACATCCAGGTCAAAAAAATAACCTTGATGCGTTATGTAAACGTTACGGTATCAATAACTCCCATCGTGAACTTCATGGAGCTCTATTAGATTCCGAGATCCTTGCTGATGTGTATTTAGCCCTTACAGGAGGACAGACTAATCTATCTCTGGCTACTGGAGTCGATGGGGCTGATGATGGGGCTATAAAAAGAATTTTAGGAGCTGGTGACCTTCCTATAGTGACTGTTCCTGAGGATGAACAAAAACTACATGATGACTTTCTCAAGCTGCTTGATAAGAAAAGCGGCGGTGAGTGCGTATGGTTAAGTAAAGGCGAGACCATTGATATGTGAAGTCTCATGTTTAAGATTTGAGGCTATAATTTTTTTAGATAAACTTTTTTAGATAATAAAAGCTCCGCAAATGCGGAGCTTTTTACGTTAGTGACTTTAATAGTATAAGTTGTAGCGCCATTGTTAGGGTGGTGTGGCCAATAATAATGACTGTTCATGATGGAGGTACGGGGCATTAACCTAAAGAATAATCTACAGTCTAGGTATAGGTTTTTTTACATCTTGATTAATATGTAATTATTACATATTCATAGTGTTTGTATTGAACTTAATTCGAAAAATCAAAGGTGATATTGTGCTTGAATCGGGTTGTCGTTATTTGGTTTCTGTGAATGGGGAGCTATTAGGAACAGAGCAGGGTGTTTGTTTTTTTGATGCTAAGCAGTTAGTGCACTTAAAAATTGAAGCACATTACCCGCTGAGCTTGTTTCAAGAAGAAAATTATCGAATCGTGATCGCATCAGGCGACCTATTTCCGATAGCTTTCGATTCTTCTGAATTATGTAATTTAAGGGCTATGTTTGGGGGTGTTGATAATGAAGAGGTGTATATGATGCTATCTTCAGCCTCTCAGATTGTAACTTGGCATTATTCCTTTAAATATTGCCCTCGCTGTAGCGATGTTTTAACAGCGCATTCAACGGAGTTGGCGAAAGAGTGTGGCAATTGTTCTCATCAGCAATATCCTAGAATATCTCCTTGTATTATTGTGTTGGTTAGAAAAGGTGATCATTGCTTACTCGCACATAGCAGTAAATTTGCATCAGGAAGGTACAGTACGTTAGCAGGTTTTATCGAAGCGGGAGAAAGTGCCGAACATGCAGTTTCAAGGGAGGTTAAAGAAGAGGTTGGTATTACAGTAAAAAATATTGAGTACTGTTTTAGTCAGTCATGGCCTTTTCCACACTCTTTCATGTTGGGTTTTATGGCTGAGTATGATGACGGTGAGCTTATACCTGATGGTGTTGAGATATTAGATGCGGGTTGGTTTAAAGCGGACGAGCTGCCTACGATCCCTCCGAAGTTTACTATTGCCAGGAGGTTGATCGACCGCTTTTTATTAACTCAGGGTATTGAATTAGACGATTCAGGTTTGTTTTTCTCGGCTAAATAGCTTTCCAAGTTGTGTTGCAAGAATGACATTGCCTTCGGCCCTTAGTTTGCCACTCATAAAAGCGCTCATGCCGTCCTTTTTTCCAGTAATAACTTCAATCATTGTTTCTGCATCCATGATTAAAGTTAGATTTGGATCTGGATGTTCCCCTTCACCTATATTGCACTGGCCGTCTGCTATAGAGATATAGAAATCTTGCTCATCCTCTAATACAAATTGAAATGTAGCCGTGACGTCTTTGGCATTCGCTGCTACAAAGCGACTTGGAAGCTTCTCGATAACTTTCGCAACGGATATGTTGGTGTTCATCTAAACGGTATCTCAAACTGGGTGGGTAAATGTTTGATTTATGATACATTACCGGACTTCCTTCTTATAGTTTAATCCGGAGTTTTCTCAGTGATCGAGTTTCTGAGTGAGTACAGTCTGTTTTTAGCGAAATCTGTGACAATTGTATTGGCAATTATTACTGTCGTAGCAGGTATTGCGGTTGTATCTTCCCGTTCTAAAAAAGATAGTAAACAGGGTGATATTGAGGTAATTCATTACAACGAAGAATTGTTGGAAATGAAAGAAGCATTGGAAGACTCTATCTTAGATAGCGCTCAGCTAAAGGCCATGCATAAGGAAGAAAAGAAAAAGGAGAAGGAAGAGAAAAAAGCGCTAAAGAAAAATCCTCCTAAGGCTGACGCGCCACGCCGTAAACGTCTTTATGTATTGGATTTTGATGGTGATATTAAAGCAAGTGAAGTTGAGCCATTGCGCCAAGAGATCTCAGCAGTACTTCTTATGGCTGAGAAACAAGATGAAGTGCTTATTCGCCTAGAGAGTCCAGGGGGTATGGTGCATGAATACGGTTTAGCATCTTCTCAGATAGAGCGCATTAAGCGTAAAGAGATCCCTTTAACTATCTGTGTTGATCGTGTTGCTGCCAGCGGCGGATATATGATGGCCTGTTTAGCAGATAAGTTGCTAGCTGCACCTTTTGCTATTGTCGGTTCGATCGGTGTTATCGCTCAGTTACCTAATTTCCATAAGCTTTTGAAGAAAAATGATATTGATTATGAAGTGCTTACAGCGGGTGAATACAAACGTACTCTCACAGTGTTCGGTGAAAATACAGATAAAGGTCGTGAGAAGTTTGTTGAAGAGCTAGAGGAAACTCATGAGCTGTTTAAGAATTTTGTTCATGAATATCGCCAGTCTGTCGATATTAACAAAGTGGCTACCGGCGAGATTTGGTTTGGTAAGCAAGCCTTAGAGGTTAACTTGGTAGATGAGCTTAAAACATCTGATGAATACATGATGGATGCTGCAAATGATGCAGATATCTTTATTGTTCGTTATGAAGAGAAGAAGTCATTCCAAGAAAAGATTTCGCAACTTGCTGTTTCATCTAGCGATAAGGTATTGCTAAGGTGGTGGGGGCGTTTAACGCAGTCTAAAATCTGGAGCCGTTAGTTTATTAGGAACCATTTGAATAAACTGTGCTGTTCAGTTTCTGTTCTATTGTTAGCGGTAATACTTATATAAATCATACTAATTACTTGATTTATTAATGGAAGTTGAAGTTATAATTTGTTTATATCTGTTTTAAACGCTAGTTTGGAGATCTGATGAATCATAAGGGAACATCTGCAAGTATTGTTAATGCTGCAGAGGTGTTGTTTGCTGAACAGGGGTTTACTGAAACGACTGTGCGTCAGATCACAAGCAGTGCCAAAGTGAATTTGGCGGCTATCAACTATCATTTCGGCTCTAAAAAAGGGCTTATCCAAGCGGTTGCTGAAAAAACTTTAACGCCATTGTGCGCTGAACTCGAAGATATGTTGGCGCAACGTGGCTCGGTCTCGGATGCGGGGCAGATAACTTTGGATGAGTTGTTGGAAATGCTGATGAGAGCATTTCTTGTTGTTCACAGTAATAATGTGAACGCACTCGCAGTTTTTATGCGTCTGCTTGAATTGTCCTACATGCAAAATCAGGGCGAGCTTCGTGAATTTATCATGAGTCGCTATGGTGAAAAGCTTCACCCCTTCATACATTTGACCCGTCAGGACTCAGCACCAATGGAAGATGATGAGTTCTTTTGGCGTCTGCATTTCCTACTCGGCAGTATCACTTTTACACTGTCTAACTTTCATACGCTTAGGGCGTTAGAGAAAAAGACCTACCAAAGCGGGGCTGAAGTAGAAAAGATTCTACACCGGATGATTCCCGTTTTATCTGCAGGTTTGCAGGCGCGTTCTGATAAAACCTTTTTCTGCCGCTTATAGTTTTTATGGTACATCTGCTAATCTCTATATCTCTTCAGCGTCTCTCCATATTGGATGGTGAGCACCTCATCAAACAATATGATATTTCTACCGCTTTAAACGGTGCCGGTGAGTTAGCTAATACCGGATGCACGCCACGCGGCCAGCATTGTATACGAGCCAAAATTGGCGATGGTTTACCTCTGAATGCAGTTATGGTGGGTCGCCGTTTTACCGGTGAAATTTATTCGCAGGAGTTGGCAAAAGCGTTTCCTAATCGTGATTGGATTCTAACACGCATACTTTGGTTATCTGGTTTAGAGCCCGGGGTTAACCGTCTTGGTGATCGTGATAGTATGCAGCGCTATATCTATATTCATGGTACGCCGGATTCTGAGCCCATGGGTGTACCCCTTTCACATGGTTGCGTACGTATGCGTAACTCTGATCTTATTGAAGTATTTAATCTTGTTGAATCCGGCACTCGTGTGGATATTAAAGAATAAATAGGTATGAGTAATGACTGAAGCAACCCTTTTTCTTGATCTCGATGGCGTTGAGCTTACACCGGATGAGGTTGAGTTATTGCAGCATCCTCTCATTGGAGGGGTTATTCTGTTTGGTCGTAATACTCAATCTGCTTTGCAAGTAGAGCAGCTGGTTAAAAGTATTCGGCTTGTTTCGCCTGACTGTATTATTAGTATCGATCAAGAGGGCGGAAGAGTTCAGCGCTTAAAAGAGGGGGTGACTCTTTTGCCTCCTGTGCAAAGCCTAAAAGGGATTTATGAGCAAAACAGGGATCAAGGATTAGAGGCAGCGTCACAGCTTGGCTATTTAATGGCTGCTGAAATGAGAATGCTGGATATAGATTTAAGCTTTGCGCCTGTTTTGGATATTGATTATGACCGAAATACGGTTATTGGAAACCGAGCGTTTGCCACCTCTATTGAGCAGGTTGCTGCTTTATCTGAAGCCTATATTCAAGGAATGGCTGGTGCTGGTATGGCGGCTACGGGTAAGCACTTTCCTGGGCATGGTTGGGCAAATGCTGATACGCATCTTAATGATGCTGTTGATGAACGTGAATTTGAGCAGTTGTTGTCAGAGGATCTATTGCCTTTCATAAAGGCGATAGATAATGGGATGCAAGCAATGATGTTTGCGCATGTATTGTATCCAAGCTGTGACCCTTCTCCTGCTGGTTATTCTGCTTTTTGGATGCAGGATGTGCTTAGAGATAAGCTGGGTTTTAAAGGCATTGTTTTTAGTGATGATCTAAGCATGAAAGCTGCACACAGTGCTGGTGGTTATGCTCAGAGGGCTGAAAAGTCTATAGGGGCTGGTTGTCAGGCATTGCTGTGTTGTAATGATAGAGTAGGCACAAAAGAAGTATTATCTCACCTGGAGGCTATTCGCTGTTTGCCATTAGAGGGGATATCTGCCCTTAAAGGAAAAGAGTGGGTCGTAGATGAGGCGCGTCTATCATTGTCGCGTGATTTAGCTAAAGAGTTGATGGATAAATGATTATAGAGCTTTTAAATCAGTGGTTGTCTGAAAACCTTCCAGAGTATAGCGATTCCGCTTGGATTCTATTGTCTGGGTTAATCTGTGTTGTGGCGGTTGTTGTTGATATCGCTTCTAGGCTTGTGCTTAGTAAGCTTGTCCTGCAGTCAGAGAAAACATTAAACCTATGGGACGATGTGATTTTAGAATCTGTTGGTAAGCCTTTTCTGTTTTTGATTTGGCTAACTACAGGTTATTTGCTAATTCAGGTTTTCCAGCAGCATTTAGGTTTGGAGGTTTTGGCCCAGGACAGCCCACTGCCTCGGTCGGTTTTGATTGTTTTGCTTGCTTGGACCTGTTTACGTTTTCTTAAGCGTTTAGAGCAAGTTCTGGTCATGCCTGATCGCATGAAGAAGCCGATGGATCCCACCACGGTGGGAGCGTTAGGGCGGCTTCTGCGTTTGATTGTGACAATCATTATTCTGCTAATTGTTATGCAAAACTATGGCTACAGTATCTCTGGTATTTTGGCTTTTGGTGGTATTGGTGGTATTGCTGTTGGCTTTGCAGCAAAAGATATCTTGGCGAATTTCTTCGGTGGCTTAATGATATATCTGGATCGCCCGTTTAAAGTGGGTGACTGGATTCGTTCGCCTGATAAGCAAATAGAAGGCACGGTAGAAGATATTGGCTGGCGTCAAACGCGTATTCGTACGTTTGATAAGCGGCCTCTGTATGTGCCGAATGCGACCTTTGCGAACATATCGGTAGAAAATCCTTCTAGGATGACGAATCGTCGTATCTATGAATATGTAGGTGTTCGTTATAATGATGCCGCACAGGTGACTAAAATCATCGAGGCTGTGAAGGCGATGCTGCTTGAGCATCCTGAGATCGACACTAATCAAACCTTGATTGTAAATTTAAATCGTTTTGGTCCTTCTTCCTTAGATTTCTTTATTTATACCTTCACGAAGACAACAAACTGGGTTCTATTTCATGAGATTAAGCAGGATGTCATGGTTAGGATTATGAACATTATTGAGGAGCAGGGGGCTGAGTTTGCTTTCCCTACAACAACTGTTCATCTTGCTGGATCTGCGTCTCCTGAGTTGCAGGGGACTGCTATTGAGGGTGTGCCAGAATTGGTCGATCAGAGATAGATTAATTACTTAAACTAAGCCTCGTTAAAGCGGGGCTTTTTTTTATGCCGGGATAGTTAGATCAATAGCTGGTTTTTTATATAGAGATGGTGCGGTTTTTCGGGAGCTTTATATGAGCTGGAGCTAAGCATGAACAGTCATGTCTAGCTCCAGTTATTTATCTCTAGAAATAATCAGTTAACAGGTTTGATTTCTACTAGGATGCCCATTAATGGGTGGTCGATGAAATGAAGTTCTTTTGATTTCATGCGCCTTGCTTGGTCTAGATTAACGGTCAGTATTTCAGGGATGTCCATCAATATATTCTGATCTAGGCTGCTTTCAGCATCGCTTGACGCTTGCATGGTCAGTAATGATGCGGCGCTATTTTCTTCTGTTTCATTTATAGGGGTGTTGGAGCTTGCTTGTTTTAGCATAGCGGTTTGATCGGCCGTTAATTGCTTACTTAAAAATAGATTTGGTCTGAAATGAAGGTAAGTGCCTCGGCCAACAGCAATATGTCCATCAAGTTCGTACATGCCGTTATCTAAGATGTTGCCGCCGGTGATTCGAATAGGGCGTGGATTCTGTGTATGGCGAACAGGTTGCATCCAGCCTTCGTGGAAAAGCACACGGTATGCACCAGAATTATTAAGTCTTTTCTTTGCGCCATGAAGACTAAGCGCATCGCCAGAAAGTTTTTTGTATGCACTGCCTTCAGCATTTCTTGCTTTCAATGCAATAGCATTGCTTGGGCTGGGTATCTCAAGACTCTCAGGCCAAAATTCGTCCGTTAATGCGCTACTGTTTTGGTTAGCAAAAACTACAACTTCAACTTTGTACCAACTTGCTGCGTAAGTGGCAGGGCTGGATAGAATCAAGGTGCTGAGAAGTAAACTTATACAAAATTTCATCATGATGTTTTAACTGCCAAGTCGCTTAATAGGCGTTCAATAGCTTTAAAGCGATCTTCGGTCTTCTCCATGTTTAGGCTGAAACGTAGTTTATCTGCGCCTTCAAGTTTAAAGGTTTGGGGTTTGCTTTGAACCATTTTAACCAGTGTTAATGGGTCTACTATAGCGTCAGCACCAAATTCAATGCGTCCTGATGCTGGCCCAGCATCAATTTTAACAATGTTCATGGTTTCTGCACGTAGTTTTAGTTCAGTCGTGTGAAATAGGTTTTTAACAGACTCGGGTAAAAGGCCAAATCGGTCTATCATCTCTATCTGCAGTTCCTTGAGTTCTTTGGAGGATGAAGCATTGGCAATACGCTTATAAATAATAAGACGGCTGTGCACATCGGGCAGGTAGTCATCAGGAATGAGCGCAGATAGGTGGAGGTTTACTTCAACCCCTTGCTTTAGGGGTTGGTCCATATTGGGTGTTTTACCTTCTTTGATCGACTCGACTGCTTGTTCAAGCATCTCCATAAAGAGGGAAAAGCCAACAGTCTGCATCTGGCCGCTTTGCTCTTCGCCTAGTAGCTCGCCTGCGCCTCGGATCTCGAGGTCATGCGTTGCTAAGGTAAAACCGGCACCTAAGTCATTGGCAGATTCAATGGCGTCTAGTCGTTTGATAGCATCTTTGGTCATCGATTTTTTGTTGGGTGTTAAAAGGTAGGCATAAGCCTGGTGATGAGAGCGGCCAACCCTGCCGCGAAGTTGGTGAAGTTGCGCTAACCCAAATTTGTCGGCACGATCAATGATCATTGTATTGGCGTTAGGTACGTCAATGCCTGTCTCGACGATTGTCGTACATAGGAGAATATTGAAGCGCTTATGGTAGAAATCAGACATGACCTGTTCTAATTCACGCTCGCGCATCTGGCCGTGGCCGATGCCTATCCGAGCTTCAGGAACCAGTTCGCGAAGTTCTTCGGCCGCTTTTTCGATTGTTTTAACTTCATTGTGTAGATAATAAATCTGCCCGCCACGCAGAAGTTCACGCAGAATGGCCTCTTTTACAAGTGTGGTTTCACTGTGTCTAACAAAGGTTTTAACGGATAAACGTTTGGCTGGCGGTGTGGCAATGATTGATAGGTCACGTATTCCAGACATGGCCATGTTCAATGTTCTAGGAATAGGCGTAGCGGTTAATGTAAGGATGTCTACTTCAGCGCGTAACGATTTTAGGCGCTCTTTTTGCTGAACACCAAATCGATGTTCTTCATCAATAATCACTAGGCCTAAATTCTTAAAATTGATGCCGCCGCTTAGTAGCTTGTGTGTGCCTATGACGATATCGACGCTGCCATCTTCTAGTTTCTTGGCGGTGCTATCTTGCTGTTTCCCGCTACGGAAGCGTGAGATAAGTTCAATGTTAACCGGCCAATCGGCAAATCTATCCTGAAAGTTCTGGTGGTGTTGCGATGCTAATAGTGTTGTAGGGACGAGGATGACAACCTGCTTGCCACTTTGAACAGCAACAAAGGCTGCTCGCATAGCTACTTCAGTTTTACCAAAGCCTACATCGCCACAAACAAGTCGATCCATTGGTTGTGGAGCTGTCATGTCGCGTATAACGTTGCCGATCGCTGCGGCTTGGTCGGGTGTCTCTTCGAACGGGAAGGATGCAGAAAATTGAAGGTATTCTTCATCTGGCTTGCTAAATTTAAACCCTTTTCGGGCGGCTCTTCTTGCATAGATATCAAGTAGTTCAGCGGCAGCATCGCGTGCTTTTTCTGCCGCTTTTCGCTTGGCTTTGCTCCATTGTTCCGTACCTAGGCGGTGTAACGGGGCATGCTCATCGCCGGCACCTGTGTAACGACTAATAAGGTGCAGCGAAGAAACAGGTACGTAGAGCTTTGCGTTATCCGCATATTCAAGTGTAAGGAACTCATTTGCTTGGCCTTCAAGCTCGATTGTCTGTAGGCCAAGGTAGCGACCTACACCGTGATCTAAGTGAACAACAGGGGAGCCCGTATTCAATTCCGATAGGTTCTTAATAACCTGATCGTTTTGCTCTTGTTCTTTGGAGCGGCGACGACGCTGAAAAACTTGGTGGCCAAATAACTGAGTTTCTGTGATTAAATGGAACTCGCCAGGAATGGACGCGCCTTGCTCAAGTGGGAATTCGGTAATAGCAAGATCATGAGGTGAGGCTGAGAATTCAGACCAGTTTTTTACCAGTGTTGGTTTTAAGTTGATGCGTGATAGTAGTTCTAATAACGCTTCACGACGACCGGCTGACTCAGCGCAGAATAGAACGGCTCCATCACGCTCGGCCAAAAAACCTTTAAGTGCTGTAAGCGGCTCTTTCAGTTGAGAGTCTACTGGAAGCTGAGGTGGCTCAATGCAATTAATATTTGTACGACCTGCTTTTTCTTCTAATGTTTCAGAATGCAGGGTTAGTCGTCCATACTCTTTCAGCGAGGCGAATAGATCGCTCGTAGAGAGGAACAATGACTGAGGTGCTAAGACAGGATTGGTAATATCATGTCTGCGTTGCTCATATCGTTCGCTCACCTCTTGAGAAAACTGATCGGCAGCCGTTTCGAGGCCATCGTTAACGATTATTTGGGTATTATCAGGTAATGATTCGAACAAAGAGCTGCATTCGTCAAAGAATAGCGGTAGATAATACTCAATGCCGGGTGATGCTAGTCCATCATTAATATTGTTATAGATAGGGCACTGGCGGTAATCAACATCGAACTGTTCACGCCATCTCGATTTGAAGCCGCTAATAGCGCGCTTATCAAACGGAAACTCTTTTGCTGGTAGTAAGTTGATATGAGTGATTTGTTCGATTGATATCTGTGTTTCTGTATTGAATGTTCTGAGTGTCTCTATCTCATCATCGAAAAGCTCAATACGGAAAGGCAGTTCGCTTCCCGTTGGGTATAGATCAATAATAGAGCCGCGTATTGTAAATTCACCATGCTCTAAAACTGAATCTACGGCATGGTAACCCGCATCAGACAGCTGCTTTCTTAAGTGCTCTACATTAATCTTATCGCCTACTTTAAGGTCAAAGCAGTTTGCAGATATGAAATCGGTAGGCGCGGTCCTATGCATCAGCGTACTTAATGGAACTATGAGTATGCCTTTGCTTAAGTGAGGTAGTTTATTAAGCGTAGTAATTCGTTCAGAGATAATATCCTGATGGGGAGAAAAAGTATCGTAGGGGAGTGTCTCCCAATCAGGGAAAGAAAGTATTTCTTGCTCAGAAGCTTTAAAAAAATCGACTTCATCGTATAGGCGGTTTGCTTGATTTGTGTCGTTAGTAATGACAAGCGTTACGCCATCGTACTGTTCTGCTGCGCTTGTAATGAGATAGCCCGCTGCTGCGCCATAGGCCTGCCCGATATGTTTGCGGTCTCCCGCGCCTGAAGGTAGAGGGTGTTTCAGCTGCAGCAAAGCGATGCTCCTGTTCGCATGATAAAGATTATGGCGGCATAGTTTAGCGGCTGTGGGTATAAATGATAGGGTTTGGATCCTTAAAGTCAGTGATAATAAAATTTAAGCTAATGGGTCCAAAGTATATTGTGCTGCATTTGCTCAATGGCTGTTAAAAGAGGATAATGCGCGCACCAAATTTTTAATGGGTTTGTTAGTAGGGTGCTAGTTTGCGCGTTCTATTAATGAATACCGACGAGTTAAAACAGCTTTTTGGAGTCTCATTGTGAGCCAAGATCAAGTATTTACTGATTGGAAAGAACGCGAAGCGCTAGCTGAAGCGATGGTGCCACTAGTAGGTGGTTTGTACCGTGATCAGAATATCGAATCTTCAGTATTCGGTCGTCTGATTATCAAACGTTCTGTTGTAGATATTCTGAAAGCACACCGCTTTGTGCGTCAGGTTGAAGAACAAGAATTGACAGTTATAGACACTCTGCCAGTTCTTGAAGCAGTGAAAAACCTTAATGTACGCAATGCGCACATTGATGCGGGTAAGTTGGCTGTTAAATACCGTAACGAAGGTAATGGCCAGGATCTAGAAGATTTCTTAAAAGAAGAGCTTGCTGAAGCGATTGATACCGAAGAGCGTGAAGCAACTGATGTTGTTTTATACGGTTTTGGTCGTATTGGTCGTTTATTGGCGCGTCTTTTAATTGAACGTACAGGTGGCGGTCAAGCGCTACGCCTACGTGCAATGGTTGTTCGTAAAGGTTCTGCGGTCAAAGATCTTGAGAAGCGTGCTAGCTTACTGCGTCGCGATTCAGTTCACGGTTCATTCAAAGGCACAATCACAGTTGATGAAGAAAACAACACAATTACTGCAAACGGTAATGTGATTCAGGTTATCTTCGCTAATTCTCCTGATGAAATTGATTACACGGCTTACGGTATCAATAACGCAATGGTTATTGATAACACGGGTAAATGGCGTGATAAAGAAGGCCTTTCTCTGCATTTGCAGTCTAAAGGTGCTTCTCGCGTTGTGCTTACTGCTCCAGGTAAAGGCGTTAAGAACATCGTCATGGGTGTTAACGATACGGATATCTCTACTGAAGATACAATCCTATCCGCTGCATCTTGTACTACCAATGCGATCACGCCAGTGCTTAAAGCTATTTGCGATAAGTATGGTATTGAGAATGGTCATGTTGAAACTGTTCACGCTTACACAAACGATCAGAACCTTATTGATAACTATCATAAAGGTGATCGTCGTGGTCGTGCAGCTGGCCTAAACATGGTTATCACTGAAACTGGTGCGGCAAAGGCTGTATCTAAAGCACTTCCAGCAATGGAAGGTAAGCTAACAGGTAATGCGATTCGCGTACCTACGCCAAATGTTTCAATGGCAATCTTGAACCTTAATCTTGAAACTGAAGCTGATAAAGAGACGCTTAATGCGTACCTTCGCGAAGCAGCGCTTCATGGTTCAATGCAGAAGCAGATTGATTACAGCAACTCTCCTGAAGCGGTATCTACAGATTTTGTCGGTTCTCGTGCTGCGGGTGTTGTTGATGCGTTGGCGACTATCGCTGGCGGTAAACGTTGCGTACTTTATGTTTGGTACGATAACGAATTCGGTTACAGCTGCCAGGTTGTTCGATTAATGCAAAAAATGGCTCAGTGCACGCTTCCAGCTTTCCCAAAGCAGAAGTAGCTAACTAAATAGTCGTTTTGTATAAAAAGCCACCAATAGGTGGCTTTTTGTTGGTTTGTTGCTCGTTATTCTATTAAAGAATTAGCTTATAATTAATAATTCTATGTTTCTGTACCTACTTTAGTTTGTTGATGGGCCTGATAAGTCAGGGTGTTTGTAGAAAAACAGGCGCTTGCTCAGGTATACTTAAGCAGATTTTTGGGTGGGGTAATTCGTCTTTCGTAATAATTAAATAAAAGTTATCGTCACGTTCGGGGACAGGCCGTGATTGTAACTACAACGAAAGTTGAATCCTGAAAGAATTTAACGTAATTGGGTGAGGCGTATGATCAAGATCAAACAAGGTCTGGATCTACCGATCACGGGCGCTCCTGAGCAATCTATTACAGATGGCCCAGCAGTAGACTCCGTTGCCGTAGTCGGCTTTGACTATGTAGGTATGAAACCTACCATGGCCGTCAAGGTGGGTGATCGAGTAAAACTCGGTCAAGTGATCTTTTCTGATAAGAAAACTGAAGGTGTTAATTACACAGCTCCGGGTGCTGGTGTAGTTAAGGCAATTAATCGTGGTGATCGTCGTGCACTTCAATCTGTAGTGATTGAATTGGATGGTGATGATGCGGTTGAATTTAATAAATATAGTGCCAATGAACTGTCTGGATTAACGCGCGAACAAGTGCAAGATAATCTAGTAAATTCCGGTTTATGGACTGCACTTCGTACACGTCCATTTAGCCGTGTTCCGCAGCCAGGTACTACTCCTAATTCTATTTTTGTTACAGCAATGGATACCAATCCATTAGCAGGCGATCCTGCAATTATTATTGCTGAACAAAAGGAAGCATTCTCTCAAGGCCTTGAGATACTGACTAAATTGTCTGAAACGACAGTTTATCTGTGTAAAGCGCCAGGTGCTGATATCCCGTCCGCGGATGGTGTTACAGTTGAGGAGTTTGAAGGTGGCCACCCAGCGGGTAATGCTGGTACTCACATTCACTTCCTTGATCCAGTATCACAAACTAAAACAGTGTGGACGATCGGTTACCAGGATGTCATTGCTGTTGGTAAGCTATTTACTGAAGGTAAATTGTTTACTGATCGTGTTGTGACTGTTTCTGGTCCTCGTGCGGTTAAGCCAGGTTTGTTGCGTACACGTTTAGGTGCTAGCTTCGAGCAGTTACTTGCTGGTGCGCAAGAAGGTGAGCATAACCGTGTAATTAGTGGTTCTGTATGGAATGGTCGTACGGCTACTCAAGGTGCATTCGCTTACTTAGGTCGTTACGCAAATCAGATCACTATTCTTGAAGAAGGTGATGAGCGTGAATTTTTAGGCTGGGTTGTTCCAGGTACTAATAAATTCTCTGTTCTTAACGTTTTCGTGTCTTTCCTTAATCGTTCTAAGAAGTTTGATTTTACGACTACGACGAATGGTTCTGAGCGAGCTATGGTTCCGGTTGGTCAGTTTGAGCAGCTTATGCCACTAGATATCCTACCTACGCAGTTGTTACGTGCGTTGGTTACGGGTGACATCGTTCATGCGATGGAACTAGGTTGTCTGGAGCTAGACGAAGAAGACCTCGCGCTGTGCACTTTTGCCTGCCCAGGCAAATATGAGTACGGCCCAATCCTTCGCGACAATCTGACGCGTATCGAGAAAGAGGCCTGATCATGAGCTTGAGAAATATTCTTGATAAAATGGAGCCGCATTTCCACAAAGGCGGCAAGTATGAAAACTGGTACGCGCTGTATGAAGCAGCTGATACTATTTTTTATACGCCGGGTCATGTAACTAAAACAGCAGCTCACGTACGCGATGCAGTCGATCTGAAGCGTATGATGATTTTGGTGTGGATGTGTACATTCCCAGCAATTTTCTTCGGTATGTACAATGTTGGTCTGCAGGCAAATACTGCAATGGCCGATTTGGGCATTGCCGAGCCTTCATCTTGGCAGGCAGCCTTAGCGGGATGTGTGTCAAGCTTTGATCCTGGAAGTCTTTGGGACAATATTATCCTGGGTGCAGCTTATTGGTTGCCTATCTACCTTGTAACATTTGTTGTAGGTGGTTTCTGGGAAGTATTGTTTGCAATGAAGCGTGGGCATGAAGTAAACGAAGGTTTCTTCGTAACTTCTGTTCTGTTCGCATTGATTCTTCCTCCAAGTATCCCATTGTGGCAGGTAGCATTAGGTATCAGCTTTGGTGTTGTAATTGGTAAAGAAGTTTTCGGCGGTACAGGTAAAAACTTCCTTAACCCAGCACTAACGGGTCGTGCATTCCTATTCTTTGCTTATCCAGCACAGATGTCAGGTGATGCGATTTGGACTGCAGTTGATGGTTTCTCCGGTGCAACTCCTCTAAGCCTTGCCGCTTCAGGCGGTGTTGATGCGATTCTTGCGCAGAACATTACTTGGTTTGATGCCTTTATTGGTACCGTTCAAGGTTCTGTAGGTGAAGTGTCTACATTAGCAATTGCTGCAGGTGGTCTTGTACTGCTGATAGCTAAGGTTGCTGCTTGGCGTATTGTTGCGGGTGTCTTCTTGGGCATGGTTGCAACAGCTACTCTGTTTAATCTGATCGGTTCCGATACTAACCCAATGTTTGATTTGCCGTTCTACTGGCATCTTGTCTTGGGTGGTTTTGCCTTTGGTATGTTCTTTATGGCGACAGACCCAGTGTCTGCATCCATGACCAATAAAGGTAAGTGGTACTTTGGTGCTTTGATTGGTGTAATGGTAGTACTGATCAGGGTTGTGAACCCAGCATTCCCGGAAGGAATGATGCTGGCGATCCTATTCGCTAACTTGTTTGCACCACTGATTGACAACTTTGTTGTTCAGGCGAACATTAAACGGAGGGTTGCGCGCAATGTCAGCAAATAATGACACTATCGGTAGAACTATTACCGTTACCGTTCTTTTATGTGTTGTCTGCTCGGTAATCGTATCTGCGGCTGCAGTGTTGCTTAAACCTAAGCAGCTTGCTAACAAAGATTTAGACCGTAAAAGCAACATTTTAACTGCAGCTGGTATCGTTGATGCAAACAAATCTGTAGAAGAACTTTTTTCTAAGATCACAACTAAGTATGTTGATCTAGAAACAGGTAAGTTCACTACTGATGTACCTGCAAAGTACGATGCTAAGAAAGCTGCTAAAGACCCAGTATTGGGTAAAGTGCTTACTAAAGATGTAGACATCGCTTCTATTAAGTATCAGGCGAAAATAATGCCTGTATATATGGTAGAAAAGGATGGAAAACTTGAGAAAGTTATTCTTCCGGTTCACGGCTATGGTCTGTGGTCTACACTTTACGGGTTCTTGGCGCTTGAAGGTGACTTGAATACTGTTATTGGTTTTGGTTTCTACTCTCATGCTGAGACTCCTGGTCTAGGTGGTGAAGTGGATAATCCAAACTGGAAAGCACTGTGGCCAGGTAAAGCTGTTTACCCAGAAGGTTCTATGGAGCCAGCGCTGGGTCTAGTTAAAGGCTCTGTTGATACATCTAATCCTAATGCTAAGCATCAGATTGATGGTCTAGCAGGTGCAACTTTGACTGCAAACGGCGTGACTAACCTTGTTCAGTTCTGGATGGGTGCAAACGGTTATGCACCGTTTTTGGCTAACCTGAAAGCAGGGGGGGCGTAAACGATGTCACAAGCTAAAGAAGTACTGAGTAATCCAGTCTTTAAGAACAACCCTATTGGACTTCAGGTCCTTGGTGTTTGTTCTGCGTTGGCGGTTACATCAAACTTGAATACAGCGATGGTTATGACCATGGCTGTAATCGCAGTAACTGCATTTTCAAACCTGTTTGTATCTATTATTCGTAATCAGATCCCAAGCAGCGTTCGAATTATTTGTCAGATGACGATCATTGCATCATTGGTAATCGTGGTAGACCAGATCCTTAAAGCCTTCGCTTATGATGTATCTAAGCAGCTTTCTGTATTTGTTGGTCTGATCATTACTAACTGTATCGTAATGGGTCGTGCTGAAGCCTTCGCAATGAAGAATCCTCCAGGGATCTCTTTCATGGATGGTATCGGTAACGGTTTAGGTTACGGTGTTGTTCTGGTCTTTGTTGGTTTCTTGCGAGAGCTATTTGGTGCAGGCAAGTTGTTTGGTTATGAAGTGCTGCCGTTAGTTAATGATGGCGGTTGGTATTTGGCTAACGGTATGATGTTGTTACCACCAAGTGCATTCTTCATCATCGGTATGTTCATCTGGTTGGTTCGTACCTTTTACAAGGATCAAGTTGAAGCACCAGAGTTTGAACTGGCTAAAAACAGTAAGAAGGAGGCTGTGTAATGGAACAGTATATCAGCCTTGCCGTTAAGGCGATTTTCGTCGAAAACATGGCGTTGGCATTCTTCCTAGGGATGTGTACTTTCTTGGCAATTTCCAAGAAAGTTCAAACATCTTTAGGTTTAGGTATTGCTGTAATCGTTGTGTTGGCAATTACGACACCTGTAAATAACCTAATTTACAACCTATTGCTCCGTGAAGGCGCTTTGGCTTGGGCGGGTTATCCAGAAGTTGATTTGAGCTTCCTCGGTTATATCTCTTATATTGGTGTAATCGCGGCGATGGTACAGATCTTGGAAATGTTCCTAGATAAGTATGTACCGGTTCTATACAACTCTTTAGGTGTATTCCTGCCTTTGATCACAGTTAACTGTGCGATCATGGGTGCTGCGCTGTTCATGGTAGAGCGTGACTACACTTTTGGTGAGTCAGTGGTTTACGGTGTGAGTGCAGGTATCGGTTGGGCGTTGGCTATTACGGCGCTTGCAGGAATCCGTGAAAAACTAAAATACAGCGACGTGCCAGAAGGTCTACGTGGTCTGGGCATCACCTTCATTACTGTAGGTTTGATGTCTCTAGGCTTCATGTCTTTCTCTGGCGTATCGCTTTAATGCCTACATGGTCAACAAAGGAAGGATTAGCCAATGAATGCTGAAATCGTTCTCGGTGTTGTCATGTTTACTGCAGTGGTGCTTGCACTGGTTGCAGTAATTTTGGCAGCGCGTACAAAACTTGTAAGTTCTGGTGACGTTACGATTAGTATCAATAACGACCCAGAAAAATCTATTACTGTACCTGCTGGCGGTAAACTGCTGCAGACGCTTGCTGATCAGGGAATCTTTATTCCTTCGGCTTGTGGTGGCGGTGGTACTTGCGCACAGTGTAAATGTGAAGTTCACAGTGGTGGTGGTTCTATGCTGCCAACTGAGGAATCTCATTTCACAATGCGTGAAGCTAAAGAAGGCTGGCGCCTATCTTGTCAGGTTGCAGTTAAACAGGATATGGAAGTTGAGCTCGAAGAGGAAATCTTTGGTGTTCAGAAATGGGAATGTACTGTTGAATCTAACCCTAACGTTGCTACGTTTATCAAAGAGCTGACTTTACGTCTGCCTGAAGGTGAGAATGTAGATTTCCGTGCAGGTGGTTATGTTCAATTAGAATGCCCACCACATGTAGTTAACTATAAAGACTTTGATATTCAGGAAGAGTATCGCGGTGATTGGGATCAGTTTAATATGTGGCAGTATGTCTCCACAGTAACTGAGCCAACTATCCGTGCTTATTCTATGGCGAACTACCCAGAAGAGCGCGGTGTTGTTAAGTTCAACATTCGTATCGCGTCTCCACCTCCGGGTACGGATTTCCCGCCAGGAATCATGTCATCTTATGTGTTCAATCTTAAAGAGGGTGATACGATCACCGTTTATGGGCCATTTGGTGAGTTCTTCGCTCAAGATACTGACAATGAAATGTGCTTTATTGGTGGTGGTGCTGGTATGGCACCAATGCGTTCACATATCTTCGATATTCTTAAGCGTGTTCAGACTGATCGTAAAATCACATTCTGGTATGGCGCACGTTCACTACGTGAGTCATTCTACAATGAAGAATATGATCTGCTTCAGGAGGAGAATGATAACTTTAAGTGGCACTTAGCGTTATCAGATCCTCAGCCAGAAGATAACTGGGAAGGTATGACAGGCTTTATTCATAATGTACTGTACGATAACTATCTTAAGGATCATGAAGCGCCTGAGGATTGTGAGTACTACATGTGTGGACCACCAATGATGAACTCCGCTGTAATTCAGATGCTACTTGATCTGGGTGTAGAGCGTGAGAATATCTTCTTAGACGACTTCGGTGGTTAAATAAGATATGTTTGTCATAAGACAAGCCAATAAATGGCCGGCAGCTCAGCTGCTGGCCATTTTGTTTTTATTGGTTTCGATAAGTGGGTGCCAAGATAAGCCTCAGGATATCAAGGCTTATCAAGGGATTACTATGGGGACGACCTTTACCGTTAAGTGGGTCCCTAATCAGCAAGAATCAGTCGATACAAACGCAATTAATCAAGCGTTAGTGGATATTAATCAAGCAATGTCCACCTATATTGATGACTCTGAGTTATCAATTATCAACCGTTTACCTGCAAACAGTTCTGTAGAGCTTTCCGCTCAATTGTATACAATCTTAGTTAAAGCTGATGAGATTAGTGAAAAATCATCCGGTGCATTTGACGTAACTGTCGGTCCTTTGGTTAATTTGTGGGGCTTTGGCCCAGATGGGCGTATAATAAAAGCGCCTGCTCAGGATCAGATTGATGCTATCCGCGAGAAAATTGGCTTTGAATTTTTGCAGCTTAATAAACGAGAACTGACGAAACATAAAGAAAGCTATATAGATCTATCTGCGATTGCCAAAGGATACGGTGTAGATGTGATTGCTACTTTGTTAGAAAGTAATGGAATAAGTAGCTATCTGGTAGAGATAGGTGGTGAGTTAAGAGCGAAAGGTGTTAAGCCGGACGGTTCTAATTGGAAAATAGCTATTGAGTCGCCTTCTGCGGGATTTGATAGAGCTATTCAAAAGGTTATTGCTGTTAAGGATATAGGTATAGCTACATCAGGTGATTATCGAAATTATTTTGAAGAGGCTGGAGTACGTTTTTCGCATACTATAGACCCTAATACGGGTCGCCCAATTACACATCGTTTAGCATCCGTTACGGTACTGATGCCAACCTGTGCAGAAGCGGATGCTTATGCCACGGCGATGATGGTCATGGGGGAAGAGAGTGCTTTTGCCTTTGCTATAGAAAACAATATTGAAGCTTTTTTTATTGTTAAAGCCGACCAGGGTTTTGAAGAAAAAATGACCCCGGGTTTTAATCATTACCTTGTTCAATAGGAAGAAGTTATGAGTACAATTATTTTAACATTTGTTGTGTTGCTGTGTGTTATTGTTGCAATGTCTGTGGGTGTAATACTTGGACGTAAGCCAATATCAGGTTCATGTGGCGGATTGGCTAACGTAGGTATAGAAGGTAAGTGTAGTATCTGTGGGGATGATCCACAAAAATGTGATGAAGAGCAGGAAAGACAAGCGAAAGAGGCTGCATCTACTGATCTTGGTTATGAAGTTAAATCTAAAGAATAATTGAGAGCTCTGTTAGTAAGAGTAAGCTAGCAACTAAGAAAAATATCTGCTTAAACAATAAGATATAACTATAAGAGATAGGGGAAAGTGATGGCGGTTTATGACTATGATGTCATTGTGATCGGCTCTGGGCCTGCGGGTGAAGGTGCGGCAATGAATGCGTCTAAAAAGGGGCGTCGTGTTGCAGTTATCGAAGAGCAAGAAGCGGTGGGTGGTAACTGTACCCACAAAGGTACTATCCCTTCTAAAGCGTTGCGTCACTCAGTTAAGCAAATTATTGAGTTCAATACGAATCCAATGTTCCGAGACATTGGTGAGCCGCGTTGGTTTTCTTTCCCGAAAGTACTTAAAAGGGCAGAGAAGGTTATTTCAAGTCAGGTTGTTTTGCGTACTAATTTTTATGCAAGAAATCGTATCGATGTATTTTTCGGTGTGGCTGAATTTCAAGATAAAAACACGGTTCTAGTTAAAGGAACTGTAAAAGGCGATGAGGTTCTTAAAGCGAAGAATATCGTTATAGCAACAGGCTCTAGACCTTATAAACCTGCTGATATTGATTTTACACATCCTCGTATTTATAACTCAGATACAGTTTTAAAGCTTAGCCACACGCCACGTACTCTTATCATCTATGGTGCGGGTGTAATTGGATCTGAGTACGCTTCAATTTTTAGTGGTTTGGGCGTAAAGGTTGATCTTATTGATAACCAAAGCCGATTACTTTCGTTCTTGGATGCAGAAATCTCAGATTCATTAAGCTATCACTTGCGTAATAATGCGGTGAAGATTCGCCATAATGAGACCTACGAAAGTGTTGAAGCAGATGACCGTGGTGTTGTTCTAACGCTCAAATCTGGTAAGAAAATTAGGGCTGATGCCTTTCTATGGTGTAACGGGCGCAGTGGTAACACAGAAACGCTTAAGTTAGACAATATTGGATTAGAGGCTAATGGTCGTGGACAGCTAGAAGTGGATGAGCATTACCGGACATCATGTGAAGGCATTTATGCTGCAGGTGATGTAGTTGGTTGGCCTAGTCTTGCTTCCGCTGCTCTTGATCAGGGGCGTGCTGCTGCTGCAGATATGCTTTCTGCAGAGGATTTCCGCTATATTAATGAGGTCCCTACAGGTATTTATACTATTCCAGAGATCAGTTCCGTTGGTAAGACTGAAGAGGAGTTGACCGATGAGTGTATACCTTATGAAGTAGGCCAGGCCTTCTTTAAAGATACCGCTCGTGCGCAGATTTATGGTCAGCCTGTTGGCATGTTAAAGATACTTTTCAATCGCGATACTTTGCAGATCCTAGGTATTCATTGTTTTGGTGAGCACGCATCTGAAATTGTGCATATCGGCCAAGCAATCATGGCTCAGGAAGGTGAGGCAAACACGTTAAAGTATTTCATTAATACAACGTTTAACTACCCGACAATGGCTGAAGCATATCGAGTTGCAGCTATTTCTGGCTTGAATCGTGTGGCAAATCTATAAATCTTCTTTGTATCATTCCTAAAGCACGCTACGGCGTGCTTTTTTTATGCCTGCAGTCATCTATTGCGGAGTTAAATTGATCTAAAAGAAGCGGATGTTTAAGTAGGAACTGTTTGGAAAAATACACGCCAAGTGGTTTGTTTGAATGAGTGACCGATCTGAGTTTATATTTTACGCCTTCTTGTTGGATGAGCTTTTCCATAACTTGGTTGTTTGCAAGTATTGCATCAACCCTATCGTGAATCAGAAGTTTTAGTAGCTGTTCACTGTTTACTGTTTACTGTTTACTGGGGGGAAAGAGCTAAGTCGGTACTTGTTATCAATTAGCCAGCTTTGCATGTTGGCACCTAAGAAACTCGTCACAATAGCATTCTGCTTAAAGGTATTGTCATTTGGGTTGGAAGTATTATTCGCTGCTAGATACCAAGTCCATTACTGCTCTGCAATTATGTTGGACATAACAGCATACTCGTCGCGCTCGGCGCTTTGTGATGCGGCAAAGAATCCGTCAGCGGCATGGCTCTTTACCATATGCTGTGCTCTCTTCCATGGATAAACTGAGATATTAAAAGCGGTATATTCTAGTTTTTTTTCAGTGCATCTAAGTACTTCTACGGCAGTTCCTGAGATCTTACCATCGATGTAGGTGCTATAAGGAGCGAGGTTATGTGTATTGAGATTAACCTCGTGAGCTGAAAGGCTTGTAGCTAGAAATAGGAAGCACAAGGTGGTGCCAATGTTTGTGTATAGGAACATTGTTACACGCTCGATGGGATATGGTCTTGTCAGTATAGTCGCTGTTTACTATAGGTAATAAAAAACCCGGCATATAGCCGGGTTTTGTAAAGCATTTTAGCTTATTTTGTTGCTGCCGCTAGGGCGCTATTAAGTGTAGCGCTAGGGCGCATAACTTTTTTAACAGCAGCTCTATCCGCGTGATAGTAACCATCTAGTGCGGCTGGAGAGCCTTGGCACTCTGCAAGTTCAGAAATAATCTGATCCTTGTTTTTTGTAAGTGCGTCAGCTAGTTCTTTAAATTCAGCTGCTAGCTCAGTATCTTCAGTCTGGTTTGCAACTTCTTGTGCCCAGTACATGCCTAGGTAGAAGTGGCTACCACGGTTGTCTAGCTCACCAGTCTTGCGAGAAGGTGATTTGTTGTTCTCAAGAAGTTTTCCTGTTGCTGCATCCAGTGTTTTAGCTAGGATGGTAGCGCGAGGGTTGTCGTTCTTAATGCCAGCATCTTCGAGAGATACTGCAAGTGCTAAAAACTCACCCAGTGAATCCCAACGTAAATGGTTTTCTTCTTCTACCTGCTGTACATGTTTTGGCGCTGATCCGCCAGCACCTGTTTCATACATACCGCCGCCTTTAAGCATTGGAACGATAGATAGCATTTTGGCAGAAGTGCCTAGTTCGATGATTGGGAAAAGGTCTGTAAGGTAATCACGTAATACATTACCTGTAACAGAGATTGTATCTTTTCCGCGAATAAGTCGATCCATTGTGAAGCGGATAGCTTGGCTGTATGACTTAACAGAGATCTCAAGACCTTCTGTATCGTGGTCCTTAAGATAACTATTCACTTTTTTCGTAAGCTCGAGATCATGTGCACGTTCTTGATCTAACCAGAAGATTGCTGGCGTATCAGATTGGCGCGCACGAGTAACTGCAAGTTTAACCCAGTCACGAATAGGCTCATCTTTAGTTTGGCAAGCACGCCAAATGTCACCTTTCTCTACATCATGCTGCATTAGAACCGTGCCGTCGGTAGCAACTACACGCATAATACCTTCTTCAGTTTCAAAGGTTTTGTCGTGAGAGCCGTATTCTTCAGCTTTTTTAGCCATAAGACCAACATTTGGAACGGTACCAATTGTGGTTGGATCGAATGCACCATTGGTTTTACAGAAGTTGATCATATCCTGATAGATGCGAGCATATGTTCTTTCAGGCATAACGGCTTTAGTGTCTTTTGGACGGCCATCAGGGCCCCACATCTTGCCGCCATTACGGATCATCGCAGGCATTGATGCATCAACGATAACATCTGAAGGAACGTGCAGGTTGGTAATACCTTTGACGGAATCAACCATGGCCATCTCTGGGCGGTGCTCATGGCAAGCGTGGATCTCTTCTTCAATCTCTTCGCGTTTAGAGCTTGGTAGTGTAGCAATCTTGTCATAAACACTGCCGATACCATTATTTGGGTTCACGCCTAATTCTTCAAAAAGATCAGCGTATTTTTCAAATAGCTCTTTATAGAAAACTGTAACAGCATGACCAAATACGATTGGGTGGGAAACCTTCATCATGGTCGCTTTTACGTGAAGAGACCACATAACACCAGTATCTTGAGCGTCTTGTAGGGTCTCTTCAAAGAAGTCGCGCAATGCCTTGCAGCTCATGCGCATGCTATCAAGGATTTCGCCTTTTTCTAGGCTAAGTTCTTTCTTAACGGTAACATCGCCGTTTGGTGCAACAAATTCAATTCGCACATCACAAGCTTCTTCTGTTGTGATCGACTGCTCGCTTGAGAAAAAATCACCTTCACGCATGTAGTCAGCATGAGTACGTGACGCTTTGCTCCATTTACCCATAGAATGAGGAAACTTACGAGCGAAGGCCTTAACAGCGCCTGGTGCGCGACGGTCAGAGTTACCCTCACGAAGAACAGGGTTCACAGCACTGCCTAAAATTTTAGAATAGCGAGCTAAGATCTCTTTCTCTTCATCTGTAGTAGGGGCTTCAGGTAGGTTAGGAACGTCATAACCTTGGGATTGAAGTTCAGTGATGCAGGCTTTTAGCTGAGGGCTTGAAGCGCTGATGTTAGGAAGCTTAACGATATTTGCTTTAGGGTCTTGCGTTAAGTTACCTAAGAATTTCAAACCATCTTCAACACGTTGACTATCAGTAAGCTTTTCGGGGAAGGCTGATAGTACACGGCCAGCTAGAGATATATCTGTGATTTTAACGTCGATGTCGGCGGCAGAAGTAAATGCGCGAACAATCGGAAGAAGCGAGCATGTTGCAAGTGATGGAGCTTCGTCTGTAAGGGTGTAATAGATCGTTTGGTTCTTTGTAGTCATTGTATTCCCCAAAAGTTTTATGGCGGTGCTGCCAAGGGTTTGAACAAAGGTGGCTTGTGGCTACCCTCTCTCTACTATCTCAAACCCGATAGTTGTAATTTAGTAACAGAATTATACTGAATTAAGTGCAACTGTCATACGTCTGGCCTATGTACTTATGGCTAATGTTGTTGTGTTTTTACAACTTTATTTGCCAGTTTTTTGCTGCAATGCAGCATTTTTCTTGTTTTTTAGATATTTTTACTAGTTGTTTTGGCCAAAAATGTAGTTATTTGTAGTAAGACAATAGTTGTATCTACTTAGTGTTAGTTATACAGGGTCATTGTTTAGATTTGATTAAATAATGCCCGAGAGTAAAATGATTACATGATGAAAGAAGACGATATGACCGATTTAACAGAAAAACCAAAGCCACCTGAAGACTATGAGTGTTGCGAAAGTGGCTGTTCATATTGTATTTGGGACGCTTATTACGAAGCGCTTGAAGCTTGGAATACGCAGAAGGCTTCACAAATAGGAAAGAGTGAAGAATTATCGTGAGCAAAATAGTCGATCTGAACGCAAAAAGAGAAGAAGAAAGGCATCGTAAGAAGGAGGAGAAGTTTGAGGCGCTGCAGCAGCGTTTTGAAAAGGCTCTGCCAACAGAGGAAAAAGATCCTAAGAAGAAGTTATTGGATCTGTTTAAGAAAAAATAAAAATATAAGAATTCAAATAAAAAAAACGGGGCTAGCTAGCCCCGTTTTGTTCCCTATTTGAAAAGCCCTTAGCTCTTCTCGCTCTCTTTACGATTACGAGGGTCGTTAGGTGCTCTACGTGTTCTGCGTTTGCGAACAGGTGCAGCAGGGGCATCTGCTTCAGGCGCTTTGGCTTGGGATGCAGCTTCTTTGCTTTCGGCTACAGGTACCTTAGCTTCAGGTGCCGCTTCTTTGCTTTCAGCTTTCTCCACTACAGA
>CERC01033564.1_pt1 | contig 38604 bp, 41 predicted proteins | sample 530921 | NCBI WGS metagenome assembly CERC01 (sample SAMEA2621099, study PRJEB7988) | marine metagenome | isolation source: saline water (ENVO:00002010), including
AATCATTGCTATCTTGGGAAAGTTCTCGTAGTCGAGCCCTGAAAATACTTCATAGACATACATTTTAGCTACGCGGTGTGGTGTTTCTCGAAGACTGTCATCTTCTAAATTTAGCCCAAGCGTGCTGACGACCTCAGTCATTAATCCTTTAATTCTTTCGTATCGCTGTTGTTGGTTTAGTTGCGATTTAATGGTCGGTGTTTCAAGACCTTTTTCTATAAGTTGCTCTTGAACAGCTATAGCTTCTGCGGAAATCATAGTGGTAGCCCTTAAATTACAAAGCTATTGCTATACGCAGTAGTAAATACAAATGGATCACTGCCTTATTCTGATTTTTTTGCTGCGACAGAAATCTAGGTTCTGTGAAAATGTGGTAAATACAGAGAGCTGAATAATTGTGCCCTAAAACTTTGTTAGGAATTTTAGCACTGAGGTGGGATATTAACGTTAGTGGTTATTTGTTTGAGAATGAATTGAGTTGGTGTGATAAGTGGTTGTGGATTAGAGATTAACTTATTGTATATATGAAAGTTATTGGGTTGGGTGTATGTTTGTTAGGTGTGTCTAGTTCTAAATAAGGGTGCGCTTTTTGTTTGAATGTATTTGCTTGCTATCGATGTCAGTAAGAAACGTGAGTAGATGTTATGGGCTATGTTTAAAAATGGCTCTTAGGTGTTTTCCTTGACAGTAGTTTTTCAGATAAAAATGGATACCGACGTATGGTCAATGCTTTCAAGACGTTAAAGTTTAGAAATAAAATTATCGTTATTTTTATCTTAGCTGTGCTGGTCGTTATGGCATCGATCTTAATGGCTTTGCCAGCGATTAAGACAACTGTTCTAAATAGTGCTAAACAAGAATTAATCACAACGACAAACCTCGCAGCAACTTCCGCGGAATCATTGTACAAGAATGCGATTCGTAATTACTTGCGTGGAATTACAGAAACCCACCTCAATACCTTGAAGCTCAAATACAAGCAATATCAGGCCGGTGAAATTACAAAACAAGAGGTGATCGAGCAATTTGAAGAGATTGTTTCCTCTCAGGTTATTGGTAAAACCGGATATATGGTTGTGAGCGATTTTGCAGATAAAGACCGTATCACTACGCTTGTGCATCCCTTTATTAAAGGCCAAAGGATTGATCAGTATGCATTTGTTCAGAGAATGTATATTCAAAAAGAGGGGTACTTTGAAAACCAATGGCAGAACCCTAATGATCCTTTTCCTCGTCTAAAGGCTGCATATATGAGCTACTTTGAACCGTGGGAGTGGATAATTAGTGTGCATCCATACAAGGATGAGTTTAGCTCGTTGATAAATATTGAGGAGTTTAAGCATAGCTTATCTAAAGTGCAGCCTTCTACTTTAGAAGGAAGTTATGTTTCGATATTCAATGGCCAAGGTGATCTTATGTATCATCCTACATTTACAGAAGAAAATGTTTTTAATGCGCAGGATGCGGTAACCGGTGCTTTTTTCGTTCAAGAAATAATCAGTAGTATCAATGAAAGGAAAGACGATAGCACTATCAGTGGGTGGAAAGAGTTTACCTACAACCAGCGGGGCAAAGAGGATGTGCCAGTTGAAAAATTAATGCGTTATCAATATGTCCCAAGCCAAGACTGGATTATAGCAACGATCATTAATAAAGATGAGGTGTTGAAACCTTACTTAAGCTTATTGCAGCAGTTGGTTATTATTGGGGCGATGCTCTTTGTGGTCATCTCTCTTTTAGCGTTTTTCTCCGGAAGGTATTTGACGCATCGTATCAACAGTTTAGTTATCGCTGCGAAAAACCTTTCTCGTAATAAGTATGATTTGGATCTAGAGCGCACAGCGGATGATGAAATAGGTGATCTGGAAGATGCTATGGGTACAGCTGCTCAGACTATTGAACATCTATTAATGGAACAAAAACGCCTTAATGCCAACCTGGAGGACAAAGTGGAGCAGAGAACCAAAGAGCTTGCTTTAAAGAATGAAGAGCTTGGAAAGCTTTATATCACTGATTCTCTTACTGGCTTATTCAATCGACATAAACTTGATGCGGTCTTGAAAGAAGAAGCGGATAGGTGTTCTAGATATAAGAAGGTTTTCGGGTTGATCATAATTGATATAGACCATTTTAAACATGTTAATGATTCATATGGTCATCAGGTAGGAGATACCGTACTCCAAGAATTTGCTGAGATATTAAAATCTTCCTCAAGAAAAACCGATACGGTTGGTCGATGGGGAGGGGAGGAGTTTATGATTATTTGCAGTGAAACGAGTTTAGAGGGAACGCAGGCTCTAGCTGCGATGTTGAAAGATAAAATTTCAACTTATCCATTTAGCCCTGGAGAAAAGAGGGCCGCTAGTTTTGGAGTGTCAGCCTACCTCATTGATGACGAGCTACATGACTTGGTGAAACGAGTAGATAGTGCATTGTATAAAGCAAAAAATAGTGGAAGAAATAATATCCAAACCTTATAAGTAAGTTCATTATTTATGTTATAGCTCGCTATGATTCAATTATTGCGATGAGATTTATAGATCATGAAAAAGCTACTGTAATCAGGGAGGTTGAGTTTTGGATGTAATAGATAAGGGACCAGGGGTTAGGGTTCCGCCACCATTAATTTTTCTATTCATGATTGCAGTAGGCTATTGGCTTAATCTTTATTATCCATTGATTATTCCTTGGCCTGAATTTTTCTTCTTTATCGGTTTGTTTTTAATTGCAGTTGCTGTGAGTTTTGCGCTAATAGCGGTGTATCAATTTTGGCGTGAAAAAACACATATTGAGCCGTGGAAGCCTGCTAGCTCCCTAATGTTAGAGGGTGTTTTTGCCTATTCTAGAAATCCTATCTATTTATCGTTCATTATTATTACGCTTGGTATCGGTTTAGTCTTGAATAATATATGGATCTTATTTAATACAGGTCCATTGTTGATAGCTTTGTATTTTTTGGTTGTTAAAAAGGAAGAGCTATATTTGGAAAGGGTATTTGGTGATCTATATCTGGATTATAAAAAAAGAGTAAGGCGTTGGTTATAATTCAGTATATAGGCATGTTAGATTGTTAGTTCTTACACAATGCTATGAAGAAGGATTCAGCATCTGCTTTAAGTTAGATTGCTGTATGAGCTGAGGTTTTTATGGAAGTTAGTGCTTTAATCTTGTTAGATGGCAGTGAAAATATTGAGAAATCTATTGAAACTTCTCTCCTAAGAGTTCCAGCCGGAATAGATCATGTGCTCTTTATGTTGCCCCAGGAGAGTGAAGGGAATCATACGCAGAACCATACAATCCTTTACCGTGATAGTAACGATAGTTTGCTATTACAGGCATTCTTCGATGTGCTTAATAAAATGGAGTCCGGCCGGCTTTTGATCTTAAATGGGGTTGATGAATCGATCTCTTGTGAAAATATTGAGCACTTACTTGAGTACTCCACTCGCTTGCCTCACATGACTGTAGTGGCTGTTAGGCAGGGTAATGCTTTAGACTTTCCTTTAGTTTTGCCTACCTCAGCGAAATTGGATATTGCGGATTTTATTCATGAGGGGCAGGGGGAGCAGGGCGTAAACGGATGGCTAGAACAGGGGGTTTATATTGAGTGCGAGCTATCACCGGTAGTGACAGGCTAAAAATCTATCTATGAGACAGACAGCACCATTGCAATAGATTCCTGCCCCCGTCTTTTGTAACGGTTTGACATCTCTGCTAGTTGATCTGGAATGTGTTTTCCTTCAGCTTTTTTATATTGGTTAGTCATATAAAATTGCTCAAGATGAGGTAGAGCTAAGCAATACAGGTCGTTATTTTTTTTCACTTCATTTTTGCTTATGTAGCGTAGAAGTTGGCTGCCAAGCCTTTTTCCTCGTTTAGATTTATCAACCCATAAGCCTCTAAGCAGTGAGAAACTAGTTGTGTCTGAGCAGTGAGCTAAAATACGTGCGGCTGCTACGATTTCTCCATTCAGCTCAAGCCAGCAGCATAGGTCCCTGGGTTGTATTTTTCCTTTGTAACCATTTCTTTTGTAGAAGCGTCCAAGCATTGGTGATTGAAGCTCGTGCCCATAGCTCGTTTTGTACTTTGCATTTAAATTCTGCAATATTCCTACCTCTTTTTGTCAGTATTGCTGGCGGTATTTCTCTTCAGGCCAGAACTAGATAATAAAACCAGAATAACTTGTTTTTTTCGAATATGGTTTTACTTTTTTAGCATGATTTCTAGGTGCTTTCCCGGTGCTACTCATATGCCCAGTGGACCTGATCGTTATGCTTAGAATGATGGGATATTTAAGTTCAATCCTCGAAAAGCGTGCTGCCGCAGATGTGGCAAGATTCATTTTATGTCTTCATCTTAGGTGGTGCTGTGTTGTTTAGTGCTTGATAGCATAGCTGAGATATTAATGTGGGCGCTAGCCCTGATTGGATGCGCTAGCCCTAATAGGGTGCGCGCTTGCATCTTGTTGCGCTAATGTGGTGCGATTTTGATTTGTTGCGACGCAGCATATAATGGATTGTGATCCTTGTTCGTTCATAAATTATTGTAAATAAAGGCTTTTTTTGTTTTGGCATAGGGCGTGCATTACTGGTGGTAATTCAAGACTTATATGTATCGAAGGGGTGAATACAAATGATGAAATCTACAACTAAAACTTTAATTGCTGCGGGTCTACTGTCTGCTTCTGTTATGGCTGAAGCGGGTCTATCTGCAAATATTGGCGCGATGAGTGACTACTACTTCCGTGGTGTTGACCAGACTACTGGTGCAAGCATGATGGGTGGTGTTGATTACGAAGCAGACAATGGTATCTATGTTGGCCTATGGGCTGCTGACCTATCTGATGATGACGTAGAGTACGACATCTATGGCGGTTACGCTGGTGAAGCTGGCGATATCTCTTATAGTCTTGGTTACACTGGTTATTTCTACACAGAATCTGATGTAGATTTCCATGAGTTGAACCTTAACTTAGGTTATAGCTTCTTCAACCTAGAAGTAACTTTAGGTACTGAAGATCAGCCATCAGGTACTACTGAAGCTGATTACTCTTTTGTTGGTCTAACGGGTGAATACGAAGGCGCTTATCTAACATACGGCACTTTCGGTAAGGACTATGACGGTGACTATGTTGAGCTTGGTTACGGTCTGACATACGAAGGTTTAGATATGAACCTTGCTTACATTAACCCAGACGACACTTTGGGTAATGCAGATACAGTAACATTCTCTATCAGTAAGTCTTTCGATTTTTAATCCCAAGCAATTGATCGAAATATACTAGTATTGAGCCCGTCTTATGACGGGCTTTTTTTGTGCGCTAAGGATGAAAAAAACCGCGATAAACGCGGTTTTTATATTCTTTGACCTTATACGTATTAGCTTTTAGCCAGTAAGGGCATCGAGTTTTTTCTTGAGCATGCCCTGAACTTGGCCTGGGTTTGCCTTGCCTTGAGAGGCTTTCATGACTTGACCCATGAAGAATCCAACCATCTTCCCGCGTTTATCAGGCTCAGCGTTAACATATTGGTCGACTTGAGGCTGATTGTTAGTGATGACTTCATCAACAATCTTTTCAATCGCGCCGCTGTCAGTTACCTGCTTTAAGCCTTTGGCTTCAATGATTTCATCTGCAGTGCCGCCCTCTATCCACATAACTTCAAAGACTTGCTTAGCGATTTTTCCGGAAATAGTGTCGTCCTTGATACGGCTAAGTAGTCCGCCAAGTTGATCTGCATTGACAGGACTGCTGCTAATATCAAGATCATTTTGGTTTAGAAGTTTTGATAGCTCTCCCATCACCCAGTTTGCAGACAGTTTTGCATCTTTAGAGGCTTTAGCAATAGTTTCAAAGTAAGCGGCCATATTGTAGTCAGCAGACAGTACCATGGCATCGTAATCACTGAGTTTATATTCCTCAATGAAGCGAGCTTTGCGCGCATCTGGAAGCTCTGGCAGTGTTTCGCGAACAGCTTCAATGTACTCATCATCGATCACTATTGGGAGTAGATCTGGGCAAGGGAAGTAACGGTAGTCGTTAGCTTCCTCTTTTGAGCGCATGGAGCGAGTTTCGTTTTTGTCTGCGTCATACAGTCGAGTGGCTTGCTCAACGCGACCGCCATCTTCGATCAAATCAATCTGACGCTCGATTTCGCCCACAATCGCTTTTTCAATGAAACGGAAAGAGTTGATGTTCTTAGTTTCTGTGCGGTTGCCAAGCTCTTCTTGCCCCATAGGGCGCACTGATACGTTGCAATCGCAACGGAATGAGCCTTCAGCCATGTTACCGTCACAGATGCCTAAGCTCGTTACAATCGAGTGGATTTTACGAACATAAGCTACAGCTTCTTCAGCGCTGCGCATATCTGGTTCAGAAACGATCTCAAGGAGTGGTGTACCTGCACGGTTTAGGTCGATTCCAGTCATGCCAGGGAATTCATCATGCAGTGATTTGCCTGCATCTTCTTCCAAGTGTGCACGTGTAACGCCAATGCGCTTTTCAGTGCCGTCTTCGAGTGTGATATCTATATGGCCGATACCTACGATCGGCTCAAAAAGCTGACTGGTCTGGTAGCCTTTAGGCAGATCGGGGTAAAAGTAATTTTTACGATCAAAGACAGACTTCTTTCCAATCTCAGCATCAACCGCTAGGCCGAATTTAACCGCCATGCGAAGTGCTTCTTCATTGAACACGGGTAGTGTGCCGGGTAGTGCAAGATCGACCGCGCAAGCTTGGGTGTTAGGTTCTGCACCAAACGCAGTGCTGGCACCCGAAAATATTTTGGATTTTGTGGCTAGTTGAGCGTGTATTTCTAGCCCTATTACCGCTTCCCATTCCATAATTATTTAACCTCTCAGATGCCTTGTGGTGACTGTTTGTGCCAGTCAGTTGCCATTTGGAATTGGTGCGCAACATTTAATAGTTTCTGTTCGGCAAAGTAATCGCCGATGATCTGCAGACCTGTTGGTAAGCCGTTAACTGTACCGCAAGGGATGGACATGCCTGGTAGGCCTGCTAGGTTTAGGGAGATCGTAAAAATATCTTCCATATACATAGAAACGGGATCTGAGGACTTTTCACCTATTCTAAAGGCAGGGTGTGGTGTTGTTGGGCCCATGATAACGTCGACTTCGCTAAGTGCTTTTGTAAAGTCATCACGAATTAAGCGTCGAATCTGCTGAGCTTTATTGTAATAAGCATCATAGAAGCCTTCAGATAAAGCGTAAGTGCCTACCATGATGCGGCGCTTAACTTCAGGGCCAAAGCCTTCGCCACGTGAACGCTTGTACATATCTTCAAGGTTGACAGGTTCTTCGCAGCGGTGGCCGTAACGAACACCGTCAAACCTTGAAAGGTTTGAGGACGCTTCAGCAGGAGCGATGATGTAGTAAGCAGGAATCGATAGTGCCGTATTCGGTAAGCTGACCTCTTTTACTGTAGCGCCTAGTTTTTCAAACTCTTTGATTGCGGCTTGTGTTTGGGCTGCAATGTCTGAGTCCATGTCATCCATGATAAACTCTTTAGGCAGGCCGATACGTAGGCCGTCTAATGGCTTATTCAGGTCTGCTGTGTAATCCGGTACGTCGCGCTCAACAGAGGTTGAGTCGTTTTTATCGAAGCCCGCCATAACGTTAAGCATCATTGCAGCATCTTCAGCGGTTTTTGTCATTGGGCCGCCTTGGTCCAATGAGGATGCAAAGGCGATCATGCCAAAACGTGATACGCGGCCATAGGTTGGTTTAAGACCGGTAATACCACATAGCGCAGCAGGTTGGCGAATTGAACCACCAGTATCTGTTCCCGTTGCTGCAGGCGTTAGCTGTGCTGAAACTGCGGCTGCAGAACCACCTGATGAGCCTCCAGGAACACGATCCGTATCCCAAGGGTTGCGGCAAGCGCCATAGAAGCTGCTTTCGTTTGATGAGCCCATAGCGAACTCATCCATGTTGGTTTTACCTAACGAGATTGCACCCGCTTGGTTGAATTTATCAACAACGGTTGCGTTATAAGGTGAGATAAAGTTGTCCAGCATCTTTGACGCGCAGCTTGTGCGAGTGCCTTTAGTGCAGAAGATATCTTTATGCGCGATGGGTAATCCAGTAAATGCTCCGGCATTCCCAGTGGCAATAATCTTGTCAGCTTCGCGTGCTTGTTGAAGAGCGGTCTCTTCTGTAACAGTGATGAAGCTATTGTATTTAGCGTCTTCTGCTTTAATGCGTGCAAGGTAGGCTTGTGTAAGCTCAACGCTGCTGAATTCGCCTGATTTTAGCCCACTGGCTAATTCAGCTAATGTTTTGTCAAACATGGAAATATATCCTTAAAAAAATTCCTGATGAAAAGAGGCGGTCAAATTAACCGTCTTATTCGATTACTTTAGGAACTTGGAATAGGCCGTTTTCGACGGCGGGCGCAACAGATTGGAGATTTTCGCGCTGGTTCTCTTCCGTAACGGCGTCACTTCTGAGGCGTTGTACTGCATCAAGAGGATGCGCCATAGGCAAAACGTCGGTGGTATCAACGGATTGCATCTGGTTTACAAGGTCAAGAATGTTCGACAAGTTTTGCGCGTATTCAGGAGTGTCCTGTTCTTCAATTTGAAGTCGCGCCAGATGGGCGATCTTGTCCACATCAGTGCGGTCCAGAGACATAATTTACTCTCACTTATTGGGGTGTTGTCGATGAAAAAATCAACGGAAAAAAAATAAAGGCCTACGTTATCATATTGGTGTTGTATCATGAAGGTTAAATAAGATAGATATTTAAGTAGTTTTACTGATTTTCACCTTGCTCAAAACGTTTGCCATTGTTAGAGTTACGTGTTTTCAGGATATAGCGGCTATACCTGCAGAATTTCTTAGGACTCCCTGTACATGCTCAAGAAAATTCGTGGTCTTTTTTCCAGTGATCTGTCCATCGACCTGGGCACAGCTAACACGCTGATATATGTCCGTGATAAGGATATAGTTCTCGATGAACCTTCTGTTGTAGCGATACGACAGACCGGTAATCAGAAATCCGTTGCAGCCGTAGGCGCTGACGCTAAACGTATGTTGGGCAGAACGCCCGGCTCTATCACAGCTATCCGTCCGATGAAGGATGGTGTTATTGCAGATTTCCATGTGACGGAAAAGATGCTGCAGTACTTTATTAGTAAAGTACATGATACTAATTTTTTAACACCAAGCCCTCGTGTTTTGGTGTGCGTACCTTGTAAATCCACTCAAGTAGAGCGACGTGCTATCAAAGAGTCCGCTATGGGTGCTGGTGCGCGTGAAGTATATTTGATCGATGAGCCTATGGCCGCAGCTATCGGTGCAGGTTTACCTGTAGATGAAGCAAGCGGTTCGATGGTTGTTGATATTGGTGGTGGTACGACCGAAATAGCAGTTATCTCATTGAATGGTATCGTTTATGCGGATTCAGTTCGCTTAGGTGGTGACCGTTTTGATGAATATATTGTGACTTATGTACGTCGTAACTACGGTAGCTTAATTGGTGATTCTACTGCTGAACGTATTAAGCAAGAGATTGGTACAGCCTACCCATCATCTGAAATGCATGAGATTGATGTACGTGGCCGTAATCTTGCTGAAGGTATTCCGCGTAGCTTTACACTGAATAGCAACGAAATTCTTGAAGCACTTCAGGAGCCTTTGTCAGCAATTGTTCAAGCGGTTAAAAGCGCATTGGAGCAGTGCCCACCTGAATTGGCGTCTGATATTGCTGAGCGTGGCATCGTTTTAACCGGTGGTGGCGCTCTACTGAGAAATATCGATCGTTTGATCAGTGAAGAAACGGGCTTGCCAGTGATTGTGGCTGAAGATCCGTTAACCTGTGTTGCCCGTGGTGGTGGTCGTGCGTTAGAAATGCTCGACAAACATGGTTTTGAACTGGTTAGTCATGATTAACCCATGTCCAATGCTAATTTTGTTGTGATCTGTTCTTCGTTCCTCCGATGTGAAGTTTCACATCTGGAGGTGACGTATTAAGACTATCTTTCGTGGCCGTTCTTCTGGTCGACGTTTCTTTTTTTTACTTCTCATTGCATTTTCTTTAATGGCCGCGGATCTTTATTCTGCAAACGTTAGGGATGGACGTGCCTACTTATCACTTATTCTGACACCGTTACAGTGGATCGTTGATGTGCCAAGCCGCTTAGCCGGTGAAGTGTCTGATGTGGTCGTTGATAGAAGTTTGTTGCTTAAGGAAAACGCAAAGCTTAAATCGGAAGCGCTTTTGCTCGAACGAAAAGTACAGCAAAATTCTGCGTTATGGCATGAAAATGATCGTTTACGTTCTCTTCTTGTTAGTAGCAAGCGTGTAGATGAGTCGGTCCAGCTTGTTGAGCTAATAGGTGTCAATCCTGATCCATTTCAGCATCAGGTTATTATCAATAAAGGCAGTGAAAACGAGGTCGTTTTAGGTCAACCGATTCTTGATGCTGGTGGCGTGATGGGGCAGGTGACGGAGATGTCGCATTATACAAGCCGTGTCATGTTAATTACTGATGCAAGGCATGCTTTGCCTGTTGAAATCAATCGTAATGGCTTTCGTACTATTGCCTTAGGTAAGGGGCAGTTAGACGAGCTTGAACTTGATCATGTACCTGATACTGCGGATATTAAAGCGAATGATCTGGTTATAACCTCAGGACTGGGTGGCCGTTTTCCTCGAGGTTATCCCGTGGCGATTGTCTCAGAAGTTATTCGTGATCCCGGCCAACAGTTTGCGCGTGTAAGAATTAAACCTACAGCGCTGCTAGATAAGTCAAGACATCTCCTATTGGTCACCATGCCGGCGGAAGTTGAAGAGATCGCTTTGCCTCTAAAAGGTGAAGTGTTGCCTTCTAAGGAGATTCAATGAATTCCGGATCCCCGGCTCAAACGGGTGGCGGCGGATTTATTATTCTAGGGACATTTATTGTTGGTTTAATGTTAAGTCAAATTCCTTTACCTTACTTTATCGAATGGGCACGACCTGAATGGGTGGCTATGATTTTGATCTATTGGGTAATGGCACTGCCTCATCGGGTCGGTATGGGCATGGCATTCTGTTTAGGTCTTTTGCTGGATGTTATTAAAGGTAGTGTGCTGGGGTTGAATGCCTTGTCGCTGACTATTATCGCTTTTCTTACGTTGTTGCTGCATCAACGCCTACGCATGTTCCCTATTGTCCAGCAAGCGCTGATGGTCATGGTCTTTGTCGGCATTAATCAGCTTTTATTCCACTGGATGCAGGCGTTTACAGGCTATACAGGTGATTCTTTAGTTTTTCTACTTCCTTGTTTGGTAAGCGCGGTACTCTGGCCATGGTTGTTTGTTGTGCTTCGTGGTGTGCGTCGAGTATTTAGAATTAAGTAATATTTGGAGGCTAAAGTGAAACTTGTATTGGCTTCGGCTTCACCGAGAAGAAAAGAGCTTTTAAAACAGATAGGTGTTCAGTTTTCGGTTAGACCTGTAGATATTTGTGAAGATGTAATCGCGGGTGAAACCCCTTTAGCTTATGTGTCTCGATTGGCTGAAGAAAAGGCACGTGCATGTAGCATTAAAGGTGATGAGGTTGTGTTAGGCTCAGATACCACCGTAGTGCTGGATGGGCGCATTATTGGTAAACCAATGTGTAAAGCAAGGTCCATAGAGATACTAAAGGCTTTGTCAGGAAAAACTCATCAGGTTTTAACCGCAGTTGCTTTGATAGGCAAGGAACAAACTAACGTTGTAGTGGTCGAAACCGATGTTACGTTTAGAGATATTTCCCTACAAGAGTGCGAATCGTATTGGTTAACAGGAGAGCCCATTGATAAAGCGGGTTCTTATGGTATTCAGGGGCTTGGTGCTGTATTTGTTGATAAGATTGAAGGTAGCTACTCTTCAGTGGTGGGATTGCCATTGTCGCAAACTGCGGAACTGTTAAAAGTAGCCGGTGTTGATATCTGGCAACTAGACAATATTTAAGGATCAGTCATGGGCGAAGAGATTTTAATCAACTTTACACCGATGGAAACTCGGGTTGCGGTCATAGAAAATGGTATGCCTCAAGAGGTATATGTTGAGCGCGTACACCGTCGTGGGATTGTTGGGAATATCTATCAAGGGAAGGTCGTCCGTGTTCTACCAGGGATGCAAGCCGCTTTTGTTGATATTGGTCTTGAGCGCGCCGCGTTTATTCATGTTGAAGAGGTCTTATCACAGAACGTTTCTCATGAGGAGAAAGTTAATACGTCTATTGCCCAGGTATTAAGAGAGGGGCAATCTCTTCTCGTTCAGGTGACTAAGGACCCCATTGGTACGAAAGGAGCTCGGCTGACTACGCATCTGTCTCTACCTTCGCGCTATCTTGTTTGTATGCCGGGGAATGAGCATATTGGTGTTTCTCAGCGTATTGAAGATGCTGAGGAGCGTGATCGCTTGCGAGGAATTATCCAAGCATTGATCGCTGAAGATGATGGTGAGCCAGCAGGGTTTATTTTACGAACGGTGGCTGAAGGAGCTGCTGAAGCTGAATTGAGTGCAGATATTCAGTTTTTACGCCGCTTATGGGCGTCCATTCAGGTCAAAATCAAGTCTGCGAAAGCGCCTAGTGTTATTTATGAGGACCTGCCTCTCAATATGCGTGCTTTGCGAGATATGGCGCATTCCGGCTTAGAAAAGATCCGCATCGATTCCCGTGAAACCTATCAGAAGGCGCAAGAGTTTGTAAAAGCGCTAGTGCCTGAAGTTGCTGATACCCTTGAGTATTATCCAGGTGAGCGCCCAATCTTTGACCTCTTTAATGTTGAAGATGAGATCCAAAAGGCCTTAGGTCGTAAAGTCGAATTGAAGTCAGGTGGTTATTTGATATTTGACCAAACAGAAGCAATGACTACGGTTGATATTAATACTGGGGCTTTTGTAGGCCATCGTAATCTAGAAGAAACCATATTTAAAACCAATCTGGAAGCTGCTACGGCGATCGGGCGTCAGTTACGTCTGCGAAACCTTGGTGGGATTATTATTATCGATTTTATCGATATGGAAGATCAAGATCACCAAAGACAAGTATTAAGAACGCTTGAACGTGTTCTAGAGAGAGATCATGCTAAGTGTAAATTAACAGGGGTTTCTGATTTAGGCCTTGTAGAGATGACGCGTAAGCGAACGCGTGAAAGCTTAGAGCAAGTGTTGTGTGATGTTTGTTGTGAATGTCAGGGGCGAGGCTCTATTAAAACGCCGGAAACGCTCTGTTATGAAATTTTCCGTGAGATTCTACGTCAACATAGAGCCTATGATACTGAAAGTTATCTTGTATTGGCCGCTCAGCCTGTTGTTGATTATGTGCTAGACGATGCATCTAATCATGTAGCCGAGTTAGAATCATTTATAGGTAAAACAATCCGCTTCCAAGTTGAGCCTATGTATAACGCAGAGAGTTTTGATGTCGTTTTGCGCTAATAGGGGGCGCTAGTGAAGCGTTATGCTCATTCGTCCTTATGGTTCCTATATTGGGCCCTCGCATTTCTTATAGCTTTTATAGCCGTTGCTTTGTTGGCGCTGAAGGTTCTTGTTCAAGATGCGGGAGAATATCGTCAAGATATTGAACGTTTATTGTCATCTCAGTTAAGTGCGGAAGTTCATTTAGTTGATATACAAGGTGACTGGGAGGGTTGGCAGCCGGTACTTTCATTAAAGGGCTTGTCTGTCGATGCGATAGAGCAGCAGCCGGGTTTATCACTTGCGGTGATGGATGCGGTTATTCAGCTGGATCCTGCTGCATCGATTAAGGCTTTTGCCCCCATTTTCTCTAAGTTAGATATTGATGGTACGACCTTAAGGTATGATCTGAGTAAATCCCCTGAGGGTGGCGACTCACCTGACGCTGAGGCTGCTGGAAAATCTAGCTCGCGCTCTGGAGCGTTAACTTTTCTACTTAATCAAAATGCTATTAATCTTAATGACACTCGTATTGTTGTTAAGCCTCAATATGGACAAGAGATATCTGTTTCACCGATTCAATTAAGTTTTAATCACGATGATGTGTTGAAGCAGCTAAAGATTGATGCTGATCTTTTGACCGGCAACAAGCAGGCGTCAATAAAATTTGTGGCTGAAGTGGAGGGAAGCGCCTCTGATAACCCTGTTGATTTTTATCTGAAAATTGAAGGCTTGAATCAGGCTCAGTTGAATCCATGGTTGAATCTTGCAAATATCAAGATTGATAGTATGAGCGCTGAGCAGGAAGTGTGGGGGCAATCGCAGCAAGGTAGATTAAGTTATTTAACGGGTAGAACTTCAATTACAGATTTTCAATATCAGGATTATGTACTGGAACAGTTTACCGTTCAAACTGCGTTGATTAGACGGGATATTGGCTACCAGCTACAGATTACTGATTTTGTACTTGATGCTGCAAAAAGCGAAATATCCATTCCGCAAATTAGTATGGATTTTGAGCGCGATAAGGGTGCGATTTTACCTAGACGTATAATGCTCGATCGTATTGATCTTGGAGTCGCGGCTAATTGGTTGTTAAAGCAGCCTTCTCTACCTAGTGGGGCATCGATAGCCCTAGATGAACTTTTACCTACAGGTATTGTTAAAAATCTATTGATATCTTGGCCTGTGGGTGCGGAACTGAGTGAGGCTGAATTATCAGCTGATCTAGAGAATGTGGGTATTGATGCTTGGGATGATATCCCCGCAATTAAGGGAATTAATGGATTAGTTGTTGCTGACCGTTCAGGCGGTAATATTCACCTTGAAAGCCAAGACTTTGCTATGCAATACCCAACTTTGTTTGACTATCGTTGGGATTATCATAATGCAAAAGGAGTTGTCGGCTGGCGGCTCGAAGATGAGGGAGTTGTTGTCGCGTCTCAATTACTAAATTTGAGTAATGATGACTTGAACGCAGCAGGCCGGTTTAGTATTTACCTACCGTTTGCAAATGATGAACAGCCGTTACTTAATTTACAAATAGGTCTTCAGAATACCAATGGTCTGCAAGCTAAGTTTTATACGCCTCCTAAAGAGGTGGGTGTTGAAACCTACAATTGGTTAGTAAAAGCGATTAAGAAAGGTCATGTTAAGCGTGCTGGCTTTGTGCTGAATGGTGTAACGCGTTCTCGTTTGCCCAATTATCAATTGCCAGTCGTGCAGATGTTTTTTGATGTAAATGATGCTTCATTTGAATATCAATCTGGTTGGCCGCAGGTTGCTAATGCTAATGCTTTTGTTTTCTTTCGCAATGGTGAGTTAATTGTTGAGGCTCAAGGAGGTGAGGTGTATGACTCGCCTGTAGAGTTCTCTTGGGTTCATTTGCCTCAATCAGCTGATAAAATATTTGTAGTTGGTGCTGTTGAGGGCGTGACTCATGATCTTCAGCGTTTATTAACTCAGAGTGACCTTAAAGACGCAGTAGGTGATGGTCTCGATGATTGGGAGATGAGTGGCCAGGCTGCAACTCTCGTTAATTTGGCTATCCCGCTTAACGGCGAGAAAGAGCCAAGCGTTTCTGTTGAGACTGTGTTATCTAATGCAGGGTTTAGAGCGGATAAAGAAAAGATTAATTTCACAGATATTACTGGCAAGATTAAATTTAATTCCCAAACGGGTTTATCCGCAAATAAGATAACTGCGCAGCTGTTTGATAGACCTGTCAACGCAAGTATTTCTACTAAAAATGAGAAAACCCAGATTGCTTTAAATAGCCATATTGCGACGAATACGCTACGTGAATGGTTAGGACTTGATCTTCTGGCTATTTTTAAAGGAGAGTTGCCTTATTCTGCCCGCTTGGATATGTGTCCAGGGAAATCATGCAATCAGTTGGTTATTCAGAGTGATCTAAAAGGTGTAACTATCTCTGCGCCAGCGCCGTTTGGTAAAGCGAAATTGGCTTCAATGCCGTTAACCGTGATTAGTGACCTAGGTGTGACTTATAGTGATGAGCGAACTGTTGTTCGCATTAATTTGGCAGACCAGCTGCGCGGGGTTATGGTTAATGATGATGACACTATTGAGCGTGCTGGATTTAGTTTGGGTGGAGCAAAACCTTTAGTCCCTGTTGAAAAAGGCGTGTGGGTTGATGGGCGTCTTACCTCTGTTGATTATGCTGAGCTAGAAACGTTTTTAACGACAGCAGGTCTACTTGGGAGTGATAAGGAAGGGAGCTCTACTGACGGCGTGACTGAAAGTAAGCTGCGTCAGGTTGATCTATTTCTTAATGAATTTTCAGTGCAAGGAAAAGTTATATCTGATCTTGCATTGACGTTAGCGCCAGCCCCTTTAGGTTGGATGATTAATGCAGATAGCTCTGAGCTTTCAGGGCGATTGTGGTTACCGGAAGATACAAGTAAGCCGTATAAAGTCGATTTGCAGTATTTGAATATACGACAGAGTGAAGATGCTGCTAGGGTGAATAATGAGCTTGAATCTGAAGCTTCTAGTATTGATATAGATCCGAGTTCGTTACCTTCTGTTGATTTTAAAATAGCTAGTTTGTCGTTAGATGAGTATCCCTTGGGGCGTTGGTCTTTTAAGCTTAGGCCTACGAAAAAGGGTGCTACAGTTAATCACATAAAGGCTAATATGGAGGGCGCTGAGATCTTAGGGGAGCTTCGTTGGGAAAATGGACCTAACTCAATTTCTGATCTCACATTGAAGCTCAAAGGTGATGATTTTACGAATGTCCTTAAAACGTGGAAGCTTCATGAGGCGATTGAAAGTAAAAAGCTAGATTCCTATTTGCAACTTTCTTGGGATGGCGCGCCTTGGGCCTTTGAGTTGGGTAGTTCCAATGGGGAATTACAATTTACAGCTGAAGAGGGGCGCATTTTAGATGTGGGTAAGTCAGGCAATATTTTACGTGTATTTGGCATTCTCAGCCTCCAATCATTAGGGCGTCGTTTAAGGTTGGATTTTACCGATCTTGTGAAAACGGGTGTCGCATTTGATGAAATGAAAGCAAGTTATACAATTAAGGAGGGGATTGCATATACATCTTCTCCATTTGTTATGACAGGGCCTTCCGCTAATATTGCTATGCAGGGGTATTTAAATTTAGTGGATGAGACTGTAGAAAAGGATATTGAGGTTGCTATACCTGTTACAGGTAATATTCCCCTTGTAAGTGTTTTGTTAGGTGCCCCTCAAGTGGCTGGAGCTGTGTTCCTATTTGATAAGCTTATAGGTGATCCGTTAGCCGATTTTACGACCGTTAAGTATCATTTATCGGGAGATTGGAGTGATCCGCTTATCACGATTGATCAGGGTGAGCCGGTGAAGTCAAAAGAGTCAGCGCCGTCAATATTGATGGATGATCGAAATGGCTAAGGTTGCTATAGCGCAGATGGTCTCAGGTGAGCTTCTGGAGGATAACCTATCTGTTGTGGAGCAATTGGCTAAAGAGGCATTTAAAGCCTCTGCCAAGCTGCTTTTATTACCTGAAAACTTTGCAATGCTTGATTCAAAAGCGTTGGTCAGATTAGCTCGCTCGGAAGAGCAAAATAAAACCATTCAAAATTTTATAAGTAACCTTTCTGTACAGTATGGTTTATGGATAATTGCGGGTTCAGTGCCGCTATTATCGCCTTGTGGTGAAAAAGTTTTTGCTAGCTGCCTCGTATTTAATGATGTAGGCGAATGTATTGAAAGATACGATAAAGTTCACCTGTTTGATGTGGATGTTTCAGATGAGCATAATCGTTATCGAGAGTCCGACTTTATTGAACCCGGAGAGCAGCTTGTTGTTGTGGTAACACCTGTAGGTAAAGTGGGTCTATCTATCTGCTATGATTTGCGTTTTCCTGAGCAGTATCAGCGATTGCGGGAGATGGGAGCTGAGGTTCTTGTTGTGCCTTCTGCATTTACTTATACGACAGGTGAGGCGCACTGGGAGGTTTTATTAAGAGCCCGTGCGATTGAAACTCAGTGTTATGTTTTGGCTGCAAATCAAGGTGGGCAGCATACGAAAACACGGCAGAGCTGGGGACACAGTCTGGTTGTAGACCCTTGGGGAGAAGTGCTTGCTGTAAAAGATAAGCCCGGTGTGGGTTTAGTAATGGCAGATGTAGATTTGGCAGATTTGCATAACAGGCGTGAGAAAATGCCCATTATGCAGCATCGTACAAAGGTAGGCTTTTAAGCGCCTGCAACCTCACGTAAGTACTTGAATAGCTTCCTTGCTGAGGCTGGAGGCTTTCCAAGTTCTTGTTCTTTTTTCGAATTTCTGATCAGTTGTCTTAAATGCTGAACATCGGCTGTTGGGTGCTCTTCAATATAATTTTGAAGGGCGCTATTCCCTTCAGCAATAAGTCGATCCCTCCAGACCTCTAATTTATGAAATGTCTGTGTGTGTGCTTGATGACCCGCTTCATAGGTGCCGAGATCATGCTCAATTTTTTCAGTGTCTTCAGTTCTTAGGATTTTACCGACAAATTGCAGGTGTCGCTTTTGAGCGCCATGAGATTTGATTCGATGAAACTCTTCTATCGCCGAATGTAGTCGATCATCTAACTGTAATTTTTCAAGTTGATCTTTATTTAGTTTGGTTAAACGTACGCCTAATTCCAGAAGTCCGTGCATTTGGCGTTTTAATTCTGATTTGCTCAGTTCTCCCTCATCAAGGTCGTTTAAATGAGAGTTGGAAAAGTTATCGTTATTGCTCATGATCTATTCTCATGCGTAAAAAATAGTGGCTAAGCCTAAAAAGGCAAAGAAGCCTACCACATCCGTGATAGTCGTTAATAGCACGCTTCCTGCGAGGGCAGGGTCTATACCCATTGATTTTAGAATAATGGGTAAAAGTGTACCGGCCATGGCGCCTGCGACCAAGTTAATAACAATGGCGATCGCAATGATGATCCCTAGGTTTATATCTTGGAACCATAGGGTGGCAACTACAGCAATGACGCCGGCCCAGAGTATGCCGTTTAAAACGCCTACGACCATCTCTCGATTAAGCAGCCAGCCGGCATTAGAGCGTTCGACATGCCCGAGAGCTTGACCGCGTATGACAAGTGTCAGCGTTTGAGAGCCGGCGATACCGCCCATAGAGGCAACTATTGGCATAAGGACAGCCAGAGCCACTACTTTATCAATAGTTTGTTCAAATAACCCGATTACAGCAGATGCTATAAAGGCTGTAAGCAGATTGATGCCCAGCCAAACAGCTCTGCGTCTGGTGGTTTTCATTACCGGTGCGAAGGTATCTTCGTCTTCGTCAAGACCCGCCATGCTCATCAGGGAGTGATCTGCATCTTCGCGGATGACATCTACCACGTCATCGATTGTGATACGACCTAGGAGTTTCCCTTTGTCGTCAACAACCGGGGCAGAGATAAGATCGTGCTCTTCAAATAGAGCTGCTACTTGGTCGTCGGGCATGTCGGCATCTATTGCTTCTATGTCCGTGACCATAATCTCTCGAATGGTAATTGAAAGATCTGAAACCAGCAGTTTGGTAAGAGGGACTAGGCCTATATAGGAATCCTTACGGCTGACCACAATCAGGCTATCAGTCATTTCAGGGATTTCATCATGGCGGCGAATATAACGTAAGGTTGTTTCAACGCTAATGTCCGGACGGATAGTGGTCGTATCCGTATTCATCAAGCCGCCAGCAGTATCTTCCGGGTAGGAAAGTAGCTTCTCAACTCTACGTCGATTTTGCTTATCCATGATCCGCAGAGTTTCTTTCATTACTCTGTTCGGAAGTTGCTGAAGTACATCGACCATATCATCTGAATCAAGAGATTCAGTGAGGGCTAAAACCTCTTCAGAATTCATTCGGCTTAAGATATCCGCTTGGATATCATCGCCTAGATGCTGCAGTACCTCAGCTTCATGTTCTTGAGAAACTAAGTTCCACAATATTTGACGTTCTTTCGGAGGAGACTTTTCAATGAGTCGAGCGACTTCAGTGGGGCGTAACGTGCTGTTGAGGGTAAAGCGAATCTGCCTGAACTCGCCACTATCTAAAGCATCATTTAGCTTGTCGAGATGTGACTTGGTTTCTTTAACAGCCATAGGTATTGTCGCTTTTGGACTTCGCTTGTCTAACTTTTTTCGTATTAATGTTAACTACAAAAATTAGATGAAAATAGTCTGGGAGATTATTATAACTGATTGTAAATGGGTAATATAACCCTAAGAAGAGGCTTGAGGGTTATTCATCTTCATCAAATCGATTATTAACTAATGTCTCTATTGCCTCTAAAGCGGCTTCTTCATCACTTCCGTCTGTTTTTATTGTGATAGAAGTACCTTTGCTCGCTGCTAGCATCATAACTGACATAATGCTCTTTCCATCAACCGGCCGCCCCTCTTTTTCCAATGTGATATTAGATGAAAAGCGAGAAGTGACAGCAATGAGTTTTGCTGCTGCTCGTGCATGTAAGCCGAGCTTGTTGATAATGAGTAGCTCTTTTTCTTGCATAGTAATTAGCTCAACTCTCTGTGGCGAACATGAACATTATCCATATGTTTAGAAAAATGAGAAGCTAGATGTTCGCTGATATAAACAGAACGGTGTTGGCCACCTGTGCAGCCAATGCCTATCGTGATGTAGCTGCGATTATTATTAGAAAATCGAGGCAGCCAACGTTCAAGAAAGCTTTGAATATCTGAGATCATTTCGCAGACTTCTGACGAGGATTTAAGAAAATCCTGTATTGGTTTCTCTCTTCCGGTGTATTTCCTTAATTCAGGAACCCAATGGGGATTAGGGAGTGCGCGTACATCGTAGACAAAATCTACATCTAGAGGAACGCCATGTTTGAAACCAAATGATTCAAATTGAACTGACAGAGTTTGCTCTTTTCGTTTTGCGACCCGTAATTTGACTGTGTCTCTTAATTCATACAGTGATAGTCGAGTTGTATCAATTCGTATATCGGCGAGACTGGCGATAGGCTCAAGAAGCTCGGATTCTGACTGGATCGATTGCTGTAGGTTTTTAGAGCTATCAGAGAGGGGGTGTTTGCGTCTTGTTGAGCTATAACGTTTTAGCAGCGTCGCTTCAGAAGAGTCTAAAAAAATGACTTCATATTCCGCCCAATGTTCTTGGCGTAGTTGCTCTAAAATTTCAGGAAACTTCGCAAGATTACTTAAAATATTACGAGCGTCTATGCTAACGGCAATTTGGTCAGGATGACTTGCTTCGCTGCTCATTTGTTGAACAAGGTCGGGCAATAATAGAGCAGGCAAATTATCTATACAGTAGAAGCCAATATCTTCTAAAGCTTGTAGAGCTGTACTTTTTCCGGAGCCTGAGCGGCCGCTAATTACTACAAGCTTCATTGATGGCTCCTAAGATCCCAATTTTAAAATTGCATTATAAATTGAGTGATTATCGTGGGCCTTCCTGATTGTGTCTCTTACCGTCTCTTGGCTGAATAGCTCGGCAATAGAAGCAAGTGTTTGTAAATGCTCAGAAGTAGCATCCTCGGGCACAATTAAGATAAATAAGAGATCAACAGATTGGCTATCTACAGCATCAAAATCAATAGGTGAGTTAAGCCTGACAAGATACCCTTTAGCATCAGAGCATTCAGATAAGCGGCAGTGAGGTATAGCAATACCATCGCCAATACCTGTACTGCCTAGTTTCTCACGTGATAGAAGTCCGTTAAAGATGCAAGATGAATCCATATCTGGATTTTGCTCTGATATTATTTCTGCGGCACTTTCTAAAATGCGCTTTTTGCTGCCACCCTCAAGACCACAAAGGATACTTGAGGGGGTTAATAGTTCATGAAGCAACATAATTTTGGATGTGAGACCGTTTATTTGTGTTTTTTGGTTTTTTCTTTATGTTTGATAACTTGACGATCTAATTTGTCTGTTAGGCCGTCAATTGCAGCATACATGTCTTCATGTTCATGGGTCGCAAAAATTTGTGCGCCAGATAGATGAAGCTCTGCTTCTGCTTTTTGTCTTTGCTTTTCAACACTAAGTGTCACTTGAACATTGGTAATGTTATCGAAGTGGCGCTCAATTTTTTGCATTTTTGAGAGCACGTAATCATTCATTGATTCAGTCAATTCTACATGGTGTCCAGTGATGTTGATCTGCATAAGTCTCTCCTGATTATATGTGACGTTTTTCGCCACCTTTTATTATTAATGGCTATTAAACCAGACGCTTCCGTTCATTAGAAGGCGGAATCCCCATGGCTTCTCGATATTTTGCAATTGTTCGTCTTGCAACTTTGAAGCCTTGTTCGTCTAAAAATTGTGCAATTTTGTTGTCACTGAGTGGTTTGGTACTATTTTCAGCAGCAACCATCTTCTTAATGAGTGCTCTAATGGCGGTTGATGATGCAGCGCCACCTGTGGCTGTGCTTACATGGCTAGAGAAAAAGTATTTTAGTTCAAAAATTCCACGGTGTGTGTGCATGTACTTTTGTGTGGTTACGCGTGAAATGGTGGATTCATGCATCTCTACGGCTTCAGCAATATCATGAAGGACCATCGGTTTCATACCTTCCTCACCGTGATCTAGGAAGCCTGCTTGGCGCTTAACGATCTCATTAGATACTTTTAAGAGTGTCTCATTTCGGCTTTGTAGGCTTTTTATAAACCAGCGAGCTTCTTGCAGGTGGTTTTTTAAATAGGTGTTATCAGCGCTATTATCTGCTCGCTTAACGAGTCCCGCATAACCTGAATTTATACGTAATTTGGGTGAAACTTCAGGATTTAAGTTAACTGTCCATGTTCCTTGCTGCTTAGTTACGATTACATCTGGAATGACGTATTCTGCAGTGCTGCTACTTATGGAGGCCCCTGGTTTAGGGTTCAGGGTTTGAATCAGTTGTATGACCTGCTGTAATTGCGCTTCTTTTAAACGGGTTTTGCGCATTAATTGGCGATAGTCATGAGTGCCAAGCAGTTTGATATACTGCTGCACAACTTTAATGGCTTCAGCTTTCCATTCAGTCTCTGGCGGAAGTTGTTGTAACTGTATACTTAAGCAATCCCCTAGATCTTTGCATGCGACTCCAGCAGGATCAAATTGTTGAATTCTGTGTAAAACGGCTTCTATTTCGTCGAGTTCAATCTCTTCAAACTGCTCACCTGTTTGGGCATGGAAGTGATCCAAGATCTCTTCAAGCGTAATAGTGAGATAACCGTCTGGGTTAATTCCGTCAATAATATTGGTCGCAATTAAGCGATCAATATCACTCATGGGTGTCAGGTTTAATTGCCAGTGTAAATGGTCTTGTAAAGTCTCTTCCGAGGAGTCATTAGATTCAAAAGAATCAAAATCTTCTTTGCTTTGGCTTGAGGCTGGGCCTGATGATTGATAAGTATCTTCCCAGCTGCTGTCGGTGGAGAGTTCATCTGGAATGCTCTCATTCCAGTTATCTTCAGGTGTTGCATTTTCATCTGTATCAGCCGTCGCAGTGGCTGGTGCTTCTGAAGTAACTTCAGGTGACTGACTATTATTTTCTTGTTCAAGAGGGTTTGACGGTTGTTCATCTTCGGAGGCGTCTAGCATTGGATTGCTTTCTAGGGCTTCCTGAATCTCTTGTTGAAGATCAAGTGTGGACAGTTGCAGTAAGCGGATAGCTTGCTGTAACTGAGGGGTCATGGTGAGCTGCTGCCCAATTTTTAAATGAAGCGCTTGTTTCATAATACTAAGGGCTAAACTCCTGAAACTACATAATTCATTTATATTTAAGTATATGCTTAAAGCGTAAATTGGTCGCCAAGATAAGCATTTTTAACGGCTTCATTTGCCATGATATCTTTTGGTGTGCCATTAGCAAGGATTCTTCCTTCACTTACAATATAAGCGCTTTCGCAGATATCTAAAGTTTCTCGTACATTGTGATCTGTAATGAGTACGCCGATACCTTTTGATTGTAGGTGACGAATTGTTTGTTTGATGTCATTAACTGATATAGGGTCAACGCCTGCGAAAGGTTCGTCTAATAGAATAAATTCAGGTTCAGTAGCGAGCGCTCGAGCTATTTCTACACGTCTACGTTCGCCGCCTGAGAGACTCATGCCCATACTGTCTCTAATATGGGTGATATGAAACTCTTCTAGTAACTCTTCCATCTTTTGAGTCGCAGATTTTTTATCAAGATCTTTGCGCGTCTCTAATATAGCTAGAAGGTTATTTTGTACTGAGAGTTTGCGGAAGATAGAGGCTTCTTGTGGAAGGTAGCCTATGCCTTTTCGTGCTCGGCCATGCATAGGAAGGGAGGTGATGTCTTGTCCCTTTATATTGACGATGCCTTTATCTGCTTTTACTAATCCCACAATCATGTAAAAGCAAGTTGTTTTGCCAGCGCCGTTGGGGCCGAGAAGGCCAACAATTTCGCCGCTATTTATCTGCAATGAAACATCTTTGACTACTTCTCGCCCTTTGTAGCGTTTAGCTAGGTTGCAGGCTTCTAATGAACTCATTGATCTAGTTAGCCTTATCTTTCTTTGTGGTGGGTTGAATAACCATGTTGATACGCCCTGGTTTATCGTCTTTACCAGAGCTGTTGTTGCTACCAAAAGCATTAACAATAGATCTGTTTAGATCGTAAATTATCTTTTTGCCTGTAAATGTATCTTTGTCTTGAACGACTTTTGCATTTTCAGTAATAGTGAGTTTTTGTTTAGTCACTTGGTAGACCATATGTAGCCCCCAAGCATCGCTATATGGCTCATCTATTTGTGGGCGTTGACGGAAATGAGCAGGAGAACCCGTAGCAATTAGTTTTTCAATACCATCTTCTCCTCGATGCATATCAACACGTGCTCCTTCTATTAGAAGTGAGCCCTGAGTGATGATGACATTACCGGTATAGGTTGTAATGCCTGTTTTGTCGTTTATTTGAGCGGTATCTGCTGCTATATAGATTGGTTTGCTCTGATCGTCAGGAAGAGCGTAAGCGTATGTCGTAGTAAAGCAGATAATTATGGCGAAAAGATTTAAGAACTTATTCCGCATTGCTATGGGTCCCTTTTACTCTAGAGTGTAAATTTAAGATGCGAGTATCAAAAGTCACATCCATTCCTACACCTTCTAGTTTGCTATGTGGCGATGTAATTGTGACGTGTTCTTCAGTTTCCGCGTAATCCTTTTTAGGATAGATGGTCAAAAAATTAGTGTTTATAATCGTTTGAGATTCAGTGTCAGGATTATCAATAACGACCACATTGCCTGAAAGATCTGTTCGACGATTATTATCTCGTACTGTGCCTTTATCAGACGAAATCTTTAGCTGCGAATGATCTGTTCGGTAACTGGTATTTATCGGCTTGTCTAAGTGACTTGCCTTCTCTTTAGGGTAGTGTTCTAAAAGGATGGATTCCGTTTTACGAAGTAAACTGCCGTCGCTATCCCACTCCTTAAATGTTGCGTTTTCAACAAAGTAATCAATCGTGTTTTTTGCCTTAGTATTTTGAGAAATGCTTTCGTTTGGGGATGACGAAAAGCCCCAGTACAATAAGACTGGAATAAGTATAATTGCTGCGAGAATTATTCTGGTTTTATTGCTCAGTTCAGGCATTTATAAGTATGTTTCTTGTATGTGTTGGAGTTTGCCTTGCGCATTAAGGATGAATTCGCAAAATTCACGTCCAGCCCCTTCGCCACCTTTACGTATAGTACACCAATCGGCATGCTCTTTTACGAATTCGTGCCCATTGGGGACCGAGGCTCCGAAAGCGCAGTGTTTTATAGCTGATAAGTCTGGGTAGTCATCGCCTATATAAGCTGTTGTTTCTGCTGAATGAGATGTGCTTTCCCAGATCTCTTTTAATGCATTTAGTTTGTCTTCTCTTCCTTGGTATAGGAAATTTATGCCTAGAGAATCAGATCTCTTTTTAACTTGCAGTGAGCTTCTACCGGTAATGATAGCGGTTTCAATTCCCGCTTGCATGAGCAGTTTAATACCAAGCCCATCAAGGGTATTAAATTGCTTAACTTCTGTTCCATCGGCCAGAAAAAGAAGTTGGCCATTTGTTAATATTCCGTCAACATCAAATACTGCAAGAGTAATGCTTTCTAAGCGTTTTTGAAGCGTGTTCTGCTCTGGCATTAAATAACTCCAGCTTTTAAAAGATCGTGCATATTTAAAGCGCCAATTGCCTTGTTGCTTCTATCCGTTACGATAAGCGCGTTAATTTTAAGGGTTTCCATTATCTGCAGGCACTCGGCAGCGAGTATATCCGCAGTAACGGTTGTGCCATTATGGGTCATCACGTCATCAATCGGCGTGTTGTTTAGATTGGTATTATTATCTAATGCTCTTCGTAAATCACCATCCGTAAAAATACCGATTAACTCTTCATTATTATTGATAATGGCTGTCATGCCCAAGCGCTTCAATGTGATTTCTAATAAAGCATCCTTAAGAGACGTGCCTGTTAAAACGGTAGGAATGTCATCTCCAGAATGCATCACATCGCTGACCTTGAGTAATAAGCGTCGGCCAAGGCTTCCACCTGGGTGTGAAACCGCGAAGTCTTCAGCACTAAAACCTTTAGTTTCCAGTAAAGCTATAGCCAATGCATCACCTAAAACAAGTTGGGCTGTCGTACTGGAGGTTGGCGCTAAACCTAAAGGGCAGGCTTCGCGTTCAACACCAATATGAAGATTAGCCGCAGATGCGCTGGAAAGTGTTGAAGCTGCATTGGCTGTAATGCTAATAAATGGGGTGTTCATCCTTTTTAAAAGTGGAATGAGTGTCACAATTTCGGAAGTTTCACCAGAGTTGGAAAGGGCAATTACGACATCGTTGGATGTAATCATTCCTAAGTCACCATGGCTTGCTTCTCCAGGATGTACAAAAAATGAAGGGGTTCCTGTACTTGCTAACGTTGCCGCGATTTTTTTGCCAATATGCCCGGATTTTCCCATTCCTGTAACAATAACTCTACCTGTGCAATTCAGCATAAGTTCACAGGCATCGATAAAGTTTTGGTCAAGGTGCTGAAGTAAATCAGTAACGGCAGCCGCTTCTAAGGAAATAGTGCGTTTTGCCGAATTAAGGAAACTGGAATCACTCATCTGAATAGTCAACTTCTTTTAAGAAACAGTCATAGTGTATAGCAGTACCAGATAGCCTGCATAGGCAGAAGCGAGAATGCCGCCTTCAAAGCGATTGATCGAAGGAGGCTTTTGCCACAGAGCAAAGGCAAGCAATGCGAAGGTTAAACCTAGCATGACTACATAGTCCCTTTGTAACACAATTGCTTCCATGCCAATTGGTGCAACTAAACCGGGAATTGCCATCACAGCAACAAGGTTGAATATGTTGGAGCCTACAATATTGCCAATGGCAATATCATGGTGATTCTTTAACGCACTGGCGATGGAGGCTGCTAATTCAGGAAGGCTTGTTCCTATAGCAACAATTGTTAGTCCGACGACTAATTTACTAACACCTAAGGAATAAGCAATCTCACTGGCTCCCCAGACAAGCATTTTTGAGCTGGCCGCTAAAATTACTAGGCCTGTAATTAACCAAAAGATTGCAGAGCGATTTTCCATTGAAGGAAGTTCTTCATCTTCAGCTAAGGAATCGTTAGATGCGTTTTTTTGGAATCGACTGAACAGATAAAGGCAGACACCTAAAGCTATTAATAAAATAATGCCATCAACACGGTTTAGTTGTAGATCGAAAAGTAAGATGCCTGCGAGTATGGTTACCCCTAGCAGTAATGGGAGTTCTTTTTTGAGTACGCCTGATTTAACAGGAAGTGGTGCTATTAAAGCGGTTACACCAAGTACTAAAGCAATATTAGCAATGTTAGATCCTAGCGCGTTACCGATGGCTAGATCTCCAGCACCGGATGTAGATGCCATGAGTGATACGAGTATCTCGGGTGCTGATGTGCCAAAAGATACAATAGTTAAGCCTATGAGCATTGGGGACATGCCAAAGTTTTTAGCAGTAGCGGCTGCACCTAATACAAATCGGTCTGCGCTCCATACTAGAAGAATTAGCCCCGTGATAAGCGCCAAAATTGGATAAAGCATAGGATGAATCAATTCCAGTTAATTTAAAGAGTCGTATTAGAACAGAATGCACACTTCGTTTGAATCAGTACTGAAGGAGGTTGCTGAAAATATTCCTGTTTTTATATCAAAATGGTATAGTTGCCGCCCCTTTACTAAAGGGGAAGGTTAATGAAGTATGAACAGGCATGTAGGAATTTATCTGTTTTTTCTCTAATGGGATGTTATGAAAGAATTTGATGATGTAGTCATCGATATTAAAAAGCTGAGTTTTTCTCGTGGTGATAGGCTTATATATGATGAAGTCGATATCAAAGTTCCGCGTGGAAAAATTACAGCGATTATGGGGCCTTCTGGTACGGGTAAAACAACCCTCCTCAGATTGATCGGTGGACAGTTGAAGCCGGATTCAGGTTCTATTCTGGTTGATGATGATAATATTCCTGAATTGGGTCGTAGTGATCTATTCAATGTGCGTGAACGCATGGGGATGTTATTTCAAAGCGGTGCTTTGTTTACCGATATTAGTGTTTTTGAAAATGTAGCTTTTCCTATTCGTGTACATACTGATCTTTCAGAAGATATGATACGCGATGTGGTTTTTATGAAGTTACAGGCTGTTGGCCTTAGAGGTGCTCATGACCTTATGCCAAGTGAACTTTCAGGCGGTATGGCACGCAGGGTTGCGTTGGCTAGAGCAATTTCCTTAGATCCCGATATCGTCATGTATGATGAGCCATTTACGGGTCAGGATCCTATTGCAATGGGGGTTTTGGTTAACCTAATCCGTGAATTAAACGCTTCTTTAGAGCACACCAGTATCATTGTATCGCACGATATCCAGGAAACCTTAGGGATCGCTGATTACATCTATATTATTGCGGATTCTAAAGTGATTGCATCAGGCACACCTGAAGAACTGAGCAAAGTGGAGTCAGAACAGGTTAAGCAGTTTATGCACGGCTTACCGGATGGCCCAGTTCCATTTCATTTCCCTGCAGATGATATAGTTAGTGATTTAATGGGAGGGCAGCAATGATCAATCAGCTTGCTCGGTTAGGTCATAAAGGATTAAGTAAGCTCGCTGCGTTTGGCCGAGCTGGGATGATCTTATTTCAATCATTAGTGGCTGCACCTCAGCCTCTAATTATGTTTCCTTTGCTTGTTAAACAGATCTATTTTGTTGGCGTACTATCTCTAATCATTATTGTTGTGTCAGGACTGTTCATCGGTATGGTCCTTGGTTTGCAAGGTTATACGATTTTGGTCGATTATGGTTCGGAGCAGGCTGTAGGCCAGATGGTTGCCTTAAGTTTAGTTAGAGAATTGGCCCCTGTTGTAACTGCTTTATTGTTTGCCGGACGTGCAGGTTCAGCGTTAACCGCTGAAATAGGACTGATGAAAGCAACAGAACAGCTGTCTAGCTTAGAGATGATAGGGGTCGACCCTCTCCGTCGTATTATTGCACCAAGGTTTTGGGCCGGTTTTATCTGCTTGCCTATTCTCGCTGCTATCTTTGCTTTGGTTGGAATTTATGGTGGTGCATTAGTCAGTATTGATTGGTTAGGTATCTATGAAGGTTCTTTTTGGGCCAATATGCAAAATTCAGTCGATTTCTATGATGATGTGGTAAATGGTCTGATTAAGGCCGTTGCCTTTGGTTTTGTTGTTACTTGGATCGCGGTGTTTCAAGGATATGATTGTATTCCTACTTCTGAGGGAATAAGTCAAGCAACAACCAAAACAGTGGTTTATTCATCCCTAGCGGTGTTAGGCCTTGATTTTATTCTTACAGCTGTAATGTTTGGAGAGCTTTGATATGCGTATGCGGATCTTGGAGATCAGCGTAGGTGCCTTTATTGTAGCAGGTGCACTCGCTTTGGTTGGACTGGCATTGAACGTTAGCGGTTTAAATGTGTCCAATAGCGACCAGACCTATACTGTTTATGCCCGTTTTGAAAATATAGGCGGACTTACTCCGCGCGCTAAAGTCACTATGTCTGGTGTTGCAATTGGCGAAGTAAACGAAATTATTCTTGATAAAGATGAGCTTATGGCTCGTGTTGAAATGAATATTTACGGCGATGTTGATTTTCTATCTATTGATAGTTCTGCATCTATTCTTACTGCCGGCTTATTAGGTGAGCAGTATATAGGTATTAGCGTAGGTGCTGAGGACGACTCTCTCAAAGATGGTGATTATATTGAAGATACTCAATCGGCATTGGTGCTTGAGGAACTAATAGGCAAATTCCTATTTAATGAGGTGAGTGAGTAAACGATGAGTAAGGTTTTGATGAGTCAGTTTAGGTGCTTACTTACAGCGGGGTTAGTCTCTTTGTTGAGCTTTTCTGCTCTTGCTGATACTCAGGCGGACACCAATGTTGAAGTGGAGACTAGCGTTCAAGTAGGTCCGTGGGGCGAAGCCGGTGGTGTGATTGAAGAGGCGACTCAAAGTGTTCTTGGTTTGCTTGAGCAAGATGAATTGCTTGAAGAGGGGCAAGAAGGGCAGTTGATTGCCGAGATTGATACGGCTTTATCACCGGTCGTTGATTTTGCTTATATATCTAAGCAAGTAATGGGTAAATACTATCGCAAAGCTTCAACAGAAGAGCGTGAAAAGTTTGTTGGTGTATTCAAAACGACACTGCTTAAAACCTATGCCAAAGCGTTAGTTGGTTTCAAAATTGAAAAGTATGAGATGGTGCCTCCTCGTAAGAAGAGTCCTCATGAAGATAAGCAGATAATTACAGTTAACGTTTTTTCTCAAGATGGGACTAAATACTCTTTAATATATTATATGGTTAAGGATGATGAGGGTTGGAAGCTGGTTAATGCCATTTTAGATGGCAGTATTAATATTCGCTTGAGCTTTAAGAATCAATTCGCTGATTTGATGCAGCGTAACCGTGGTAATATTTCAAAAGTTATTTCTACTTGGAAAGAGAAGGTTGATCCAGGTAAGGATAGTGCATAATGGCTGATGTTCAGCAGGTTGATGAAGGGCTGATCGGGATCAAAGGTGAATTGGTTTTTCCTGAGATCATGAAAGCGCGTAAACAGGCAGAGCGGTTGATAGCAGCAAGCAAAGGCGTTGTTAATGTTGATTTTGCTCAAGTTACAACCGTTGATAGTTCTGCTCTGTCATTTTGGTTTTGCTGTTTGCGTTATTCCTCGAAGATTGGGGTGACTCTTCATGCCATAAATCTACCTAAAGAAATGGTAGGAATTGCAGAGTTAGTGGGATTAGAGAAACAGTTTTCTTGAATTAGCTAATTAGTTTTAAGTAATAAGGCGGTGCTTGGCATCGCCTTTTTTGTCATGATCCGGTATTATTCCCGCCTTATTTTTCTATCTGTAGTATTCGATCAGGAGCTTTGAATGCAGGCTGAACAGGTTAAACAGATCATTGAAACTCAATTGGAAGGTTGTGTAGTCACGACAGCCGGCGAAGGTTGTGATTTTCAGGTGGTAGTCGTTGGTGATCTTTTTGAAGGTCTACGCCCTGTTAAGCGTCAGCAGTTGGTCTACGCTTGCTTGAATGAATATATCGCTGATGGAACGATTCATGCGTTAACGATCAAAACCTATACGCCTGAACAGTGGAAAGCGACACAGAACTAAATCCTCGATTGGAAGTACTATCTATGGATAAATTAATGATCACAGGTGGCGAGCCGCTCAGAGGAGAAGTGAAAATCTCTGGGGCTAAGAACTCGGCACTACCTATCCTTGCAGCAACGTTACTTGCATCTGAGCCGGTGACTGTATGCAATTTGCCACACTTACATGATATTACAACCATGCTTGAGTTGTTACGTCGTATGGGTGTAGAGCTAGTTATTGATGAAAAGCTCAATGTTGAAATTGATGCTGGAACTATTACACAGCTGGTCGCGCCTTATGAGTTGGTGAAGACGATGCGTGCCTCTATTTTGGTTTTAGGGCCAATGCTTGCGCACTTTGGTGAAGCTGAAGTATCGCTACCGGGTGGCTGTGCAATTGGGTCTCGCCCAGTAGATATGCATATCCAGGGCCTAAGGGCGATGGGTGCTGATGTCGTGGTTGAAGCCGGTTATATCCGTGCTAAAAGTGACGGTAGACTTAAGGGTGCGCGCATATTTTTTGATATCGTAACTGTGACTGGAACGGAAAATATTCTGATGGCTGCTACCTTGGCAGAGGGTCAGAGTATTATTGAGAACGCTGCGCGTGAGCCTGAAATCGTTGATTTAGCCGAGTGTTTAATCGCGATGGGTGCCGATATTACCGGGCATGGTACCGATACTATTACGGTTAATGGCGTTGAAAAGCTTCATGGCTGTAAGTTCCCGGTTGTAGCGGATCGTATTGAAACAGGTACGTATCTGACCGCTGTAGCGGCGACACGCGGTAAAGTTAAAGTTAAGAATACTAACCCTCGCATTCTGGACGCGGTTTTGCAGAAGCTTGAAGAAGCGGGTGCTCACATCACGACAGGTGAAGATTGGATTGAGCTTGATATGAAAGGGCAGCGCCCGAAAGCGATCAATATCACAACGGCTCCTTATCCTGCATTCCCAACAGATATGCAGGCACAGTTTTCTGCAATGAATGCTGTCTCCGAAGGCGTTAGTATTCTGAAAGAAACTATTTTTGAGAATCGTTTCATGCATATGCAAGAGATGATTCGTATGGGCGCTAAGATTAATATTGATGGTAATACAGCCGTTGTTGAAGGTGTTGAGCGTTTGCAAGCTGCACCTGTTATGGCTACAGACCTTAGGGCTTCCGCAAGTCTAGTTATTGCTGGGCTTGTTGCGGATGGTGATACGATAATTGATCGTATCTATCATATTGACCGCGGTTATGAATGTATTGAAGAAAAATTACAGTTATTGGGTGCGCAAATTAAGCGTATTCCAGCTTAAGCATAGGTATAAATAAGCTATGAAGCAGCAACTTACGATTGCCCTGTCCAAAGGACGTATTCTTAAAGAAACTTTGCCATTATTGGCAGAGGCGGACATTGTTCCTGCAGAGGATATTCATAGCAGCCGCAAACTAATTTTCGATACCAATCATGAAAATATTAAGCTAGTCGTTATCCGCGCAACTGATGTTCCAACATACGTTGAGTATGGTGGGGCCGATATGGGTATCGCGGGTAAAGATGTGCTGTTAGAGCATGGTGCTGCTGGTTTATATGAACCATTAGACCTACGTATCTCAAAATGTAAGTTAATGGTCGCAGGCCCTAAAGGCGCTCAGCCTGTCAAAGGGCGGATGAAAGTCGCTAGTAAGTTTGTCAATGTGACCCGCGATTATTTTGCTAAGCAGGGCTGCCAAGTTGATATCATTAAACTTTATGGTGCTATGGAGCTTGCTCCACTGATGGGCTTAGCTGATCGTATTGTTGATATTGTAGATACCGGTAATACATTGCGTGCCAATGGATTAGAGCCAATGGAAGAGATTGCAGATATCAGCTCCCGATTGGTTGTAGGTCAGCCTTCAATGAAAATGAAGTATCGCCAGATTCAGCCAATTTTAGATAAGTTGGCTGATGCGATTAACCGTCGTGATGCAGAGGTTAGCGAATGAGTGAGTTAATTCTTAAACGACTTGATTCGTCCCAAGTTGATTTTAGTCAGCAGATGGATCAGCTGTTGGCATGGGAAGCCGTATCTGATGAAAAAGTAAATCAGATCGTTAATGAGATTCTTCAAAAAGTACGTGAAGAAGGTGATAGTGCAGTTGTAGAGTATACCAATCGTTTTGATGGTACTTCGGTTGAGACTATCGCTGAGCTAGAGATGAGCCGTGAGCGATTGCAACAGGCTCTCGATGGCTTACCAGATGATCAGCGTAAAGCCTTAGAGATTGCGGCTGAACGTGTACGAGCTTACCACGAGCGTCAGAAAGGCGATTCTTGGCAGTATACTGAAGCTGACGGCACTATGCTGGGCCAAAAAGTTACACCTATGGATCGTGTTGGTCTATATGTTCCTGGTGGAAAGGCTGCATATCCCTCTTCTGTATTGATGAATGCCTTGCCTGCAAAAGTGGCAGGTGTTGAAGAAATTATCATGGTTGTGCCTACGCCGGGTGGGGTAGTGAATGAGCTGGTACTTGCTGCAGCTTGTTTATCCGGTGTTGATCGTGTTTTTTGTGTGGGTGGCGCGCAAGCGGTTGCTGCACTTGCCTATGGCACGGAAGTCATTCCAAAAGTAGATAAAATCGTTGGTCCAGGTAATATTTTTGTAGCGACGGCAAAGCGTGCTGTGTTTGGTGCGGTTGGTATCGACATGATCGCGGGGCCATCTGAAATTTTGGTTGTATCTGATGGTTTAACCAATCCTGATTGGGTTGCAATGGATCTGTTCTCTCAGGCTGAGCATGATGAAGATGCGCAGCCGATACTTGTTACGCCAGATGCAGATTTTATTGATGCTGTTGAAGAAAGTATCAATAAACTTCTACCAACAATGGAACGTAAAGAGATTATAGAGACATCACTACGTCTACGTGCGGCACTTATTAAAGTGAAGGATTTGGATGAAGCGATAGAGGTTTCTAATCGTATCGCACCTGAACATCTAGAGCTTTCCATTGCTGATCCTGAAGCTATGCTGCCTAAGATACGTCATGCAGGCGCTATCTTTATGGGGCGCTTTACCGCGGAAGCATTGGGTGACTATTGTGCGGGCCCTAACCACGTATTACCAACATCCGGTACGGCACGCTTTTCATCGCCTCTAGGTGTTTACGATTTCCAGAAGCGTTCGTCTTTAATTATGTTCTCTGAAGAGGGTGCATCAGAGATGGGTAAAGTAGCATCGGTTCTTGCGCGAGGAGAAGGTCTTACCGCTCACGCACGTTCAGCTGAGTACCGTATTAAGAAATAGTTAACGGTTTCAAAGCAGGTAAAAAAAAGCAGACGGTAATGTCTGCTTTTTTATTTCTTAAATAGGGCGATGATGTCCTTATATGATTATTAGCTTTATTCTTGGGCTCTAGGTCGTTCACCAATTTTAGCGTTGATTGTTAGCTCTTTACCTTCACGTAGTATTTGCAGTGTAATCGTTTCGTTTGGTCGAAAGCGTGCAATCTCAGTCATCGATTTTCTGCCATTAATGATTGATCGGTCATTAATCGATAGCATAATATCGCCAGGTTGCAGGCCTGCTATATGCGCGGGACCGTTTCTGAAAACACCGGCTATTATTAGGCCCTGCATTGTTTCCAGGTCAAATGATTCTGCTAATTTTGGTGTTAATTCTTGGATTTCGATGCCTAACCAACCGCGTACAACTCTGCCGTGCTTAATTAGGTCTTTCATCACTTGCTTTGTTAAGTTGGACGGAATCGCAAAGCCAATACCTTGAGAGCCACCCGACTTAGAAAAAATAGCGGTATTGATACCGATTAAGTTGCCGTAGGCATCTATCAGAGCGCCGCCTGAGTTTCCTGGGTTTATCGCAGCATCAGTTTGTATAAAGTCTTCATAAGTATTTATGCCTAAACTGTGGCGGCCTGTTGCGCTAATAATTCCCATCGTTACGGTTTGTCCCACGCCAAAAGGGTTCCCTATGGCTAAAACAACATCACCAACACGGCTTTTATCTGATTCAAGTATTGCAATGCTAGGTAGGTCGCTCATTGATATTTTGAGCACGGCTAGATCAGTTTCTGGGTCTGTACCTATTACTTTAGCTATAGACTCCCGACCGTCTTTTAACGCGACAACAATGCTGTCAGCCCCCGTAATCACGTGATTGTTAGTCACTATGTAGCCTTGTGGGCTTAGGATAACGCCTGAACCTAGACTGGATTGAATTCTTTCCTGTTGAGGAATGCTATCGGCATCAAAAAAATTACGGAAAAAAGGATCATCAAATAGTGGATGGACTTCCTGTTGAACAATCGTCTGTGTATAAATATTAACAACGGCTGGAGAGGCAAGAGCGACTGCATCAGCATAGGAAACCGGACCAAAATTAGTGTTAGAGTTTAAAGGACGTGTTGATTCTTTAAACTCTATGGCTTGGGGTTGCGTTGATAGAAGACTAGGGAATAACTGCAATAGTATTACAGCAACCAGTATTCCAGATAAGATAGGCCAAAAAAGAAAAGTTAGTTTACGCATTATAGGGTAGTCGTTAGCCTGATTTTGTACATAGAATTATACGGCGAATTGAAAAATTATGAATGGATAAGATGAAAATGTCGATTAAACTGCAAGAATTTGTCAGTTACATCAATACTGTTTTAACGCCTGAGTTATTTAAAGATTATTGTCCTAACGGTCTTCAGGTCGAAGGTAAGCAGGATATCAAAAAGTTTGTGACAGGTGTAACTGCTTCGCAGGCGCTAATTGATGCGGCTATTGAGCAACATGCAGATGCTATTTTGGTACATCATGGCTTCTTTTGGAAGGGTGAAGATAGCTGTATTACTAAGACTAAAAAGAAACGTATAAAAGCACTGCTGGATCATGATATAAGTTTGATAGCCTACCATTTGCCTTTAGATGCTCATCCCGAGCTTGGTAATAATGCGCAATTAGCTAAAAAGCTTGGCATTAAGGTTTTTGGCGGTTTAGAGCCTGAGAACCCTCGTAGTATTGGCAATGTGGGTGAATTGGAAGAAGCACACACGCTTGCCGAATTTTCTACGATAATAGATCTTGCGTTAGGGCGTTACCCGCTTGCGATTAAAGGAGGGGATCATAAAATAAAATCAGTCGCATGGTGTACTGGGGGAGCGCAGGGGTATATAGATAAAGCGATTGATCTGGGTGTTGATGCTTATATTTCGGGTGAGATATCAGAGCCAACTGTTCATACTGCAAGAGAGAATGGCATACACTATTTTTCTGCGGGACATCATGCCACTGAAAGATATGGTGTGCAGGCTTTAGGCGAAAAGCTGGCATTGCAGTTTGGATTGCAACACCAGTTTATTGAGATATCTAACCCAGTTTGAAGAACTTACTTCTTCTCTTCTGATATAGGAGCTGCTGGTTCTGCAGGGTTATCGGCAGTAGCGGCTTCTTCGTTTGTTTGTTCTTCTTTTAGGCCGTATGTTTCAGACAGGGTGCCTTCGTCTTCAGGGCTTTTCGGGGCGTAATCCCTAGGCGCTTCGGAGCTTTCTGCTTCAGGCTTATCTGTTGAAGAATCTGTCTCATCAGAGATGTTAGATTCATCGGTACTCTCTTCTTGTTTTTCAAGCTGACTTTGCATTGTAGGCTCAAGAGCAAGGTTGATGCTGTCTGCGTCACATAGATCTTGAGCGCCGTTAGCTAAATGTTCGTGGACATCTTTATAGCTTGTGGTTAGCTCGTTAACGAGGGTCGCTGTTTTTTCAAAATGCTTATTAACATTAACTTTGTAGCTCTCTAACTCCGCCTTTGTATTCTCTAGCTCTTCCGCTAGCTCGGCTTGCTTGTTAGATGCATTGCCTGATCTGCCCATCAGAAAACCAATAGCTGCTCCGACAAGTAGAGCTGCGATGCTAATTAACCAAATATCTTCCACGAAAACTCCTTGAATAGTAGAGAATCAGCCTATATTTCTGTTTGGCTTAAGTGCTCCTTCAATACACTATAATCTGAACAGTTAAGTAGGCTGAGGTATTAAATTTACGTGAGGATAGGAGAGTTACAACAAGCTGAACTTTATTTATAAAATTTACAGCATAATGCCTATCCATCTGTCGCCATTAGGATAAAGCAATTGCTACTTCTTGCCTATGCTTTGAAAGGATTGTGTGTCTTTTTATCGACCAAAGATATTGGGTGCTGAAACTGTTTTGTTGCTCTCTTTTTGTTGGTGGTTTGCTTGAGCTTCTTGGTGGAGCTGATCTAGATATTCAATCTGCTCTTTAAGAATGGCTGTTGCTAAATTGGAATCTTGGTTTTTAATAGAGGCTAACAAACGTTTGTGCTGAGCTGTAATGATCTCTCTTTCGCGAAACCGATAAGCAATCATATTTGCGACAGGTTGAAGTGCCTCAATAAGTGTATACATGATGAAACTTAGCATTCGGTTATGGCTTGCATCAGCTATAGCGCGATGAAAACGGACGTCTGCAGCGCAGAACTCTTCTGAGGTGATATTGCGGTTTTGCTGTTGTTCTAGCTCCGCTTCCATCAATTCTAAGTCACTAGGGGTCCTGTTTTGGCAAGCGAGTTGGCAGCATAAACTTTCCATTTCTAACCGAGTACTACTGACTTCAGTGAGCGAAATCTGATTCATACTTACAAACAGGGTAGAAGCAGTGGTTAGATGCTCGCTGAGTTCACCTTTTCCCAAGTGGTTAACAAATGTTCCACCTGCGGGGCCACGGCGAGAGCGAATAAGGTTTTTAGCTGCTAATCTTTTTAATGCTTCTCGGATGGTAGGGCGGGACACTTGAAAGCGTTTTGCGAGATCGTCTTCGGTCGGCAAACGGTCGTCAGCTTTCAGCGTGCCTTCCAAGATAGCTTCTTGAAGTTGATCGGCTACTTGCTTTGATAGGCTGGCTTTATTGACGGGCCCGATTTCTAAACTCACAGATTACTCCGGTTTTTTGTGTGGTCTATAATCAATTTAAGATTATATGCAGTAATTTATTATATAGGATTGCTTAAATAATTATAGTAATTTATATTTGTAAGACAAATTAACATTTACATAAAAA